>Ga0163217_1103337_pt1 | contig 14762 bp, 11 predicted proteins | sample SynspAceP_FD_185933 | JGI IMG/M metagenome (GOLD analysis project Ga0163217, IMG submission 185933) | Saline lake microbial communities from Ace Lake in Antarctica - Synechococcus sp. Ace-P (PacBio error correction) | ecosystem: Environmental > Aquatic > Non-marine Saline and Alkaline > Saline ... | reverse complement strand
TTACCAAATGATCCAGGATCGCCAATAGAAGAAATTTCAAACATTATGTGGCATTGCTTAAGCCAAAAAATAGGCCATTCCAACATCTTCGTCGTTACCATGAGCCATCCCCTGCGTAAAGCGGGAAACGGGTCGCCTGATGCGTTTGAAAGTCTACTAGAGTGCCGGTTGAATTTAACGTGAAATCCGTCGTTGACAGGTTGTCTTTGTCCACTACCGCGCTATCGGTCAGGCCGGAAGTCACTGGATTCCAGCGCTCGTAGAGTCTGGAAAAACAGTTGTCCCCGCCAGCGTCGGGTAAATATTAAAATAGTTCATTACACCAACCCCCTCGGGTTAGCCCCGCTGCTAAACCTTAACTCATCATAACTTACCATCTTCTCGCTCATCATCGTCTTACCCAGCTCGCCCCACTATCCGGCGCCATCACCAAAGCGGTCATTGCCCCAAAAGCCACAGCGTTCCATTTGGCATTGGCTCAGAAGTCGGGCCGTCCTAACGCACGGTAAGGCTGTCCACCAATGAAACTGGTCGTTGAGAAACTGCTGAAAAAATTCCGTCGGCTCGTTTGGCGCTGAGTTCATGTTAACCTGGAAGGCTATTTTTTGTGACCATAGCCGATCCATATACTTGCGCAGCGTGAGTGACATGCCCGAAGATGGTAGGCTTCCCGCCATAACAAGGGTCGGCAACTACTGCGTTGCCCCGTAGAACAAAGCTCCCTGCAAGTGCGTCTGTCCAGTCATTGACGCGTCCCCTTAAAGGGACACAAGCCCCCCCCCCCCCCATCGCCCAGCCCAGTAAGAAAGTGTCCGACGTTAAATTGGCGCGTTGTAGTTTTCTCCATTATGGACCGCCTCTAAACTCCAGCGCGTTCCGTACCCAAAAGTTAGCGTCATCAACCCACGCCCAAAAAAAACAAACCGGGCCTTTGCTGGGCCGCCGAAAGCGCTCCAAAAACTCTGAAATGTCGCCTGGGGAGCGGAAGAACCCGAAATAATTTTGAGGTTAGCGATTACTCCGTCCGAGTACGTCCTAACCGGGGGAAAAACTTGATATAAAAACTCGATTATAAAATATCGGTCTAGCCCCTCTGTAAGAAGCTTTCCTAAAGTTCGTTGAGTTTGAACTGGATTGGGAAAAGATGCGTTGTAGTGCGTTTTCCCGAAAGTGCCATTTCACGAGCACCATGACCAAGTTGGCCCGACTCGCGCATCCCTTCAGAATCTGAACGCCGGAAACCTTGTGATATCTTCTAGTTAGCAGAGTACCTGATTCTCGAAATCGCGTGTATCTTGACACGAGCCATTCCCAGCGACCGGCAATCTTACGTCGCAATACCAGGCGAAAGAGTTTGGCAAGCCAACCCACACGCCCCAAGGCGGGTGCCCAGTCCGTCTGTCAATTAAAGTTGGTCGCTAAATATCTAATGCTAACCGACGAATTAGGCTCCAGCCCGATTACCCACACGCGGCAGCCTCAGCTCCCGAATCATCAATCAAGCGGCGCAAACGCGGCCCTTGATTTCGTCGCCGGAGTGCGCGCCTTCGATTGTGATGTGTCGCGGGGATTCGAGGCCATTAGAATCTTCTCTTTTTACAAGTGAGTTCGGTCAGCTGCTCGTTCCGGTCAATTCAATAGCAAGATGCAGTTGCATTTGCCTCTCTGTCATCAGCGGCGCTTCTGGGAAATATCGCTCGCGTGTTTCCCTCCGCTTTTTGGAAATACAGGCCGGTTAAAAGTAGTAGCTAAACTAGAATTGCGCCAACGAGCATCACAAACCTCGTTGTATGAAAACGCCCACCCCAGGTAAACATGGCGCCGTGGGGTGGTGTAATGAGCCGCCACTGGCGCTGCGTTTCAATTTTCGTGTGCAGGCCGAGGCAAGCTGAATTGAAGGGTCTCTGGCTAAGCTCACCTGCTACCCCTATAAACGCTTTGGGTGAACTTACCGAGACAGCTCTGCGAATGTCTCCCCATGTTTGGGGGCTGCCAAAATAGAAAACGCGAGAATCAGCATGACGCGGCATCGACACATGAGTTCCGCTGCTCGGCATCGTAGAAAGGGAGGCCAACCGCAGTTGGATTCTTGTTTCGGCAGTCCCGACGTCGTAGTCGCAAAACACCGCTATCATCCCGCAAGGCAACCCGATATCAAGGTACTATGCCCAGCCAGACGCCGCCGGTCATCGTGAGTGAGATCAGCGCGCAGCGAGATTCTGGCCTTGTGTTCGGGCCATCCCCACATGCACGACCACTAGCGCTCCGGCTTTTCTGATCGATCCTTAGATGCACCTCACCGGCTTTTCCTCATCGGTATTACACCAAGGCGCCCCTCCCTTTGGGTCACGCCTGTCAACCCCGATGCCGGGAGAAAGCGCTTTTCGTGCGAAACAGTTTGCGAGGAGCTCATAGGCGCTCCATGATTAAAACTGATACGCGGTGAGCTAGCCAGCAAAAACACGAAACGGACTCATGCGTTTCACGGCGCCTCGCCAAGCTCGATGTTACCGGTTTGCCCTTGCAGGCAGTTCAAGGCTGAGCAGAAAACCTCTTTGTCCCGGGCTGCTGGCGTTTAACCAGGAAGGCTTTTATTGCGCCTAGAGTGCCATTACCCCACCAATCCATTCAACTTTCGGATGTCGGTTGAGTGAGTGCCCCGTTGTTCAACGCGATTTAGCTGCGCTGCCAAGAAATGCCGGCCCAAGCGATGCCCATGTTCCACACCGGTAATCCATCAGCTCTCGGCAATGGCCTGGTCAATCATGGCAACCGCGCGTGCAAAGTCGGACTGACCAGTATTGCGTCTTTGGTAGATGGGACACAGCCCAGGCTTCGCGGGCATGTTCTGCATAGAAGGCCCATCAAGTCGTTTAGACGAGCCACCTGCTCTGTGATGCCGTAACATCGTTGGCCCCGCCCTTCATTCATCAGGATGATCGATAAACGCGCCTCGCGCCTCGATCAGGACCGCCAATCATCTGATTTCACTCGAACCATGACGTCTCCAAATAGTTGCCGCCGGTTATATGGCGTACCGGGTTACCTGACTTTCAGGGCCGGCATGAGGCTATGGCGGGCAAAATTGAATAAAAAAAGCCCTCACGTGGAGGGCAAAGCATGCGGCCGTAGCAGACCGCGAGAATAAAAGCCCCGGCGTGCTGTGGCAGAGCCGGGGAGTTATCTGAGTTAAAAATCGAGGGTTTAAGAAATTCCTGCCAATGCTCTCAGTGCATTAGGCTGAATTACACGCCGCCTTTGCGAAAAAACTTCAAAGCCGTCTTCTGCAGACTTTGCCTTTTCCGCCTTGTTAATCATCTCTCTCACAGAGGCTACGCTTTATCTTCTTAATTTCGCTCATTGGTTCTAACTCCAATCGTTGATTTCGCGCATGACGCGCCATAAAAAAGCCGCTAGGTGGTGGGCCTGCGGCTTTTCGGGGGAAACTGTTTACTTAATAGCTGATAGGCCACCCAGAATCAGAAAAACTGTCAATAATACAGGCTGGATTAATAATTTTACAGCCTTATGCGGCCTCCTGGAACGGACTCCTGACTTCGGAAAGCCAAGCCCTCCATCCTCGGGTTTACCCGTCAACAATTCGCTGCGCTTGAATCGTGCTTACTGTGCACGTCCAGCGTATCCGCGCACCGCTTGTCATCCCACAGATCTGCAATCCTGCGCTCTGGCACGACGGATTCAATCGCTACTTTTGGTTGCGCCGGCCCGCGTAGGTTTGATGCACACCACGGCGGGTGTGCTGGCGATTCTGTCAAGGCTGGCAGGAAGGTAGCAGGCCATCAAGTGCGTATCGCTGAACCGCTTCATTCGGTCAATCTTGCCTGCCAGCTTGAGAATCCAGAAAACCCCGACGAGCGCGGGATCTCGCCCCTGAAATCTACCAGGGCACCGATGATGCTGCGTGACTCCGCGCATTTCATCATACCGGACCAGCGCGACACGATTGTAACATTTTCAACGCACATCATCGCCTGCTGCGAAGTATCGTTTTATAGCAATCTTCTGGTCATTCAACATATTTAGCCCGCAGCTTAGAAACACGCCCTGATTTTCTTGCTCTCGTCCTGCCCGCTCAGCCAGCGTCCAATTCCGCCGACTTACAATCATCCCGCCTTGAACTCTGAAACCACTTCGCCCGCGCCACTGTCTCTCCGCAGATATCGGCCCCGGGCAAAAAAAAAATCCTTTGGAAACCGGGCCGCCGAATCGGTCCCTGCAAGCTTCCTGTGCCGCCTCTGCAATCGGCTTCACCCGACAGCCATTGTGCAGTGCTTGCCATCCACTATTGCGGTTAGTCCTATCACGTCAACCGCTTCATAGGTTGTGGCGAAAATGTCAGGCTTGCATGGGTAGCGGTCACCTTCTACCCCTTAATAATCCAATTCCCATGCTGGCTTTCATGGCTTGCCTTCAAGAGTCAGATCATTTTAAGCCGTCACGCTGCACCAGGTCTTCGTAGTCCTTCCCAACTTGTACATCATTGGCCTGCGTATTGCCCCGCAACAAGCCCTAAACGACCCTTCAAAGCAGGTTTTCCCCGGTCCATTGCACCGCATCAATCACCACTTGGTTCTTCTGAATTTCACGGCCTCAACTCCCCAGCCAAAAGCCTGATCGCAATAAGGCCCGAAGCCTTGAATCGGCTGCGCAAGGCCCGCTCATTTTCGATCTGTTTGTTGTGGCCCCCCACCCACGCGCGCCCTGCTTTTTCTCTATCGCTTGCAAAGCTTCATCTTCTTCCGCGACGCTCGAGAACGAATGGCCAGAAAGCCTCAATGATGCCATTTCAGGGGCAGGAAATCATCTTCGGCAACGCCCCACTGTTTCACCTGATCGCATTTTTCATGCCGCCTCACCCTGTATTTACATCAAAACAACTCAATCGGTCGCACGGCATTGCCGCTTTTGATAGGGCCGCCGGCAGTACGGTTAGATCGTCCAGCCCATGCGCTTGAGCGCCTCTACTTGCGCCAGGTCTGCCAGAAATGCCCTCGCCCCCCGTGTGGTTTACCGCCTATCCAGGCGCCGCCCTCAACTTCGACGCAATCATCAGATTCAGGCCAGCAAAAATCGAACCTCCAATTCCTGCAACCCCCGCCGCCCTTGGACACGCTTGACGAAGCTCCGGCGCCCGATACCACCCTGCGAATTGGCCGCAAACGGTATTCCCTCGGCTCCGGCAGCTTCAAACTTCCTCAAGTTTGCTATGCAGCACCCCTCACGGTTATCAGAGGCCTTTATCTATAAGCACAAGCCTGGGTGCGGAATCCACCCTTCCAGGTGCAGCTCCGTCAAAGCGGGTGGGGCAGTCGTGTTTATCACCGTCCAAGCCATTCGATGGCATGCACTGCACGCATACGCGGCTTGCCAGTCTGGGATTCTTGGCGCCCCATGCCGCCGCCGTTGATTGTTGAGCCAGAACCACAGTTTCAGGGCGTTGCCGTTCAAATGCCTGGCGCGCACGGACCAAGCAATCTTCACCCCTGGCACACCTGTCGGATCTTGCTGGTTTTCATTTCCCCATCCTCCAGCTCACCACTCGCGTAGTTCCGGTGCAAAATTGGCAGTAGGCTTTGCTTTCGCGCAGCCTCAGCCTTAATCTGTGCCGCCATTGTCACGAACTCTGCGAGGCTTGATCATATGGCTTCCTGTGTTGCCGCTTTTTTGGTGGTTGATCGTGGGTGTGTTCATGCGCAGTCGCCTCTTTTGGAAATTCCACAATCACGCCTGCTGTGGCGTAGCTATCTGTATGTGTTCCAGGATTAGCGGGACAGCCTTGCGGTTGGTCATGTTGCTTGCTTGACCGGTAGTATCGGCATTGGCGACAGCTTCTGCTCGTAGCTCAGGTCGTTTTTTGATAGCTGTGTCGTATCATTTCGGCGAAATCCGAATCTTCTTGCCCGCAGTACGGTACGCCGAAGCCGCAGTTGCACTCACACTTGACGCTCTCAGGCGTGTTCAGCCATCTGCACAGCAATTTCGTTTTACCAGCCATGAGCTGATCGCATTTTGATCTAGGCTGCGCCCGATACCTCTTTGACGGTCCACGCGCAGGAACTGGCAATCGTGAACTACGTGCGGGCTATGTTGTCGCGCTCGGGTGGCTTGCGAAGGGTCGCTTCGAAGTTATGAACGTTGCGCTCACCTGCAACCCCCAGTAACCGGTTCACTTCGCCTGGTACTGCCGGGCGCTACTCAGAAAGATATCCCCGCTTCAAACAAGCCGATTCAGAACGCGCATCCTTCAATTTCGCTGCAAGCCGAGAAATCAAAGGATCTTCTGGCGATCCAGCGGCTGACTGTTGTTGCGTAAATCACTACCTGGCTCGTCGGTCCATAGGCACCCCCACAAGTAAACGGCACATCAGACTGCAAAAAGCGCTTCTCTGGCTGGTGCAGTGTCTGTGGTTCATCGGCTCAAGCGCGAATGGCACGAAACTTCTCCGCTTCCGCTCTGCATCCAACTCAAGGGCCGGCCTGTGCGACACTAAACCAGTGATACACGTAGATTGATTTGCCGTTCGGCAGGCTGCCACCCGTTGCCGCTGGAGGTATCTCCAAATCATAATAGGTCGCGCAGCTCACGGTTCTTGCGGTGAATTTCCCGGTTGTGTCGGTCGGAAATTGGCTTTTCTGCGAATGCGGTTCCAGCGGTCATTGGGCCTGGAGCGAACATTGCTCTCAGGACGCGACCGGTTTGAGTGTGTGCTGGTAGGTTCCCATCGGCTGCGGGCCCTCACTGCGTAATAATCTGCCTTCCACGGGCTCGGGGCAGACTGCTATTCCCATAAGGTGCACGGCCGAGCTTGGTATCCGGTAGCTGATAAGTCTCTGCGAAAACTCATGGCGTTCCCGGCACTCCCAGCGCGACAACATGCGGCATTCCGGTCACCGTCCACAACGCCCCACCTGTCCCGGGTTGTAATTGTTCGATCGGCCTATCAGCACCCCAGCCCGACCCGCTTCCCGTAGTAGGAGGATAATGAATCTCTCGCCCAATCGTTCACGGCCAGGCTTTCCACGCGCGCATTGTGGCAATCTGCGGCCCAGGCTTATCCGATCTGACTCCCACTTTCCGCTTTCAAAGTCACGAATACCGTTGCTGGATGGTGGGACTTCGTTAAAATCTGCAGTCGTGCTAGTCGCTTGACTGGAGGACATCACCAAAACAGCCTCACCCGTTGTTTGCGGAGCCCCATAATCAGCGCGTCGATAACGTAAAGGCGCAACGCTGTAGCCCAGCGCGTTCATTAGCAGGCTCCCAGGCGGTAAAGCTTCCCAGTCCAGAAAATTCCGGGCAACGTTCTCCACGCAGTACAATCGGGCGGCCGGGTGATATCAAGCGGCAGATAACAACGGCCCATGCCCAGATTAGAGCGGCTGCATCGTGTTTGCGGGATTGCCCTTGGCCATTCCTCGGCCCTTGCTGTGACCCTGGCAAGCACGGGCTGGCCAGCATCACGTCATGCGCCGGTACTTGGACAGTCAAGCCTGGTGCAAGTCCTGGCAGATATGCATGGCGCCCGGGTGGAGTTTTTGCTTGCCATTCCACCCGCTTCGGCCCAGTGTGTTGGCGGCCCACACAACAGTGCAGTCCGCCATTTCTTGCGCCAGCGCTAAACCCGCCGGCGCCGGAGAACAAGTCCCGAGTGACCCTCATACCTTCCACCCCCATGCGCTCAAGTTCAGACGAAACGGCAGAGGCGCCAATCCATGCCGATAGGCGGCAATGGGCCCAGTTGTTCCGGGCGCTGGAATTGTCAGAAGCCGTTGCTGCTCGCGTTTTCAGGCTCAGAACGGGTTCAACCGGGCATGTCGGTGATTAAACGAACGTAGGCAAATCCGCCCACCACCCGCTCAACAACGCTTCGGGCGAGCCTCGCCACTTTCGCGAGCGATTTTGGTATCACTGCTGATCGGCTTCAAGCTCTTTGTGGGCCATGGCGCTCCGTCGATTACATCTTGTGCTGCTTGGCGCAGGGCATGGCGGCACCTCCGCTACTTCCGGTTTTTCTTCGATTTGAAGCAGGCACGACCGGGCCAGGAAAACGGCCAATGGCGTTTTGCTAGCGATTTTTCCGATGACGCGCCGCCTGCTCTTGTCGCCATGCAGGCTTCAGGCAAGCTAGCGGGGAACCACTCGGCTATAAGACTTTCTTTGCCTTCATTGAGCAAGGCGGCATTCGGCAATGTCGGGCCAGTGGTATCTTGATCGCTGATGACGCCATGTTTTTGTTTGAGTCTTGCGTCGAAAACGCAAATCGATCTGCGTCAAGACAGTCCGCCGATGGTCGTGGCCCATTCACGGCGGCATTGATCATGGGAATTGGCTCACGTCAGAGTTCCGCCACGGTGTTTTGCTCGTGACCCGGCCATTAGAGTCGTGTACGATGCGGGCGAAGAAGGCGTGCGTCTTGTCGATTTGCTCAGGAGTGAAGCGTGGCGCACTTTAGAAGTCTCGCCTGGCGTATTCGAAGTCGGTGAGCTGCCGTGTGAGTCTTTCGTCAGAGTTGCTACCACTTGTCCGATTTTTTGCATTAAACGCCACGCTATCGTTTGCTGGAATTTCGGGCGCTTACCTGCCCCAAAGGAGTCGTGAACTTCGTTGCGTTGAAAAGCGTTGATGGCCGGAAGGTATTGCCTCAAACTTCGGAATCGCCAAGCCGACTCAACACACTTGCGGTTCAATCACTGCGCGTAATGTCTGAAATCGTGGCAGCCTCTTTGACTCGAGCGTTTATCAAAACTGCGTACTGCATCTGGACGGCTGGTAGTTTCTACCTGCTCGCTGGTTTCAAGTAGGCGATAGCGCATGTGGGCCCACTCAGGGCAGATTCTTCGATGGGTGCGGCCCCGCGCACAAGTCTTTGATCTCTGTATCTTTATCTGATCTGATCTGTATCTGTATGGCACCCTGTCTGCATGGCGGATGTTCTGCGTTCGCACTGCGTCGCATGATTTTGTCTGGTGGTGCAGGTTTTATGGACGCCTTTTTGCGCGGCTCGCTATGCGAATCGGGACTTCCGAAAAGCACCCTTGCTCAAGGATCCGCATCAATGCGGTTGTCGCTGCCAGTAGCCGTCGTTCCAATAACAAAGAACTCTTCAAGTGCAGGTCGTAATTTTCCTGGCCAATGTTCTTGCGATGTCCTTTGCAAACGGCATTGCAAAAACGCTTGCGTTCACATCAGCAAATGGTTACCTGTTTGGCCAATTAGTTCATTATCAGGAGCATGTACGCGCCGTGCCTCGATCTACAGACAGGGCATGGTTTGTCGGCCCAGGTAGTCGGCCACGTAGAGCTGCATGTACGTAGTGCGCCGATCACGCCACCCCCTGATTTATTGCTGTAACCTATAATTCCGGCATAATGCTTTCCTTTGATTTCTGATTAACCCGGCGAAGCTGTCCAACCAGCGTTTGAAGCCGGGTTTTTTGGTTTCTAGGTAAGGGCTTAAAAGGCTGCCCAACGAACGGCCCTACCTTCTCGCTATCAGTGCGCGCGTCCAGTAACCTCGGAAACTCTGCCCCATCGCTCTTGCCGCTCTCTTCCAAGCGCAACCAATGCGCACTGGACAATCCGGCCCTTCATCACGCCCTGTAATCAACCAGCTCACACGCAGGTGAAAATCACGGTTCCGAGCCCGTTGTATGGCACTGGTGCTGAAACAGATAAACGCCGGCAGCGTTTTCCTGATTCCTGGTGCTTCGATTTCGCCTCATGAAACTTTCGGCTGCCATCTAACTTTCTCTTTCACTGGGGTATTCGCTTGGCTGCGATGGTGCCTCGCGCGAAGCGGCCGAGACTGTCCTGGGATAGCGGACATGCTGGCGCCAGTAGTGTGGTTAGTAGGCAGGTATTTCGGACCCCAATCTCTGCCCATTCAGCCAGACGCGCTGGCCCAGAGTGCTGCGCGTTAAGGCGCACTAGCTCTGGAAGGCCTGAAAGTTTTTTGGACAGGGGACGTCTGGCGCGCCGCTGGTATCGCCATGGCGCGCTGGGTGCCTGTGTACCAAGATTAAAGAACACTTCGGTGCGCCATGGATTCAGCGTGCGATAAAGCCCAGGGAGCCTGTACATCTCCTCGTCTTCGCAAGGCTTCTGTCGTGGTTTCGTTGGGTGTTACTCAGCAAACTGTGAATCAGGGTGGTGGTGCATAACGCCCACGGAAGCGGCGCGGAGCGGTAGCCCCAGAAACTTCTCCAAATCGTTAAGGCGCACATTTTCAAGCCAGTGGAACCACCGTGTTAACCGGGACCCTTCAGGACGCATTCAGAGTGCCTTTCCAGCGTGGGCGATCATTTGTTCAGATAGTTACGAGCGCAGACGAGTCCATCATTCCTTGGGTTTCCTTTTCGTTGTCAGGTGTGTTGACTGACCTTTCAGGCGCCAAAAAAAGTCGTTTGATTTTCGTGAAAGAACGTCATCTTCCCGCCTGTTGCTGACGTACAATCGGCGTGTTGGTGGTGTCGTCTTCAGTCCACCTTCCCGCGCATCTGAGGCAACCGTTGTATTCCAAGCTTATGGCTGACGTTCACCTGATGGACTGCCTGCCGAGCGCTTAATCGAAAAAATCAAGCTTCACGCGGCCTACCGCTTGGTTATCCATTGCACCACCGGCCACTTCACTCCAAAGCGCGGGCCAGCTTTTCTATAAAAACCCCACCCGCTAGCCTCGCGATAATGCCTGAACATCGGTTGTCTTCTGTTGTTAATTGGCGTTGTCATGGGAAGCTCCGGTATAATTGTTCCCTGGATTGTAACCCGGACGGCTGCCAGCCATGGTTTCGGTTTTTTAATGTCTGGCCAGTTTTTAGTCTAGCAAACAGGCTCTCTCCAATCTATGTTGCCCAGGCTTTGCCAGACACTCCCCCAACAGAAGTGCGGCTATCGGTTTCTGCACTGCCCGCCGAAGTCGGCTTTAACTTTCTACCTCATCGTCCAGCGCACTGGGCGTTTTGCCGACAAACTGGGAATCAATGATCAATAAGTCATGATCCTCCGGTAGTTGTAATGCAGCCCTTAGGCCGCGCTATCCAGCTCTTTCAATCGCGGACAAAGATTCAACAGCCCAAGATTTTTCCACCCGTTAATTTCTCCGCTTCCATTCGCTTTACTGGGTGCACTTCCGTGCAAGCCGTTAGCCAGCCCGACACACGTGACTTTGGACGCGCCAAGGGTCTTGGCGTCTTCTCTTGAGTTCCGGAAAATCGATTAACTCAGTTACCCACTTTTAATTTCATCCCGCCTCCTTTTTATCGCTTTCGGAGTTATTACTATCCATCGGTAAAAACCTTTTGCAACGTATTGCCCGCCGATATATTTAAGCCATAGAAATATAGCGCCCGAACACACAGGAAGGCGTCACTCTGAAATCACCCAGGTTAACGGCAGCAGCCAGCGGGTAAGTAGCATGTAACATTCGACCCGCGTTAAAAGAGGCAAGAGAGCTGCCATAGCTCACTCAGTTACAACTTGGGCTAAGCGGTAGGGCATTACACAATCGACGATCTCAGAAGCTTGAGAAAGGCGAAAGCAGGGCCAACGACACCACCATTGCCGCATTGCGCTATGCCGCAAACGTATTTCAGTGGAGTATCTGAAGGGTTGGACGATATCCGCTACCGTCTGATTAGCTTCTGTTATCCGGGTTTCAGTAAACGCGCGATGGAGATAATGCGCTTTGTGCCGGAGATTTCTATGTTCAAGCAGGGAATGGACGGGAGAACAGGCGTCGCGCTTTGAATATCAGTGAGCGGCGCTTTGGCCATGACCCGGTTAAATGGGGCTCCGACACATTTGCACACGAGTTTGAGCGGCCTATCAATGGCCTCCTGCTTTTCCCGCAGTACGATAATTTTTGTTGATCCCGCCCAGGTGGAGCCGGAGGTCAGCCAAGAAGGTAATGCGCGTTTCTGGAGAAGAAACACAGCCAACATTCAAGCAATATTTGCCAGAGACGCACTAAATACCTGAAGAAAGCCATGAATCCGAAATGGCCCAGCCAATACGTTGAAATCAATGGCAATTTGCCGCATAATCGGCACCGTTGTTAAAATTTGCGGGGCGCTACCTAAACCCCACCCACCACCAGAAACAAGTCGCTAGTGCGGCCTTTTTTTATGCCTGCGATAAAATAATTTTACTTTACCAATATCGGGGAAAGTGGTATTCTTGTTGACAGACTTGCATTTCGGGAAACCTATATTTGTATCAACGAAAACGAAAACGATAATAAGAAGCAGCCATGGAAAAACACTAGATCACCACTTCCAGGCCGCGCCCCAAAAACCTCCTGCGAGGGCAAACACGCTCTCCGCGCCAGCCTGCAACCAGACCGCCGCAGCGCCGGATCTTTACGAGCTTGACACCCAGCACGGGGCAAATGTACGAGATCCCGACTTATATCCGCAGACCGGATTCGCCGGTTTGAATACCCCCAACAACGTCGTGGCTTACAGTGAATCCCGGCTTCGGGCAAACTTTGCGGGGTGCAGCAGTGAACAAATGACAGGACCTTTTCCACATAAACCGGATTCAATCTCATTTACCCGACAGTCGCGGGCCCAGATAGGCCAGATGCTTATTCACAGCGCTGAAACGGGGCAAGTTGGGCGGGACAATCAGCGTCACACGCGAAGAGGCGCTGGCGGCTTTGCGGCGGGGCCTTTGCAGAGCTTGCGAAGACAATGAGGGGCGCAGAGAAGATTGCACGGCTGGGAATATGGGGGAAGTGGCATGACCCACACAAAATGTTCTCGGCATACCGGGCCGTCACCGCATTGAAGGCACGAATCCAGCAGGTGTTTCGCCGCTTTCTATGACCATGCGGCCACTTGATTTCGTCGTACCAAGCGCGTTGGCGCACGGAAGCGGTTTGATTTTGGCGCTGAAGAACATGGAGAAGATGAACTGGACCCTTACAAGGTGGCGCCCAGCAGAGAGCAGAGAGTGATGCTGGCGCACTGCGATGACATTAAAACTTATCAAACCAAAGAGGCGCGCGGGAATTAATGGGTGTTGGTGAGGCGAATGATGGTTACAGCGCAGCCCGATGGTTATTTTTGGGCTTTAAGCCGGATCTACACATGAAGCGGGCCAAGATTCTAAGCGGCCAGGACCGTGCACAGCTTGTTAACCGGTAAGCCTCTGTTGTGCATGGACCGATGTGTGGAAGAGGCGGCATCTGCCAAGGCAGCGAAGAGCTAAACCGAAAGCCATTCGGTTTGAGCGCCGCTGAACAAAACCAACCGGCTTGCTGCCCAACTCTCTGAAACTGGTGCTTAAACACGCAGTCAATCAGCTTCTTTTTGAGCACCGCGCGGGACCTAGACACGAAGATGCAGGAAGTTGAGCCGCAGAAATGGAGAAAGCATCGTGAGCATGTATCGCTAAACCGTTTGATTTGCTGAAGTGCCAGCGCCGGAGTTTTACCAAGAGCCGGAAACCCCTTTACCGGGCAGCCAGCTTTTATACCGATCTGAGCCAACGCGGATTACCACGGCGGCCGGGCATTCAGCAAAACGACTCGACACCGTAGCCGCACTGCCCGTTCCTCCCTACCCTGGTCACGCAAAGCACCCGTTCACGCGAAAAGCTCAAGCTATGGATTTTGGCAACCGCCTTGCACCACAAGTATTTGGAGCCTACGAGTTTCGACAACCAGTTGTCGTGGCGCCCGAATTCAAACTTGCGCACCCAACGTCGGGGGAAAGGCAGATTGCGGCCAGATTTTCAGGGCAGAAGCATACAAACCACAAAAAATGATTATGAACCGCCCGAAGAGAACGAGAAAATTGCTCAGATCATTGCTGGACAGCGTTCAGGCCCACCCCACGCACGCTGGATCATGGACGCAGAAAGGCGTGAACGAGGCTGCTATTCTACTGGACTGACAAGGAAAAACCGGCGACTGTGCCGGGTGCGGACCCAGAAGACATTCCTGACCGATCACTCACATCATTGTCCCACGTGAAGAAAGTAGACGGCATGGATCGCTTTGGAAAAAGCATGTGGAAGAATTCCGGTTTACCCACGGTTAGGACGCGAGGTTACCTCCGACGGATACAAGCCAGCATTCCGGCATAGAGCCGGAAATTTATGCTTTCCTGTTAGTGCAGCTCCACCCGTGGGCGCTGGGCGCTACGCAGTAGATGTGGTGGACCTTGGCTTCATCGTGGAATTACAAAAAGCGGTTACGAGCGCTACCGAGAAGCCCTTGAAAAAAAAACCTATCCACCAGTGCCGTGTTAAACGACGACTGACACACATTTACCCGCCGCTGGTCACGTCCGGGGACTGGGCGATCAAACAACGACGAAAACGGAGAATGTCATGAGCCAGCAACCAATGCAGGCTTATTCCGCGCCACACTGCGCAGAGCAACACCAGCCGGGAAATCAAGGGCACCGAACGCTACTCACACCGCCAACATGCCTGATTGAAATCCGCAGATTATGGGCCAGGATTTCAGGCGTTTGCGGAAGTGGATGGCCACCGGCAGATCCACCGTTGGCCCCAAGCACTTGGCAGACCAAAAACAGTGGGCGACTGGATGGCAAGGTACTATTTGCCAAGGGGCCGCCAACAAGTTGGGGCATGGAACCCGTTTGCGGTAGCCCAAACCAAAAAAAAAAAAAACCCTCCACCGTCGTTCCCAGTGGGGGCAACCTTTGGGGTGGCCTATGTTGGAAGGGGTCCCCAAAGTTATCCCCCCCTCCTCCTTTTTTCTGGTGTGGGCG
>Ga0163217_1095152_pt1 | contig 14765 bp, 12 predicted proteins | sample SynspAceP_FD_185933 | JGI IMG/M metagenome (GOLD analysis project Ga0163217, IMG submission 185933) | Saline lake microbial communities from Ace Lake in Antarctica - Synechococcus sp. Ace-P (PacBio error correction) | ecosystem: Environmental > Aquatic > Non-marine Saline and Alkaline > Saline ... | reverse complement strand
ATCTACCGCAACATCCGCTAGGACGAACCTGTGGATCACTCTTACTAACTTGCTTGGCTTAAATTCTCCTCGGCTGAAAGTGAAAGTCCTCTACGGTCCCGCAGCTGAAAAAACTTTGATTGTCTTGATCCCAACTGTGGTCAGCTCTAGCTCATCAAACCAATCCTCACGGTAGGATTCAAAGATAATATCCTCTTTTTTGTCAGTAAAATTTTTTTTGGAAAAAGCTCCAAAAACACCCGTTATCGGTGTTTGAACTAGTCGTGCGCCATTTTTTTTATTGAGATGTATTGGAATTTGGGTGAATATAAGTGCCAAATAACTACCTCTGGAAAGACATCCTAACATTAATGAAATAGGTCGAACTCTCTCGCTCACACTTCTTGATTACAACAAATTTTGGCTTGAAGACTGAGAAGAAATTCAAAAAAATCGAACGTTTTGCTTCGAATGCATTAACATCAAAAAAGGATACGAATGGGCAAATTTTCAAAAAACTCCCAAAAACTACACGATACTTCAGTCAAAGAACCAACTGCCGTTCTTGTCCAGTATTATTCGACCAATACCAAAGCGAATGTCGTCACAAGCCGAAATATTTTGGATGAATGGCATTCTTACCGAAACTTAGGGCAAAAACTGTGTATCGTTTTACCCAAAAATTTGGAAAAGCCTGACATCCAAGACTTTTGTGGGTTCGGGATAAACTAAGCTGAAAGATACTTTCCTATACACACATTTCGAAAGTAGAGTGATATGGTCATCTTCGTATGATTGATCTATCACCTTCCAAAATGCCGAAATTTGGAGGACGAACTCAAAGTCAAACATCTAGGATCGCTCTTTTTGATCTTTTTCTCGGATTATTTTCTCCTCAATAGAGCCCAGACGGCTCAAGCAAAAACTCAGGTGAGCATAGGCAAGATTCAATTATTTACTGTCCGAGAATTAACTAATATGTGGGACCACTTGGAACCGGCAGCGAGTGGCACAACACCCGAGTGGGATCCGGTGAAAAGGAAATTCGACCGAATAGCGAGATATCCGAATCGGATCACACTCCTAAAGGAAAAGCTACTAGAAATAGAAAAGCAAGGTGAAACCCAGCGTAAGGTAGAAAAGTATCGTTCCGTGTGGCCATCGTTGGCTTACCAATGTCGGGCAAACACCCTGATGAATTTGATTACAAGACAGATATTTTGGCGGAAAATAAGCTTTTGCCACAGTGGATTCTAACAGTAAGAAAAGTGTTTTTGAAAAATGTCCTTTCCTGCTTTCTGACACGGTTGGGTTTATCGAAACTACCTACTTTCACTTATTTGAATCCTTTAAATCCACTTTAGGAAGAGATTCGAGAAGTGATCTTTTTAATTCATGTGTAGTATTTCTCATCCCATTCGAAAGACCATATTGCAGTGGTCACTCAGACTCTTAATTGAAATAAAGGCTGGAAGGAAAACCCGTTCTGTTGGTTTTCAAACAAGATTGACTAGTGGAGACAATGCCAAGCGAGGAAGAAAGTATGGCAAATGGACGGAGTTGGAGCTTGGGAAGAAGCCAAACACCTGGATTTCGAATCCGCTTTCTGAGGCTACGAAAAGGAAAACTGGAATTTAAAAGGCCGTGTTTATGGCTGCCGCCAAGCGGTACTAATGTGGAAAAGATTTCGGAATGCACTTATCGCACAGGTAAAAAAACAGCATCGGAAAAATCTTCCTAATTACCTTGAGGATGAGGTGGTTTTTTTATACCTGACTGAGGAGGAGAAAATAATTAAAATGAGATTACCCAATTCTTTATCTATTAGATATTCAGAAAAGGAGGAATGATCACAAGACCTTTGATAGGTTCTCACCGTATGGCCTGAACTAGGACCATTAATTCACATTCGAATCCGCCACTCTTGGGGTAATAGTTATTCATTCCGATTTCCAAGATTTTTGATCCAACTAGCGGGAGATTCTGATTACGTCATCAGCACCCAACCTGTAGGCAAAATCTTGATCTCAAAGTCATTTTTTTCGAAGAAATTCACCGCAATCTGACTCAGTTAATTCCTGTTTGGGGGAATATATTTGGTCGGAAGTAGCGACATTAGGCCCACTCGTGATTTTGGGATTCCAACTGGTCTTTTTGACCTTTTTCCCAATTCTACTCCCAAATATTCAAACTCAAAAGCTGGAAAGCCTTTGAAAGTGTAGATTTCCAATCTTTAGAAATTCGGAAGTACGAATTCATTAGCGTGTAGATTCCCCGTTCCTCAAATCCCAATTTTCCGATCTAGTTCCACGGAATCACGATCCCAAAATTCCTTCAAATACGGATGCTTGAAATCTTTCACCCGCTTTGGCTTCTGGCTGAGGGATCTTCCCGAGCCGCTGGATACGGTGAATAAAAAAGGCCTCCCCTTCACTAAGTGGGAAAATCGGGTATCCAAAAAAAGCTTCCCATCCGATCAACTTCAGTTTCTCGAACTTTCCAGCTTGGAATTCAAGGCCGATTTGGAACAGGTTCGTAGGGAAAACTCAGAATCAAAACCGAATCATGTCCTCATTCTCCTTGGCAGTTGAAGGTACAGGTACTGTAGAATTAAGAAAACCCCCCTGATTTCACCGCGCTCCAGCCGATTCCATGTATTCGTTTTTGCGCATTGCACAAAAGCGCTACATGATCTAGAGACCATTTCATTTCTTTGCTTACGGGTCTTTACGAAACATCCCTTCTCAGAGCAAGGAGGCATCCACCAAGACCCAGATCAAAAAATCTTCTAGGGGGAAGTAAAATGGGCTGGGTCATTTTGGTAACGATAGATTCCCATAAGCCCCATTTTACATATTTTTCTTCAGAATTCTGAGCTGTGATGGATCACTTCATTTGTCGAGTAGCCCACCTCACCCAAGTACGATGACAGCAAAGGCTCTTACTCCAGGAGCTGCGCTTAGATCTAGGTATATCCCCTGAGTATGGCTCAGACTTTTTAAAATATGATCAAGAAACAATGGAGGACGCTTCCTTGCACGTAATAGCACCTGAGAAAAGTGGGTCCAAAGTTAAATGAAGGAGGGTTTTCTAGCATAGTAGGCCATTTTCAGACCATGGATCGGAGATTTTGTTCCAATCCTTTATCGAAAAGGCTGGCTTCGTTTGAAACGAACAGAAGTTTTCGAGGCCAGATCGATTGCATTTTAAATTCTTACCAACTCTTCTTTACCGAGCAAATCAATCATTTGACTTTCAAAAGCTGCTGGCAACTGGATTCGACATGTGGAAAAGATAAGTTAGGAGTCTCTCAAGCTGGAAATCTCTTTAAAAAATGTAAAATCATTAAATTTGAACGTCCATGGAACTAGGCCTTACCAAATCCTCATTTTACTTGTCGCAGGTACATCTGTATTTTTTGTGTACTTCGAAATGTTTGCTTGTGGAAACTATCGGCCGGAAAATTTTCAGGCCAATTCCTTGCAGATCTTTTCCCAAAAAACCAAAAGCACTTGCTGCTAATCAAGTTTGTATAATTGGCTTTTTTAGTCGCCAGGATTGATTTGGTCCGCTTAATTTCTGATCCGTATGGCAAAAAAATATCGCCTATTTTCTTGCGGGATGGTATGGTAGCAGGAGTTACGGAGCTTTTATGCCACGGCGATGAAAATCTTCTGGGTTCAGGGTTTGCGGCATTGATTGGCGGTTTACATTAATCCTTTTGGACTTAATTTTTTTTTGGTAATAAGAAAAAAAAAGTAAGCGTTCTATTTTAAAGACTTGAGGCTCCAGCATGAACGTGTTGCATAGAATATAATTGATTCTGCCAATTTCTGATCCTTTGAAGAAAACTAAAAGGGATAAAACTGTGCATAGCAATCTAATCAGGGACCACCACAGTTGATTCGGAACTCACCAACTCAAGCCAGCGAAAACAGGTCAAGGAGTATTAGCTCACTATTTATTATGTGGATTTTGTAGGCTGTTAAATTAAGATTTTGATTGAGAATTTAAATTTCGTTTATTTCGGCAAAATGATTCCTTAAATCTTTAAGGAATCTCAAAAAGGAATTCCATATTATTGAATCAGAAACGCTTCTGAATATGAAAGATTCTTTTGATTTGGACCGCCAGATTTGCTTTGTATCGCAGGATACGAGTGGTATTTCAAAAAAGTTCATGAGGCCGGTTTCAAACGTTTGAGGACATAGTCTTGAAGAGCTTTATTCAAGACCAATAAATGATTTTACTTTATTTTTAAAAGATCAAAAAATAACTTCTGAGTTTCGGAAATGAAATCATCAATTCCACCCATTACTTGATTTGAAAATAGGTTACGGTCCATAATCTGTGAGAAATTATCTGGTTATCTTGGACGTCTCAAAACCATTGAGGATTAAGCAAACTAGTATTTGCTATTGCGAAGACATTACGCATAAAAAGCGAATGGAAAAATGAAAGAAATTTACTCCTTGAAGAAAACCAGTAGAATAATTCAAAATTAAAAGCAGCTTAGTTTCACTGCCTCTCTGACCTAGTCTCCTGTGATAATTGTGTCAACTTCATGGAATTTGCCTCGACCACAATTGCCATAGAAGACCCGAAGAATAATAGATCTTCATGGTTTGCTAAAATACGCAATAAAACCAAAGCCTTAGAATCACTCTGACAATCATGTGGATTTATTGAAAGAAACTCAATCTCTAATGTAAAAAAGCAAAATATGAATCTAGAAGCCACGCTTGAAAAGTGAGTTCAATCGATCAATTCACTTTTACCCAAATCCAGTACTGAAGTAAAGCTCGGATTTTACTGCGTTAATGAAGTGAGGTTTAATTCAACGCCACCTAGGGGAAAGCATTTTAAAAACTTCATGGCAGTAATTTCCATCAAATATTCAAGGGCCTGGATACCTCCGAAATAAATTCTACCACTTCAATCACTGGAAAAAAAAACAGCTGTTGTAGAAGATAATGGACTGGATTTCGACCTGAAAACTTGGAGGATAAAAAAATTTTTAGGATCATTTGAAAAAATCAACTGATATACTGAAAGTAGGGGTTGGCCTCTATCCTAGTATACAATTCAGTTGTAACTTGGGTGGGAAATGCGAAGTGGAAAGTAGATTAATGAGGGGCACAAATTTATCATCACCTTCAAAAAACGCCACTAATCTTTGGCAAAGGCTAGAGATTCTCAACGGTTGAAATATCAGGAACTGCCTAATTTGTAGATTCCGAAATAGCTATTCCATTGCACCAAAAAGACACATTCCACTGATTTTTATTTTTCCGGTAAACGCCAATGTCGAAATCCTGGTCTATCTGCATATTGTACTACTAGATCTGGATAGTTTATTTGTTTTTTATTTCTAATTTTAATTTCAATCCCTGTAGCTTTTTACTTTTTGAACTTATCGGGGAGAGTTTTCTTGAAATGATCTGTCCCACTAAAAAAGGACCTATTTTGGAGGGCCACTATCAGAGTTACCTCCATACTTTCCTGCCAATCTTATCATTAATTTTTCGAATTGATCCGAAATGGATCATCACATCTATATCACTTTCCCGAGGCAGAGCCATCGGAATAGCTTCATACAGAATGCCTTTCTACTGATATTCCTTCCAGTTCGTTAAAACATCAAATACTTTTTTACCAATTCTATAACTTCATTTCAAGCCATTCTAGACTTTCTTTTGTTTTCAAATCAGATAGTTTCTCAACTTCTTTTTTTGAAAGGGGATTCTCGGACTAATCCTAAGCAACCTCCCTCTAATTGATATTTCATCAAAATCGCCGAGAATTTCTAATTGTTCATCACAGTTCAAATTTTAGATTTTTTCTGCGAGGTAAATTAAAATTTTGAAGATTTGGGAGCAATTCTTTGAACTAACCTTTACCACATGGTTTTAACGATTTTTCTATTTACAGATGACAAAAGAACAACCCATGAAGTTAATCGCTTCTTTTCTATTAAGAATTTTTCTACCTAAAATCTTTGTTGCTGAAGCCTATCCAATAAGAAATTTGCTTTTTCAAATCACTTCCATCAATTTTTCAAAATTCCATTTCTGGAGTACTTTTATTCATTCCAATAAAAAAAAAAGCCTTTCGGCTTTTTTAACAAACATCCTCGTCGGAAAACCTTCCTCGTCGCCCGGCCATGTCAAACATGGGAGCTAAAGAGATCTTTGAATTGAAGCCAGTTATCCAGTAGTTTTTACTCAGGTGAGAATAACTCAGCCAAAACCATGCAGTGCAATTCCATTAAAAACTCCTTTCCTTTTCGACATTTTTGACTAGTTGAATGACCACTTCTGTCCAATTCTGGTACGGCATGTAAAGCCTCTTTTACTTGATCTGGCTGGGAAGCCAGGAATATCCAATACGTTTCCTGCTCGAACCAAGCAAAGGAAAGGTACATAAAAGGGTTGCCTTGTTGCTCTTTTCTTTTGCTCTGGGCTTGGGAAAATAGTTCACAAACTGAGTACGAATCGCTTTCCAATTTCAAAATTGTAAGCTACCAAGCCGGCAACCTTCCTGCCTTCTCCTTCATAAAACCAAAACTCCACCTTTCCTGTAATCGCTGGAATCACGGCCGATCAAGTCAGCAATGCGGAACCAACAGTATTGGTTCTCCATTATGTAAAGTCTTCGTCAGCTGCTGATAACCAGATTTTCATAAGCAGAAATCGTCAATCGAGCGATACCCCACTTTTCTCATCCCACATATTGAGCTTCTCGTTCGATCGCTATCGCTCGTCAAGTCCTTCATCAATCTGGACATGGAATCTGATTCTACTGGCTTGCCTGTTCAAGTTGGCTCTTGAAGCCGTTAATTTTCTTAACGATTCCATGTTTGGGGAATGGGGTTGATGATTGACTTTTTCGATTCGATCCTTCAGCGAAAAGTCACGATTACTTCCTCATTCGTATAATCTTCTGGGTTGGCAGTGAATACAAACTGGATATCCAGCGGTAATTCGCAATTAATCACGAATTCTTGAATGTCTCCTTCTTTAAAATATGAAAGGAAGCCACTTGAATTCTTGCTTGCAAATCAGGTAATTCATGATCACGAAAATGGGACGGTGCGATCTTCGGCAACCCAATTCCGTAGTGTAATCAGCGCGCTCGTCATTGTAGGCTCAGCTCATCGTAGCTGCCTTGATTGATCTAACTCTGCGATCAAATCTGCTACGGCACACATTTCTGGTGTCGCTAGCTTTCAGATAGCGATGCAGAGCGATGCACCAAGCAACGGAGTTACTAATCTCCTTTTCTTCAATTAAGTTTCTTCGCAAAACTTGGAAGCGGGCTGAATGGATCATCCATTAAGCTCCGCTCCCAACACAACTGGTACATTACTCATCCAGCAAATGTGTCATCATTCGCGCAATTCGTGTTTGGCTTGACCACGGAGACGAGTAGGTTGATGATTGTGGACGGGAAAATCGCCCGCTCAATATCTGGTCACAGTATCTCTAGCCCCATATTCCTTCGAAGCATTTTCCTTCGCTTATCTTCAGGATCAAGTCTCTCGAAGTTCTCTTGATAGATTTGGATTTGTTCGGCGCCTTTAAACTGGCCAAGGGGTTTTTATTTTGTTGTAGGTCTGCAGTCTCAGTTTTGTTGTATTTCCATTGCTTTAAAGCGTTTTCGTTTCTGTTTCGTCTTAATCTTTCAAAAATCAAGCTCCTGTCCCTTCAACTGCCTGTAATAAAGCAATTACCGTTATTGACTTTTAGTAAATTTCTTTCACAAATTCCTTCAAAAATGGTGATCTGAGGCAATCATACAATGTGGGTAACTGAATCTTCAATTTGCGGCATTGCGCAGCAAGCTGAGCGTTTCGGCCAAGATCTTACTATCGATCCAAAGGCATTTATATAGTATTTCAATACCGACTTGAGGCAAGTAGGTTTTTGCCATCATGATCATGAATATCTGTTTGACCGTTTGGATTTTTCCTTCTTCGGAGCAAAAGTCCATCGCTAGCTCAAAAAACCGGCAACCGTATTGGTGTGGTAGGGGACACTTGTAAATAGGGTTAAAATCCTTTATCTCGATCTGCAGGCATCATTTCCGAACGGACAATGATATTCCAAGTGTCTTCTGGATAGCGGGTTTGATCAATTTCTGCCAAAGCCATCGCCACTTTTTTCGCAGGGTGAGTCGATTCCTCGCCGTAAAGAATCATCGAGTGAGGAAAATGTAAATTCATCAAGACCGTTGAAGTCTGAGATTTGAATTCTTTTTCATTGATCTCCAGATCCACTCTCGGTCAATTAAATAATCTCCGGAGAGTCCGTGATTGATGGAGCATGCGAAAGCGAATCGGGTAGTGCGATTTTGGTCTGGTTTGTCACCAAATTGTATTGACGCCGGTCTGTTCCCGCTCTTCTCCTTCACCAGAATGAGTGGTTTTGTGTTTTTGACCCGATTTACTTCGTTTTAAATTTACCAAAAATCTCTCCAAGCTGACTTTCGAATCGTGCTGCTCAGCTTTTCCAGTGATTTTTGAACTTTACCTTTTGATTTTCTTCAGTCATGTAACCCTTCGACTTCAGGTCCTCATAAAGTCACAAATCCCATAATCGGATTGTCATATTGTAGCGCTTATCGAGGTTAGGTCAGCCAGCTAAGTGCGCCTTCAGCGACTCGCCTTCCGGTCATGGTGACGAGTTGAGAAAAATATTGAGCAAAGTTCCGAAGGTGTTCTTTTCGGGATCTGGTTGGGTTAACAAACTGTGAAGGAATCGAAATCCTTTCATTTGGTGATTTTAGTGGCATGATTCAAGAATCAAAGACTAGATAAAGCATTGAAATAGCTGGAATTTAACTTCAGTTAAAATTAGAGTTTCGAACTCATTTTTGGCGTAAAACACCAAATTTCCAGATTCTCAATCTGGGGAGTTAACAAAAGGGAAGGGGGCAGGGAGTTACTATTCGTCTTTAAAAAAGCAAAATAATATGAAATTAAGCGTAACCAATCAGCAAAGGAAGGAATGATTATAGGACATGCGAGATTCCATAGCCTGTCCCGAACTTTTCGGCGCATGACCGCTGAAAAAACAAATATAAACACATGAAAAACTCACGAATTTGCTTGTGGGCATCGTCACCGGGTATTCTAATCCTATTATGATAACACATAATCAGTTGAAGTTAAAGGCCAATTTTGATTTTGGTTAATTTTCTAGCAGGACCCTTTTGGTAATCTTGGATGGTCATTCAGTTTTTGACAGCACCGATAGATGTCCAAGGAGGACTTTCGAGGAGCAATGGTATCAGGATCAGGCCGGATTTGGAAGCGATCAAGGAAAATGAGTCTTAGATCAATCAAAAAAAGGCGGATTTATTTTGAATGAATCCGCTGACTTTTAGTCCGTAAAACCTTTAACCTGTATTCTAAGATTATTCGCATTTTCTAATGGAACCTGAGATTCACGCCAAAACAAATTCTGGGAAAATTATCTTCTTTTAAAAACTGTAATTTTTGGGTTTCAATCCTTCTATTTTAAACAGTTTGGCTTTCACTGTAAAATCACCATCTGGAAGAATAGAAATAAGAATATTTTGAAAGTATTCCATCATACTCTTCAAGAAGTCGAGCGGAGAGTCCCTTTGGAGTGCATTGGCGGTATAGGGACATTTACAAAGAAAAAACTGCTCTTGAATATTCCTGAAAGGAATAATTGATCTCTGTAATATTGCCAATAGGTTAATTGGCTGACTCATCGGATGTTAGTTCTTATAACTTTGGATCCTGAGGCTTTACAGGTAAATTCAGTTTCTAGAAAGAAAAAAAAGAATAGTAGGAGGGAAAAATTTATACTTTTTATAGTATGTTTCAATTTCTTACAATAAAAGTGGAGACGTACAACTAGTTTGGGAATCTTTTATATGTCATATTTAAAACCCAAACTCCGCATGAATAGGATGCTTATTTAGCCAGTGATATTCAATTCGTGCATTTTCAAGGTATAGGAAAGTGATATCGATCGTTTTCTACTGTAATTCCACGCTTATTGTTAGTCTGCAAGTAAGATAAGACCCCGAATAAATTTCGCAAAAACTATATGACCCGGATATCTTTCTTTGTATTATCTAGGAAAATCTTGGATTGAAAAACGGACAAAGTCCTCAGCTGAAAAATTTCGTATTGTATATTTTTCGATTGTTAAGGAATTTCATTCTCCGGAATATGAATTGAATACTTACCGAATCATCCAAATTCAGGAATCCAAGATTAGTTAGTTCGATCATGGCGTCTAGTAAGTACAAAATCTCAGGCAAATCATCTGGATTTTTGGATAGTATTTATTGTTACTCCATTAATAGATACTGATCATAGGAATCGGTTTCTGCAATTTCTTCAATATCAAGTTTCGGAGTTCTTGATTATACCAGATTCGGAGTTCATTATGTGTGATTCCAACTTTCTGCAATAAGTCAACGGTTGTCTAAAATTGGCATTTGGATCTACTTCAATTTGCAAGCTTTCGGATTATTGGAGCGACAACCAAAAAGTAATAAGAGCAGATAAAATTGGACCATATTTTATTTTTTAACATTTCCAAACATCCAGCAGCCAAAAAGAGATTAAATAAAGAGAAAAAATAAGGTTATCAATTTTCATGATTGATTCTCATAAGATTTTCCATATCTGATCACCACCAAATTCCCTATCTTTTTTAGGAAGTGGTTAAAAGAACCCATCGATTTTCCTTCTATATCCTCAATAGATTCAAAGCATTTTTATTATTATTTACACAAGCAATAATCTTTTATCAATTACCTTAGATATTCGTTTTCAGATCCTTCCCTTAACACCTACTTGGATTTCCAATTTCAGATCTCATTTATTTTAGAATTTATATATCCATTTAATAGTCGTTAAAAGGTAACTATTTTTCCTAGGAATTCTATTCCAAGAATTGCGGTCAATTTACACGTTCCAATAGTTTTACGTTTAATAATGCAGTAGGGGAGCAAAAATTCGTTTTTCATAAAATTGAATCAACTTATATAGTTAAAAGTTTCTAATTATAGGATCAACTAGTTATCATGCCCAATTTTAAAAACTTAAATTTTAATCATTTTTTTTGAAAAGAATCCAGATCCCGGGGACTATCGGCTTAAGATTTGTATGCTTTCTATATCTTTACCCCATGACCCCCTCCGAGAAACATGCACTCGAATAATCAAATCCACCGCTACCCGGCTTGGCTTTGGAATTCTGTCGCATGCCAAGCGGAAATTTTGAGAAGAAGCTCCCAGATTGGAATACTGGTCATCAAAACTACCAAGCCAAATGGTGTTTTTGGCGAATCATTTGACAAGCGACTCGATCCTCCAAGCTGGTCGATTGATGCCAAAACGGTAGTGTCACTGGGCTACAATTATATCCTTCGGGAAAAAGCTTTCCAGAATCCTCCAACCAGACATCAAAGCTTGCCAAATAGCCTACGGCGAAGATTATCATTCTCGTAATTCGGGAGGAATTAAACAACTTTTTAGAGATCCTTCGGGAAGAAATCGGGAGGAAAATCAGCGGACGGCGGATTCGGTGGGACTTCGGCCACCGTATGGGACGTCAATGGCGCAAAAAGCCGGAATCGGATTGGATGCGAAAAAAAGCAGCCTGTTTTTAATTCGAATGGGAACTAGACTAAGAAAGCGAAAATTCTTTTGGGAGAAAAGAATGGGCATTTTTCCCTCTGCATATTTTTTGAAGTCTTCATCTCGGGTGATTAAAAAATCCATTTATTGGCTTCAGCAGTAAAAATATTGAAGTCCATCTTCTTTGTCTTGAAGCCTGAGTTTAAAAGATTTTAAAAACCCTCCTTTCCTCCAGAAATCACCTCGCAAAACCCCATTTAAAACTGAAATCAATTTATTTTCTTTCGCATTTTTTAGTTGTATAGCGATCAAATGGACATGTAAATAAGCAGACCTAAAGGAAATGGTCAGAAAATTTAAAAAGCTGAGCTTCACCTTCAACTTACCCAATGAAAGAAATGGCTTAGATCTCTACAAATGGTTCTCGGTTTGGCCACTAAATCAAGCGCAACCCATTTCGGAATCAAAAATATCCTATACATACTTATTTATCGCGATGTTCGCGGATTAGTTTTCTTTATCTGACTTTTTTCATAAGGCTTTGCATAGGAAGTCTCTTTTTTTTAACCTTTCTAAAACGAGCTGCTGTAATTTGCTCCGGTGTTTTTTCTAGATCTGGATTTCCTTTTCAAAAATCTCTTTCAAACATCTTGAAAGCAGAAATCTCCTTCTACTAGCGGCCTTTAGCTTGGCTTTAGCTACTATTTCCTTTTTACAGTAGCGAGTTAGTTTTGTTCATCAGTGACACGTGTTTAATTCAAATATACGTTAATTAGTGTAAAGAAGATTTATAAGTTGGCTTGATTCTTCCTAGAATTTCTAAAAACTCCTATCTTTACCCAATTGATCCCCTCGAGAAACATGCCTCGATAATCAAATTCCACCAGCTTTTACCGGCTTGGCTTTGACTTTTGTGGGAATTGCCAAAGCGGATCTTTAGAGGAGAGGCCCCAAGATTAGAGGCAATGGCTGAATCAACGACTACCAAGGCCAAATGGGGTATTTGGCGAATCATTTGACAAGCAAAAAAAATCGACTTTGATCCCACCAGCTGGTAGAATAGGTGCCAAAACGGTAGTGTCACTGAGCATACAATTATTACTCCTCGGAAAAAAGCTTCCTGAATCCTGCCACAGGAAATCAAACTGGCACAAAATAGGCCACGGAAGGATTATCATCTCGTGATCCGAGAAAAAGCTAAATGTTTTCTAGAAATCCTGCGTGAGGAAATCGGGGAAAAATCAACGGCAGCTTTCGTTGGACTCTGCCTCCCGTGATGGAGGCGTCAATGGGCACAAAAAAGCCCGGAATCGGCTTGGGATGGCAAAAACAGCCTGTTCGCTTAATCGGAATAATTGGGGAAGCCTTCTTCTTCCTTTGCGAACTCATCATTGATCTGAAGTCACACCTTATAATTCCGACCCAAGATTATTGTGGGAAAACACTTGTACCAAAATGCATTGACGGCCTGTCCGACAATTGCGATTTCGCTCCGGGAGTGGTCAATGGCTCGCAATGCATTCTTATCCTCACGATTGAGTTGAAGGAAAATATTCCAAGCGAGTTTCCAAAGGCCAAATGGAAATAAAAATGGGCTTTTGGCTTGTGATAATTTGCCAAAGACGTATTGCCCTTTGGATCGATTTTCAAAGCCGCATCAGGAACCCAAGTTTGAACCTCTCCTGATCTAAAAAAATTCTTCAAAACCGAGGATTTGGATGGAAATCATCTGAGGCGGGACTTTCTCAAAGTATTTGCTAAATCCGCGGTCACAAGCGCACCAAAATTATTTCAGGATTAAAGCGCAATTTAGATGTTATTAGGTTAGGGTTAATCTCCCCTCTATTGATTTCTAAAATCAAGCCCTTACCTTTTAAAGAGAAACCCCAACCCGAGAAAAAGCAATTTAAACAAGCCAAAAAAATAACGCTGAGAAAGAAGTTTAAATTTTGCTTACCTTCCCGCTGCCTAGTTTTTCCTGGGGAAAAGAAATGACAGCGTTGATATTACCAGATTACTTATGACGTCGATGGGGTTGAAGAGGGATTATCCCACCTTTAGAGCAACTTCCGGAAGTATTGAACAAAAGCGAAAAGTCTTGTGGATTGATTTATTTGATGGGCTACATGATGTTGGCTTATTGAAAAAAATTGGAGCTATTTTTTCGAACCACCGATTGACTTTGGGAAAACATTCTAAGTCCACCAACGTTCCAAAAATGAAAGTTTTGACGATTGATATCTTTGCGTATAAAAAATGATCAATGCCCAACCCCCGAATTGATGTGAAAGGGAGCAAATTTTCAGCTTTTTTGTTAATGGACGATGTGCTTGATCCTTTCAGAAAAAAAGGGGGATGTTTTCGGACTTATGTTCGAAGAGCGGATTTGTTGAGTTAAGGCGAATATCAGTGAAAAACGTTGCAGGAGACTATTACTCTATGCCTTATCGATGCGGGATCGAACAAATTACTTTTTGTACTGGAAAAATTGTAGGGAAAAAAATCGATGTAATTGAAGGCTATGGTTGCAATGAAAACAATTCCTAATACTGAAAAACGCTCAACAGGCTTAATTACAGACGCGAAGAGAAATGGCCGAACTTGGAAGAACCATCTATCCACTTTCGAGAAGTTTATAGGCGGGTTTTGGAAAGTATGCCGAACATAAAAATCAGTGCAAGAGAACTAAGGCCCTTCATGGGGGGATTTGTATGAGAATACGATTTCAAAGTAAATTGAAACCTGTGGAAGTATTCGAGGACATGTTCATCCGGCGTGTTGGATTCTAATGAATTAGCTTTCAACAAGATGAATACGGTTGATGAAAAGTACTTACGATCATCTCGACCATTTTCATTCCATTGAGTTTGTCGCTGGAAGGTTCTATGGGATGAATTTGACCACATTGGCCGAGCTACATTGAGGACGGTTTTACCTTCCTATTATTTTGGCAGGTATGGCGCACGGGGCCACAATCGGAATGCTTGTTTTTATCGATGGAAAAAAAAGTGCTCTTCTAAAAAAAAAAATGCCTTTTAAAGGGCTTGATATCCATTTTGTACTTTTAACCCCGAGTTGCGGGTTCAAATTGCCCCCCCATTTAGAAATTTTGGGGGGGAATTCCCAAACCCCATTCTCCCCTCTTTTTTTTTTCCTTTGTT
>Ga0163217_1049718_pt1 | contig 14766 bp, 17 predicted proteins | sample SynspAceP_FD_185933 | JGI IMG/M metagenome (GOLD analysis project Ga0163217, IMG submission 185933) | Saline lake microbial communities from Ace Lake in Antarctica - Synechococcus sp. Ace-P (PacBio error correction) | ecosystem: Environmental > Aquatic > Non-marine Saline and Alkaline > Saline ... | reverse complement strand
TGCCAGACCCGACAGATTTCATCAGGATAGAGGTTGAATCACGATGGCCGCGGACATATTGCAAAAAATGCACAGCCAATGGCGGGCCCCCAACGACCCCCGCCCGCGCCGTCAGATCCGCCATCAGCATAACCCCAAAAACACCGGCCCACCAGCGCGATAACGCAGCGCATTTTCGCCGGCCTGCATCAGGCAGATAGTGGGCCAAGGCGCGAAAATCCACCGCGCACACCCATCCACAACCAACGGAGAGCTAAACCGTGCCGCAAAGCTGGTGTTGTTTACATATCGCGAAAGAACGATCCTTCGGCGCTGACCTGTACGAGCACCCCCAACAGAATAAAATGGGAGGCAGCAGCAGCCACGTGCAAGCGCAAGGTGGCTCCAAGGGTGCCCCAAGGTTCCAGGTGGCAGCAGATATGTGTGACCACCCCCCAGACAAGCACCAGTATCTTGAGCACGGCCCAAGAATTGGCGGTGCCACCAGATGTGCTGCGCCCCATCAGCCCGCGCACGGGACGTTTGTGGATCAGGCGCGCCACCACTGCCACTGCCGACAGTCATCAGGCCGAAAACATGCCAAGCAGCAAAAAGCAATCGCCATGGGCGTTTTGGCCCCGTCAACAAACTGTCATAGAAACCGTCAGCCGCGGGCCCATCAGTTTTGAACAGCCGTCGTGAAATCAGGTTGTCAGCAGCAGATAGATCGCGGTTGCCGCCAAAAATCCGACGATCCAGACGCCACGGTGCTTGCCGAGGATCGCCGGCGCGATTAAAGGCTTTTGCGGCGTATTCGGGTCAAGTGGGAGGTCATCTGCTACGGGCGAGGAGGCAACGGTTCATCTTCGCGGGGATATTCCACCCCGTGCCGCACGAAGCAAGTCGGCGGCGTTGGTCAGGTGGCCCGACACCGTCCGCAGAGGCTCAGCAGAATGACACGGTCGTTTCGACCACCGATCGGAAACTGATCTGCCCCGATCCGCAGGGAACCGGCTGTCTTCAAGCGCGACAAAATCCATCTTTGCCGCGGGCTCGTTGACGATGACCGCAAGAGTCACCGATCAAGCGGCCCTTTTCGACGGATCGACCACGTGATGCCGCCAAAGCCCTCGGGGTCACGCCAGGTCAGCTCTCCCTGCCGCCAGACAACAGATATACCTTTCATCTTCGGGGCGCTTGGTCCTGCGCCAAAGATCACCTCTCACTTTGTCGACAGAGAACCACTGCGCTGCAAAAAAGCCAGCAGCCTTGATTTGCGCGAGTCGAGGTTCCGAACAATTCGTTGCGCGCGATGATCCGAAGTTTGCGCCGTAAATCATCGGAAATACTTGTCATCCTGGTCGGCGTATCGACCTTGTGCCAGACCATCAACGCCGCCCCGCCGCGTATTTGATGTTAAGACGTCAAAATCATCGGGATTGGCGAAATGTGAGTGTTCAGGAAAAATCTGGGTCGTTTCGGGCAGCAAGTTCACCTATCTTGTGCGCAAGCGCGAAAGGGACCTTCGGCATCATGACCCGCGAGGACTGGTTCAGATCAAAATATCCGGGCGCTTCATCCGCTGCGCGGGCTTGAACCTGCGCCGTCTTGAAACATTCGTCGACTATGTTTCGACCTGCCGATACTGACTGGCTAGATCAAAGACATTCAGCGCCACTCCTGTGCAGACCGTGTTTCTTGAAAACACATCCGACACCACATCAGGATAAGATTCAGCCTGCCAGACCCGCCACAGCAGATACGGCCGTACAGCGCGTTTTCAAGCACAGTCAGGCGCGGCAAATTTGGTCGGACGCAATCGGTACGAAAACAGGGTCGCGTGCCCGTTCGCGCATCGCGGCCGTCCTGATTGTTACGGATCCTGAGGATTTCATCCTTAAAAGTTTCGGGAATGCAGGGCCGATCTGTTCGGCGTGAAGCAAAGGGCCCGTCAGACAGCAGCGAAAATCTCATCTCGCTCAGCGCTTCGTCACCGTTGGCGCGGCGGCGCAGCGCAATGTCGACCAGTTGATCGTACAGCTCTTCTTCGATGCCAAGGGCGTAAAAACAAGGCGGGTGGTCTGTGCCATCGCGGAAAACAAAGGTTGGTGCAGCGTTTCCACCAGCGTCTGGGAAATTCCGCGATGCCCTGCTCGGCAACCCCTGTTCAAGATCATCGCCAGAAAGCTGCGTTTCCAAAACGCGAGCCGGCTTTGCGAAATGCTGCGGATCGCGCGGCCGAACATCAGGTTACCCCCAGCGCCAACGCCGGGTTGAACAGGTCGGGATCAAAAGGGTCACACTTTATCAAGCCCCTGTTCTTGAGCCGCTTCGTGCAACCTCGTCAGCAAGGCTACGACACGCGCCGCAAAGTTCTGGGTTTTCTTCAGGGATTTCATCCGGTCGCGCCATGGCGCGGAACATCACTCCTGGGCCACGGCGCTGACCAGTTGATTACCACCAGTCAAAATATCGGAGCGGGTGTTCAAAATTGGCCAGCCCCGGATCCAGCCAATCGGCTTTGGTGGCTGTCCAGGACTGTTGCGCCGACCGCTGCGTTTCTATCGCCCGCGCGCGGTCATTTCGGAGTCCACAGCACGGTCTTGGGGCCGACCGAGCGACATCAGGCAGTTATCCCCGACAGTGCCCTGAAACAAAATAGGGCTTCGATGGGCATAGCCGATGCGTGCGGCCAAGACCGCCTGATGCAGCTCTGCCAGTTGATTGCCCTGCATGGTGATTCCGACCGCGGCTCGTAACCGCCTCTCGGGTCAAAAAAGCTCTGGCCAAGGCGGTGCGTCGTCTGCGTTTGGCATCTCGGATATGCCACCCGTGCCCCTTGGGTATCTCCGAGGTTGAGATCGTTCCAAGATCTATTGCATCCGGTCGTGCGCAGGGGACACGTGTTCAAGCACGATAGCTCGCGCAGGTGGGGATTTGCGCAGGCTCGCCTCGAACAGGCTTGCTCAATCTCTCCGCGTGGCGCAAACCGTTCCAACGACCACATTCCACCGCAGCGACATATCCTGCGTCTGTCGTTAGTAGGTCAGCAACTTCTTTCATCGGGCTGGACAAATCCTTGATGGCGTGCAAACGCCCGACCAGCGCGCCCACGGTGATCTGTCCCTAGATCGCGAAGATAGCCCCCGAACAGCATAGAAAAGAAACGCGTGAAAGCTGGTGATGAAGTTGTTCAAAAAACTTCATAAAGGGAATTCTTTTGGTAGATCTGGAAAGCGGACTCGAAAATACCCAGCCGTCGCGTGAACAACGCCAAACGGGTAGCGCCAGCCGCCATTGGGCGCAGGTCCGTGATGCCGGCGCGTTCGCCAATCTCCGACGACAGTGCCGCAACCTCTCTGATGCGGTCTTGTCAGCAGGTTGACGCCGCTGCAACACGGGGATCAGATAGGCCTGCAACGCCGATTCAGCGCGACGCCTGCCAGTCCGAACCACGGGATTGCAAAAAGAGGAACAGCAAGAGGATCAAACATCTGCCCCGCTAAATAGGGTGGGCAACGGCATCGCCCACTCACCCCCCCCATCGCTCCGGCCTCCGGGTTACCATCGACACCATTATCGCCTTGGCTGGTATTTTCGGTAATAGCTGCGTGCGAAAAACCGCATCATGCGGGCGATCAGCTGATAACACGGAAACCGCCGCAAAAGCCGTTTCAGCAAGACGCCTTTCATCGGTGTTCAGGACGCATCTTCATCAGACCGTGGATCAGCACCCGGCCAAACAGATAGCCAAAACACAGCAGCAGGTCAGGAATTGCACCTGACTGAACGACATTCCAAAGGCGTCGATCACATCCGTCTCGGCCCCGATTGCGTCGTTTGATGAACGCTTGGCCAGTTCGAGTGTGACATAGAGAAGGAAGGTAATTCAGCGCAGGACAAGCAAAAACCAAACGTTCCCGACGGAGGTATTCAAATAAAGGAAAAATCGAATGCTCCATGCAGGGTCGCTTTCGCTAGGGGGCGCGCACAGAGCCAAGGTTCGGCTAAAACACCTAACGCGCAGAGCCCCGCTGTTCAACTGGGGCTTTGAGCGCCTTGCAGCGGCAGGTCTGGGTGGCTATTCCGGTGTTAAACGTCCACTCAGAGGGCTGCCACATGTCACCCAAACACCCGCTTTGATAAATCCAGGACTGCCAAGCCGGCACGTGACCGGAAGGCCAGAGCCGCGCGCCGCACCGTCCTATTATTACGCCAAATGGCATGACCGAAGAAGAGATTCACCAGGCCTCTGGTGGGCGTGGCAACCTGGCTGAACGAGCGCCCCGTTGTAACATCGCGCGAACCGTCAGCCAAAGCGGTCAAGATCGGCGTCAAGGACGCAGCAGGTACGCCGCGCGAATTCACACCATCACCGTGACCGACGGTATCGCTATGGGGCACGAGGGCTTGCGGTCGTCGCTTGCATCGCGCGAGGCGATTTGGCCGGACACCGTGGAAACTGACCATGCGCGGGCACTGTTTACGATGCGAGTGTGTCGTCGGACTTGCGGGCTGCGACAATATCCGCTGCCCGGCGCATATGATGGCGATGCCTTTGCGTCTGAAACGTGCCGTCTTGTTCTTGTATGGCGGGTCGATTCCTTGCCGGCAAAGTGCCGGAAGGTGCGGGATGTGCCTGCCGAATTCGCCAGCCGTGATTTGACCGTGCAAGACGTGTTCGAGGCCGTGGCAACTACCCAGAACGGCGGCAGTCGCAAGCCGCCCTCAGATATTGACGCCGTGCCTGCCGACGGCCGGTTGCGTGGTGGCCAGTTCACGGCCAACACTTATTGGCCTGCGTCTCTTGAGGCGATCGCCTTGCGCTGTTGAACTCTTCGGGTATGCCCGCACCCTATGTATCGCGTGACGCCTATGCAGGGCCGCTCGGGCGAAGCGGTGATGCACCTGATCGAAAAGAACATTCTGTGCGCGTGACATCTGTTACCGCGAAGCGTTTGAAAAACGCGGCACGCATCGTGCATGCACAGGGCGGGCGACGAATGCCGGCCTGCACCTGCCCAGCCATGCGCCGAGCGGGCATTCTCTTGACCTCAGCGATGTGTGCGAAATCTTCCGCGACACGCCCTATTTCGTAGATGAAACCGCGGGTCACATGGGCGAAAAGACCTGATGACGCGGGGGGTGTGCCTGTGTGATGAAGGAAACCTGCGCAAGGCTGGTCTGCTCCGCTGGACTGTCTGACAGTTTCGGCCGGTCATCGGCGAAGAGCTGACATGATCGAACGCGAGCAGAACGGCAAGTCATCCACGCCATCGAAACGCCGATCAGCAAACCGAGACGTGGCGGTGCGTCGGCCTAAGGCAACCTGGCCCCGAAGGGGCGATCGTGAAATCGCCGGGCATTCCGAAGAGGACATCTGTTTACCGGTCCGGCGCTGACTTTGATATGTGAGGGCAAGACGCTTTCGAAAGCCGTGCAAAACCGCGCCTACAGCGAAGGCTGACGTGGTTCGTGATCCGCAACGAAGGCCCCGCCGTGGCCCCGGCGCGATGCGCGGAAAATGCTGCACAACAGCGGCACTCTTTCCGGTCAGGGCATGGGGCAAAAAAAAAGTCGCGCTGATCACTGGACGGCCGTTTCTCTGGTGCGACACCGCGGTTCTGCGTCGGTCACGTTGGTCCCGAAGCCGCACATGGCGGCCCGATTGCCCTGCTTCCCAAGGCGGCGAATGATCACGTTGGAACGCGGATCACCGGCTTATCTCGGTCGATAATTCTCGGACGTGAAATGGCAGAGCGTAAAAGCCGCTTGGCCCGGTCGCGCAAGACCAACTTACCAAGCGGCGCCATGTGGAAATACGCGCAGCTTGTGGGGCCCAACCTATTTCTGGGTGCGGCACGCATCCCGGCGCAAAGGCGGAAACCCTGACTACATGGACCTGTAAGGTCGCTTCGCGGCCCTGGGCTGGTGGCTTTGACCGCTTCGGAGGGCGGTTCAGGGTTTGGCGCGTCTGCGGGTGCTGCCAAGCACCGCTGCGCGTGCAAAAATGGCGGCGGGTCGAATTGGTCGCCCCCGACGGTTCTGCATCGGACCAGACCAGCCTCGAACCTGCTTTGCCTGGTTGCACCGCTGACGGTTAGGGCACCTTGCCTTGGGGGGCGCACCGCGCGGGTTGATCACAAGTCAGCCTGACCCGGTCCAAATCCGGCCCCTTTGCCAAGCGCACAGCGATCGCGGCAGAAACCGCGCTGCCAAAAACGTGAGCAATTGTGGAAAAGGGCGTTAAATCACGTCACTTTCCGCGCTCAAGGGCGTATTCCTGTGGCGGTTCTTTCCCCGAAACCAATGGCGAAGGCGTGGCGCGGATGGGCACGACAAAACCGCCGGCATCGCGGTCTACGGTCCGGAACTCGCGATATCGTAAGCTCCTCGGGGCGGGTGTGCTGTTCAGTTGATCACCCGTAGCATGAAGCCAAGCGCACCCGCGCCAAACCACCGTCGCCAAGGCGCAACTAACGCGCCAATTACACCCGCCCATTCATTTGTGCCCCCAAGCCGCAGCCGGATAGGGTACGACCAACAACCCAATCTTTAATCGGGGGTAACCAGGCACCCATGCGCAAACTTGGGAAAAAGGATCGACAGCGCCATGATCGCGCGGTTCACCCGCCGCTGGTCAGGCCAAGGCGACCGTGCCCCCACACACCGACATGCTCACGCAATTGTCTGCGGAATGCCCTGCCGCAAAGACAAAGCAGGTCAGCACCGTCCTGCTCGACGCGTTGCGCCGACAATCTGGACAAGCTGATCTATGTTAGCCGCCGAGCCGGACTTGCCCCTCCATGACCCTTCCCGCGTCGACATGGTCAGAAATTACTTCCGCCCGCATAACATCTCCGACTGGTCCTCTGCGCCGTCGCGCGCATGCAGACCTGTACGTTATGCCGCTGCGCACCATTTGGTGGGTGGGGGCCCCCGCGACTCCTGCCCCGCCCGAACCCCTCTCCGCTCGCCTCTCAGCCACCCAAAGCACATTTATTGCGAGCGAGGGTGCGAGCGTAGTGTGCTGTGTCACGATTGGCCGCAACCGTGGCGCGTCAGAGAGTGGGCATCGCAAATGCGCGCGAACCTGCGGACGCAGCCCACCCTGCACCGATCGCGCTGAGAGAAGCAAGATACTATCGACGTTGCGGTCGCCTGTCGCTGGTTCTGATCTGCCGGATGACGCGCCGAGGGGCACGACCCATGTGCCTGCGGTGGATCGCATGTGAATAGAGAGATGGAAACAACCCAATCGAGAATCTTCGCCGCGTTCCAATATCCGCCACGGGCCCCAATTACAGAACAGATGGTTCAGGAACTGCCGCTGGGACAAACCGACATCACAGCAGAGTTCGACCTCGCTTATTCCAACCTGAAAGAAAAGCGCGATGGAGAGAAAAAGCCTGGATCGACCTGAGTGTGAAGGGCCCGAGAGAACCAAGATCCATTGCTGCGTGGACCTGACCTTTCGCGCCGGCCCGCGCGCCCCAGTTGTAGGAAGCCCCCGCATTGAGCAAACCTGACCCTCACAAGACCATATGATCGATGCACGTGGCAAGGGATTCGTTTCACCGGCGCGGCGACCCCAACCCGATCTTGCCAGGTCCGACCCACGCCGATGCCGTACGTGGCGGGCATGAAAGCTGGTACATAAACGCGGGGTCTGACCATTGGGTGCTCAGCATCCCCTCCGCTGCGGCAATTGCCGACGGCATCCATACCCTGCTGATCGCAGATTCGGACAATCCGGCACGACACTGGCCAAAATCACCCTGATCGGGGACGAGGTGACGGGCAGCCGAACCTGCGTGCGATGGGTGGATTTGCTGCGTGCAGAGCTGATATGCTTAAAACGGCCTTCGGCGCATTGCGTCGAAACCAGCGACGGACGCTTCGTGCGCCAACCTATGGTGAGGCTGGGGAGCCCCCAGCGCCGATCGATTTAGTTGGCACCCGACGAAACCCGGGCAGAAATAACAAAAGGCCGGCCCGACATGACTGCGGGACCGGCCTTTTTTCATAGCTTTTGATTTTGCGACGTTTACTTTTTCGGGCCAAGTGCGACAAGGCCTTGAGGATGTCGATGGCATAGGCCAGCTGATAATCCTCTTCGCGCAAGGACGCGGCTTTTTCGCTTGACGCGTCTTCCTGATTCTTGGTCGACCTGATCCGTCGGGTCAGGCTGTCATTGTGAGGCTGCACGCAGATCTGCTTCGGTACCGCAGGGGCGTGCTGCTGTATGCCTCGTCTTCGGGTTCCGCAGTTTGGTCGGAGGCTGTGCGACGATGATGTCAGGGGGACACCGAGCGCCTGGATAGAGCGGCCGCCGGCGTGAGTACCGCGCCGTGGTCAGGCCGCATCTGCCCTCTCGCCCCGCAGCCGGCATCGATCGTTATGCAACGACCCTTTACCAAAAGCTTTTTGTTGCCCACCACATCGGCGCGTCGGTGCGTCTTTGCAAGCCACCGGCAACGATCCGGAGGCGGAAGCAGAGCCGCCGTTGATCAGGCACGGACAATCGGCTTTACCCTCGCCAGATCACCCGGCGTCGCATTGTCGGTCGCCATTGCCGCATCACGGCCACGGTGTGCTGGACGATCTCTTCCTTCTCAAGGAAGGCATCTGACACGGCGATCGCTTGGTTCAGCAACCCACCGGGGTTGTGCGCAGATCGACCACAAAGCCGCTGACGTTCTCGATCCGCCGGCGGGCTTTGACCTGCCGTTCAGGCCTTCTTTCAGCTTGGGGTAGGTCTGTTCAGTTGAACGTCCGGAGCACTGCAAAGGCAACAGCGGTTGCCCATCGGTCCGCCGCCCGCCCGCGGTCAGTGGATTGGTATCCCGCCACCAGCGACACGTCAAACGCTTCTGTCTCGCCTTCGCGCACTACGGTTGAAATCGCGATTCGGACCCGACAGTCCGCGCATCAGTCAACGGCGTCATCACAGGGTCAGACCAGCAGGCTTTCGCCATCCACATGGTGATGAAATCGCCCGCTTCGATCCCCGCCTCAGAGGCAGGCGTTGCGCGAATGGGGGAAAAAAACAACTTTGACGAAGCCCTCTTCCTGCGGTCAACCTCAATGCCAGCCCGCGATTCTCCGCGGTCTGGTCGCGCATTTTAGCGCGCCTTGGCGACCAGATACTGGAGTGGGATCAAGCGAGGTCAGCATGCCGTTGATTGCGGCCTCGGGACCAGTTCTCCGGTTTCAACCTCTTCGACGTATGGGCGCGGATGCGGTGTCAAAAGATTGTTCCCGAAACAGATCAAAGCTGTTCAATAGACGTGCTGCTTTTTTCGGTTTCTCTGCGCCAGCAAAGGGGCCCGCAATCTGCGGTCGTGGCAATTCACCCCTTGCCAGCGTTACCGCCCACGGCAGCCATCACGGAACTTCTTCATCCGGTTTATCATCCTTACAGTTCGGAACCAGTTCTTGACGGGTCTCTGCTGGAACATTGTTCTCTCTTACTTATATATAGAGCGTTTCTGAACGCTCTATGCCAGCCCCATCACCATTTGCGTGAAGAGCGCCTGTGATTACCCCGGTCGCGGGCCGGCCCATCAGACCGATAGGCGTTGCCGCCCCGTCACCTGTCCCTGCCTCGCCATACACCACATCCAGCCCCGCCAACACAAACAACGCGGCCGCGAGTTCAAGCAATTGACCACGTTGCCAGGTCCAAAAGGGGGCCGGTGTAGCGGATTGTTGCCGCTGTTGGCGATGTCACGGATGGCACGCGGGCGTGTGGCAAGATAATACCGGGGCGTTGTCACCCCTGCGGCATCGGTGCATTGGCGGCGGCGCAGGATCACGCTTTGCACCGCATGGCAAGTTCGCCCTTCTGCCCTTCGGAAATGCAGCCCGGCGCGTCCGCGATCGGCTCTGAGGTATTTTCCGAAAGGCCCTGGCAAACCCCGGACAGTGTTCCGAGGTTGGAAATCAGGATCGCGCTGTGCGCGACCGGGTTCTTCGCTAAAGCGTTGGGCAGTGGTTCGGTTGGCCATGCCTGGTATTCAATTCGGTACGGGCCCGCTGGATTTCGGTCAGCCCGTCCTGCAGGCGCTTTGCCGCATCGGTTTGCAGTGCGCGCAGCGTTATGGTCGTCTTGCAAATCCTGCCCGCAAACACATCGGCGCGGGTGTTTCAACGCGGGTGCAGCTCAGCAAAAACATGCCGCGCGCGCCGGCCTACCGCCCCTTCGGGGTGCAGGAAACACGTGGCGGACGGGTTGCCGCAATTGCTTGTAGCACCCCTAGCAACTGCGCGACCTCGCCATCGCGGCCTGTAGTTTCTTGCTCAGTTGGGCCTCGGTTGATGGCCGCCTGACGCAACCTCTCGCGCAGGCACAAAGACCCGTTTTGCAAAACGCCTTGAATGGGTCTGGGTTAGTGCCTGAAACACGGTCCCGGCACCACTCGCTGCATTCCAACTGGACAGAGGCCGCCTCAAGATCGGCCATCGCACGACGCGCCTGTTCAGCCGCCGTCTGTCTGCGCCAAAACCACGCCTGACTGCCAGATCTTCAGGAGCAAGGGCACAAAAAGCGGATTTTCGAGCAAGGGACTTTCCCCGTCATCTCGGTCGGCTGGTTTCAATCCCATCAACTGCAAGCCGTGGGGCCAGATCGGCAACCGACCTGTGCGCAAGCTAGGCCCGTTCGGGCCGCCCACAAACCCGCAAAACCGGCACGGGGTTCAATGTATGTGCCGTGGCGCGCCGCCGGTGTCGGGATCAAATCATGGTTTCGCAATTGCCGTGGTCCGCCGTGACGATCATCGCCCCGCCGAATCCTCTAGCGCTCGAGGCCACACGGCCAAGGCCCGTATCCACCGCTCGCAAGGCTGCAATGCGGCATCCAGATCGCCGGGTGTGCCCTATCATGGTCGGGCGTTGCAATAATTTCACCACGATCAAGTTCATAGCGGTCCTTGATCGCCTGCACGAAATGGTCCGTCACCTCGCGGCATGACATGTCTCGGCTGCATGTCATAGGGTGCCAACATTGGGGGCGGACTTTGGATAAAAGGCGCTTCGCCTATCAACGGCGTTCGCACCGCCGTTCAGGAAGAACGTTTCACATGGGTATTCTCGTCTCGGCCAGACGGAAACTGGCGCAGGCCGTGCTGCGCAACCATGCGGCAAGCGTATTACGATTTCGGGCTTGGGATACATCGTGGTCATGAACGCCATATGCGCATCGGAATATTCCGCCATTCCATGACCGCAGACACTTGGGTTGCGTGCCCGTGTCGAACGCATCAAAATCAGGAGTTGCAAAGCGCCGACATGATTTCGCGGGCCGGCGGTCGGCGCGGAAATTCAGGACAAAACAACCCGTCCCCGTCTTGCACACCCCATAGCATGCAACACCGGCGGGCCGCTGATAAATTCGATCGTTCTCTTCCAACCGAGGCATCCGTCACCGCAGCGACGCGGTCGGCGCGGCACGGCCCTTGGCCAAAAACAATTCGCGTCATAGGCTGTGGCCACGCGGTCCAGCGGTTGTCGCGGTTCCATCGCAAAGTAGCGCCCCAATACTGTCGACGAATGGGACGCCCCTTCGGCAACGCCGCTTGGCAACGTCTCGAAATAGGGCCCAGTGCCGACCGTGGAGCCACATTCTCGCCCGTCCGTCAAAGCGTGATCACCACCGGAACACGTGATCGCCAAATCGCCGTTGCACCGCGGCGATCATAATTTGCGTGAGATTGGCCCGTGCACGCCGCCGTCAAGACACGCAGCCCCATTCAGATGGGCCGTTGCGCCGTCTTTTTCAGCGTCGCAATAAAATCGAGCAAAGGCTGATGCTTCGCAAACGCCCCTCTTCGATGCCAAATCAATCTGACCCCAGATCCATGCCAACCACCCGACCGCCCCGATTGGTATGCCCAACTTCGGAGTTCCCCATCTGCCCCTGTGGCAACCCGACGTCAGGGGCCAAGTGGTCAGGCGTGGCCGAGGCGGCGCTTGCCATGATCCGGTCGAAATGCGGTGTCTTGGCCAGCAGCGGTGCGTTTCCCTTTGGATCATCGCAAGCCCACCCATCCAGGAAGCACAATACGACAGGTTTTGGGGTGTTCATCCTAGACCGCCTCCGGAGATTTGTCAGTGGTTTTCCGTCTGTTAGCGGCCTCTGGACGGAATGCGTGAAACCTTAATTATCGCAGATTACAAAACTTGTAAGCTGGCGCTGGCCAAATTCACGCAAGGCGCACCCTTGCCCTGCCGCGCGGTTTAGTCAATAAGATGGGCGCATCAAAGCCAAGACGACAGCATGACATTCCAAGCACCGGAAACCCGCATTGTGACACCTGGCGCGTCGCACTGTTTGACGGCAGCGGAGGGCCTGGGCACACGGTCTGGCTGCAAATCCCGCAGGGGACAAGGCTGGTCGAATTGGGGATTGCGACTGCAAGTTTCATCCACGCGAGTTGAGGGCAAAGTCTGACCAAAGCGTACGATGGCTGGGCCTTTGCGTTGTGCCAGCGTGTTTTGTGTGCGCCCTTATGGCGCCGTTTCTGGGCGCCGGCGTAGCCCAAGACCGTGCGATGCCCACGCGCGACCGTGCTTCTGATCCCGGGGACCGATCCATTACGCATCTGCTGATTCCGCTCGATGACATTTCGGCAAGCCGCGTTTTGCAGCGCTCGAGGCGCGTGGCGTGCCGCTATCGCACCCTGATGCGCGCTGGCTTGGTGATCGGCTGGGTGCCGCGCAAGTTTTATACGGAAACCCCGACCTATCGCGATCTGAAGCCCGCAATGTCTGGCCGTGTTTCATCGGCGATGACGCAGTCTTGCGGCATTGACGTGATCGGCCCAATAGACGGCAGATCAAAAACGCGCGGAGCTCGCGATGGCAAGAACGGCAGTATCGCACGCTGGTAGATAATGTCTGTCCGAGGCTTACCTCGGCCTATGCCTGCCCGAACGCGTGGGGTCACAGGTATGTATACCACCACCGGACGGATTCTGTGCGCCAAAGGGCGTTTTAGCATCCTGCGCACCTGTAATGTCTGGATCGGCCGACCAGCTGCGTGCGGCGGGCTTTGCTGTTTTGGGGCGTTGGACGGCGCGCTGCCTCTTTCGCGTCAGCCTGTCCTGATCAACTTACCAAAGCGATCACGCTGACGTGGACGCTCCGCAGGGAGTTTTAAGTGGCAAAAAATGAAGCGGTCCTGTCAATTGGCCGCGGGAGAGTTTGGCTGCTTCGCTTGACAAAAGAGGCTTGTCTGAAAGAAGGAGGCACCCCCGGACATGTCCGGGCACATATTGGCAAGGGTTCACCATCTGCATTGAATCGACGGTCGGCGATTTATTTTTCGCGCCCTACCACGCGCTGCCGCATTGACGCGGCAAATCAGACCGGGCTGCCGATCGGGAGCCGTTGCAGGATTTTGCAACATGTTGCAGGCGCTATGTCGAAGGGCAAACACCGGCCCGATGCGCCAACCCCCATGTTGGCCGTGATCTTTGACAAGGGAGCCACCACCTTCCGCAATTTGACCATGTACCGGACAAGTACAAGGCCAACCGAGCCATGCCCGAAGACCTGCGTCCGCAGATCCCCCTGACCCGCACCGCCCACCCGAAAGCCTTCAACATCGCGTTGCAAGGGAAAAGCAGAGGGCTATGAGGCGATGAATATCATCGCGACGCTCCCGTGCAGGCCCGTGCCGCGGGTGGGCGCTGCACCATCATTAAGTCGGACAAGGGATTTGATGCAGTTTGGTCGGCGGCGGCGCGGAAATGCTGGATGCGATGGAAGACAAAAGCATCGACCCGTAGATGGCGTGTTCGAGAAATTCGGGCGTGTTCCCCGACCGTGTTGGTTTGATGTGCCAAGCCCTGGCCGGCGATTCGTGTCGATAACGGGTTGCCTGGCCGCACCCGGAATCGGGATTTTCAAGGACCGCCGCGCTGCGATTAACGAATATGGCGATCTTGATACGTTGCTTGAACGGCGCGGGCGAGATCAAAAACAGCCCAGCGCCGCAGAACCTTGAACGGACCACCGCCGAATCGATACACACATCTCTGTTCCCGCGCTCTGTTCAGCTGGGACGAGATACGCCGCTGGACTTACGCTGGGAACGACCATCGAGGTACCGCGACCCAATCCGACCAGCTGGCTCGGTTTCCTTGCCGAGATGGAGTTTCGCACGCTGTCAAAACCGCCGTAAGGCAGAGGTTTTGGGCAAAGAGGGCCCCCACCATCGCGGACGGCACCGGTTGCTGGGCCGATGCCCCCGCCGCGGCGGACGTGCCCCTTGATGCCGTATCAGTATGGACAGTTGTACGCGACACAGAGGCGCTTACAGGTTCTTGGATCGACCGGATTACGAATTTGCCTATCGGTCTGCCGGTCGAATAACAAGGACCACCCGGGCCTGGACGTATGGTCCGCTGCAGCTTGTCGGCGTATCGCTTATTCGTCGAACCGGCAAAAGCCCTGCTTACTATCCCCGGCTTCACCAACAAGGCCGCCGTGGGCAGCGATGATTTCTGTTTGGCTCTGACGATTTTTTCTGGCTTGAAGGGGCAAGGATCCCCCTTGAAGGATGCGGCTGCGCCTTGTTGGACCCCCCCGGATGTTTTTGCAAGGACCCCCCACGGGATTTTCTTGGAAAAAAAATCGGGCAAAGGGGAAAAAAACCATTTTGAAAAAAAAAAATTTACGGGGAACCAAGGGGGGCGGGGGCGGGCAAAGAATTTTTATTTTGGGGGGGCAAAAAAAAAAAAAAAAGGGCTTTTTTTTTCCTGGCTAATCAACCTTGTGTTC
>Ga0163217_1096952_pt1 | contig 14768 bp, 18 predicted proteins | sample SynspAceP_FD_185933 | JGI IMG/M metagenome (GOLD analysis project Ga0163217, IMG submission 185933) | Saline lake microbial communities from Ace Lake in Antarctica - Synechococcus sp. Ace-P (PacBio error correction) | ecosystem: Environmental > Aquatic > Non-marine Saline and Alkaline > Saline ... | reverse complement strand
TTTTTTTGTTGTGTGAGAGAGATGAGCCTGACGAACGACCCCTGCCTGTGTTTCAATTTTTATTCACGAAACTTGATGCTTGGGCGGGGGTAAGCGTTAGAGAATCTAAAAAGAAGCAGGAGCTCCATGTCTGGGATCCCGGCGAATTTTCTGCGCAAGTTCAAACCACCACTGTCATTTTCGCTTCCTCAACCAACTCCGCGTGAGCTCAAGGCCCATCCCCTCCCGCGCCAGCAGGGAAGGAGGACCGCAGCTGGTGTACCCGAGGAGCTGGCACTGCGCGATTGAGATGCGACCCAACCATGGTTAAGCCGTTCGCGCGCTCCGTGGCTACGGCTCCCCATCAGCAGTCGGAATTTCCTTCAGCGACGCCGCTGAGCTGGACGCAACGTTTTCATCCAGGAGCTTTCGCGATCGGCTCAAATGCGATTCACATTGCGTAACTGTTATGAAGCACGATCCCAGGCATCTTCGAGCAGAACAAGTTGCAGCGACGATTGCAGCGATGCCAGCAGCTTCTATTGGAGCCTACAACATGACAAACAATCAAGCATGAAGTCTTGAGCTGACAAGAAGATGGTATTCAAAAGAAGTGCAACTACAAAAAGCGTAAGGCTCTAACGAAGCCGAAGTAGATTTCCATAAAAAACAACGGTTTTGCCAGGTCGTTTCTACTTCAGGCAACAATGTTTGATCAATCAGAATCTTTTTAGGATAGAATTAATCGATAGATTTTTGTTATTATGCTAAATTTAACAAGCCAGAAACAATTAGGCTCCTGAAAGCCAAAACCCCTGCCCGTGCAGCTGGTTGAGCCAATCAAAGGCGCTAAACTGCCATGACCGCAGCAATCCTTGCTCAGCTACATCGTGTAACGCCACGAATTACCGGAAACATCATAATGGCCAGCCTCCATCGAGAGTTCCACTTCCTTTTGGCGGCACACTTTGATCCAGATAACCGCTGGGTGGTTCTTGCTCAGTTGATACCCGTGGAAGAGCTGATCGTCCCTACCGCCACCACGTCAGCGCCACATCGGAGCTCCTGCAAATCAGTACGCCTACGTTTGGCGCTCTTTACATCAAGCAGCGGCTTGTTCTGAGTGATGAGGAGACTGTACCTGCAGATCCAGGAAAATTCCATACATGCAGTATTTTCTTGGCTTCTCTGGCTACTCAAGCAAAGCCCCTTTTGATCATCGATGATGGTTATTTCCGTAAGCGACTTATCAGATAAAATTCTGCGCCACGGATCAATGGAGCTGATTGTGCAGCGAGGCAAAGAGATGCTGCGTTGAAAGCTGTAAGCTGCCAGAGTTGATGACAGCGATGAGCCGGATCATTTCAAGATGGGAGACGGTGGGCGCGCAGCTCTCACTTGATTCGATGATCAAGCCCAGCTGACTGGCCAGAAGGCAAGAACTGGGGAACATCAGCATTGATTGCTTCCTGCACCCTGCAGACATCACCTACCTACGATTTGAAGCTGCTCAACGAGGCGAGGAATGGCTTGAAAAGACTTATCGTGATCTTTGCCATCAGTCCAAAGGTTTTGGGACGCCATCGCCCAACTACAACCGGCGAAAAAGCTCGTTTCAGCTTCCTCACGATCGCCACAGCAGAAAAGCCAAGCTGCGCCAAAATCAGGGCTGCAGTTGAGGAAGCAGCTCAGCTACCTGCAGCGCATCTGAGTCGATTCGACGGCGTTGATCGCTGTTTGGGGCAAAGCCTTTCTGCCTCAAGCACGCACGGTGGCAGAGCTTCTGGCCTGCAGTGACACTGGCACGGCAAGCAAGCCTCCTTCTCGAAGCAATTACCAGAAGCATTCCCATCGGCTGGTGCAACCTGGTCAGAAGCAGGTGAGGCCGATCGTTTCGAGGAAAAGCAAGGGCAGCTGTGAGTTTTGGTGCCAAAAATCAGCATCACTTGGAGATGGTTTTCATTTCTTTCATTTCCGCATCAGTTGCGATGCATTACAACGAAGGTGGAGATCTCATGTGCTCAGGCAGAAAAATATAAAGAAGACAATGTTGCTACCAGAGCGGATCTGCGTGATCGTACTACATCAATCGCGAAATAGACAACTGTCTGCATGAGAAACGAATCCGGCTCTCAGGCAGCCTTTGGCGTCCCCCAAAGAACCCAGAGCTGAATTGTGCCCGCCAAGCAGGCAACTTTCAATGCTGATCAGCGCCGACGCAATGAGGTAGAGGGATCCTTTGGAGCTGGAAAAGCGTAAGTATGGTTCATTGGGATCAGATCATGGCCAAACTTCAAGATTGGTGCCGAGACCACGATCTCGATGGCCTGTCACGTGATGTGCTCCGAGAAGGTGCTGAGGCTGCTGCGCCTCTTTTTTGTCCTTATTCTGGGTTGGTTTATGGGTCTTTCAGCCCAAGAGGAGAACTCAGGAGGGCTATACTCTTCAGAGGCCATCGCACGATTTTGCTGCTTGCGGTTATAGGCAGCATCGAGTCGATGGCTGTTTCGGCGAAGCACTTGCATTTTGGCGTGAGGCCTTGCTTTTGTTTTTTCAGGAATTCCCAATTAAGGGCCACCTTGAAAAATCCGACATGCCGCCGAGGGCTGCCAATCGGATTCCAAGTCTGAAAACAGGTCTGACTCGACAGGACTGGCAAGAAAGGTGATTTTTGAGTTGTCCTTAATTTACATCGATTAAGTTAGGCTGTCCAAATTCTTGGGCCTATTAACTGAGGCCAAATAAAAAAAAACTCGTCAACCAATCAAAACGTGTGACATCGCAATAGATGAATAACCATCACAATTCCATTTCCAATGAGTGAAGAATTCAAATGGCTCGAGAGTGACTTGAACACTCGACCTTGGCGGTTTGAATCCACGCTCTACCAGCTGAGCTACCCGAGCCTTATTCCTCTGGAGTTTAGACGATCGCGATTCCACCAGCTTCGTTTAGCTCTGCCATTGAGAAACTGAAGTGGATTGGCCGCACGCGGACCGGCAGGTGAATCTCGAAATGAAGGTGGGGCCCGTTTGCTGCGCCCGTACTGCCATCGCCGCGATTCTTGTCCCTGAGCAACCGTCTGGCCGACTGGACCGTCACCCGGCTGTTGTGCCGTGAGTTTTGCTGCCATCATCATGGATGATCTCAACGAGATAGCCGTACCGCCTTTGCCCATCCCGCATAACTGACGCGGCCTAGCGGGCTGCCACGATCGCGTGCCGACGTTGCTGGCCAATGTCGACGCCCTTGTGATGCGACCCAGCGCAACGAATCCGAGGGTGAACACCCCCTTCGCTGGCCAGATCCAGGTGTGGTGGTCGGGCGGGGCGAACCTTCCAGCTTCACCGCCGAAGTGGGCGTTCAGCCAGCTCAGACCACAGCTACGGACAGGATTTGAGTCCCAGCACCATGCGGCTGCGGCCGGAGAAGAATTAGGAAACACGAATCGTGAGTTGCGGTTACCAGGCGGCGCCTGGAGTCCTGGATTCAGCTGTAACACCGATCCTGAAGAGCATGCATACGCGCGCCAGCTGCCAAGGATCATCACCGAGCGAACCATCCAGTGGAGGCACAGCCAGAAACCGAAGCGGGTGCGTACGGCGGGATCGTGTCCGGCGTCGAGTGAGTCCAGCCGCCGAGCCGCTCCTGGGATCGCCAGCAATTGCACCCATTCACCTTGGTAAGGGTGGCCAACCTGACGCTGTTGAGTTTGGGCTAGGTCTGTGGGCACAAGGCTTCAAGGCATCCCGCACGCTCCCTTGATGCTTGACGTGGCTGCTGATTTTTTGATCCAGAAGCGATTGGCAGAAGGCTCACCTGCGCTAGCGCCAAGGTGAGCCTCAGCCAAGGCCTCGGGCAAGTCGTCCCAGCCTGAGCGAGCGGGAATCGGCTACACCGGCACAGCCCAGCTCCACGAGCGAGAGGACCGAATCGGCCCCGCCATTGCCGATAAGAGTTGAACAGCTTTCATGCAGGTTTTCCACAAGGGACAGCAAGGTGGAGAAGCCACTATCCCGCGCCGCGCTGAGAGTAGCGGCTGGGCACCTCGAAACAAAGCCATTTCAAGACTTCAAGCGCGGCCAGACGACCACCTTGAACCCGAATCAGAATCTGAGCAGGGCCGATGCAGCCCCAATCCCTGCGCTCCTGCTCTTCGTTGCTTTTGGTTCGCAGGACTGGTTTTGTCGACTTTCACGCAGGGCTCGGCAGCGGACGGATTGTCTCCAGCTTGGCGCAGGGCCTCGAAAAGGGCAACGGCGCTGCAGACGAGAGAGTCAGGCTGCGAACCCTTCGCCCCGAGGCGCACCGATCCGGTCATCGCGGATAGTGAGCCGCACGTCGGCCAGCTTCAACAGGTCCGGAGGCAGTCATCGGTTTCTCTGCCCAGCAGCAGCCAATCCTGGACCTCGGAAGCGAAAGCGCTGTAGGACGTTCACCTGGCTGTCAGGCACAGTCGCCACCCCTCTGGAGCGCTCCAGCTCGAAGGCGGCAAGGTCGGCGTGGACATGCAGCGACACCCAAGGCCAGTAGTCAGCCCGCGCGGTTTGAGCTGACGGGGTCGTCGAAGCGAAGCCAGGGACAGATCAGGTGCAGCTCGTGTTGGTAGCGGGGCGCAGGTACGCGCCACGTTTGCGGTGTTGGAGGGATCTGGGGCTGAAAAAGAAACCAGCGGGCATGGGAGTCCAGGGAGGCGTGCCCCACCAGCTTTGGGCGTGCTCAGGGGGAAACAGGCTGGCTGGCGCCAGCAAGTCGAGCGCCCTGCCGTGACCACCAAGCCAACTGCGCCGCTACGGCTGGGAGAAGCTGTCCAACCGCCCGAGGCGGTCCCGGAAGCAGGCCACCGAGTCCCGTGCGGGCACCACGCCCCAGCCGGTCTCCTCACACACGACCAGCTGCGCGGCTGCAGGCAAACGCTCCAGCGCCGCCAACAAGCCGTTCTGCTGGCGGCTGCCCAGTCCAGCGACTCCGCTCCAAGTGATGACTCAGCCAGGTGCCCAGGAATCGATCAAGACACACAGCCGGGAGAACCGATCAAGCGCCTCAGCCAGGCCCCTCACCTCCCAGGTGGCGCCAGCTGGCTGGGACGCTGCTGCGGTGAAGGGCCAGGCGCTGCTCAGGCCAGATCCCCGGGATAGAGGGTCTGTGGCCAAGTACAGAAACGGGCAGACCGCTGGTGGTGGCGAAGATGCTCGGCAGCGCGCTCTTCCACGGCGGCTTGGCCAGTCCCAGCGTCAGGCGGGACGGCTGGGACGGCTGGATAAGCCCCCTCAACACCGCCGTTCATGTTGCGCAGGGTGCCACCGAAGAGGCGACACCCGGGTGAGATACGGAAGATTCCAATTACTTGGAAGATCGTGGCAGGATCACCGGAAGGTGGCGATGAAAAAACAGGGAGCACAAAATCTCCCGCTGGGGCAAACCGAGGTGGTCGAAAAACCCATCGAGCAGCACCGTTCCCACCCTCCGGGCTGTGAAAACCCACAAAAATATCGGTGAACAGTATGATGGCAAGGCTTTGGCCGCTGTCGCTGATGCCATAAGATTCTGCCATCAAAGAGCCCCGCAGCACCCGCAGTTCCTCCCTGCCAAGGGGGGGGGGGGGGGAAAAAGCAGACCAGCACGAAAGCCCAGGCAGTTCCAACCCCATCGAGGCACGTTCTTGATCGCCCGGGTGCTCTGACCATCGGCCTCCTGCTTCAGCCTTGCGGCTCGCGAGGAAGAGGGCCTGTGCAGCCAGTTACCGGTGGCAGATTCGTCGCCTTGAGCAGGAGCATCGAAAACCGGATCTCCGCTGTTTGTAGATGCGTAACTTCTCAACCGCCGCCCCTCCAGTTGGGGCTTGTGTAGCTCAGGAATGGAACGTCAGGGGGCCAGACGATCGACACCGGCGAAATCACGAACGTTCGGCTACCTCTGGGAACAAACAGGGCAACGAGCACCAACAGCAGGAGGGATGCGCAGCGAAAAACCAAGGTGAATCGCGGCGACGACCGAAAGCCGGCGAACCCAACCTTGGCCTCGGCCTCGGGATCCAGCTGCGCGGACCCGCTCCACCACGCCGATCAGGCTGCGGGCAGAGTTTCCGGTGAAGCGCTCAATGACCGCCACCGGGGTCGGTTGCTGTAGCGCCCCCTCCACCGATTCGATCAGCCTTGCAGGAGGGGGCATGGCGCAGCGTCCTGGCTGTGAGCTCTTGGCGGCGGGGTGCCGGCCCATTCGAGGAAAAATCGCTGCAATCCTGCAGGGCCGTGCGAAAGCGGCGCAGCATCTGAGGCCTGCACGTGCGAGGCAGGCTCAGGGCAAGTTCGGGGCGTACGGACGATCGTTTAGTACTCAGTATCCAGCTCTGATCAGCAGCGCCGCCTTCATAGGCCGTTCAAGCTCATTGCTGAGATCACCGAGCGAGCCCGCCGAAGAGTCCCGATCAATCACGCAGGTCATGGCAGATTCAGCGTGAGAAGACCCACCAAGTGAGCTCGCACATCGTGCCGACCCACCAACTGCACGAACCACCCAGGTAAAGCCACTTCCCGCAAGCGTTTCAGCTTGGGTTGGGATGTTGGGACGATCTCGACCGTGCACCTGCTGCTCCGGAGGACCGGGATCATCGGCGCCGTTGAGCACCACTCCAGGCGGTTGAGGCATCGAGTAAGGGCCTGGCGTTAGCCGATCCCATTCCGCATAGGAATGCCATGGTCGTGTCCGCCGTGCATGATCAACAGGTCTTGGGGCAACCTGCATCAACAGATCGGCGAAGCACCACAGAGGCGTTGTTGGTCTGCGGCGGTCGATTCAGCAGCAACAGGTTGGATCCCGGCCGGGGTTGGCCTGCTCCAGCGCTCTCCATCTGGGCGCCCAGGCTCTCGAGTTCAATTTCCGTAATCGAGGCGATCGACTGTGATCAGATGGCTGGACATTGCCGCTTCCGAAATCTTCGAGGCGATGTTCCAACTCCTTGGCGGGGAGCGACTACAGGACTGGCCGGATCGATTCACCTCTGCTGGGGAGCCTCGCGAGGGTTAGTCGTCCACTCGGCTTGCCAGCAAGGGCTGCAAAACCAAAGAAGGAAACAGGAACACCCAGAACGGCCAGGGCCGCCAGGAGTCGGGGCAGAGCGGCGGCAAGCGCAGGATGACGATTGCAGTATGGCCGTGCGCGTTGCTTTCAGGTCGCGGCTCGTCACTCGGCGTTCGCTGTCTGCCGGTGCCGAATCGAGGCGATCTCGAATGCACCTCGAAGTATTTGCGCTTGCTTCTGGTCTCTCGATTCCGCAGCTTTCCCCCAAAAAAAGGGGAAAAAAGCTGCTCAGCGAGAGCGGGTCGAGAAAAGACCTGTTCATTCGGTCGACCACCCAGATCGCTTGAAAACCAGTTGGGCCGCCACAGCCAGGGCCGTTTCGCGCTGCTCCTGGTTGAGGGGCAGGAATGGCGCAGAGACGAGAGCCTCTTATGCCGTCATTGCGCAGAATCGCAGCAAATCCATCGAACATCGTTTCGCGATGGTTCGCTCCGGCAGGCTTGGCGAAGGGGGTTCGGTGAGTGAGCTGGCTGCCGCAGCGATTTGGCCTCCGCCAGCCCATGGCTCCGTCACAGGCCACCCGCCCAAGGCGATCGCGGCGAATCCCTTGATTGGCATTCATGGCGAGGATTGGGTGCAAAAGGGCATCGCTGAAACCTGTTCATTGGCTCAGGCCCCCCTGGGTGCCGCATGTGTCAGCGTTGTGCACGACCGCCGTCGCCCTTTCAGCTCGCCGTCCACACCATGCAGCCACGTCGTGAACGGCCTTCCGGCCCCCGCCCGCGCCTGCCTGGCACGGTCTGCTGGGCCTGCTGCTTTGGCCTGATCAACCAGCCAGCGCGCCTGAACTCAGCCCTTGCCCTGCAGCATTCTGCCGTGCTCGCCAAGGCCTGATGGCCGTGGGGGGTTGATGCTGGTGCCTCTCTGACCGGGCCACCGAAAGCACCGGAAAATACGGGTGTCCCTGGAGGGACGGGAGGGCCTGGAGTTGATTCAATTTGCCTGCCAGAAGAAGCGCTGGCATTGCCGAGACTGAGCTGGGAGCCGGTGCTGCTCACGGCCACCAGCGCCAGTGTCTGATCATTGGCAAGAGTGGCGATCCGCGGGGGGTGCTTGCAACGGGAGCGCTGGCGGGCCCGGTGCCACAGCCGAGAGCGTCCCGCCAAAACCGAAAGGCGGATTCTCCCTGTGACCTGGCGCTCTACCGGGCCGGGCAGGAGTTCACTGGCCATCCGGGCCGGCACCCCCTTGCCGTTCTGATCCAGGGCCGATCGGCCGCGGCGGATGGCTGTTGCTCGGTGGCTGGTCAACACGCTGCTCAGCAAGGGCGATGAAACCTGGTTGAGGGCTGGACGGAGAAGATCAGAACGTCACTGGAGGCCTGGGGACGAGGGGAGAAGCGGCTGCCCGCCGATTCCCCTGTCGGAGCTCTTTTGCCGGCGGAACCTGAAAGCTGGGATTCACCGACCCCCGGTGCGTGGAACACTGCGACCCTTCCCATCCACCTTGCCGTTGAGCACCTCACTGCGGGTTGAACCTGTTGGTTGGCTTCGCGACGGAAACACCACGTTTCCCCCGGGCCCGCACGACTGAGTCAGCCCAGTTTGTAGAGGACAATCTTAAGCCGTCAGGCCTTCGCCCGGTTGGCGCAGGTCGCAGCCGGCCGCGAATCCAAGGCCCACTTCTCATCGAGTTGCAGTTCCAGAGACTGCCCGCACTCCTGTTTTCAATCTGGGCAACGAAGGGGCAAGCCGCATGCTGAGCGCTGGCGTGCCGCTGTCCCAGCGTGTGCGCTGGCCATTGAACCCCGGGCGTCCTGGAAGGATCACAAAGCGCACTTGGGAGCTAAGGCATCGATCACTTCGGTGCGGGTGTTGCCTTCCAGGCGGACGCTGTGAGGTCTGCTTCCATGCTTGTTCTTGAGTGCCGATCCTTTTGACCGGGCCGGGGCCTGAGGCGCCACTGGCCGCGAACCAGTCGGCCTGGCACCTGCAGGTCGATGGTGGAGTTGACCCAGCCGGGTAGCGGCCCCGCAGCTCCGTTTGTCCTGGTCCAGGCAAGAACAGGGCCGTATCAGACCGTGAGGGCGGGAGGGAACGATTCAACAACATCGAACGCGATCGATGGAGATCCTCTGCGGCTGGGGATCAGCGCAGCCGATCCCTGAAAATCCACCCGAGGGCTTGGTTCCGACCGCCTGAATCTTTACCTTCCCCTCCAGCTGGATCACTTCGCCGTCCGTTTGATCACCGTGCCCGCTGCGTGGCGGGAATGTTTATTGCGGCTTGCCTTTGGCATAGATTCACGCCGGGTGTTTGACCTGGGCAATTTTCCGGCTCGGAGGTCATAGCTGGGGCTTCAGGGCTGATCAGCGACCAGGCAGGGCGGCCTTTGTCATCGGATTGGCGGCAGGCTTGAGCGACTGAAAGACGAAATGCCTTGCGTTTCTGTCTTCTTTTCTGGCGTCCGGGTGCATCCGGGAGGGCGTAGCCGCCCATCAAGGGCGTCAGCAGCAGGATGCCGGACGCCCATCTCATTCCCCCCGCTCAAGCCGGGCCATGGACGGGCTCAGGCCTGGCAGGGGAGACCCTCTTCGAGAACGCCCCAGCGCAGTTGCTCCAACCAAGTGCCGGCAGCGCCACTGGACAGGGAGGTGAACCGAGTTGCTTCAACATTCCCTTTTCGCAGAGAGAGATCGGGCAGCAGGGGCCGCCAGGAGCAGCGGCCACATTGGCCGGCTGGCCTCCAGAACGACATAGAGGATCTCGGCCACCTCAGGCGACCGTCCCCTGTTTTGATCGCTCCAAGGGCGCCTGGTTCGTTGAGGTAGCCGTTAGCGGCGATCGCCAGTTGCACGCGGCTCACGGCTGACGGGAAGTCCCAGGCGCTTCCATGCCAGGCAAGCCACCAGCTCCCGGGCCGTAGCGCCGCCGCCGCCAAGGGATGGTCGGCATTGAATCCAGCCGGACGGGAGCACGGCGTTATCAAACCAGCGCCGCGGCCATGGGAGTGGTGGGTGCGGTTTGAGCAGGTTGCCGATCGTATAGGCCAGGTCGTTGTTGACAGAATCGAGGAAGCGTTGCTGCTGGAAATCCCCGTCATCACAAAGGTGATGTCGGCAGCAGCAGATTACCAGCGCACGACGTCGCGGCCGTAATGCTCCAAGAAGGCTCGGCTGGATCAGACATTGCCCATGATTTACCCATCCTCGTCTGGCCTCCCGGGTCAGGAAGCCATGGCCAAACACTGCTGGGGCGGCTCCAGGCCCGCGAAGAGCAGCATGGGCGGGCCAAGTAGACGGCATGACAGCCAGGATGTCTTGCCGATTCACCGTGGACATGGGCTGGCCAACCTCGGGTGATGGCGAGTCCAGATCGGCGGGGGATCGGCCTGGCTCAAGCGGGCCGTGATGTACCCCAGCAGGCATCGAACCACACATAGAAAGTGTGATCGGCATGCGGGATACGGGGGATCCCCCAGCGGCAGGTGCAGGCGGGAGATCAGAAATCGCGTAGCCCTGGGGCCACTAAGTTCTCCACCTCGCGGCGCCGGCTGGCTGTGCCGATGAAGCCCGGCTGTCACCAAAGCTTCGATCTGAGCCTGATAAACGCGGACAGCGGAAAAACAGGTTGAGCTCATCGCGCCACTCCAGCGGCCGCGGTGAATCGAGCACTCCGGATCCTCAGCCCCGAGGGCAATCATCCTTGAAACTCTTCGCAAGCCACGCATACCAGCCCTGCTGGCGGCCTTCCACCCACATCGCCTGAAGCCTTACCGTCGGTTTAGAAAACTGCCGACAATCTGCTGTGGCGAAGGATCGGTGTTGGTGCGGATGAAGCGATCGGTTGCTGATCGTCAGCGTTGCCAGAGCTTCTTCCGTACGTTCGCCTGACCTGATCGCAGTGGGCCTGGGGGCTGACACCGCTGCTTCTTTGCCGTGGCGTGAATTTTGAGGCCATGTTCATCACATTCGGTGATGAACAACAACCGCTCGCCTTCAAACGCTGGAACGGCCTGGGCATCAACAGGCCAGGGGTGGTGTACGCACTGCCAAGGTGCGGCTTGTCGTTGACGTAATAAGCGGGTGGTGAGGGTGAGGTCATGGAGCGATCTTACCCATCGCTTCGCCGCTCCTTCAGAAATCGGCCGTGCCGCGGAGTCGCTTCAACAGGATCGAAACGGCGCTGAGGTGGTGGTTGTGGGGAGGCGGCAGCGCGTGGTGGGCGCGGCGCTTGCAGCGGCCCGCAGCGGAGCGTCCACACTCTTGCCACCCCGGGCTCCATGGGTTTGGGGGGAATGGTGAGCGCTGCCGGGGTCTGCGCTCCGATGGCCAACGAGCTCCGCCCTGGCAGACGGGACTGTGGGGAGCCTTGCTGCGCCAGTTTGCAGCAAGAGAGGAACCCCGAAGGGTCGATCAAATGGGGAGTTGCTTCGGGCTGGCCGGCCAGCCACGGCAGAAAACCATCTTGCGGCGCTGGCTGGCAGCAGACAGAACCCGCGCCCGCTGGTGGAGTAACTGGCGCCTCCGGGACGGTGGAGTGCCTGGGCTCGCCGGCCTGCTAGCCCTGACCGTGAGCGGGGCGGCCAGCTGCTGCGGCTCCCCTTCGAGGTGCTGGTCGATGGCAGCGACGGGGCGATCTGCTGCCACTAGCAGGCGTGCGTTCCGGCTGGCGGGAAGCCCGGAGGAACATGGAATGAACCCGTGCCCCGCTGCCGCGCGACTGGAGGCGGAGCCATTTTTCCGCGCCCACGCTGCAATCCCCCACCTGGGTGGGGATGGGCCAGCTGGGAGAGGCGGGTGCCCGACGGGCGGCGTCTGGCGCGCCCTTTGAGGCAGGCCAGCAGCCACTTCGGCTTGGAGCGACCATCACCTACGGGCGCCTGCCTGGCGGGTCAGGTGATGTTTTGAACTGGCGTGCATGGCAACGACTTGGCACGGAGGATCTCGGCGGAGCTTCAGGCGGCGATCCCGTCGCTGAAGCCACCTCTACGCCAGATGCGTGCCCATAGCCTCGCTTTTTGCCGCCGCCTGCGTGGGAAGGCCACCGGACCGGTTGGATGCAGCTGTCGGTATGTCCCTGAGGCAGGGCGATCCGGCCACACCGGCGCTCTGCCCTTCGCCCTGTGCCCTACGGCGAGAGGCGGAGGCTGTTTGGGCAGATCACGGTGATGAAAGAGCAGGATTCGGTGCCGAGCGCGCCGGGAGCTCGATCGCGCCGCTTCCTTTTGATTGGCGCGTCCGATTGGACCCCAGGCCGTGCAATCGATTGCCGTCGGAACTACCGCCAACGATCACCACTATCCCGGCGAAGACTGGACCCTGGCCCCAAGAGCTGCCCTGGGGCGGCGCTGGAGCGGCACCCCCTTTCTGCATTCCGTACGGCGCCCTGGTGAGTGCGGCTGTTGACAACCTGTTGCCGGCCGACAAGTGCTTCAGCAGCAGCCACATGGGCCAACGGGCACCCGGCGCAGCCGCTGATCCTCAACGATCGCCAGGCAGCAGGAGCGGCGGCCGGCCCTGCATGCGCCGGGTGCCCCCGGTTCGCTCTGCCGCGCGGCCCACTGCACAGGCCTGATCAATGATCCCAAGGCACGGCCAAGCCCCGTGCCGCTCTGGATACCCCCCTGCACCATTCCCGATCGCGCCTCGGCGCAGCACGCAGCGTTGCGATCCAAGGCCTGATCTCAGCGGGCAGGGTCGTGGTGTGGGCCAGCGGGGAGCGCCGCGATGCGCCACCGCAGAGGCCCAGCCCAAAGGTCAGCGGCACTGCACCCTTGATGCGCAGGCGGCTACAGGCTGGACACAAACTCGCCAGCGGCCCGTCATCCGCTTTGAGCCTGTCTTGGCCACGGGCCTGGAAGCCCAGCAGGGGTCCCTGCCAGGTTGGCCTGATTGCCGTGAGTGCTCCTGGGGGACCGTGGTTGCGGGCCTCCCGATTGGCGGGATTGACTCAGCCGCGCTTCAGTCGGAGCAGGTCAGAGAGAGATCCACCTGCTGCACCGTGACAGTGAAGCCATCACCGGGGCAGCAGAGTCCGGGCAGCGCCATCGCCTTGATCATGGCCAGCGCCTCGAGATGGAACCCAAACCAGCCGGTCCTGGGGGCGGAGCCAGCGCAGAAACAACCGTTGCCAATGCTCGCGTGCGATGCTGCTCGAACCAAACCGTGCTTGCCATGGCGCTGATCTTCGCGGCTGATCTGGGAATTGCCTCTCACGCAAACACCGGATTCAAGCTCGTTGAAGCACCTCAGGCCAGGGCTCGTTCGCCCAGCGCTCCTCTCCTGAAGCAAGGGCCGCCAGTGGCCGCTGGACCACCAGATCCACCGTAGCGGCGGATCGAGGAGGTTGGCCTGGACATAGGCCGGCAGGCCAAGCTGAAGTTGCGCTTTGAGGGGCGAACGCCACTGCTGCCGCGCGCCAGCAGCGGCGCAGGGCTGCATGAACGACGGGGCCCCGAGTTAGCGCCAGGCAGCTCGGCCTCGCTGGCAACTCAGCAGCGGGCTGCGCGATTAGGCAAAGGCCAGGGGCCCTTGCCTGGCGCCGTGTTCGGCCAGCACAGGTCCGTTTGAGGATCATGGGATTCGGGCCAACCCAGAGGCCGCGCCGCTGTCGTTCGGTTGATCTCCAGCTCCGCCCGCTGGCCGTCGGCTGCGGATGCCGCCCCTCCGGTCTGCCTCCATCTGCAGGGCTCCCTGCTGGCAGTCGCACTGCCGGCGCTGCTTGCAACAGCAGATGCAACTGGGCCAGGGGTCGGCGTCCTGGGGATGGGGCCAGCTCGATCAGTCATCACCCATCGCTTGTAGGTGAGCCGGTAGGTGGCGCACCAGCTGCGCTTGATCGATAGTTCGCGACGCGCCATCGGCGGGCCAGTTCGGATCCGACGTGCTCCAGGGCAGGCAGCGGCTGACCCTGGCGCATGCTGAAAACGGGGCCCTGAGGCCGCGCGAAGGGAACATCGGCACAAACCTGCGCGCTATGTAAGAGCTGGAAGGGCCCGTTGCCGACGCCTTCAAGATCCAGGGTGTGAACCGGCCGGCACCAGCCCGCCCGGGATCAGGCGGGATATGGGACCCAGATCCGGCAGCGCCATCTGGAAGGGTTTCGAGGAAAGGGCGTCCGTCAATCTCCTCGGTTTCGGCGGTCATCGAGGCTGTAGGTGGCGCAGGCCGGTGAGATCAGCAGCGGGCCTTGCGGTCGCTGCGGTCTCCTTGGTCGCGCTGCCATGAAGCCGCCGGCCTCCTCGAAGGCAGTTCGGACTGAAAGCCCCGCTCCCAGGACACTGCGGCGCATCGAGGGAGGCCAATTTGGGCTCCCATTGGCCCAGATCCACCAACAGATGGCGGATCGGACCGGGGTTTCCGGCCGCGCAAACCGGGCCTTTGCTTGCAAAAGCCACGGCGCAAGCTCGGGGGACAAGCTGGACAATCGCTGGAGCCCGCAGCGAGCGAAAGCAGGAGGCTCAAGCTCAGTCGCGCTGGCGGGGCGCCAGGAGCGTGCCGCGCCTCAATGAAGGCGCTGACGGCAGCAGGCTCGAAACCCAGGCGTCCGCGGGCGTTTGGTCCGGGCGAAAGGGCGAGCAAGGCGCGGCTCGTCCGCCGCAACTGCCTCAGATCCTTTGAGCGAGGCGGGGCTGGATCCAGGGCGCTTGCGGCCAAACGGGAAAAAAGAGGGCTGGTTGCCCTGAGTTCCCCCAAAGGGCCCAAAAAAAACCCAAAAAAACCAAGCCCGCCGCGGAGGAAGGGCCCGCCCGGATTCTCCGTCCTTCCA
>Ga0163217_1100809_pt1 | contig 14769 bp, 17 predicted proteins | sample SynspAceP_FD_185933 | JGI IMG/M metagenome (GOLD analysis project Ga0163217, IMG submission 185933) | Saline lake microbial communities from Ace Lake in Antarctica - Synechococcus sp. Ace-P (PacBio error correction) | ecosystem: Environmental > Aquatic > Non-marine Saline and Alkaline > Saline ... | reverse complement strand
GGCTCGATCCAGCAAGCCAGCAACTTTTTCGGGCTTCAGGATCAACCGCCCGCGCCAATGCAACCTCTGCCGTTGCCCGCCCGACAGCGCATGGCAGCGCGCTTGCCATAGCCCCGCAAGGCCAACCATGCTCAGCGCCTCTCAACGGCCGATGCCGGTTGTCCGCCTTGTTCAGGCCCCGATTTACGCAGGCCAAAAGCCACGTTTTCGCCGACGCTCAGATGCGGGAAAAATCGCAGGTAGGACTGGAACCACCATAATTTGGTCGGCCGCTGGTTCGCGGCACGTCAGCCATGTCCTTATCAGAGTCATGACCGTGCCGCCCGGACACCCCTCGAAAACCGGCAATGCACGCGCCCAGCAACGTCGTCTTCCGCAGGCCGATGGTCCCGCAGAGAGAAAATTCCCCCGCACGAATTGTCAGGTTGAGTATCGCGCAACGCATGATATATCGCCGTAGTATTTATCTACGCCCGCGCAGTTTGATTCAGGTCGGCACAGAAAAGCCCCTGGTATCGGTGCCACCGGCGCGGCCGCACGCCCCGGCGGACGGAATATTTCGGCAATGGTTCAACAAAATGACCGACAGCGCCACAAAGGATCGTCCCCCAGCGCCAGATGACGGGCAGGCGACTTTGGAAAGCGCAACAAGCCCCAGATATAGACCGGCATCGTCGGAATTGGAGCGGTTAAAAGAACGCGATGCATGAATCATTCAAGGGCTGATGGTAAACGGAATAATCAGCATGGACGAGATGATCCCCGGCATCACAGCGGTCAGCGTCCACCAGGACGAAAACGCGCTCCAACGGCTCTCTCCCAGATCAAGCGCGGCTTTCTTCCATCACGGGTCCAGCGCGCCAAGGCACCATCAGGCGCGATGGGACAAACGGCGTACAAATCAGCACATGCGCCATGATAATCGTTCCAATTGCCAGACTAGCCCCAGCACCTGCCTCAGATCACCAACAAGGCCGACTGCGGACGAAATCTCTGGCCGCACCGCGGCAGCATGATGAAAGGCCGTGATGCCCTTTTGCGGGAAAGTCCGACATCGCGCCGGCGCGCCGGCGGCGCAAAGCCCAAGGATTCGTGGCAAAGACCGCCGTGCAAAACGCGATGTCAGCGAATTCTGTACCGCCGCATGCAGCGCCCGGCTTCTGCGTCAGTTCGGCAAAACCATTCGGTCGTAAGCCCCGACAGAGGAAAGGCGATAATCGTGGCATCATGAATTGCAAAGAATCGGCAGCGGATAATCGGCGCATACAAAAAAGATTAAGGATATGCAATGGCATAGACGGCAACTTCATGTTCGCCCCCGCAGTATTCCGGTTCAGGGAAACACAAAGATCAGCGAAATTCGCCGTCACCAAAACAGAGCATCGCACAATCGCCAGCGCGGCCACCAAGCGGGCGCGTTATTAAGCTGTAAAACTGAGTCTGAAATCATATTGGCAAAAAATTTTTTTTTTTTTTTTTTTTTTTTTTTTCAAGGCTTGCCGCTCGCGCCGCCCCATCAGCTCTGGCGTGAACGTTAATCGCCATCGTCGGAGAACCACGATCAGAACGCGCCGACAACGGCCCGGGCATCGACAGCGGCAGCGTGACGCGCAGGAAAACGTGGAAAACTTCGATTCGCCCAAGGGTCTTGCGAGGCTTCCGCAGCGACGTGTCGATCTTTTCCAGCAACGACGAAAATCGGCAGGATCGCCAAAGGGGCAAAGGCATGCGCCAGCGTTGTGATGACGGCGTTTCACGTTATCAGGATAAAGGTCAGCGGCTCGTCAATGATCCAAGCTTGTAGCAGGCCGGAGTTGATCACCCGTTATACCCCAGGAATGACCTTCCACAAAAACACCCGGATCAAATTAGCTGGTCCAGAACGGAATGGTTTTGATCAGGAACAGCCAGATGCTTTCTTGCTGGGATGCACATGAAAGCTGATGAAATAGGCGACTGGATTACGCCAGCAGGCCACCGTCCCGCCGTCACGATACCTGACACCATCCAAGGACCGCTGAAGCAAGCAGGCCATAAATCGGGCTGTCATAAATCTCGCGGTAATTGGCGTCGTGAACTCGTGTCGACGGTCATGAAATCCTTGCGTCCAAAGCTGAAACAACACGATCTGCCCCCAGCGGAACGGCCAGCAGCAGCAATTGCATAGACCAAGGGCAAGCCAAGCCAAGCTTGATACTTCCGGGGTTCCAGGCTCTTGGGCTAAGAGTCAGCGATTTTTGCCATGACACCCAATCGTTTCCCAACCGCAGTGAAAGATCAATCCCGGATCGCACCGCCCGCCCTTTCTTCTGGTCAAAAATAACCTCGGGGGTACGCCAAAGCCGGGGGCAGCGCCCCCGCGCCCTTCAATCCATCACGCAACGAAAAAGGCGTCCAAACGGGACCGCCTTTCCCAAACCATAATCCAAAGTCTTAAAACGCTTGGAGAACTGGAAGCTCTTACGGGCTTTCGCCTTAGCCGTACTTCTTACGCTCGACGACGCGGCTGATCGCGGGTCAGCGAAGCAGCAGCTTTCAGGCTGCGCGCAAGTGGATCGTTACAGCTGCCAGTGCCTTGGACACGCGTGCTTGACCGCACCAGCTTGCCGGACAGGGACGCCGCCAGGCAAACAGTTGCCATTCACGTCGAACTGGCCAACCAACGCCAGCGATCTGGAAACGGCTGCTCGGATCATCTGAGGAACAAGGACGGCTGAAGAATTCGTCGATCGGCTTTGCCGTTCACTGGGACCTTTGGCCGGAACCCGGCTTGATCCAAACGCGTGCCAACAAGCGTCCTTCGTTTACCAGTTGCAATAGGCGCGGCCTTGTCGTCACGGACAGGCTCGCGCGGGGCAGCCATCGGAGTTCAGAGCCCTGCCACACCACCGATATCGGCAGTCACGGCATTTGCCCAGCTTTCAAGAGAGTTGAGGCGATCGGCCATTATGCGCGTCCTCGTTGTTCTTCTTGCGATTCATGACGCGACGTCCAGAACTTCGGGCTTCTGGCTTCCATGCCCATGCTCAGTGCCGCGGAAAACGCCGCAGGTGATTCATTTGCTGGCGGCTCAGTGGACCACCGGGCAGCATCCGCTTGACGGCCTGCGTTGACGACCCGCTCGGGGTGTGCTTTGCCATCCAGGGATCTCGCCTGTTGGTGCCGGGACTTGATGCCGCCGCGGGTTGGCCGGTGTGCCAGTAGTCTTTTCTTCGCGCTTGTTGCAGGTGATCTGCACTGTTTCAGCGTTGATCACGAATAACATTGTCGCCATGTCCATTGCGGCGTGAAGGTTGGCTTGTGCTTGCGCGCAAACGCCATATCGATGATCGATGCAAGCACGACCAAGGGACGACGCCTTCAGCGCGACGCATGGATCCATTTTCTGTCGATATTCCGCTGGTGGGTATGCGGTTTAAAGGTTTTCATATCTCACCAGAGTAATTGGGGGCCAATTCACTGACGTCATTCGGATAGAGCGGTGATAACTGCAAGGAACGCCACGGTCAAGCGCGCTAAAACCGTTTTACGAAGCAAAAACATGCAACTTACAATTAAGGACAATAATACCCCACCCAACAACCCGTGTTACACTGCGATTCTGGCTGGCGGCCGCGTCTTAAAAGCCCGCGCAACTGAATCATCGCACTGGAAAACTCGGCATGGCCGACCTCTCCATTCACCGCGATGCCGCACCGCATGCACCATGCGGCTATCGCGCTGCCAAAGGCCTTCTGCGGATTTCAGCACGATGCCATCACGTCTGTGCCGCGTTCGACAAATGCGCCAGCGCCGCCAAGGCGACCGGCAGCGTCAGCCACGAAACAAGGGCGCCACCCCTCGCCCAAGCCCAGACTCATAACCCATTCAAGCACCTTGCACGCGCCTTGCCACATCCTGCGAAGATACGCTTGGTCCACGGCGCCATGATCCCCGGCAATTCTCGGCGCGGCCATCCACATGCGCATAGTATGACAGGACCAGCTGCGACACGCCAAAGCTGTTTGCCCCGTCGCCGTACGGACCACGCCCGCGCGCAGGTCTGCGGGCGCCACGGCAAAGCCAATGGCGCAGCGACGGCCCGTCAGCGATTTCGAGGGCGAGGTCACATACCACCCCAGATTCCGGCAGCAAGGCCCGATAGCTTGGGCCAACGCGCTGCGTGCGACTGTAGCAATCGTCATCATCACAATGCACCCCGTTGGCGCTGCCGCAATCGCGGCCAATCTGTGCCCGCCGCGCAGGTGACGTTGCCGCGTCGTCGGATTAACACACCTTCTGCGCCGTGCAATACAATTGCACCCGGTGCTGGGCGCGTACCAGCTGAGCCAAAGACCTCACCAACCGGCCCCTCCGTCATCCCATGCACTGAAAACACTTCGGGCCCGGCACAAGCTCTTGCCGCGCTGCGAAGCCGTTTATAGCTTAGTCGTTCGACGATAATCGGCAGGGGCCGGGCCGTGCAGCACAGTCTGCATAATCATGACCACCGCGTTCTGCCCGCCTGGACAGCACCAATATCCTCTACGCTTGCAGGGCCCACGGCATCAAGGTCGAGCACGGCGTGAAAGGGCCGCCCGGCCCCGCATCCGGTTGGTCCGGGCTGGGATAGCGCATAGAGCTGCGACGGCTGCGCCGCACTCGGCCAGCACCCGCGCCATCAGCGCCCGCCGCCCACATATCCGGCATCCGCGGGCTGGACCAGATACCCCGGAGAGATCTTTTCCACATGGAAATCCGCCAGCAGCGACGGTGCCATATTCTGCGCGATATCCTCGGTCAGGCCCCGGCGGGATATGGGCTCGGCCGGTCCCCACAAAGGTGCCCGGCGCCCCACGCCGCCACCAAAAACCCGGTCATCGACCAAGACGCGGGGTACGCCCGCGCCACGGTCCCGGCGGCAGCCCCAACACCGAAACGCCAAATCACGCACCGGCGGCAGTTGCGCGCCGGGTTGTGAAGCCGCCCGTTCAAACACACTTTCACGGATCGCTGGCCCAAAGCTTCGTATTTTGACGCGCGCGCCGCCGAGCGAAAGCCAGGTGTTCCATTTTATGTATCGGATACAATCATGTTTTCTGGACGGCCCTGGACTTCGCTTGTATGCCCTACACCCATAGCAAATCGCTATTTTGTGTAATACAATTCAAGGAATGACCCCATGGCCCGTCGCACTGCCACGCGCACAACTCTCGCTTCTGAATAAGCCATGGCATCCCTGCCAAAAGCTGGCCCAGGTTGACGTGGATCTGGCTGCCGTTCGCCGTGACCTCTGGGACATGCGCCGAAAGACGCGCAAAGCGCTCTCAAAAGGTCGAGGCGCATTACCCTGCGCGATATCGGCATGACCCCAGACAAGCGCGCGCGAGGCCGAAAGGACCCTTCTTTCAGCGCTTTAATCAGAGACGAACCCCGAGCGACTTGGCAGCCTACGGGCTGGCCTTTTTTCGTCTATTCATTCCGCTTGGCGGGACGCATAGGTCAGCTGAGCCGCGGCCGCCACCGGCTGATCCAGACCTTCGGAATGTATCAATACTCACCACCGCAGCAGCCGTCCAGCTTGAGCAAGCGGCATTCGCAGAGCAGAGCAAAACACCGCTGGGCCGGTTTACGGCATGAAATCAATTGCTACAATTCGTCGTTCCACCGCCAGCGCTACCGGCCCAAGCCGCCGACAGAATGTCCGCCAAAATAAACCGCGACATCCGCAAGCGCGAACCATACGTGCCCCCAATATCGTGCCGGCCGGCCGCAAATGCCCGCTCGGCCCACCTTCAGCCGCCACGCCCAAAGCCCGGGTCTGCGTCCAGCCGCTCGATGCGAAATCCGCGGACACTTGCGGAAACGCCCTCCACTTAAAAACGCCTCAAGCCGGCGATATCCATCTTGAGTTCCAAAAGGCGGCCTCCCTGCCCTAACTCGCCCCAGACAACCGCAAAGGGGGTGGCCCATGACAATCACTGACCAGAGGACGACGACGCCCACATATCGCGAGACTTTAACGATTGGAATTGCACCCGGATCGGCTGAACGCGCTATCAATGGCCATGCTGCAGGCGCTGCACGACGCCTTTGATACAATCGCCGCCGACGATACAATTCGCGTGGTGATCCTTGCGCGGCGCAGGCCGGGCCTTTTTGCGCGGCCATCGCATCTCTGAATGAACTGCGCAAGCCTGCGGGCCCAGCGGATAACAGGGGCAACTGGCTCAAGCCTTGTTCGGACCGCTGCACTTGCCCTTGATGACGCGCAATCAGTCCCTTGCCCCAGCCCCGTGATTCCGCGCAGGTTCACGGCCTTGCCGCCGCCGCGGGCTGCCAACTCGTCGCCACTTGGCGATGCCGTGGCCGAAGACGGCGCCCGTTTGGCGTCAACGGCGTGAATATCGGGCCCTGTTCTGCTCCACCCCATTGGTGCCCTGACCCGCAACATTCCCACTAAGATTGGGCGTTCGAGATGCTGACGACAGGCGCTTCCTGCTTTCGCATCAGAGCGCAGCACCAAGCGCCTGATCACCGCACCGCCCCGGCAGAGGGAGCTCGGCGAAGACACCCGCGCCCGGCGCCAAAGCATCGCGCAAAAACTGCCCGCCGCCCGTGCGCATCGGCAAAGCGGCCTCTACGCCCAATCCCACATACCACCGCGCAGGGCCTATGCCTTCACCGGCGATGTCATGGTGGAAAAACATGGCGCTGGACGGCGGACAGCCGAAGCATCGACGCCTTTCTTGACAAAAAAACGCTGCCCGACTGGCCCACCTAAGGCGGCCCAGCCCCTTCTCGCGATCCCAAATATCCCGGAGGAAGCGCGCAGCGCTGGGGCAGCGCCCCCCGGCAACGCCAGCGTATGATCGCACACCCCCACCTTCTTCTGGTCAGAAAATAACCTTCGGGGGACGGCCAAAAGCCGGGGGCAGCGCCCCCAGCAACGCCCCCGAAAAGCTCAAAAGCCGGTAAATCGCCCCGAACTTCGCCTCTAGATATCGAGCAGCGGCCCCTCGGCATGGTGCCCCGCCCCGACGCCCGCGCAATGACGATCGCGCGGCGCGGTACAAATCCGCCATGGGCGCTGCACTTGTCACTTAGTCACCCCCGTCGCGCGCGACGTATCGGCCCCGCGCCAGATCATCGTCCAGATCGCCACAACTGCCCGCAATGCGTATGCAGACAGCCCGCATAGACATTGCCAGCAATAGGTCGGGAAATAGCCGAACAGCCCCTCGGACCATATGCACGTCCTGCAACACGCCGCTGCGACGCTTATCGACAGCAAGCCGAAAATCGCTGGCAAAGCGATCGTTCCAAGCGGCTCAAGGTCGCGCACCAGCAGATCCGCCGGATACCAGCGCCTGCTCTAGATCCAAAGCGTCAGCAGTACATGCAGGTTATACTGCAACCTCGTCGGGCCTCGGTCCGGATAAACCCATCGCCACCCGGTTCACGCAGGCCAAAGAAAATCCATCCGCCGAAGCGATCCAAAATCGCCAAACGGTCCTTCATCTGCCCAAACAGCCAGCCGTAAAGGCAGGCTGCGGCCGATTGATTCTCGTAAATCCGGCTCTGGCTTTTCATGCACGCCCATGGACACGCCAGGCACCGAGCGGCGTCAGCAGGTAATCGCGGTCGATTTCTGCGACGTAACAGGCATGCCCGACCTCGTTGGATCGTTGAAATAAAGCAGTTAAACGGATCATTCCCACATTTGGGTCCGGCGTCGTTGATTCCGCACGTCCAAACCGGGACCCAGAGGAGAACGGATGCAGCGCCTTATCCAATGCGGCCGTTGTTCAAATCATAGCCAAAGGCCAGCGCCAGATCCGCGGGTCAGCGCCACTCTGCTCATCTTCGGGGAAGGGTGGCGCCGCAGCATCGGCTGCCGGGCCTTATCCCGGATCGCCCGCGCAACGCCACAAGGCGCGGGCGCATCGCGCCGAAACAATCGCTGACAGCTGCGCTGCCGGTGGCGCCAGGGCTCGTAATATCCAGCATCGCGTCATAGGGATCAGCGCGCCCGCAATCGCCTGCGCCTCTTCGCGTTGAGCTGCAGCACCCTTGCCAGCGCAGGCAGAAAGGCCGCGGACATCCTCGTCCGCACGGGGGCCTGCGCCCGATTCCGGTGGCTGCCCGGCTGGTTTCTCGCGCCGCCAATGGCAGAGGCAAGCTGCGCCGGCACCTGGCCCGCCCGCTCAAAGCTTGCGGGCGGAGTGCCGGATCTGGCGCTGCGGGCGACATCGTCCTCAGCCACAGCCGTTTTCCCAGCCAGCCACCAATTGCGCGGATCAATCCGCCGCCGCATTGCAGGGACAGAGGCCATGGCCCCATGCTCTTCCTGCCCGTTGTTCAACCGCGCGCCGGGCATCACGGTCTCTTGGTCCCAACCAGACGGCCCGGGGCCCGGAACCTGCGACAGCGCCTCCGTCTTCGCGCACGAAACCCATCAACTCATTATAATCGCTTCATACTCACGCCTCTCTGACGGGTTATTGCGGCAAAGGTTAGGCGGGACAAGCAACGCGCGCGCAGGATCCGAACCCACAGCACGGGACAGCGCCGATTGGTGAACGATGGCCACATGCGCGGTGTCGCCATGGTCATCACAGGGCGCAATGCCCAGGCACCATCGGCGCCACCATTCATCGCCATCATCATGGCATAGGCGCTGCGGGTGCGCCCGGTTCGCGCTTGCGGCGGCTACGCCACCACACGAAAACAGACCATAGGCAAACAGGATGTAACCATCATTGCGGTGGATGAACTGCACCGTCCCTCCATTTTTCGAACAGGTTCCGCCAAGCAGGGCGTCAGCTGCCAACATATCAGGGGGTGGCAAAACCCGCCCGCCATCAGCGGCACGAGTCGGGCATAGGCGCGGCCCGCATCAATGCCCGCCCACCAGATGCGCCCAGCACGAGTTGCACAAACGCCGCACGCATCAGTGCAGGCCAAGAGTCCACAGCCGCGCATCCCCAGCGCGCCGCGCCCACCAGCAAATCAGGCGATCGGCGGCCGATCTTAGAAAGTATACCACGTGATGAAACCAAAGATGACAAAGGCCAGCCCCAGATGTGTCGCAAGCCGGTTTATGACGCCACATCCTGTGCGCGCGCCTTCGAGCCCTGATGGGACACCCCCCCCCATCCCACCAGCCAATCGCGCCTTGCAGACGCCAGGCGCGGCCCAATGAAAAACAGGGCCGTCCGGTCCACCCCGCCGGGATCTTGCGTGCTGCAGCAAAAAAGCCAAAGAATCCAACGGCCAGACCCAGAACCGATTTACCCGGCAGCTGCCGGTGCCCCATTCCCACCAATAAATCGTCTGAATTTCCCGCCGATGCTCATGCCGGTGTTCTGCAACTTGATATTCCGGCTGGCTTGATATTTCGCAAACTCTGACTGCCACGTCGCATCATCCAGCGGCGGCACAGCGCCGGTCACGGGGGCCCATTCAGTGATCGGACAGACCCGAAATCCTCAACCGCGTCAAGCCCACCGACGGCGATCATTTTGACGGCAAGCAGCAGCAAACAGCAACCATCAGCCAGCCCGGATCGCCACGCGCGCACCCATGCCCGCGCTGATCGATACCGCCGGGGGTGGCGCTTTGCTTTTGCGAGGTGCGGGCACCTCTTCAAAATACTGCGGGGTTTGGGGCCCATGCAAGAAACATCCTGTTATCGCGGCCGCAACCTAAGCCCGCCCAAACGGCAGGGGCAAGCGACACAGGACGCGGCCTGCCCCTTATCTGGCAAATAAACGCCCGCCGGAGGCAGGCAGATCGAAAATGGCTCGCGCCTCCGGTAATCATCTTGCCAACAAATACTCCCGCGGAGCAGCGTACCCTGCCAGTGCCCGCCAAAGCCCGGCGCCCGCGCCGCAGGCACCGATCCACGCTCAGCGCCAGGAACACATGCACGGTATTCATGGACCTTGTATCGATAACCGCATGATCGCCAACCCAGCGCCAGCCCCAGATAACTGCGCAAAAAAAGCGGCGGCAGGCCCGCCAGCGCCGCCGCGGCGGTCCGTCCGGACGGGCCCTGGTCAGCGGCACCACCTGCGCCGCCCGCAACGCCGGGCACTGGCGGACAACGGCCGCGATGATACTGCCCCAGCAGCGCAAGCGCTGCGGCATGCTGCGCCGGATTTTGCGCCCGGAAGCTGGAACAGCCGATCAAAAGCCCGGCTCCCTTCGCATCGACAATGCCCGTCCAGCGCACCCATGCCAGCCGCAAGGAACATCCGCGGCTGGCACCGGGGGCGGCGCAAAAGCGCCGGACCTCCATCACCGGGGCGGGCTGTTGCCAAGGGCGACAGATCATAGGCGCTAGCGTATAACTGCGCCCCCCAAAGCGGCCCCGTCCCGCAGCACCATGACGCGGCAGCGTGCCGACCCAATCCCGGCGTCCGCAATCATCACATTTAGCTGGCCAACAGCGGGCATTAGGCGTCGTCATCCACCCCCGGCGCGCCGAAAAAGCACGCGTGGCGCAGCGCCTGACAGGCCGCCAGGATTCATCTGGCGTGCGCGCAAGCGCCACGCCAAGGCGTCCTTTGTAGAAAACGATGCCGTCACGCCAACCATCTCCTTGGCGAGCGTGCGCCTACGCCCTTACATGTCACCCTATAAGTTTTTGCAGGAAAGAGGACACGAGGACAGATCACCAAAACCGACGCGGAATAGAAAGCGGAATTATTCGCCAGAGGCGTTCAAGGGTCCTGCGCAGCATGCACCGAAAGGGCTGGCAGCCATGACGATTTCCCCAAGGACGCAGGGGTCTTTGCCTGCAAGGCCTGCGGCAATCCGCTGTTCGATCAGGACACCAAGTTCGAATCTGGCACCGGCTGGCCGTCGTTTTATGCGCCAATCGAACCGATGCGGTGGGCGAAAAGAAGACCGCGCGCTCTTTATGCGCGCACCGAAGTGCCACTTGCGCCCGTCTGCGAAGGCCATCGGGCCACGTTTTCCCGACGGGCCCAGCCCCAACCGGGCTGCGCTATTGCATGACGGCGTCGCGATGACTTTCAGCTCCGGGAAACTAACCTTACCCAAAACAAAAAAGGGCGCCAAATAATAGACGGCCGCCCTTTTCCAAAATGTTCGTGCTTAAAACTTGCGTTATTCGCTGATCAGGTCTTCGGCGTTAAAACCGGGGCCCACACTGCCCAGCAACTGGCGCGGGAAATGTGTTGCTTCGCGAACGCTGTCTTCCGTCACGCTGGCCGCGACAGGGCGACGGACATTGCCGTCCTTGCAGGCGGTAAGCGTTCGTATATTCGACACGGTGCCGCAGTGTTAAGCTGCATCGCCAGCACTTGGCGGGTCAACCTCGACAGGGGACGCCGGGGGGCCAAGCAGTTTCAAACGGCTTTGCACATAATAAAACGCCGCTTTCGCCGGACCGTGGCCCGTTGTCGTGGGCGTGCCAAAGGTTTCGGTGATGTGTCGCGGTACGGTGTCCACACCGACGGGGCGACCGCAGCAAATCGCGTCCGTTTGATAATAACCATAGTGGCGCCACAATCGGGTACAAGCACAGCAAAGGGCGAGCCCGCAATTCCGAATGAGGAAGACTGCGAAACCCTATTTAGATCGTTCGTCATGGCGCGCTCTTCCTCGTTAACGATGGCATAGCGCCCTTCCTTTGGCGCGATACGCCTTTTAAACTCACTAACAACATGCGACGCCCTTGTTCAGAATGGAACCGCCCGAGACAGACGCGCCTGAATTGCCGACGAAAATCCTGCGGCTGGCGATCTGACCAACCGCCACGCCAGCACCTTTGATCTGGCCCCAACACCAGAGCAGCGCCACAGCAATTGCAAACCACCTTGGTATCCCCCGCCGTTAAAAAGGCTGGTCTTTGGCAGGGGAAATCACCCCGCTAGGGCCGCGGCGGACTGGCTCAAACTGACCGCCAAGCTGGGCGCGAACCGCTCGTGCAGCCCTGCGTTGCACTCTTCGCACTGTGACCACCCGCATGGATGAAGTGATCGCCGCGTTTATGCCCGCGATTTCGCCTATCCCGACGGCGCAGAGCCGGAGAGAGCCAACGACGGACGACCATCGAGCCGCTGGCCCAGACCCTAGATCTGGCGCGGTGATTGATCGAGGCGCTCAGCCTTGCCCCTGCCGCCTTTCCCCGCGCCGAAGTGCAGGAGCTGGGACAAGTGCTGTCGCGGCCAAGGGCGTGGCCCGATTGGGACCGACGATGATGCAAAGCCCTTGCCGGTCTGGGCGCGCTGCGCGATCAAGGGGGGCTGCCCAAAAGTACGAAGATGACAGCGGTGAAACAACGGCCGTAAAACCACTGTTACAAAAGGGTGCACAAAAACTGCTTTCGCAGTATGATTCGCGACCTTTGGTATACCCCCCTCGACAGGGCGGCCCTGATGAACATAGGATCGCCCGAGATAACCAAAACACGGGCCATTCGGCGCCCTCACTAAACAGAAGGTTGCGACATGGCCGTCAGCAGTAAAGTTTTCAAATCCCGCCGCAAACATGCGTCGGTGCTCACGATTCGCTTTCCAGCCGCGAATCCAAACAACTGCACGAACTGCGGTGAAGAAAGCGCCCTCACCACATTTGCCCCGCCTGCGGCCACTACGCGACTCGCGAGTGATCACGCTGACGCCGTTCGAAATCGACGAAGACGCGCGTAAAGCCAAAAAAACGCGATCAAAACGAACAGAGGGAGCATCACCATGCTTGATTCAGGACGGCCCTGCAAGGTGTGGATGGCTCTCGCGTTTTGTCGATCGACGCCATGGGCGGCGTAAATGGGCCTGCAACAGTAGTTGCGGGCCTTTCCCTGTTTCTGGAAAAAGATCCGGGCACACAGGTTCTTGCTTGCATGGCCGCGACTTAAGGAATTGACCCCGCTGGCTGGGCCAAAACCACGCGGCTGACAGATATTCGTCATCCTGCCGCGGACGCCAGCGATGTTGTTGACAATGCACGGGACCAAACCAGCCCACCGTTGTCGCCATGGCAAGGCCACATCTATGTGGTCCGCGATCGAGGGCTGTGCGCACCGGAGGGGGGCTGGCGTTGTGGTGTCTGCGGCAATTACCGGCGGGTGATGGCCCATGTCGATGCTGCGCCTGCGCAAGATCGACGGCGTGAACCGCCCGCGATTGCTGCCTGTGGCCCTCGCGAAACAAGCAGGGCTTTAAACGTCATGCCTGGGATGCGGCGTTGATATCCGCGCCGTCAGGACGATCTGTTGATCTATCGCTGATGGGCACGTCTTACGCCCCGCAACGCCTTTGATCTGAAACGTCCGCGCGTCGGCCTGCTAAATGTCGGCACGAAAGACATAAAGGGGCGCGCCGAACTGAAAGTCCGGGCGCACGAGTGATTTGGTGCCTCTGCCACCCAAGGGCGATTCGAATATGTCGGCTTTGTCGAAGGTGGCGATCTCTGCCCGGTGAGCTTGCGATGTGATCGTCACGACGGCTTTTACCTAAGTCGCCTTTAAAAACAGCGAAGGCATTGCGAACCTCATTTCTGATTTCAATGCGCGAATCGTTCAGCGCACGCCGCTGTCGATGCTGGGTGCCACTGGCCCGCGGGCGCGCTGCGCGTCGTTGAAAAAAAGCGAATCGATTCCGCGCCGCGTGAATGGGCGGCGTTTTTTGGGGCCTGACCAAAATATACCTATTCAAAGCCACGGCTCAGCCGATGGCCACGGGCGTGCAGCTGCCATTTCCTTGGCGCACCGCGTGATAGACTTTTCTGACCGCCTTGCATCCGGCCGTGGCCCGCATCCTTGCCGCACGAATCTGACCGTTCTGCTGCCCCCCCACACAGGAGCAGCCATAATGCGCCGCGCAGTCGTTCAAGGCGTCGGGCCCACTATCTGCTGACCGGGGTCGTGCCAAACGCATGGTTCGGCGGAAACGTTAGAGACATCTGACGAATGGGATCCGCAGCCGGTCCGGGATTGAAACGGCGCCACTTTGCCGGCCGAAGGGGCCAAGACCACGTCCGGACCTTGCGACCCGCGCTGCAAACGGCCGCCGCTGGCCGACGCCGGACTTAGAAGGCGACCCAGATCTGGACGCGATTCATCCTCGCGAACATCGGACCGCCGACATGACCTTTTCCATCCGCCGCGACGATGGTGGCAGGCCGCCACGGGCATAACCCACCCGCGGCTTTGCCTTTGATGTGCAAGCCGTTTGCGCAGGATTCGTTTATGCGCTGGCACCAGGCCAACGCGCTGGATTGTGTCCCGTCAGAGGCGAAAACCGCGTTAGCTGGGTCATCGGGGCCGAAAAACAATTCAGCGCGGCATTTATTGGACTGAGCCGACCGGCAGCAAAACCTGGGCGTTTTGTTCGGTAGGATCGGCCGGCGGGCGCGCTGGTGCTGGGGTCGCCGAAGACGCCCCAACGTGCCCGGCGGGGCCGGGAACGGGAATCGCGGGGGCATCCTGTCACCGGAAACCTGAAAATAGCGGAACCGGGGCGCCTTGACCGGCGGAAAACCTGCTGTTACGGGGTCGATGGCCGGTGTGGGCCACCCAAAAAAACCCAACCGGCAAAAAAGCTTGCCGGGGGCATGGAAAAAGGGGCCAAAAAAAAAAGGGGGGGAAGTCTTTTTTCCCCGCCCAAAACCCCGGCCGTTGGATAAAAAAAAAAGGGGGCTGTGGCCCCACTGGGGGGAACACGGCCGACGGGCAGGGGCCCTGCATAAGGCGGGCCTGAAACGGCGGATGACGTCGATTGGCGTCGTCGCTCACATCTCTCTCTATCTCCTCGAACT
>Ga0163217_1097030_pt1 | contig 14769 bp, 5 predicted proteins | sample SynspAceP_FD_185933 | JGI IMG/M metagenome (GOLD analysis project Ga0163217, IMG submission 185933) | Saline lake microbial communities from Ace Lake in Antarctica - Synechococcus sp. Ace-P (PacBio error correction) | ecosystem: Environmental > Aquatic > Non-marine Saline and Alkaline > Saline ... | reverse complement strand
CCTTGATCGTATTATGGTCTGGAATAAATCGATCAAAGAAGCCATGACACCTTTGTCATGCTGGCAGTGGAATTTTTACTTCAAAGAGCGCCGGCGCCACCAGATGTTTCGGAAATGGACCGATACGAGTGGTGAGGTCGGCGGTGTATGAATTGTTGTATTTGACTGATGCCGTCGAAATCGAAATGCCGCTTTGTGCGTGGCCGATAAAGTTCGGTGGAACTACCAAATCCTTTATGAATGGCAAGGCAACGAAATAGAACTATCCGTTCAGTATCGGCATCTCTGTTTTCCCCTCAACAGGGTGAACAAATCACTAACTTATCGTGCTGCGATGGAAGCAAATGTTACAAAGCCAAAAAAAACGCTGGTAAAAACTTGTTATTTGTTAGTTGAAGTAGCCTCGTTTAATTGAGCAATGAATTTGTTGTGCCTTGTCGAAAATTCCAGCCAGGTACAGATCGTTGGTCTTCGTACCTCAGCGCCAACCTACTTATTTTGAACACATTAAATTGTACTTGCAAGTCATTGAGAAAAGGGATCTATTTTCATTCCACGATTTGAAGCATGGTTTTTTACAGATGGTGGGGTATCATGGCAGCGAAGTTTCGAAAATTATGCAGATGAAGGGGAGAGCATCGTTTCAGGCTCAAAGCGGTAACGGGGTGAAATCATCTAGGTAGCAGAAGGCTTAATCTTCAAAATCGCCTATAACGGCATCGAATCAGTCAAAAATGTTTGTGGTTGTTGTGTTGACACCCGATGACAATGCCGTTTTGAAAAAGAAAGAATCCGCAGGTGCAAATTCTCTTCACTTTGAAAGCCGCCATCATGGTTATTGGCACCAGTCAATATAAAACCGCTGTTGCTGGATAATGGCATTGAGTCGTAGAAATTGCGCCTGTGCCAAGTGGATGATCAAACGCGTAATAAAACAGGGCCTTAGGCCCTTTTTTATTGTCATTACTACTGGATTGTAACGCTCAGCTATGGGCGAGGCAGGCTGACTTCTAACCAATGATTTCCAAACGCAGCAGAACGGGCAATTACAATCCGGTAAATAACCTAAAACCACCAGGATTAAATCGCTGATAAGGTTTGTCCTTTCTAGGCTGTTAGTCTTTCTACGCCGGCCTCTTTGTTGTGGACTGATAAAAGCACCAATTCAAGGCGCGGAGGGAGTGTAGTTTTAGTCGTTCTAAATAAACGACAAGCAACAGTTGAGTGGTGCATTTTCAGCCAACAACCCGCAGGGCTGGACTATTTCTTCCGCCCCAGCGCGTGGAAATGAATTTATGTTAGAACAACTACATTGCCTTTTCGCCTTGTTGGACGAAAAAATGACTCAGCAATATGGTGGCTATGAAGAATCAACAAGCCCGTAGACAAGTCAATACGATTCAGACGGAGCTTTTGGATTTGTAAATAAACTTGATGTCACTATTAACCGCATGCTGATTGAGGCAAACTCAAGTGTTCTGGATACATCAGGTATAAAGGTGGGTAAAGTGCCAGTGATGCAGGCCGTTATGCATATGATAGGTACATTCAGTTTTGCCAGCCTGTTTCTTTCACCATTCAATGCGGGACGCCCATTAGCATGAAATGTACAGTTAATCGCCATTAACGCTGCGGCCCACGTTGGGCTTGCTACCCTTTCCTATAACTTGTCACACTATGTTTTAACAAGTATGCCAAAGGGCTAAGGCCTAATCCAGGCCAACCAGAGCTAGGTCATTTTTATTAAAGTCTCAGGTGAGGTTTACCCGGGTTTTTGTTAAAAGATGTAGGATATGATTAAAAACAGAACGTTCACAATCATCTTAATAAGCAATACCCACCGCATAAAATCTGACTTCGGCCAGAACACATATTGTGTAAAGAAAACTGGCAGCAATGGATAAAGGCAAAAAGCAAGCCACTCTGAGATTAACTGATGCTTTACTTTCCCAATACCAATTAAGGCATGGTAACATGCAGCGAAAGTAGACCGCGCATTTTGATTGGTTACTGCAGTCTGTTTCATCCAGTTTTCTTATCTTAACCCCATCGCATTTAGTTCGTTTATGGTGTTTTCTTTTTCTGAAGTGACGCGCAATAGCAGACGCTTAAATATGCCATGATTGGGCATGGCATTCATGCCACGCTGTTCGACAGCGGTCAGTGCGGCCAAAGAAATTTCCCACAATGCTGTTTTGGTGTGAGACATCTCCGTAACCAACGGTTGATCATGCGTGGGCAAGCTCCACAAAGTGCCTCTGGGAAATACTGCAATAGCTTTTCTTCTGAACATGCACCTCAACCAGATTAAGACAGGCACTGGAAAGCAGCAAAGCACCATGCAAGGCCAGGCTTAAAAAACATTCATAGCGCCTGATTGAGACCGCTTCAATGATAGCCGTCATGGCTTGGAATACGCCCAAGTTCTTGCGTACTCGTAATACAATCTCAACAGTTGCTGATTTCGCCTCACTTTAAAAAGCATTACCTGAAGTAAACGTCAGTTAATAAACGGAAGGATAGCGAGGCAAATGCAATATGCGACAAAAGCTGATAATGTATCGGAATTCGGCAAGAAACCACGATATTTCTCAATTTCCCAACGCATAAAGTCATGGCGAGATACTCAACCGTAAGACGAAACGATGAATAATTCACAAACAGGAAAAAATGACGTGAGATTCGTAAGTATTTTCAGTCTCCAGAACAAGCAACAGAGCGAGATAGAAGGATTATGTGTTAAATGAATTGGTGGAACAGGGGGAGAGTCCAGCATAAGTGCCGAGGCTCAGGGGATAAGGCTTTATACAGGTTCTTTTCTGAAATCAATTTAAGTTAGCCATAAGTGATTAAAGCCCAAACCCATTAGTAATACTTACCCAAACCGAAGTCAAATGAGAGATAGATTGCAACAGCAGGATGTTGTTTGATTGAAAATATTCAGGTTTTGTTCTCTTGGAATTTTATAAAGATAAAGGCGAAAAGTGCGGACCTTGACTACCCCATTAAAGGCCTTAGTTAATTACAGGCCGAATGTAATTGATCATAGGCAGTCGCGAGCCAGTGCTTTGAAAAGGCATGGTTGGTAGTTAAAAGTCGCTGAATTCTTGTTCGTGCTGGGGCTTTTTTGGGAATAAAAATAGCTCTTCAATGCTCGCAAGCCGGTGTAAACGGTCATACTGTCGTTAAATGTTCTCACTGTGGTCCACTTACACGTTGCAGTGAAGTCTTCGACCGAGTGGATAGTCACTGCTTCAATACCTACGCTACGGTGAGTTGATATTGTTTCGGTCAGTTTTGTGATTCAGCTAATCCCCACTTAAGCACAGCTTGAACGATCCTTCAAGTCGTGCATAGGTTAAAGAAGTGATGAAATTGACTTCTTCCGTATAGGCATCTTGTTAATTCGGGTATAACGCAATGCGGCACTTATGCCGATGACAAGGTTTCGCTTGATCACCAAAAGCGTTAACTCAATTCACCAACGTAGCTTTGTGTATTGATGACGTATCTCCTACCCGGCTTCGGGTATCGTAGATTGCGCGCCGTGGTGGTTAAAAATTTTATCCTGATAGGCAATTGGCGATTTTAACTTGATACCCAAGGTGGCAAGCATTTGGTTCATTACAGCTAGAATATCCCCATCAGCGGATTTCCACATGTTGAGATATCACACTGGAGCGGTATCCGGTAATCAAGATTTGTAAAAAGCCCCCATAAGCGGCAGGGTAGGTTGGCTTCATAACCAGCAACTATGACGCAGAAGTTCGTGGGTATAGGGTATTGAACTGGTCTTGCTGGCACCGAGACACGAAAAACTCAGGCATGCACACGTCCAGTCGTGTTTCTGTTGGCAAAATTTGTGGCCGGTGGGTTCTGGAGAAGAGAGCCCAGGTAAGTCAGATGCAAAGATTGAACAGAGCGCTGGTCTCAAGTTAACGGATGGGCCTGCAAAAGCGGTGACTCGAATTTCAAAGGAGTAAAGTCCCGGCCTCATTTATAAATCGGACTCATTTGGCCTTAGCGTGCTTGTAGCTGCCATAAAATACCTGTTTGCCGAATATCGCGTATGGACGTGAAGCTCTTGTAAGACATTCAGCATTCTTCTTCAGAGGACTAACTGAGGAGGCATCGGAACGGGGAACAGTGTTTGTTCCTGTATTGACGTTATTATTAAGGCCATTAACTGCCAGAGGAGACGTGTGCCGTTAACTGACCATCATCCGTTAGGGTCTTAATATGATGTTGTTACTTTCGGGTAAATTACCACGATTTTTATCGGGTTAGAAGTCGTTGCACCTGTAAATTATCAAATACTATTTTATGAGGCATTAGCGTGTTGTGTACCGAAATTACCGTTATAGTTGCTAAATCACCGTACTACGTCGACATTGTATGGAATTAGAATGGGTGAGGGCTGCAATTAGTTAGTAGATCTTTACCGAAATCGAATTGTGGCAACGTACATACTGGCAGGTGGCCCAGGGACTATTCATAATTCCCTTGGTAAAGGTTCTATGTCCGTAACTTGAGAGAGCTAGCTTTGTGGACGGGTGGCCAAATGCAACGATCGACGTTGATCAGAAGAACGCCATCGAATTTTAGACCGTGCACCTGGAGGCAATGCGTGCCATCGCCCCGTATCCAGGCGTCAGCCTTGTATTATTTGTTGCTACAGCTGGTCTGTCACTTCCGAGGGTGGTGACCTGTCACGCCGTATTGACTGGGCAAGCACGTAGGTAAACATAACCCATAGACGATGGAAGAATTATTACTTCAACTCTGTTATCCTGAGCACGCATTAATACTGCAAATTGTTTGGTTGGCAAGCGAAAGTTAACTGTTTTTTATTAGCTTTTATTCGCTTAGAGCGAGTCGTATATGTAACTTCGTTATTTCGATTTGATTAAATTTATTTTGCTAAATGCTTTGAATTTCATTTTGGCACTTCAATTAAGCAGTAGACAGCCTTGTAGGAATTTTCACAGTTATCACTTTTAAATGACGTGGTAAGAAATTGTTATAAGTCTTACAGTGCATCAAGGGAGATTGAATTGGAGTTAGGGAGCGATTTGATTTTTTTTTGTGTTGTGTCACTGAAGCTCAGGGATAAATGTAAATATATTTATATACTTAATGAGGTTAATAGGCATATATTTATATTTTATCTTATAACTGGGAATCAAACATAATTCATTTGACGAGATATCGGTTCTCTTTTATGGTGAGGAATATAAGAGAAGTGAGTGCCTCAAATCCTTTATTTCTTATTCGAGTTTTGTGTGTCATTATCGTAGTACGACTGTTAGCTATGAATGCGAGGAAAATGAGCAGCTTGTACTGAGCGTTGATTCTCCACTCTTTATGAGAGGGTTGCAAAATTGTTGGTTTGTGCCTCAGCGCACCTTACCATTGATTTCTGGTTCCGCGCTCCTGCGTGAGAACAGATCAAGCTGTATATTTATGATGGGATTTGTAAAGAAAGTTATCTTGCTCTGATGGGCAGTGGTTGGTCTGGAATCTTAGCGCTGCGCTCAGTAACCGCTGTCACGTTGCATGTCTCCTATGGCATGTTCTGCGTGTTTATTCATGGGTAGAGATGCTTCACGCCATAATCATAGTAAGGTTAGGTTAACTTAAGAGAGGGCCAACAATGCAAGCAAGTTCATCCATGCGGAAATCTCTGCAGAGCAAAAAATTGAGTGTTTCTCGTCACTGCGCTTGTTGTAACAAGTGGACTACCGAGCCTGGGGCAAATCAAGTCTTGCGGGCGCTGAAAGGCATGAGTGGATAGCGACGTTGGTGAAGTGAGGGGGCAAAGTGCAAGGCAATATACACGACCTCGACAAAGGCCGATTTTGCGTTTGCCATGTGGATAAGCTATCACTTGATGTATCGCGCACCGATTATTTGGATGGCTTGGTTTCTTCCCGGCGGTGTGCCACCCGGACGCGCTTCGACCGACCAAAAATGTGGTGTAGTTTGCGCTGCTTGTTTTCACTTAATATAGCTGTAGCGAGCCATTGCCAACGCTCCTTGACACTAGGGATAGAGCGTACTTAACGGGCGAACTTCACATCCTGGCCAAGTCTGGCACTGAGATTCAGGAATGCGGTTGGCAGGTGGGCAAGTCAGGAAGTAGTGGTGGAGCGTCGGGAGTCTGCGTGACCAGCGGAATGCAGATGACCTTGACGCGTTTCTGTAGCAAGCCATTGAGAATTCGCCGAAGGCACATCACGCAACGGTTGAAGGTTAGCAGAGCATAATCAGGAAGGGGGCAGGGTAAATAGATTTTTTTTTGGTAGAACGTGAATTGCTTTTTCAATGTGTTGGTCCCTTTACTCACAGACATTGCTCACAATTTGTATTTTAATGTGTTGTCTGAGTGCCGCAATTAATCGTTTCCTCGTTGCCATTTTAAAAAACCGGCAGAGTGGTATTGCTATTGGTGGGTCATGCATAAAACATGTTCGCATTACTGCATGACGCCGATTTATGACGCCTGGCTGCAGGATTCGTCTCTCATGGCGTTGTTGATTTATCAATCGACAACGCTATTTTTCCAGGACTGCTGATAATCACACATTTCATAGAAGGTTTCCAATGCAGCAGCGTGGATACATCCGGTTCACTTTTTTAAGGAGTTTTGATTATGCCTTTCTTTGTGAGCATTAATTGCGGTTCAAGCATTTTAATTGTGTGGGCGTAGCGCGCTCCTTTTGTTAGCGTGGAAGTGTGGGACTCATTCAGCACACGTTCTGATCAGCTGCGGTGGCGTCAGGAGGATTCTCCAAGCGGCCATTTTGCCTGCGGTCTGATCTGTCGAGTCTTTTTTGCGGTGTATTTGTGAGACATGCGTCGTCCAATACTTCTTGCAAACGCAATGCGGGTGCATTTTTCGTACCTTCGTTCTCTGGTTGTTGCTCGGTGCTTCCTGACTGTTTTGCACTGTTGTTATGGGTGATTGCTTTCCGTGGGAGTGTTGTCTGCGGTGTTTTTTACTTGTTGCTTTTCCCTATTTATGACCGGTGTGAGGGGCTTGGTTACACAGTCAAGCTGCTCCATGACGTGGACGCATCTTTGCTCTTTTACATAGGTGCGTCATCTGGGGGCATGGGCGGTAGCACAACGAATGTTACGATGAGTAGTCCGTGTGATAACTTCCTTTTATTTGCCCTGGTTTCCTTTTTGATTTGCTCAGGCCAGTTATTCCATTGGCATGCAGCAGGCTGCGCAACCACTATTTCCGAGTCTCTAAAAGGTAGCCTGAAGCATTAATGCGTTTTGCACCTTTAGCCGTCGGCAGCTTTCGGGCCGCTCTCTGGTTTTGCGATGTGCTTGGTCAATGGACCTCCCAATCTATGCCGAGGGGCTTGAAAAGGCCTGTTACTAGGCGGGATCTGCGTGATAGATGTATGAGTTTGTGGGCTATTTTGGGTGGGCCGCCTTGCAAATAGCCGATTGGGTCGATTTTTCGACTCGTATGAGTCGCCCGAGGTGTTACGAGTCTTAATCTGTGCGCCTATTATTACGCCATCTTTTCCTCAGTGGCTCCCAACGCAAACAATAATGTTTGGAACTTATTTCTTGGGTGGGTGCTGTCGTTTGCTCATTTATATCCATATGCGGTTTTCTATTTGCTGATTGATTCAATTGCATCGGATTGAAATTGTCTTTGGTTTCCTCCGATATGCTTGTTACTTTTCTTTTTTTTATTTTGGCTTGTTTGTGTTGCTCCCCATAGCTGGGTCGGGTCGGCATCATGCACTTGGTTGAGGATTGGTTGCAGTTTATTTATCGCGTTCTTCGGTAGTGTTAGCCAGTTTAAGCGCTTTGGCCCGTGTATCGTCGCCGACATGTGATCGACCTGGTTTTTGGCAAGGTCCTGCCCATTTGAACCATGGTGCATGAGACCAGTTGATCAGGCATTGAAATGATGTTTGTATGTAAGCAACCGGACTGTTTGTGCCCGGAATTTTATGCAGAGAAAGAACGCCAACGTATTATTTAGATCTTTTGAGAAAAAATGCCGTTTGATAAGGGTGCTGCTGATCTCTTTCAATCGTTTTCTGCCCCATGTTGGCTACCCACTTGATTGCGACCGTCATTATCAAATTATTACTGAAAGATTTATTTTATTGGTGTGAACTTCAATGACATCAAACAGATGAGATATTTGTCGCATTTAAAATAGGCTTTCATTGTTTTGGTGTGCCACCATTTCATCACGAGGCTTGTTCCAATGAGGGAGACTCAAAAAATTGGAGCGCCATCGAATAATGCCGGGGTCTTGAAAGTGGCTACCGCGTATACGGTTCATTCACTTATATATCTTAGTATCATCCTACTCGAAATCTTACGGGACGTGACTACGCGTTTGATAAATTATGGCGCGCAGATGCTGGACGGTGAGTGGACAATGTACGACTCTACCTCAGCGGTGATTAAAGCACTCGAAACACCTCAGACATTCTGGTGCCGCGGGTAACCATTAATAAAAACACGCAATGTGCAATTCGCAAAGACTGCCATTACAAGAAGTGTGTTTGAACAAGTGATTGTGCGATCGACAACACGGTTCCGAATTGCCGAATCGATTATGAAGAATTAGCATGTTTGAAATGTGGTCACTGAAGATTCAAGCTAGTAGGGAGAACGTAATTGACATCAAGCTGAGTGTATCGAGGTGCGTTTTCGTGACAGAATGACGGCGAACCAGAGAGATATTCTATACAGAAGGGGCCAGATAACAACGATTTCAGTGACTCTCATGGGCGAGATGCAGGATTTCTGTTCTAATTTCTTGCGCACTCAGGCATTTCCGTAGTCTGAAATTCATATGGAACTTTCAACCGAATGGATCCGTATCTCAGCTGGTTAGGCAACCTATAATTCAAGGCAACATTGCTGATGAGCCGGCATGATGGTGAACAGTCACGGGTGATGAAGCGATGGGCGCTTGGAAAATCGTAGCAGCTATATCAGTGAATTTCATTTGCGATTTTCGGTGCAGATCTTAATCGTATATCGTATAAGCGGCTAAAAGTTATGTCGTTGAATTTGAATAGGCGAAGAATACACCGGCATGGCACGGACAGATCTGCTGGCCAGCTCTTGGCTTATCAGGAGTCGAACGTTGGGACCCGGAGCCGTGTCATACAGGCGCTGCGAGCTCATTGATGCTCAGCCGGGGCAAAGCAAAGACTGGGTGAAATCGCATGGACGCGAAGAAGCAATGGTCGGTGGAGCGCGGTGTACCATCGTGATCCACACATGATCGAATAACGAATTCGATGACACTCGAACCACATCTCGAGAACTATAATCTTTGCGTGGCCAGCTATAACATCGGATCGGGAGCGACATTTTAGAATGCCCGCGAGGCTGGCCGTGGTTAGTGGTAAAACCCGGAATCTTTGGTCAGATATGAGTGAGGTAGTTGCCCCTTAATAAGCGACAAACTTTTTTATCCAGCTACGTATAGCTGGTTATGCCCGGGTGGTATGAGACGATTCATTACGATACAACGAATCCTTTAAATTATTCGAACGTGATTAAGGACCATATTTTGATTGACTGAAGATTTGAAATTATCATGTAGATAGGGTTGGGGTGATACCATCAAAGTACCTCAATTTCTTTTAAGTTGGCTGGACGCTTGATGAAGCGAAGATTTCTTGAACATCAGCCTTGCTGGAAATTACCACCAATATCACGTTGTCACCAAAACTTTTTGTCACACAGCCCCGAAGCCGACAACGTTATTCACCTTAAGACATACGGTCCTGGTTATCGTGCTGACAGCCAATCCAGCATTAGGCAATCCTTTTATTGGGCATTTTCTATATCAAACCATGTTTTCTTCGATATCGGGTCATGGTAATGGTAGCCGTATAAATCCCCACTGAGTAACCTAAGAAACAATTATTCACCACTGAACTTCGAAATCCGTCTCGGATTATAGCAGCCAAAGTTGGCATAAAAATTTTCCACGCTGTAATTCACGCCGTTCGCAGTTGAAAAAAGACTATCACTCTTGATTTGATTTACCGGGGTTCTTCATAAATAACGCTTTTATTATTTCAATTCTTACCGCATCACTAAACGCTGATTTGATTGAGTTTTTCAGTATTGGCAAGCGAGTCTCGAAGGCTAACATTACCATCTATTGTCACTCGGGTACTATAAGATCGCCTTGGATGATCATTTTTAACTTTTTCTGGCATGTAAAATATGGTTTGCGTGACCTCTTTGATTTAACACTTTAAACAAGTTTCAGGTTGTCATTCGATGTGGTGATAGAGAGTTGACTGGACATATTCAAATGCTTCGGATCAGTTTCTATGTGTCACTGATAAATTACTGAGTTTCAATATGTATTGTTCATAGAAATGAGTTAATGTTTGCGGTAATTGCCGTAACAAAGTGTCGCATTATCTTCTTCAAATTTATTCATCATATTGATGAAACAACATTTGAATTGAAAGTAATAAATATGAGTAACTAGCGCTCAATATGCTGATGAATTTGTACTCAGGCGAGAGGTTTATGCAGAAGCAGAAAGCCGATATGCCTTACTAGAATAAGTATGGGCCAAATTGTACAAAATCAATGAAATTCGACAACACGGACTATGTCATAGTGAATTTGTCGTGATCATTGCTAGAACAGAAAAGGAATCAACAAAGGATATAAAGATATAACACTAATAGGTCAGACAAGACCAAAATCCGTTATTGATGTTTATTGAATCGCGGCGATTTGCAGAAGATCTATTAAAAAGGCTGACGATGCACAGACTCAAATCGTTGAAGATGAGATCGAATTATTGAAATCTCGACATAGGGTGAGAGAAGAAAAGGCGTTTGCTTTTTTGAGGAGTTAGATAATTAAACTTGAGATCCAACTCAAGCCCTTATGATTTATTTCTTGGATTAGAGGAAAGGCTGGTATATTGCTCGTTTGTTTCTCATAGAACTATCTACAAAAAGAAAGGGCACGAAAAGTTGATCAGAAACTGATTAAATCATTAGTAAAAATGCTGTTTGAATTCGTATGTAATCAACAGAGATATATTAATTATAAGAACATTCGCCCATTTTTCAGAGGCAATCGAAAGTATACGGAATGATAAATCATTAGTAAAATCTCGGATTGAAAAGTGTGTTTCAAAAGGAACATGTAATTATTAAAATATAATCCTTATCTTCAAAGTGTGCTGACCACTTTGATACCTCTTAGTAAAACTAAATAATCTATAAAGCAAACGTCTCTATTTATTCCAGTCTTTACACAGTATGCGAATCGTACTCTCAAGTTGAATCGACAATATTTTTTGACAGTACATACTATATTCTTGTAAAGTCTCAAAGCTTCAGACCCTTAATCTTCCATTTGGTTTGCTATGCTCTTTTTGATAATTTTCCATGATCGTCAGTTCAAGACTCACATTTGCTACATCTGAAATTTTCCACCATGATTATGTGTCATCTCAACTTTAGGTAATCAGCTGAAGTTCCTCGTTGATCGATGAATCTTATCAGGCCGTTTGTTCATCTATCTCCTGAATACTTTAGTGCGTGTAATGGACGCCAGCTGATTTTATTTAGCTCGTATCTGTATCACATCCATCATACTCTGGCCCTCACCTACGAAGCCGACACTTCGTCAGAGGCTCTATATCTCTAATATTTTGAAGTAAATTTAGCGTTTTTTCGTATGTGCTTCAGCTAGTCAACCATCTTTTTCCTTGTCGGCATCTTTATATGTTCAGTACGTTCCACACCAAAGATATGTATTTCATCTTTTCCGACGCTACCATTGAATAGAATCTAAACTATGGAAATAAGAGCGATGACTATTTACTTTTGGGTGTTACGCTTTCTTTCTCAATAAATACTGATAAAATCATATTTCGGAGCAGAGTAAATGTAGCACAATATTTGTAGTTCAGCACATATTGAGGTCAGATAAAATAATAGCGATGGATTTTGAACTCAAAAGGAGATTCAATTAGTATCAATCTGTTTTAAATTGATAACGCAAACATTATCAAGGTTGATTATATGGCGCGTTACACGATTATGTTTATCTGATATCCCTTTCAGGCATATTTATCCAGCGAGGCACAAACCGACAGGTTTTGTTTTCGACCTTGATTGATCTTTGCGAAGCGCTAATGCACATTGGTTTGCAAAGAATCTGTGCTAATTTTAGGACTCATATTGTTTGCGATTCATGTGCTGTGGAGTTTTCTTGTATGACGAATCATTTTACTTCACTCTTGATTCGCTTTTTTACCTAAAGTGAATGCTGTTATTGAATATCGTAAGATGATTGCGAATTGGCAGACACTAATGTTCTCTCGCTTATTTTATCATACCTACAAACGAACTTTATTTTAATGGGAAGGCGCTTATCTGTGGTAGTAATTGACAGCGAACTATCTGATAATTTGCCGCGTTATATTGATTAAATCCTGTGAGAGCCGGCATGTAGAACGCGCGACATAGCGGATCGAGTTTCATGGAAAGATATGGGTTGGTGGAAGCCAGCAAAGATTCTGGATCACCGCATGGGAAGTATTGAAAGTGGAGTCAAACGGATGGTGGAGCGTAATAGACTAGTCAACAAGCCTATTTTATTCCAGTCGACCATGAAATCGTCATAAAGACATTCGCTGATCTGTTCAAAAGAGATAGTTTGGCGAAATGAGCAATTCAGGCAAATTGATGCAGAATTACAGTGGCGCGTTGTATTGCATTGAGGCGACTTAGAGAGGTCCAAACTAAAAAAGGTGAGTTTTTACTCTGCTCCCATTATCAGAGCTTTTTTGATTGAGGGATTTTGATTGTTGATTTTGTACGCAAATCGTCCTCTCGCTCGAAGTCGAGAGGGAATATTCTGGTCTGCAACTTTCAAGTTTATCTGTGGGCTGACCGCCTTTCCTATTTTTAGATGACTTTCCAATTGCCTTTGCTTTGTCTATAGTTCGTGGTTGGTGGCGGAAGGCTTTATTCACAGTCTCAACAAACGAGCGAAAGGGTGATCAGTATTTAAGGCTTTCATGTGATAGCTTATAGTAATCTGCTCAAAAATTCGTTCTTTAATCTACGAGGATGCGATGGTGAAAACCAAGCTTTATTTGGGGTATGCATTGCGATTTGTTTGGAGCCTGCTTAAAACGTTATATCCTGTAGTTTGTATTAGATGCTTTGTAGTAATTTACCATGAGTTGAACTCTTCCTATACGCTGAATTTCTTTTCGATTTTCATGAACGCGTCCCTGGAAGTCGCAGTAATCCCCATTGCATTTATCTAATTGAAAACTGTATCGTTTATGTTATAGATTTTTTAGTTTTGTCAAGTGCTCCAGCGTTTTCCTTTTGTAAGATGCTTCTTTGATATTGTATGCTAATGCTGGTATGTTGCTTTGAAGTTAGTTTCAACGAGTCTCTAAAGTGGTTACTATCTTCTTTTGGATTTTGATTTCTGGATAGTGATCTGCTTTAGCTTATTCAACCTTTTCGATTGGTCAATGTTTCTTGGGGAAGTGACACCATGAAACCTTTTGTCCTGCTAAATTGCGTGGTTATTTTTCAAGGATATTTTATAATTTTCTCAAGGGAATTCTTAAAGTGTATTCTTTGCCTCATGTTTTCTTTCGTGGAGAAGTCAACCTCCTCAAGGTTTACATTAGATAATAGTCTATCGTCTCATACCTTTTTGGTATTCGTATTAACTGTAGTTTAGACCGTTTTTTGCTGTACAAAAGTTAGAGGCCAACCGAGGAGAGGCAAGTGATATAGCAGAAACTTGAATTTTTTGACTGCGATATCCATGCAAACTCTCTCTAAAATTTTGAATAAGTAGTTTAAGTGCTTGTTAAGGACTGTAACTGGCAATTATCAATGAATTAATGAAATTAAAAAAAACTCTCAGTTAATCCTGTTTCAGATCTTTCAACAAAAGACTACAAAGCCCAGTCCCACCCATCTCATTGTTGCATGAAATGCCCATACAGGCATCTTTGTCTTGAGCATGTGTTCAATTTCTTAAACGGTTTGTTATCACGTGACAGCCGTTGCGTGATGATTCGTAACGCAGCGGATTTTTTCTGTTGGATGTTCGAGAAAATGTGGAGAGTTGGTTCGCTTGGGACGGAGGTTGGGCCGTGTAAGTCGATTTCGTGCTTCGGATGATGTAACTTTGCCCGTTTTGAAGTTTAAGCAAATTGACGGTATTTGAATGCTACGTACGCGCTGTTCCGAGTGTTCTCATTACGAGGTTGTCGGGGAACGGCTGAAACGCGCTGTGTCATTTATATATCGGTGCGGGGCTTTTTGACCCGTTGGTGGCGGTGTGTGGTTTCGAATCTACACTAGGCGGTCGTTTTGGTATCGGCCGGGCGGTCGTCATTTTCCTGCGAAAACAAAGGAATAAAACCGGTCGTTCATCGTTTTTATTTTTTGCTATATTGCCATGGTACCCATGGTGCCTGATTTTAGCCGTTTGATTGGCCCTTATTAAGTTGATGCTTGGGTGTGTAATAAAAAAATCATTTTTGTTTTTAGGCTTGATTCCATTGTCGGGATGCCCCCTCTGAAGTTTTTAGAACTGTAGATGAAAACCGTGAACCTGAGAGGTAGAATCACCGTGAGAAACAGCCGGGAATTATCGGTAGTTGTCGAGATTTCTAAGACTGTAGCGCGCCCGTGCTTGCTCATACACTTTGCTTTGTGCTTAGCGGTTGCTCTTTTTCAATTTGCC
>Ga0163217_1058781_pt1 | contig 14770 bp, 22 predicted proteins | sample SynspAceP_FD_185933 | JGI IMG/M metagenome (GOLD analysis project Ga0163217, IMG submission 185933) | Saline lake microbial communities from Ace Lake in Antarctica - Synechococcus sp. Ace-P (PacBio error correction) | ecosystem: Environmental > Aquatic > Non-marine Saline and Alkaline > Saline ... | reverse complement strand
GGGGGCATTCGGAGGGAGCTTCCAGTTCGTGACGATCACGCCGCGTCACCCTTTCCAGCGCCTTTCACCACGATTGCCACCGCGTGCTTTTTTTTTTTTTTTTTTTTTTTTTTTTTCATGGTGGCTGGGGATTGCGCGTGCAGCGGTGAAAACAGCACCCTCATTTTCACACGCACTGGTTTCACCCTTCTGGCCTGAAGGGGTCTTTCAATCCGATTCGCAGATGTCGGTATTAATTTATAATTTTGCGATCATTGGCCATTTCGATGCCCAGAACAACTTCGCCTGGCAGCCTCGTTCGTGCTGGGTGGTTCTGATCCGGGAGCCAACCTCCTGGCCGCTGGCTTGCGCGTTTTGCAAGCATGTGAGGCCCCACCAATTCTCAGCGTCATCTGCTCCATCCATCCTTCCTCCGCCGTTTCCCGGCCCTCTCACCATGACCTGACGAGGCCCGCAAGACACCAGCCATCACGAACCAAGAGCTGCATGTCCCTGGAGAAAGTCACGATCAAGCTACGGCAGTTTCGAGGCCGTTCGTGATGTCTATCTGAATTCCCGCGGCAAGGTGACGGCCTTCATTCGGACCTTTCGGTTGTGGCAAGTCCACCGTGCTGCGCGGGCTCAACGGATGACGACCTGATCGAGGGCTGCACTCTCAAGGCCGGGTGATCTTTGATGGCCAGGACATCTACGCCCCGGAGGGTGGATCCCGTTTGAGGCTGAGGCGTCGCGAATCGGTATGTGTTCCAAGGCAGCCGAATCCTTCCGAAATCGATCTACGAAAAATCGCCTCGGTGCCCGCCATCAACGTTCCACGGGCGACATGGATGAGTTGGTGGAGAGTTCGCTGCGCAAGGCCTTCAATCTGGATCTGAAACCAAGGACAAAACTCCAAGGTAAGCGGCAACTCCTCTTCCGGCGGGCCAGCAGCAACGGCCGTGCATCGCCGGCGATTGCGATCGAACCGGAGCGTGATTTCTGATGGTGAACCGTGTTCGGCTCTTTGGGATCCGATCTCACACTGAAGATCGGAAGAATTGATGCACGAAACTCAAGAAACCTTCTCGATCGTGATCGTGACCCACAACATGCAGCACGGCGGTGCGGGTGGTCTGATCAAACGGCTTTCTTCAATGCCGAGGGCCGCGAAGCGTGGTACGGGCAAAGTGGGATATCTCGTCGAGTTTAGACGAAACCGAAGAATCTTCACATTTCACCGCCCTCCAAACAGCCACCCAGGGACACGTCACCGGCCGCTTCGGCTGAACTCGTCGTTGCTTGGGGAATGTTTATTCTATGGCCAACATCTAGGCGACAATCTATGGCACATCTAATGGCCACAATCTATGGCCCACAAATTTCAAAACTCTTGCATCCACTTGTAGGGACTTCTTGCTTTTAGAGCCCAAGAAAAGAGCCGGCCTAATGGCCGGCTTTTTGGATGACTACGGAGAGGAGGATTACGAAACCCTGATAAGAGTTGCCCCCTATACAGCATTTCCAGTGCTGCGCCATCGACACTCGGCCACCTTCTCCATTCGGAGACCAGGCACGTGGCAATGTAGCAGTCAGGCCTTTCTGACGTTCTCGCGCCGCTATGCTGAAAACTGATTCCGATCACGGTCTACGTGGCGCCAGCAGAACCGGGTGATTGCATTGACGTGCCCGAGGGCCGACTACATCCTCGCGAGCTTCGAGCAACAGGAGGAACCGCTGCCATTCAAGCTGCCAAAATGGGATGCTGCCCACCTGCGCCTGCGGTGATTGAAGGCCGCATCGGGACCAAGGTGAATCTCTGGCCTCTCCACGAGCTGCGGGCCCGGGGCTATGGCTTGTTTGCGTCGCCAGGGCCAACCGCCGCCTGGCAGGTGGAAAACCCAGGACGAAGGACGAGGTCTACGAGCTTCAGTTCGGTCGCTTTTTCGGCGGGGAAGGGTCCGCCCCGGTCACGATCGAAGAAGATGGCAGCAGGACCTTTGGAGGCGGGCAGCGGCCATCAGCCTTGTCCGATGCAGGCCTTTGGCCGCTCGGGGCTGGCTCCAAACTGAGATCGAAGACTCAGTGTGTAGCCCGTTCGCCGCCCGCCGCCGGAGGCTGCCGTACTGCAGCAGTTCTATGGCATCTTGAGCAGTCCGCGAGAAAGGCCGCAGCTGGAGATCTGGTCACAGAAGCAGATCGGCTGCCGAGCGGGCGGTGCTGGAGTGCTCTCGGCCAAACGGCCGAGCTCGGATGTGCTGGCCGAGGAAAGCGGCCGCCACCCCAGCGAGGCCGCGCTGGAATGGTGCGTCGATCCCCTCGAGGCACACCAATTACGCCCACTTCCTACCCCTATCTTCGCCAGCTCGGTGGGCCTCACCTGGCGGCCGGTTGCCCTGCTGGGTGCCATCGAGGCGCCGGCCCTGCGCCAGTTGCTACTGGGCGGCCCCCGGTCTGCGGTGCCTGGTGCAACGACCAGCGCCTTCAGTGAGCCGGCTGCAGCGATTCTGCGCCGTCGCTGCTGGTCACCGGCTTCGCCTACGACGCCAGAGCCAGCCCGACACCAAACTACGCGAGCTTCTGTGTTTCACCACCGCACCCGTGGCGGTCCGGCGTGGCGGGCTCAGCGGCGGGTGATCTGCCTTCGTGGCGCCGGCCGGCTCGATGGCTACTGGGACGCGGGCTCTCGAGCTGGGACATCGCGCCGGTTGGTGCTCGTGAGCAGGCTCGGCGGGGGTGGTGAGCCGCTACGACGGACCGCCCCTGCAAGCTCAGCGGAAGGGCGGCTGATCGCTTCGGCTCCCCGGGCTTCACAACCCCTGATTTTTGCTGGACTGGCCCAATGCCGCCCCTTGCCTGGCGCTGCTACGCATCCCTGGCCCTGAGGCGGAAGCCTTGACGAGGTGGCCTGAAGCGACGCCTTTCCATAGGATCGCCCCAAAGACCCACCATCTGCCCGCTGCCGTCCCCATGGCCTTGCAACCGCCGCGGTGCCAGGGATCTCCAATCCCGGCCAGGTGGATCGCAACCGCCGCTCTGCGCCCAACTGGCACGATCTATCGGCTCTGGGCTATCAGGAAGTGGCCCCGCCGGCGACTGAACATTCTCGACACGCTCCAGCTGATTGCGCAGGCAAGCCTCAGAACGATGTGCTGCGATTGGCGTCGGAGGAAACCGCTGGGGTTGCGGCCAGAGCTGACGGGCCCCGATTCGTGCGTGCCGCCTCCACCCGCTGGCCTCCAGGCCACGGCCTCTGCGGCGGTGGGCTGAGGGCTCGATTTTCGCACCTTCACCGGCGACGGCGGCGGCCAGGCGCAGTCAGCGAACGGCTGCAGAGCGGCGTGGAGTTGGCTCGGTGCGCTCGGCCGCCGCCGATTGCCGAGCTGATGCGCCTGCTGCTGGCCTGCACGAAAACCCTGGGACTCAAGGGCCAGCCCCGGCCGCTGTTGCTGGTGGGGTCACACGGCGTGCTCGGGCCTTGCTCGATCGGGTGCGGCGGAGCAGCGCCACGCCTGCCGGCAGGGCCCTTCACGATTCAACCCCCTGGCATCGGCGCCCTTGGAGCTGCCGCAGGCGACGTGCACCAACGCAGGCAGCTGCTTGCAGCTGCGGGCCAGCCGGCGCGGGTGCTGCCGGAGCTGCAGACGGCAAATGGGCCCGACTCCCCTGTCGCGGAGCTGGCCACCACCCTGGAAATCGTCGCGGCCAGTGGCGAAGCGCCTCGGAGTGGGGATTAGCTCGACCCCAGCTTCCAGCCCAGTTCAACTTACTACGACGGAATCGTCTTCAAGCTCGTCTGCCAGGCGAGGAGGCGCCTGTGAAATTTGCCAGCGGTGGCCGTACGACGCCTGGTGGAGCGCTTCTGCCTGATCAGCCGAGCAGCCGGGGTGGGATTCGGCTTCCGCATCGAGGAAATCCCGCGACCTGATTCGACCGGGCAACCGGGTCGATACACCAGGGATCGCGACTGGTTGGCCTCGCCGAACAAGGCAGGCAACCATGGCGGCCTGGCCGCAGCGCTGGACGAGGCTGGAAGCCTTGCATCGGCTGGGCCAGTCGGCCGAAGTTGATTCCCGATCCCTTGTTTGAACAAACGGAGGCCGAGGCCATCGCCAGCGCCAGGGCAGCAGCGCTGACTGGGCTCGGCTGAGGCCTGCGGCAGACATTTATAGGATCGGGCGAACACGCCAGCCCGCGCCATGGCCCACACCAGTGTCGTCACCAACGTCTGCGAAGCGTGTCTGACTGCGTCGATGCCGCCCGGTGGCCTGCATTTCACCCGGCGAGGGCGCCAACGCAGGCGGACCATTTCTACCTGGATCGACTTCGACACTGCATCGATTTGCGGCATCTCCTGCAGGTCTGCCGTAGAGGGAGGCGATCCTGGCTTGAAGGAGCGCCCCGACCTGCAGCGGACGCTGAGCGATGGCCACGGCCGAAAGCTTGCCCCGATTCGGGGAATGCCGGCTGACCACGGGTTCTTCATGTCCTTGATCTGGCCGTGCTTGCTGCTGATGGCGGCAGCGCCTGCAGATTCTATAACGCCAAATCGGTGTTCGGGCGGGCCGCGAGGGAAGCCACCGTGCCGAGCTGTTCACCCTGGGGGGCTGGCTGGCAGGGCGGGCCGGACTGGCCTTCGGCTGATGGCCTCTACGCCGCCAATGCTCGCGGTTCTGGATCGTCCTGCTCTTCGACAACGGGCCGCGGCGCCTGGCCGATGCGGGCGACTTGAGGCGGCTGGTTCGCGCCAGCGAAAAACGCCAGAAACGGGCGGCTCTCGGCCATCGCCTGGTGTACAGCCTGATGGCGTGGTGTACTGGGTTTCAGGCCTGATCAACAGGCCTGGCCATGTACAAGCCGGCCCAGTTCTGGTGGTTATCGGGTCGTTAGCTCGCGAACCTCTTCGGGATCAGCAGTGGCAGACCCTGCGCGTCAGCCATTCTGACCACGATCCCCGCCTGCTCCTTGCTCACGATCAGCCAGCGGTTCTTCCTTGCGGTTGGTGGCTTGCGCCTGCTGCGCGGGCATGTTTCTGTGAAGCGGCGCCAATGCTGGGTCTTGGCGTCAGCTGGCGCCTCTCCGCTGCTGCTAGGAGCTTGTGCGCCTTGAAAACGGGCCTTCAGCATAAGCCGTTGGGCACGCCACCCAACCACTGAATGACGCATCGAGCCCTGATGCAGAGCCGGAATCCGGTGCCGGAATTCCGCCGTGATCAAGTGGATACCAGACGCACTTCTGGGTCAATAGCTTCAACGGAGTTCCCCGGCTGGATCAGAGAGCTACCGCTGCAGGTCGATGGACTGGTAGCCAGCCGCTGACTTGCAGCCTGGGCCGATCTGGCGGGCGTTGCCCAGCATGATTTCGTCATCCCATGTCTGCGCTGGAGGGCTGGGCGGCGATCGTGGCCTGGTCGGGGTGCGCCTGGCCGATGTTTGCTCAGCCGGCGGGGATCGGCCAGGCCTGGGCGGGCTATCTGGCGATTGATTCAGCGACCAGTACTTCTCCACCTGGGATATCGCCGCAGCCCTACACCCCAGACCCTGCTGGCCACGGGCATGAACGGGGCACCGCTGCGGTGGTCAACGGAGCGCCTGTGCGCCTGGCCACGCCGATCAAGCTCGGGCTACAAGCTCAGCAGAATGGGTCACCCGCCTCCAGGTGATCGCCACCCTGGAAACGCGCAGCGGCACCTGGAGACAAGGGCTACGAGTGGTTCGCGCGGGCATCTAGTGGCACGGTTAAGGGTCGTCACCCCCCGGCCGGGCTTGATGGGCCGGCGCCCCTTTCCTAAGGTTCCCTTGCTGAATCTTTTTTCTTCGATCCCATGACGGTGCTGGAAACAGGGCCAGATTCAGATCCACACCGAGAAACATTTTTCCCGATCATCAAGAAGGCCGTCTATTCAAGGCCATTGAGGTGTTCCTGCCGGGAGTTGGTCGAAGCAATGGCGTTGATGCGATCAGCAAGCGCCGTAGGCGCGATGGGCCGGTGATTGCAGCGAGGGCGAAGGAAGGCAAGATTCCAGAATCCGCATCGACCGGGAAACAAAACTGTCACCATCAGCGACAACCGGCGCATTGGGTAGTCGCGCGATGAAGTTTGAAGCGCTACATCAGATCAGTGGCCTTTCTGCAGCGCCGAGAATTTCTTGAGAAATACAAACGCGAAGATGATGCATCATCGGCCATTTCGCTTGGCTGCTATTCCAGCTTCATGGTTGCCGCCAAGGTGGAACTGGTTTCGCTGAGCGCTCGCCCAGAACGGAGGCGGTGCCTGGAGCTGTGATGCTCTCCCAATTTTCAGCCTTGAAGAGGCGAGCGAGACACACCGGGAACTGACATCATCCTGCACATGCAGGGAAGAGAACTCGAATATATGCGAGCCCGCAAGAATCAGGGCATTGAATCACCACCCTACTTGCGGAACTTCTGCCCGTAGAAGTGCAGCTGGAGGCGAAACCGGTGAACAAGCGTCAGCGCTCCCTGGCGGCAGAAGCGCCCGTGATCTCACCGGAACAAGGACTACATCGCAGCTCTATCGCTATCCTTTACCCCTTTCAAGGCGATCCGCTGCTCTGGGTTCCACCTCAGCACCGATTACCCTACAAACCTTCAGGCATTCTCTATTTTCCAAAACTGACCGGTCGCGGTGATTGGAGAAGGTGCGAGATCCGGCTGTAACTGAACCAGGTGTTTGTCAGGCGAATTCGACAAGGAAGTGGTGCGCCGGCTACCTTGCTGCCCTTGCGCGGCGTGATTGATCACCGACATCCTCTGAACGTGAGCCGCAGCGCCCTGGGCAGACGACCGGCGTGTTCGCTCGATCGGTGGCTTCGTGGGCCAAAAGGTGGCGATCGGCCTCAAGCAGCTGCATCGCGGACGAGCCCGAGCGTTACAACGAATCTGGAGGGGATTGCGCCGTCATCAGATCGGCGCATGGAAGACAGAAGTTCGCCGAACAGGTAGCGGATCTGGGTGTTCGGCACACGCGAGTCCGGCCTTCACACCCGGGCCGATTACCGCAGCGCCTGCCGGCAGACAACGACAAACGGGGTGCCTACTGCACCGATGAGGCGGCCAGGCCGGACCTGGCGGCTGTGGAAGGGGCAGGGGGCGAGTGCTTGCTGGCGATTCACTTCATTGACGCCCAGTTCATCCTTGGCTCGAAGCGCGCCATGAGGACCCTCACCTTTCCGGCGCGTCGATGCGAACTGGACGAGAGCTTGCAGGAGGAAGACAGCGGCATCACCGACGCGGAGGGCAAGGACAGTTCCGAGAACTGCGCAGGCCTGTTCAAAGAAGCCCTGGCCAACGCAAGGTGGATGCCGCGGTTCTTCCTCCTGGCGAGGCTCTCGTCAAGATTCGCATCGACGCGGCCGGAAGGTGAGGTCCTCATGGCGCGCTTCGAGCCAAGGGATGAAACTGGGCGTCAATGAGTGAATCGGCCAGCAGGCACTCGGCCCCCTGCCCCTTCCACAGCGCCAGGGGTTCCGGCCTGGCCGGCTATCGGCTGCAGTAGAGCAACCGTTTGTTCGGTTGTCTGCGGGCAGGCGGCTGGCGGAATCGGCCAGGGTGGTGAAGGCCGACTCCGCGTGGTGCCGAACAAACACCAGATCCGCTACCTGTTCGGCGAACTTTCTCGTCTCCATGTCGCCGATTCTTGATGAACGCGCGCCATCCCCTCCCAGATTTCGTTGTAATCGCTCGGGGCTCGTCCGCGATTGCAGCTGCTTTGAGGCGGATCGCCCACCTTTTGGCCACGAAGCCTCGATCGAGCGAACACGCCGGGGTCGGTCTGCAGGGCGCTGCGGCTCACGTTCAGAGGATTGTCGGTGAATCAATCACGCCGCGCAAGGGCAGCAGGTAGCGGCACACTTCCTTGATCGAATCGTGACAAACACCTGGTTGCAGTACAGCCGGATTCGCACTTTCTCCCAATCACCGCGGAACCGGGTCAGTTTTTGGAAAAATAGAGAATTGCCCTGAAGGTTGTAGGGGTAATCGGTGCTGAGGTGAACCCAGAGCAGCGGTCGCCTGAAAGGTCGGTAAAGATAGCGATAGAGCCTCGATGTAGGTCCTTGTCGGTGAGATTCCCACGGGCGCTCTGCCGCCAGGGGAGCCTGACGCTTGTCACCGTTTCGCCTTCCAGCTGCAACTTCTACGGGGCAGGAAGTCGCAGTAGTGTGATCAATGCCCTGATTCTTGGCGGCTCGATATTTCGAGTTCCTGCTTCCTGCATGTGCAGGATGTGTCAGTTCCCGGTGTGTCTCGCTTGCCTTCTTCAAGGCTAAATTGGTGAGAGCCATCACAAGCTCCAGCGCCACCGCCTCCGCTTCTGGGCGAGCGCTCAGCGAACCAGTTCCACCTTGGCGGGCAACCATGAAGCTGGATAGAGCCAGCCGAAATGGCCGTGATCGCATCATCTTCGCGTTTGTATTTCAAGAATTCGTCGGGCGCTGGAGAAGGCCACCTGATTGATGTAGCGCTTTCAACTTTCATCGCGCGACATACCAATGCCGTTGTCGCTGATGTGACAGGTTTGGTTCTCCCGGTCGATGCGGATCTGGCTCTTGCCTTTCTTCGCCCTCGCTGCATCCACCGGCCATTCGCCGCCATACGGCGCTTTTGCTGATCGCATCAACGCCATTCTCACCAAGCTCCCGGCAGGAAACACCTCATGGCCTGAATAGAACGGCCTTCTTGATGATCGGGAAAAATGTTCTCGGTGTGGATTTCGATCTGGGCCCCTGTTCCAGCACCGTCATGGGATCGAAGAAAAAGATTCAGCAAGGAGACCTTAGGAAAGGGGCGCCGGGCCGCATCAAGCCCGGCCAGGGAGCGGCGTGACCGAACCCGTAAACCCGCTTCCACTAGAGCCCGGCGAACCACTCGTAGCCTTGGCTTCCAGTGCCGCTGGCGCGTTTCCGGGTGGCGTCCACCTGGAGGCGGGTGAACCCATTTGCTGGCTTGTAGCCGAGGCTTTGATCGGGCGTGGCCAGGCGCACAGGCGCTCCGTTGACCCCGGCCAGCGGTGCCCCGTTCATGCCGTGGCCAGGCAGGGTCTGGGGGGTGTTAGGCGCGGGCGATATCCCAGGTGGAGAAGTACTGTGGTCGGCTGAAATCAATCGCCAGATAGCCGGCCCAGGCTGGAGAATCCCGCCAGGCCCTGGCCACATCGGCAGCGCACCCCGACCAGGCCACGATCGCCGCCCAAGGCCCCTCCGCAGACATGGCGGATGTACGAAATCATGCTGGGGAACGCCGCCAGATCGGCCAGGCTCAAGTTCAGCGGCTGGCTCACCAGTCCATCGACCTGGCAGCGTAGCCTCTTGGATCCAGCCGGGGAACTCCGTTGAAGCTATTGACCAGAAGTGCGTCTGGATCCACTTGATCACGGCGAATTCCCGGCACCGGATTCCGGCCTCTTGCATTCAGGGCCTCGATGCGTTCTTCAGTGGTTGGGTGGCGTTGCCCACGGCTCTTGCTGAGGCCGTTCAAGGCGCAGCCTCCTAGCAGCAGCGAGGGAGCCGGCCACTGACGCCAGACCCAGCCCATTGGCGCCGCTTCACAGAAAACATCCGCGCAGGGCAGGCGCAAGCCACCAACCCGCCAGAAGAACCCATGGCTGATCTGACAGTGAGCATGGCGGGGATCGTGGCCCAGATGGCTGACGCGCAGGGTCTGCCAACTGCGTTGATTCCGAGGAGTTCGGCGAAAGCTGAACAGACCCGATAACCACCCAGAAACTGGGCCGGCCTTGTACAGGCCAGGCCTGTTGATCAGGCTTGAAACCCATACACCAGGCATCAGGCTGTACACAGGCGATGCGCCGAGGCCGCCGGTTTCTTGCGGTTTTCGCTGGCGCGCAGCCGCTCAGATCGACCGCACGGCCAGCGCCGCCGGCGTTGGGCGAGAGCAAGGACGATCCAGACCGCGAAGATTGGCGGCGTAGAGGCCCATCAAAGCCGAAGTGCAGTCCCGGCCCCCTGCCAGCCAGCCCCCAGGGGTGAACAGCTGCCGCACGGTGGCTCCCTCGCGGCCGCCGAACACCGGATTGGCGTTATAGATCTTGCAGGCCGCTGCCGGCCATCAGCGCAGGCACGGCCAGGATCAAGGGACATGAAGACCCGGGTCCAGCCGGCATTCCCGAATCGGGGCAAGCTTTCGGCCGTGGCCATCGCTCCAGCGTCGCTCAGGTCGGGCGTCTTCAGCCAGACGCCCTCTCTACCGGGCAGACTGCAGGCAGATGCCGCAATCGATTGCAGGTGTCCGAAAGTCGATCAGTAGAAACTGGTCTTCCCCTTGTGTTGGTCGCCCTCGCCGGGGTGGAATGCAGGCCACCGGGCAAGGCATCGACGCAGTTCAGGACACGCCCTCGCAGACGTTGGTGACGATGGTGTGGGCCATGGCGCGGGCTGGGCGTGATTCGCCGATCCATATAAATGTCGGCCGGCAGGCTCAGCCGAAAGCCAGTCCAGGCCGCTGCTGGCCCCGGCGCTGGCCGATGGCCCTTCGGCCTCGGTTTGTTCAAAACAGGATCGGGAATCAAATTCGGCCACTGCCCAGCCGATGCAAGCCTTCCAGCCTCTCCAGCGCTTGCGGCAGGCCGCATGGTTTGCTGCCTTGTTTGGGTAGGCCACAGTCGCGATCCCTGGTGTGATGCGACCCGGTTGCCGGGTCGATCAGGTCGCGGATTTCCTCGATGCGGAAGCGAAATCCCACCCCCGGCTGCTTCGCTGGATCAGTTTCAGAAGCGCTCACCAGTGCGTCCGTAACGCCACCGCTGGCAATTTCCACCGGCGCCTCCTCGCCCTGGGCAGACGAGCTTTGAAGACGATTTCCGTCGTAGTAGTTGACTGGGGCTGGAAGTGGGGTCGAGCTTGAATCCCCACTCCGAGGCGCTCGGCCACTGGCGCGACGATTCCAGGGTTGGTGGCCAGCTCCGAGGAGGGGAGTCGGGCCCAATTGCCGCTGCAGCTCCGGCGCACCCGCGCCCGGCTGGCCCCGCAGCTGCGCAGCTCCTGCATGTGGTTGCACGTTTCGCCTGGCGGCAGCTCCAGGCGCCGATGGCCAGGGGTTGAAATCGGTTGAGGGCTAGCGTCAGGCGTGGCGCTGCTCCGCCGGCACCCGATCGAGCAGCCGAGCACGCCGTGGTGACCCACCAGCAACAGCGGCCGGTGGCTGGCTTGAGTCCCAGGTTTCGGTGCAGGCCAGCAAGCAGGCGCATAGCTCGGCTCGGCGGCGGCCGAGGGCGCACCCCGAGCAACTCTACGCCGCTCTGCAGCCGTTAACGCTGAATGCGGGCTGGGGGGGGGGGGGGGCCCCCGGGGCCCGGGGGGGGGGGGGGCCCGTTCGCGGTGAAGGTGCGAAAAAATCGAGCCTCAAGCCCACAGCGCAGAGGCCGGTGCCTTGGAGGCCAGGGCGGGGGAGGCGCGCACGCACGATCGGGGCCGTCAGCTCTGCCGCAAACCCCAGCGTTCCTCCGAGCCAATCGCGCACATCTTCTGAGGTTCGCTGCGCAGCAGCTGGAGCGTGTCGAGATGTTCAATCGCCGGCGGGGCCACTTCCTGATAGCCCCAGAGCCGATAGTCGTGGCGTTAGGGCAGAGGGCCGTGTGCGATCCACCTGGCCTGGATTGAGATTCCCTGGCACCGGCGGCGGGTTGCAAGGCCATGGGGACGGCGGCGAGATGGTCGGTCTTGGGGCGATCCTATGGAAAGGGCTCGCTTCAGGCCACCTCGTCAGGGCTTTCCGCCTCAGGGCCAGGGATGCCGTAGCAGAGCGCCAGGCAAGGGGTCGGCATTGGCCAGTCCAGCCATTCAGGGGTTGGTGAAGCCCGGGAGCCGAAGCGGATCAGCCGCCCTTCGCTGAGCGCAGGGGCGATCCGTTGCGTAAAGCGGCTCAACCACCCGCCGGCCTGACTCAACGGCACCACCCGGCGGCGAATGTCCCAGCATCGAGGAGCCCGCGTTCCAGTAGCCCTCGGAGCGGCCGGCGGGCCACGAAGGCCCAGATCCAACCGCCGCTGGAGCCGCCACGCCGGACGCCACGGGTGCGGTGGGTGAACCAGCGAACTCGGCGTAGTTGGTGTCGGCTGGCTCTGGCGGTCGTAGGCGAAAGCGGTGACGCAGCAGCGACGCGGCCAGATCGCTGCAGCCGCTCAACCTGAAGGCGCTGGTCGTCTGCACCAGGCACCCAGACCGGGGGCCGCCAGTAGCACTGGCGCAGGGCCGGCGGCCTCGATGGCACCCAGCAGCGGCAACCCCGCCAGGTGAGGCCCACCGGGGGCGGAAGAAGGGGTAGGAGGGGCGTAATTGGTACCGGTGCCATCGAGGGGATCGACGCACCTTCCAGCGCGGCCTCGCTGGGGTGGCGGCCGCTTTCCTCGCCAGCACACCGAGCTCGGCGTTTTGGCCGAGAGCACCTCCAGCACCGCCGCCTCGGCAGGCCAGATCTGGCTTCTGTGACCAGATCTCCAGCGCGCCTTTCTCGCGATCTGCTCAGATGGCGCTAGAACTGCTGCAGTACGGCAGCTCCGGCGGCGGGCGGCGGACGGGTTACACCACTGAGTCGTGTCGATCTCAGTTGGAGCCAGCCCCGAGGCGGCCAAGGCACTGATCGGACAAGGGCCTGATGCCGACTGCCCGCCTCAAAGGTCTGCTGCTGCATTCTTCTTCGATCGGTTTAGACGGCGGACCTTACCCCGCCCGAAAAGCGGACCGAATGAAGCTCGTAGACCTCGTCTTCGGTCCGGTTTCCCCTGCAGCGGTTCGTGGCCCTGGCGACGACATTAAAAAGCCATAGCCCCCGGCCCGCAGCTCGTGGGAAGGCCCAAGAGATTCACCTTGGCGATGCCGGCCTGTCAATCACCCGCACGGCGCAAGTGTGCAGCACCATTTCGCAGGGCTGAATGGCAGCGGTTCTCCTGTTTGCTCGAAAGGGCTCGCGAGGATGTAAGTCGGCCCTTCGAGGCACGTCCAATGCAATCACCCGTTCTGCTGGCGCCAGTAGACCGTGATCGGGAATCAGTCTTTCGCATTAGCGGTCGGCAAGAGGAACGTCAGAGCTGACTTGCTACATTGCCACGTGGCCTTGGGTCTGCGAATGAGAGTGGCCGAGTGGTCGATGGCGCGAGCACTGGAAAGCTGTTATAGGGGCAACTCTATCGAGGGTTCGAATCCTCCCTCTCCGTAGTTCATCCAAAAAGCCGGCCACTTAGGGCCGGCTTTTCTTGGGCTCTAAAAAAGCAAGATAGTCCCCCACAAGTGGGATTGCAAGAGTTTGAAATTTGTGGCCATGATTGGGCCATAGATTGTGCCATAGATTTGCTGGCCATAGATTTTGTGGCCATAGAATAAACATCCCCCAAGCAACGACGGTTCAGCCGAAGCGGGCCGGTGACGATAGTCCTGGGTGCTTGTTGGAGGGTGAATTTGAAGATTCTGTTCGGTTTCGTCAAACTCGACGAGATATGTCCCACTTGGGCCCGTACCACTTCGAACGGCCTCGGCATTAGAAGAAAGGCCGTTTGATCAGACACCCGCACCGCCTGCTGCATGTCTGTGGGTCACGATCACGATCGAGAAGCGTTTTCTTGAGTTCGTGCATCAATTCTTCAGATCTTCAGTGTGGAGATCGGATCAAGAGGCGAAACGGTTTCATCCATTCAGAATCACCTCCGGTTCGATCGCAAATCGCCCGGGCGATGCAAGAGCCGTTGCTGCTGGCCGCCGGAGAGGGAGTTTGCCGCTTTCCTTGAGTTTGTCTTGGTTTTCATCCCAGATGAAGGGCCCTTGCGCCAGCGAACTTCTCCACCCAACTCATCCATGTCGCCCGTGAAGGCCGTTGATTGCGGGGCACCTGTAAGGGCGATGTTTTCCGTTAGATCGATTCGGGGAGGATTCGGTGCTGGAACACCATACGATCCGGACGCCTCACCTTTCAACGGATTCCCACCTCCGGGGCGTAATGTTCTGGCCATCAAAGATCACCCCGGCCCTTGAAGGCAAGCCGCTCGATCAGGTCGTTCATTCGGCTTGAGCCCCGCGCAGCCCCCCCCCCATGGTGGACTTGGCCAACAACCCGAAGCGGATGAAGGCCGTACCTTTGCCGCGGGGAATTTCAGATAGACATACGAAACGGCCTTCGAAACTGCCAGTAGGCTGATCTGGACTTTCTCCAGGACAGGCAGCTTCTGGTTTCGTGATGGCTGGTGTCTTGCGGGGGCATCGTCAGGGTCATGGGTTGAGAGGGCCGGGGAAACGGCGGAGAAGGTGGATTGAGGCAGATGACGCTTGAGATTGGTGGGGCTCACATGGCTTGCAAAACGGGCGCAGCCAGCGGCCAGGAGGTTGGCTCCCAGGATCAGACCACCAGCACGAACGAGGCTGCCCAAGGGCGAGTTCGTTTCTGGGCAATGAATGGCATGGGATCGCAGAAAATTATTTTAAATTAATTTTACCCGAAACATTCGTGTGCGATCGGATTGAAAGGACCCCTTCAGGCCAGGGAAGGGCTTGAAAACCAGTTTTGCGGTTGAAAAATGAAAGGGGGTGCTGGTGTTTTCCCCACCGGCTTGGCGCACCCGCGGGCAAAATCCCCCAAGGCACCACACACCGTTGGGGCCGAATCGGTTTGTGAAAGGACGCTTGGGGGGAAGGGTTGATGGGCGGCGTGATCGTCACGGGGGGGGGGAAAAAAACTTGGGAAAAAAAAGCCCTTCCCCCCCAACTTCCGGGATCGGCCCCCCCCCCCCCCCCCCAAAAAATTGTTCTTTTCCTCCCCTTTTTTCCCTT
>Ga0163217_1049867_pt1 | contig 14770 bp, 17 predicted proteins | sample SynspAceP_FD_185933 | JGI IMG/M metagenome (GOLD analysis project Ga0163217, IMG submission 185933) | Saline lake microbial communities from Ace Lake in Antarctica - Synechococcus sp. Ace-P (PacBio error correction) | ecosystem: Environmental > Aquatic > Non-marine Saline and Alkaline > Saline ... | reverse complement strand
ACCTCAGGCTAAAAACTACGGTGCTGCCACCTTAAAGACACACTGAGCGTTGAAACGAACGCAACAGCAGACGTTCGCTTCATCACCACAACCTGGATCAAGGGCCTGCCAAGGCTCAAGGAGCGGGGGCGGATGGCCTGCTTCGGTCAGAGCTCCGCAGGAAGTTCAGGCAATACCCAGCTCCATACACCGTTTTGATTGCAGCGGGGTTTGCGGGAATCGGGTTCCAGCTTGGTGCGCAAGATGGCGAATGTGGCCCGCATTCGTCTCAACGTCGTGCATCAGCTCGTAGCCCCAGACTTTCCTGGAAGGATCTGCGCGGTGGCCGGCTGGCCGTGGGTGTTGGAGCAGCAATGCAACAGATTGAATTCCATACGGGTGAGGCACCGCTTTGTCGAACCAGACGGCCCTCAAAGCGCTCACGCACCAAGGTGAGAGGACAAACTGAGGATCTCGTTGGCTTGTGGAAAGCGTGGCGCGCTGGCTGCGGCGCAGCAGGGCCTTCACCCTGGAAAGCAAACTCCTCAAGATCAAGAGGGTTTTGGGAGGTAGTATCGGCGCCTGAGTTGGAAACCACTGACTTTGTCGTGGGTTTCGCCCATGGCGTGATCATCAGGGTCGGGACCCAAGGCGCGCGTTTCATCCGCGTCGTAACCGTTGCAAACGTTGAGCCGTCCACTTGGGAGCTCAGATCAGCAGAGAATCAGGTCCGGTCCCTGCCTGGCCGGGCCTGCCTTTGGATGCTCCTCCGCACATTCCACCGAAAGACAGCTTGTTCGAGAAAGGCAACACCAAGCTCCTGCGTCTGAGGTTGTCTTCAATCAGCAGGATGCAGGCTTCGCCAGAAATTTTGCCGGTCATCAGCGCAGCAGGGAATGGTGAATTGACAAAACAGCTGTTCGCAGATTATTCAGACTGCTCCATTGCCAGAACTTTACCTGGCAAGTGTGCTCTAGCAAGCCCCACATGGGTAACGGCTTACGCAGTAAGCAAAGGCTCAATGGCCAACTCGAATTAGGTAGCAAACTCCGCCACACCTCAGGAGTCGTTCCGGCAATCGTGACTTGAACAGCTGCAGATGGCATTGAACCACACGCTCGGGGTTCATTGCGCAGATTGAACCGCCGATTGAGGCGGTAGCTGAAAGGCGCACCAAGTAGCGTCAGCGTACTTTTCGAAGCGAGGGCATGGAAGCTGCGCTTGAAGCGGTTTTAAGTTGGCTGAGCACCTGCTAATCCACCGGAATTCTGGTAATTCATCTGGGATGACGACCCTTTACGACACAGGATGATGGAAGCACCGATTCTGGCAACGCGCGAAGCAAGCCAGCCATTCGGAGATCACTTCACAGGCCTAGTCGCCAGTGAATCGTGGGCCCAATCAGCAAGAGCGGCAAAAGGAAACGTGGCACGGTGGCCAAGTTTTATATACCGGGGGTTGGCCCGCCTCATCGGAGACGCATGCCACGACGGGCACCTTGTTCTCGATCCACGACCCAGGCTTGCCACCACAGCGTTCTCGCCAGTAGGGCATCTCACTGCACCTCTCTGAGGACATAGGCGCCATTCACGTTCTTTCATTTGCCTGCATTGATCTTTGTTATAAGCACCATGCGATTTCGAGTTCCACGAGATGACGCGTCAGAGCTAGAGGAGATTTCCTGTCTTGCTTGGCCGACGAGAGAGCAAGCGAACCAGGGGTCAGAGGGTAACTTTGTTGCTCCAAGATTGGTACGGCCGTGAGGTGGCTTGTCACGACCAGCTTCCAGGCACTGATAGCGCTTGTGGCGCCTGCCAATGGTGAGCCCCGTACTCCTTGCCCTTCCCACAACGTGACGGGCACGGAACCATCAGGCCAGCGACGCCTGTCCAGGCAACTCACATTTTGCTCGGTTCGCGTAGAGCTCAATAAACTGGGGCAGCGAAGCTGGCTGGAACTGTATCGATTCATAGCCATGGCACTGACGACTGGTATATGCGTACCAGCTAGATCCCAAAAGGGCTGCCGCGGAGCTGCTGCTAATCAAGATGGCCAATACGCCATCGAATGTATGTGCCATGGCCATTCCACAGTTCTGAGAATTAGGCAAGACAGGAGAACTGGCGCCGGCCCGGGGCAACATCAACGAAGCTAGCAAGAGAGCACGAGCAATGGAAGCCAGCCAAGATTGAAAAGCGCGCAGAATCCAGGAAATCTTATGCAAACCAGCAGGAAAGACAACGGCACCCCGCAAATACCATAAGCCCTAAGCCAATTCCGATTAGAGTCGATGTAAATGTCGTGACTGAATGCGTGATTGATGCAAGTAATTTCCACTGGGTATATGAACCCGATGGGAAGTTGTGGAACGAAGTGCTTGATAATGCTAAAGATCTGGCCGACTTAGAGGGATCACGGGCACTCTGGCTTCCTCGCCTACAAGGGCATGCAGGCCGGTTACGACGGGGGGGGCCGGGGGAGGGGGGGGGGGGGGGTGTTGGTACAGCGTTATGACCTCTACGACCTGGGCGAGTTTGATCAAAAAGGAAGATTCGTTACAATACGGCAGCAAAGACGACTACGGCGTGGCTGTCAACCGCCAAGAAGCAGGCATTTCGTGTCTATGCCGACTGGTCTACAACACAAGATGGGCGCGCAACTTCGAAGGAAGTGACAGCACACCGATGAGGCGAGGCAACCGCTGACAAGCGATTGAGACCACGCACGGTCAAAGTTGTGACCCATTTTAATTTCCGTGACAGGGTCAATTATTCGGAAATGAAATGCACTTTTGGTGGCACTTTACGGCCATTAGATGATGACGAAACAATCCAGATTACGAAGCTGTTTTACCTTTTGAAGGCAAACAGTTTGACGAGAATGTAGAGATCTAGAGAAAAGGCGTTGTGACTACCTTCATCGGGTTGCACCTCGACGTGAAGTTGGGGAGGTTGCCGAGCTCTCAGACTTGGGGGGCCTTGGTACACAAAACGACGAGGTGGATGGCATTTCGCTTGATTGTTGCGTCAAGCAGGTACGGGCCGGGTTCTTCCACAATGCTAGGCATTCCCGCAAAACCTTCCAGGCGCGGCTGGTTGCGTTGGACGTGGTATTGGTCTATGAAATTGAGGCCCCTGCATCATTTTATCAAGGAAACGGCGCGGAAGATGTGCACACTGTTTGATGCGCCACTGCAGTTACACTTTTGCGAAAGCCGCAAAGCGCAACGACTGATGAACCTCAGCACCATCTTCGACATACAACCTGATGAAAGATCAGCAGCCCGGCCGTAACGCTGGTGGACACCATGATCTCAGCGCCTGCAATCACTCGAATCCGTTTGTGGAGCCATGGTTCAGCCCTGGCTACGCCTTGATTCCTGCTGCTGTCAGGTGGCTACCTTGCATTTTCTACGCCGACTATTACGCGCAACTAAACAGGCAGCGACGGCGGCGAGATACGAAATCTGGCTCGATTGCCACGCTGGCTCATCGACAGTTTTGCTTATACGCAGCAACTACGCCTACGGTTGACCAGTGTCGACTACTTTGACCACCCCAGCACATCGGCTGGACCGCGCTCAGGCGACAAGGAAACCCGGCGCATGGCGGTGGCTGCTGCAGCAGCGGTGATGAATGGCGCAATGATGGAGGTGGCGCAAGACCCAAAGGTTTTTCTGCACATTCACGAACAATATTTTTTCAGAGTAGCGTCCACATAACGACGTAAGGCGGGGGAATTTCAAGCTGCAAGGGAGTTCGTGTCAGTCTGGGTGCCGAGAACGTAGTATAAAAGACAAAAATAAAATCGCATTACACTCGAAAAGTGATGTGCAGACTCGATTTGAAAAGCCAACAACAGAACAAACTACTCAGTTGAGGCGTTGGATGTGCGTCGTCTTTCATGTCTTCAACAGCATGTTGAACACTGGGCGGGTTTTGCTTTGCTTTGCCAGCAAGCTCTCTTCTTCTATAGCGGTTACCTTACCGCAAGGTTCCGTGCTTGCCTTCAGCTTTGGCGTAGCTTTCACCCTTTCACCTAATCCCATGATTGTCTCTTATGTAATGGTCAACATCAAGCAAGGGATGTATTGCATAACATAGGCCATGCAAAGGGCTAACTCACCCAATACCTTTGAACTTCCTTGAGCTTCAGTTTGATTAAATTCTGTAGCCTCGTCCTGTCTTGCCGTTGATAGTGGCATGAGTCCTTGCTTACGTTAGGCGGCAGAAAGCAGGGCTTCGGTCAGCTCACAGGATCAGCATGGAATCAGACGTGGACCTGCATGCCAAGAGCTCGGACGGTCAGCCAACGGGACTCATAGGGCAGAGAAAAAGTTGTCTTGATCATTTGAGCATCAAGGCGCCCGATGCTGAGGCCATCCTTCACGATGCACCAATCAACGGACCATCCACTGCCGTGGATCACCACCCCGGGCGCTGGGGGAGGAGTTTGAAATCTCAATGGATCGCGACATGAAAGAAGCGTCGGCCTCTTTCGGGTGTACAGCGAATTAAAGTGGCTGCTTGAGCCCATGGGGCGGAAACGCCTGAGGCATTTCCTGTGTCGGCATGGAGCCTGGCTTCAAGCCCCAGACTGAGGCTTGCAGGGGGCCAGCGGTCAGGGCATCGAAACCGTGTGGAATCGCACGCTCCAGCACGCTCGTCACGTTTGTATTCTTCTGTCGCACAAATCAGGCATTTTATGGTGATCTGAAAGCCAGGAGTCTTGGAGGCATCCAGGCATCGTCACTTATTCCACCAGGCAGCTGCCTGGCAGTGCAGAGTCTGACTGTTCGAAGAGGAAGCAAAGGCAGCATAAGGCCCCGCATGAGAGCAGGCCTCGATCACTTGAGCGAATGGCTCCTTGCAGGCAGGAGCGCTGTGGTTGCATTCACGTGTTATCAGTCTCAGAGTACCAAATAGGGTGGCAATGAAAAAGTGTGCAGCGCCTACTCAGAGTGAACGATTGCAGTGGGACGACGACAAAAGAAGGCCAATGACAGGCCATCAGCAACTCTACTCACTATCGCAGAGAGCTGAGTGTTTGATGTCAACTGAAAGCGGCCTGAACGCGAACTGCCATGGCATTGTTCTCGGGCCAATATGTTCGGCATCACAGGCCTGTTGAAAAGGCCACGGGACAGAACAAGTACCAGCCGAACTATCGGGAGCAAAGATTGCGTTATCGCAACCACCTGATCAGTATTGTGTCGCCGCACAGCTTCAGCTTGCTTGGCTGCCTGCTTAATTCACTTTCTGTTCATTTCCAATTAATTGCGAGCTGTTCCTGGATCTTGCCTTCAATATTCTTGGCAGTGGCCGCCACTTTTGAGTCAAACCCTCATAACTCCGATTGTTTTTGCGGTGCCATGCGCAAAAAGTTGGATGCATGCGCTCAGATAAACGGGCACCAAGGAGGGTCGCACGTAAATCCATATCATTCCTTGAAGTCCTTTGGATTAATTTCTGGGATTTGAGAACTGGCTTTCGCAAGTACGTTAGATTGAGATCGTTACCTCCACGAGAAACGATCCCATGCCTGCTGAATTACTCCCTGGAATACTCCGCAGAAGGAGTGTAACAAAAGGGGCCTGTCAATCAAGCGAATGGAATCAAACAGGTGCACGGGCGATTGTGCACAGGTCGGTGACACGCCATTCTTGAACTGCTCTACGAGCAAACGTGGCGAAATGTTCCGATGACGCATCAAACCTTCCACAGGGCGGTGAAAATCAGCATCCCAAGGCATTGAGCCATTTACACAGGCCGTTTCGCACGCTGACATGGTGGGTGTTGCCATGCGGGCGCTACTCGGCCAAACAAGCTGGCAACTGCCACGACCAGGCTGACGGCAGAACACGTGCAACGCTCGCAAGGCTAGCCGAAGTTTGAGCCTAACATCTTTCATTGGGCCCAAAGTCTATGAAGGCCATCACCGATGCGTGGCCATCTTTTGCGAGATCGACGGCGACTAGGTCAAGGAATCTGGGCGGTCTGGGCCGCCAATCCACAATTCACGCGTCAAAATTCTTGCGGGCAAACCTGAGGCGCGCTCTACGAACGGAAGGATCTATGTAATCAGGGAGCACAGAGACAACTGGCCCGAAATTCAAAACAAAAACTGATGACGGCAACATGGACGCAGGGATAGAGCAACCAAAATCTCAAGTGGCGCAATGCAGCTGCAAAGCCAACCTTAGGCAACTAGCATTGAACTCAGCAGAATGCGGTTCGGGATGTCGGCACTGATAAGTGCCACGTCATCTCAATGGTAGTTCCTGCAGTCGCAGTCGGTGGTCAAGGAGAGTATGCGGCCTCCGTTTCTGCAGGCAGGTGCCGGCATCGCAGCGTTTGGTACGGGCCACAGTGGCCCATCGGCTAAAGCACTTGCCATCTCTCGAAAGTTGCCACGATCCGCATGCGCGCCATCTGGGCGCCATGGACAGGAACCTTGCGCGCCGCCGTGCGCTGCTCATCGAAACCGCCACATTGGCATCGACCCATCCATGGCAGAACCAAGTCAGCCGCGCTTGCGCGGCGAGGCCACTGTGGATATAAACGGCCAACAGACGGGTCTGAGCGCACGGGGCGGCCACCTGGGGGCCCGGGACTGTCTGTAGCGATGCCATTCATTGCCCCCCCAAAAGCGCTGCGCAGACCTCCGTCTTCTTGCGTCGAGTCATGGGAGGCCATGATCTTGCGCCTCGGACAATCTGTTAAGGGCCATTCCGCAAGGTGTTCATTTTATGACAGCAATCCAGTATGCGGGCGGATCAATAGGATGCGCTGATCACGCGGTCGTTGGATTTAGGGCTGGTAGCACCACATCCAAACTGGTTTCTGTGTCGTGTCCCGGCTCGCAAAGGAAAGCCGGTTATGCCAGCACTTCCATTGCTGCCCTAAGCCGCCTTCAGCGAATCTTTGCGGTTGCAAGCTCCGATTTCCAAGCTTTCGAGGTCATCGTTCTAGTGAACCAAACTGCAGCGATTCACAGCTTCAGTTGGTTGTCGATTCTGTGCAGGACAGTTCCACAGGTCCATCTCCCAATCGCTGACGTATCTTTTTTGACGCCGAACGCCCATGTGGGGCGTGCCGCCAAGCACTTTTTGACTGGCTTGGGCCCGTTTTGACAAGCTTGGGCGCCCAACGGATATTCTTCCATGACGCTGATCAACGGCAGCAACCATTGGATAGCCCAGACGAGCAGAGATTGCACAAGTGTGGTCGGCGTGGCGGCCGCATTACTCTCATCGAGAAGGAAACAGCCGAACTGCAAGCAGGTGTACGCAAGTTCATATTTCTCGATATTGACCTACCGACGAGGCAATGGAAAATTGCGCTGCTCTACGCCCAGAGCGCAAGGATCCCATTTCCCGGCATCACCGCACTTCGGCGGCAAGTTTTCCGTCACTGCGCCGCCTATACAGGCAGGCGGCATGCCACTCCAGCGAGTAGCGAAGCGTGGCCCTTATCAGCCATTCATTGATTCGTGGTCGCTTTTCGTCATAGCGCGCAAGTCAGGGTCCAGACCATCAAGCACGCATGGTCGCAGGGCACAGGCTAGACGACGCACTTGACTGCTGGATCAAACAAACCCGCATGCGGAATCGTACTGGTTGGAATCTGCTGCAAGGGACGCGAGGCAGTCTGGCCAGATTAGGCTTTTTATCCGCTGGAATCCTGGCTGCATTTCACCGTTCTTCGTTTAATCATGACGCAGCAAAGCCCGTGCCAGGGACAGGGGCAGAGATTGGAGCACTGCATTCCTTACGCGAAATCGTGCCTCACTGAGGGCCAATCACAATGACGGAGCGCCTCAATGCAGCGCGGTCTACCGATTCGGTCAGATCGATGCAGATGTCAAACCCCACAGAACCAATCAGCCAAACTCACTGCTACCAAAATCTTACTCGAAGAGCAGAGGCGTCATCCATTGCGTTCCGCAAAGGGCAGCACTGGCTTTGGGTCAACGGTCATCGTTGCTGCCCCACCCAGACGATTGGGAAAACCCTGGGCTGCGGCGTCTTGCTGCCTTACTTGCCCAGAGCGGGTTCCCACCAAAGGTCTGTTGATGACGAACGGCCTCGCGCTCCCATCCAAACTCACTATCGCATCCGTACGAACAAGCTCGCAGAACGTGCGCCGAGGGTGAAACAATTCACGCCCTCACGCACTTGAGTCTACCGAACGCAGAACGTCCTACGCGTATGCGCGATTGGCGAAATTCACAACTTGCACCCCAGCCCTTTGGCCAACGATTGACGCTTAGAGATCTATTCACTGAACTTGAAGCGAACACCGTTTTTTGTGTGCCATGCGACGAGATCCATTGACGATCACAAGCACTTGGGCATCTGCTGAGATCACCTTCGCTGGCTTGGCTGAGCGGCCCGCCGCTGGTTGGAATATCCAATTTGGCTTGCAGGATGCAAACAATGAAGCAGCCCAAGGCAGCATGAAGCCTGTGCCTGGAGGCTCGATATTTCCATCCATTACTTGCTGCAAAGCACCGCTATCGCACAGACCGTTTCTTCAGCTGGGTACAGTAATCATGACGATCAGAAGGATTCGTGATGAGGCCGGAAAATGTCAGTCTTCGTACAGCCTTGGAACTTTTCATTGAGCCAAACGATGACTGAAAGTAAACCACACAATCAAAGCCACATGGCAGGGCTCCAGCTGGCTTTGGCGTGACTACTTCAATTCTCTTGTAACACACAGACGCGATCATGGGCGTTTTGAATCAAGCCCATTACGAAGCGCAAAAATACGCCGGCACATTGGCATTTCTACCACAGCGTACATTATTGCATGACCTAGATTGGTTTGCTCATCGGTATGGACACAGCAATGGCCTTAGGTGCAATCCATTACTGCCACTGAATCTCGGAAGTAGCCCTCGCGAAAGCGAAGTTGCGCTGCAAATACCTCAATACGTTCAGATTCCAAAGACTGATCTCAGCACAGATTTCACAAATGGACAATTTGATCTGATCCTGTTATCAGAAGTTGCCAACTAATCTTTCGCAGCAAGAGTTAGAAGTTTACGCTCCACATCGCTACTGCCTTTAATCCTGGGCGGCAGCCTGTTATTGACACTACAAGGCAAAACGCACTATCACTCACTGCAGACCAAAGTACACAAACATTCTGAATGGGCCGAAGGGTGGCATGAAATGAAAACGTCAGTGCAGGGTGAACTACCGCTCTCGATTACTGACAAAAATCAACGTAGACATGCCAAGCAGAGATTTAGCGGCTTGTGGGCCTATTTCTGGATGGCCGCACAAAGGTGCTGTGAGCAACGCGCTGGAAAGCATCAGCAATATTTGCTCTTTCAGCGCAGAACAATGAGAACGCCAATTTCAAAGCGTGTCCAGCAAGTCTGTTCAGTCTGTTCAATTCTGTCGAAACAGACCGAACACAAGAGCGAAACTATGCAGGCACCAAGCTCTAGATTAACTCAAGGACTGAATCAAGAATTACGAAGATTCCAGGGCTCACAGGCTCGCTCTGTGACATACTTTGAGTTTGAAGGCTCGCTTACGTGATCGACGATCAAGGGAGAACGCCAATGCGGCTTATCTAAAGAGGCGACAAGCCAATGCAAAATACTGCCAGCATGCACTAGACAGTTATCTATAGAATCAGCAACTTATGCCAATTTCTAAGCAAGCTCAGATCGACCGATAAAAAGTATTATCCAGCACACGTGAAAGTCATGTGGAGCTTTAAGACACTACGAAATACGAGGCCCTGGGCGCTGTTGACAAGCAATGAGATGTTCGGTTCAAGAGGATACGAGTTTTGAGGTTGCGCAAAGATTTCATGTCAGATTTCTAGACAACTAAGAGAGCACAGGCAAGAAACTAGCCAGCTGATCACCTTAGAAGTATGTGGGAAACGATTGCAGAGCGTCTCATGAATCGAGCTCAGCGCCGAGATTGTAGAATTTATTATGCCCATAACGCTGAAGAATTCCTCTCCAATCAAAAACTTTGAACTTGAGGGTCAGAAGCCTACATCCACACGCACCGATCGAGCTTATTGGGGTGATGCCATGAACTTCCCGTTTTTTCAAGTGGTCGATTCATCGCCCCCACATTATGGCTGCAAACCACATTGGTCCGGCCGATGCAGTTGTGCCTTCAGTGCGCAGAGGATTGCCAACCTGTTTGCAGAAGAGCGCGGTCTGCAGAGGGGTTTTTTTTACAAATCTGCTGAGTCCCACGAATCAATGGCAACCGCTTAATCGCACACAAAGCCGTACGTGTGTGTCCATAAACAGCAGCGAAATGCGCAGTTCGGTTGCTTTCGCTGCTGAAAAAGAATCCTAAACCTTCGTTCTTGAATTGTGAGGCAATGATGCGTTATTGTAGCTGGAAGTGCGACTTGGACATTAGCAGTTTAGAACTGGCCACTCCAAAGGACACGGGATGGCAAATACAGGAACAAATTCATGCTTGTCCCTCCATGCGAATGTTTGTCAACCAGTAGCAGAGCAAGATTCAATCATGGCGTGAAATGGGGCTGGAATCCATGAAGCTCGGGATCCAATGGACCCTAAAAAACCGATGATAGGGCCATTGTTCGTCGAAAGTGACCGCACAACCAACTCGTATGATCAACAGTACAGAGACCATCGAAGCAGAGGGCAACAGCATTCTCGGTGCGAGGGCGACCAGATTCGTAAAGGAAGCATTCTTTAATCCAACCATCCGACTGTGTAGACTCCAAGCGATGCCAAGCTATGGACCAAGAAACTCTTCGGGACCGTGGCTACAGGTGTATTGGTATGAGAACGAATGAAGCCATCAAGTTAGCCAACTTGATTCTGCCTACGGAATTGGGGTTCAGTCTCACCAGGTAATCCAGAACCGTGCCTGTGCCATCGCAGACATTCTCGTAGGGACACCGAATGATGTCATCAAACCAGGCGAACAAACTCCTCACGGCTGAACTTCCGGTCGGTGGAATCAAGAATCCAGGATGATGGGCGGGACTTTCGAAAACTGCGGAATTCTTGAGTTATGTTCAACAAGGAACTCTCAACACAGCAGCAGCGCCTAATTCAGCCACTGTGCCATGCTTTTTCAATGCAACAAATGCAATACGCGTATAGGCGCATTCAGCAGCTACAAAAGAAAGGCAGGCGAAATCTTTGTTGTGATTCTTGATGACTCGTTTACTGACACTACCAATGAAATTCCATGGGAAATTTCAAACACATTTCAGCACACCATCCAATCAACGTAGTGACAGAGTTCAGGTTTCATCGCTCCTTAGGCGTGCGTGATCGATCCAAACAACATAAAGCACGTCCATTTCAGCCACACATCTAGCAGGAAATCTGCCGGGATCCAGCAGGCATGCTCAACGATTGATGTTCTATGGCGGAAAGGAGGCAAGAGGCCTTCAACGGGCTCGTCAATGCAGACGAATGGCAGTTTTCTTGTGAGCGTCTACGGGGCAACACACCTCCTTATCTCAACAGCGTGAGATAACGATGGTTTGAATGAAGATCTGTCGCCGAATTGTCACACGGGGCAAGCAGCGGAATTGGGCTGCGATTGCAAGTTGATCGCGCGTGCGGGGCAACGATTGTCTCGCTTACTACTCCGATCCGCGAAGCAGATCAGGTCAAGGCAAAAGTTACGGCCTTTTGGCGTACCTGCTTGACGTACTGACAAGGCACGTCGCAGAACTGGATGATCTCAGAGAATCTTTGCGGACCACGATCAAACGATTTGGACGATTAGATATTATGCTGAACAATGCCGGGCATCAATCAGATAGTCGGTCCTTGAAACAACTGAGGAGCTCTACGAATAGATAATGGCAGTAAATCTTAAAAGCGCCGTATTTCGGTACGCATTTGCCGCCAGCAAATGATCAGCCGGGGAAGCGGTGGTACGTATCATAAATCAGCTCAGTTCAGTGAAGGACTGCAATTAGCGGGACATTCGTTATGATCTTCAAAAGGGGGGATGCCGAATGCTAAGCGCGAATTGCAGCGTTAGAAGCTGCAAGGTTCAAATTTCTGTTTGTTCGGCGTATGGGCTGGAGCTGTGCAAACCACCGATCAATGAGATACTCGTTGAGGATCCTCAAGAGTTCAGTCGGTTGAATCAATCAATCCAATCGGCCGCGTGGGCAGAACCTGGAAGAAATTGCTCGGATGGTAGGTTCCTTGCGGAGATGGGCCAGAGCTATCTCACGGCAACAACCGTCATCGGGTCGATGGCGGATTATGCACGGAAGCACTGGCTATGAACAAGTCAGGTTAAGAGTTCAGTGTGTTACCAAAAACAGCCATTCCCCAAAGTTAGCGATTCAAAAACGAGCCCATGTTTCTCTCAGCGTTGACTCATAGCGAAGTTCCACAGACGACCCGGTCCATATTGTTGAACTGCACCGGTTGTCAAAGCTGGAGAAATGATATTGGACGTCGGCCAGCAGCTGGCTTTCCTGCATAAGGTAACGAACCTATCTGCACGATTAATCTCATCCAGCAGGTTCTCCGTAATAGAACATGACCACAGGCCTTGCCTCGCAGCTAGCAAAGATTTCTGCCATGGGCCGCTGCCTTCCCATGGCTTCGTGCACAGGTCTTACATGTCCAGACGAAGCGGGATGTCACGCCCTACAACGCTTGGCAGGGTGCGCTTGAGAACACCCAGTGGGATTGGCTCATAAGGCCAGCAGAAGGTTGGCCTGATCTGGTGCCATGTTGATCGTGTGTTGGCAGCATCAAGCACTAGGTTTGAGAACCATCGCAATTGGCACCAACGTATCTAAGAAAGATGGAGGAATGGTTTTATTGACATAACCGAGTGGGACAGCCAATTCCAAGGAGTCGTACGGTTGTCGAAATGATCATCAACTAGAGGCGAAATAATATTGAGTACGCATAGCAAGGCTGTGGGTTCGTTGTTTCGTTGACTAGGATAGCGAACAACGATCAAGGTCGAAATAGGTGCCTGAACGCAACCCACACCGGGACATCTGGTTTCGTGAAGGACATGGATCACAATCAGCCCATGCAGCTTTGCTCGTAAGCGTGTCAGCTGATATCCCTGCATTGGTTCGGCGCTGGTTCCTTACGCTAGGCGATGCACCCTCATTCACCAGTGACGAGGGCCGATCCGATTCACTGAATCTAAACCCTCAACATCTTTGGCAACTGTGTTTGGCTTTGTTAGACCAAACAACATCAGAATGGGGGTTGGTTGATGGAGGGTTTGCGTGTCGATGCAGCAACACGGGAAGGAGAGGTGCAGAAAAAGATAGAAAAGCTGAAAACAAGCACCTTAAAACAGTTAACTCAACGCTTGAATTTGAAAGAGTCTTCGAAAAAGAATCATTGGAAGTGTCCAGAAGTGGTGATGTGATCCAAAGCAAAATGAATGGGATTCTTGCGCAGCAATTGGTCAGAAGGCGATGAGGCCTGGCTGATAGCCAAATCTCATAGCTAGACTTGATAGGCAAAGTGACAATGAACTGAGGGCCTCATGCATGTCAAGCCAGCTGGCGACGCCCGTCAGGAAGGAGAACAAGCAAAGCACAGGAACACAAGGAGAGATCTGGGGCGATGCAGCGGCTAGCCGGCGGATCCCACAAACGAGGACTGCGGCACTGACCGCAAACGACCAGAAAAGCAAGAAGAATAATGAAGCATGACGAATCACCGAGAAGTGGAAAAATTAGACGCTTGGTTATTGCCAATATCAGAAGCATTGCTTCATCATCTGTTCCTGGGTTTCACCAGGTGGATCAGTCCACTGGCCGCTCCAGAGATTGCTCAAACATTCCTTGGAAAACAGGTCTATACCGCCGTTGGAACAAGCATGCTTTCTCCATTCATGTCCGTTGGTGCGTTGAATTCGCTTCTTGCTTGTTTGGGTCGAAGTCTTGGCTGGACATCAAAAGGCCCTGGACCAAGGGCATCCATGCACTAGAGGTACCGGATGATGTTACTCCATCATTCGTGCGTTGACTGGAAAGCCGTCTGCCAGGCCCATTTGGGGCATAGCCCACAGGCAGTAACGGCGGAGGTAGGGAGAATAGCAACTCAAGAAAAAAACAAGTACGCCTTTAGCATCTTTGCATTGATGTGCCATCGATCGAAGGTAAAGGTAGTTTGTGCCCTTACTGGCAAAAGCCACGAGGCTTAAAATCCATTGAATTCAAGAAAACATAGGAAAGGAAACGAAGGAGGCATTAATAGAGAAAAGACGACATTTTAGGTGGGCACCGCCAGGAACTTAGCCTTTCGCATCTCAACGCATGCTCCCCTTGCGGCTTTGAGCTTGTTTCGGCTTTGCAGCTAACTGGTTTGCTCACTATCAGTAGCTTTGCCAAATGCTCTTGAACTTTGCCTTCACATGTCTTTTTGCTGTGGCTTGAGCCCCCCCCCCCCCCCTTTTTGTTTTTTTTTGGGGGGTCAGCCTAAAAGCCCATTTGAATCCAACTTCCGCGGATGTTGAAGTCGCACCTTCCATGGTGGAATTGGATGACGTTACAATCATGTATTTGACAGGAGGGGCAGATAACAGATTTCAGGCCATAGGGGCTTTTGAAACTTTCCTTGAAAGCTAAACTTGATTAAAAAATCTGGTAGTCATCTGCTTAAAAAGTAGTAAAAGTCAAACGATTACCAACCAATGGTTCTGGAAAAGCCAATGGGTTATCCGAATTACAGGCCGTCGTTTGGGGGCGAAAATAGCAGACCCCAACGGTTGATCAAGCGGCCCAAAAGCTCCAAATCTCTCTGGGGTTTCCTTTGAGTT
>Ga0163217_1105065_pt1 | contig 14771 bp, 18 predicted proteins | sample SynspAceP_FD_185933 | JGI IMG/M metagenome (GOLD analysis project Ga0163217, IMG submission 185933) | Saline lake microbial communities from Ace Lake in Antarctica - Synechococcus sp. Ace-P (PacBio error correction) | ecosystem: Environmental > Aquatic > Non-marine Saline and Alkaline > Saline ... | reverse complement strand
ATTGGCGTTATGCTCTTCCAATGTTCTCGGCAAGGCTGACCGCCCGTGCAAATCCGGCAACAAAGATACATAGTCTTCGTGGGCCGGTGTGCGGCGGCCATCAGGCTCGCACGACGGGTAGTATGGCAATGGCGCGTCGGCGGCAAGCGCGTCGATGACGTAGTGATTGAACGTGTCTCCTTGCCCAGCTCGCTGCGGCGCAGACCACCGTCCCCCCAAAAAAATTGCACCTGGACCTGTTCGTGATGCCATAGATCACGCGTCGGGTCGGTTCTGCAGACGCATGCCCTGTTTCAAACGGTTGACGAACACGCTGGCAACCTGCTCGCGCTCTTCCGCACGCCGGTTCCTTTCGACGACGACGCAAGGACGCAACAGCTCCTTGCGGGCGTTTCAATCGGCAGATCAGGATCGCGGGATCCCAGGCCTCGGCCAGGAACGCAGTTGTTGGGCAGCAGCCATGCGGGTCAGGATCGCGGCGCGGTTCGTCCCCCTCGGACACCCATAGCTGTCGGGTGCAAGGTCCCCGGGCGGGCACGGCCTCGATCTCGCCAGCCAGGCAAGTCGATGGATTTGCAACCGCCTCGGTCATCCTGCCAGCTTGTCACGCCTTCGGCCATTGCGATTGCGGACCGCTTGTGTTCAGCGTTTGCCTTGGTCTGGTATAGACCTCCGGCACCTCATCCTCCCCGGGAGAGAACTCAGCCCGTTCGACAAAAACGGTTGGTCGTGGGGGTCCAAGCTTCGCGCCCCCCCCCCCCCCCCCCCCCCCCCCCCCCCCCCCCCCCCCCCCCCCCCCCCCCCCCCCCCCCCCCCCCCCCCCCCCCCTAACCTGAGTACTAATACGATTGACGCCGATCCGGTACACAACCTCCGGTGCCGCAGGGCCTGGCCCGCGCGCGTGGACCGCTCTTACGATCTCTTTCATCGAGGATTTCGGGCGGATCAGAAAAGCTCCCCGCCCTCAAGCGCGGGTCTTTTCCTCATACTCGCGCCCCCAACCGGAAAGTCCCGCGGCCGAGCTTACGGCGCTCTTGTGTCAGCAGATCATCGCCACCAGCCCGCATGTTCGGACCCACGCTCCACCTGCAAGCAAATCGCCTGCGACAGAGGTCCGGGCGCATTCATACTTGCCCCCGCCCCACAGGATAATCCCGCCCTAACAAAAAAACAAACCTAAAATCAGAAACGTAACAGCGTAGACGCGATATGCGCCACATTAGGAGCTTTCGCGAAGCATAACGGCTCGCGTTGGGTGGCCACCAAAGCCGAACGAGATGCTCAGGCGCGATGTCCGAATCTTGCGCTCAAACCTTCTTGTTCGGTGCCCAGGATCAATCTTGGTTTCAACGGCAGGGTTGTCGAAATTGATGGTTTGGCGGTGCCACCCTGATCGCGGTCGCAAGAATAGAGAGATCGCTTCGATTGCCCGGCAGCCCCAATCAGGTGACCGTGGCGGATTTGCGTCGGACGACATCGTGACCGTTTCAAACAGCATCGCCCAGGCATCCGCCTACGGGCACCCAGTTCGATCCACATCGGCCATAGTCGATTGTGCCATGAGCGTTTGATGTAATCGATAATCGGTTGGTGCCAGACCGCATGCGCAGGCGTTGCGCATGGACCGCTCCGCCCCGTCGCCGTCTTCGGCAGGTGCGGTTGGATGTGATAGGCGTCGCCCGACAATACCGTAAGCCCAGGAACCTCGGCATAAAATCTTGGCCCCACGCGGCCTTGGCGTGTTTCGTATTTCTTCCAGCACTACCAATTCCGCGGCCTTCCCCAGACGGAAAACCGTTCACATCAAAACGGCGGTCATTAGGGCGCTTGCCTGTTGGTCGGATCGTCGCCACGCTTGGTAGACAGCGCTTTACAGGCGTTAAACCTGCCATTGGCCGATCTCGCAATCGCGGCCCGGCCCGCCAGCGATCATCACGATCGGCGTCACCATGCTGCGCAATCAGACGGTTGCATCCCACCAATCGCATGCGCCCGGATTAGAGCAGGCGCAGTCACGACCGAATGGTTCGGACCGCCGGAAAACCCATAGCGGGAATCGACACCTGACCCGAGATCAGGTTGATCAGCGCACCGGGCACAAAGAACGGGCTCACGTCGGCGTGGGCCTTTTTCGTGCATCATTACTGCGGTGTTTCGCGATAGAGTTCAAGCCCGCCGATGCCAGACCGATCAACCGCCGGTGCGTTCAGTCTTCACGGTCGTGGGCATCCAGCCGGAATCCTCGACCGCCTGCTGTGCTGCCGCCATTGGCCGAACGAATAAAGGTATCAACCTTGCGCTGTCCCTTCGGCTCATGTATTTGTCGCCGTTGAACGTGCCGTCGGGCCATCACCAAGAGCGTACTTCGCAGGCGTATTGCGTGACCAGTCTACTGGATCCAAGCCCGTGATCGTGCCCGCACGCGACTGATATCCAAAATTCTGGACCAGCTGCCTCTACGCCATCGGCAAGCGGCCGTTTTTACCAGCCCAAAACCTGTTCACAACTACTTCTGCGGCATATCCAAAGCCCCTGGTGTTCTTTGCGTTTGACCGGGCTTACCTGGCCGAAGCCCGTAAAATTTCAAGACGCGAAGCGTTCAAGCTGCGGCCAGACCGGCGGGCCTTTGCGCGTCATTGAACGTATTTGTCGCCATAAAGCCCTATTTGTTACGCGGGGTAAAGACGCGCAACATAGGCAACGTCGCGCCGCGTTTCGGTTCTCGCGCCCACAAGTGACATTGCCGCGAACGCCACAGGCCAAGCAGCCCGCGTCAGCCTGACGTAAAAACGGCGCTCCCTCCCTTAGGAAGAACGCCGCTCTTTAAACTCGCCGCCGCCGCCATTGCCCTGGGGCCGACTGGCGAAAACGTCTTAGGACGCTTCTTTTGATTGGAACTTTGGACCGCGTCGCGAAGGTCTGGATGTTCGGGCAGACTGCGTCATCGGGGATCTCGATGCCGAACTCTTCTTCGAACGCCATAAAACCGGCTCAACCAGTGTTCGAGGCTGTCTGCGCCAAGATCGGCGATGGAACGATGCCGTTCTCAACAACTTTGTCTTCTTCAACACCCAGGTTGCTCTACAACGATCTTCTTTACGCGCGTCGCGACGCGACTCATAATTCTGTCCTCATTCATTCGGGCAGTCCTTGCCCTCTTCTGTTTCCGTCAGAACCTTATGCGGTCCTTTGGATCGTCCCCTGAGGGGCGGCTATGGGCCCTTGTTGTTCAAAGGTAAGGGGCAATCAAGCCTCCTGTCGTGGATTCTGCGCCCCATTTAGCACAACACGCGGATTGGCAAACGCTTGCCAGCGCAGGCTCACAACATGCCATACCGCGTTCACATCAGGTGGTCCGTAACATAGGCGGCTTCAGGTGGCCCGATAGGACGACAGCCGATTGCGATTTCGGATGTTCGCCCCAATGCGGGACCGCATGGATCTGCCCCATGATTCCCGCCTTTGGTCGTCGTCAGCTTGTCGGTCATTGCCTGGTGATGGAAACCGGGGGCAACAGCATCACGGTGATCCCGCGGCTGGCGGACCTCATAGGCCAGTGATTGAACATCCCACCATACCGGCCTTGGACGCGGCATAGTTGCGCCTGGACTGGGTTGCCCGTGGCACCGACAACGCTCGAGATATTTACGATCCGGCCCCAACGCGCCTTCATCATGCCGCCGCAGCACGCCTTTGCACAAGCTTGAAGGTCGCGGTCAGGTTGACGTTGATCACGAATTCCATTTCGCATCGACATTGCGCATGAACAGGTTGTCGCGGGTGATGCCGGGTTTGTTGACCAAAAATATCAACCGAGCCCATCGCTCGCCGCCTGCTTGGGCAGCGCGTCAACGGCATCCATTCGCTCAAGTTACAAGGCAGAAGATAGGCGCGTTCGCCCAATTCCGGGCCTTCAAACGCCTCCAACGTTCGGTGCGGGTGGCAGACAGGCCACGGTCGCGCCGCGTGCATGCAGGGCTGCGCGCGATTTCAGCGCGATTACCACCCGAAAGCACGGTTACCAGCGCATTTTTTCCAGTTAAGATCAAACATATATAATCCTTTCGCTACCTGTCTCAGGCGTTTTACGGAAGCGACATCGGCACGGGCAATGTTCACGAGGTGATTCCTTGTGATGCGGCGGATCATACCGACAGAGCTTGCCCGCCCGATTCCCAAACCGCGGTCACGCCCTGCGCGCCCTCCATTCTAACCGACGACATCCAGCGCACCTGACCGGTCACCTGTTCAGATCAACAGTTTGCGGAATCTGATCGGGTCGGTGACGTTCGGCCACCACATCGGCCACAACGGGCCACGACGGGGGCGTCATCGTCACATCTTGCCAGTGCGCCGGGCCATTTCGTCTGCGGCGGGGGCGCATCGGCACAGTGGAACGGGGCAGATTACGGGCAACATGCAACCGCACGCTTGGCACCGCAGCTTTCGCCAGATCAAGGCGCGCGTTCAACGGCGCCTTGCTGCGATTACAACATCTTGCGCCGGATCATTTCTGGTTGGCGGACCTGACAGACATCCCCTGCCGGCTTCTGCGGCAATGGTTCGGCTGATCAAAAGCTCAGCCCCAAAAGTGCTGCCATAGCAACCCTGCCCCACAGGCACAGCCGCCTGCATCGCGCGGCCACGAATGCGCAGCACCGCGCCGTATCTGCGGGAGCAGAATTGTTACCGCCCGCCAAAGCCTGCATATTCTCCCAAGCGTAATGGGCCGCGCGACATAAGGGCCGCCTTGTCGGACAGTAATGCCTTCGGCCTTCAACGCCGCCATCGCGCCCATGACGTCGCCATCAGCGCAGGTTGCGCGTTTGGGTCAGCGTCAGCGCGTCCGCGTCACCTTCCAAATCAGCGCGGACAGCTTTTCGCCCAAGGCTTCGTCGTTACCTCGTCAAACACGGCTTTTTGCCGCCGGATTTAAGCGTCTGCAGATCGCGGCCCATTACCGTGGTTTGCGCGCCTTGGGCCCGGATATGACGAATGCAATGTCATAAAGTCCCCGGAATTTGCGTTGGCCAGCGCTTTAGCGCGTGGGGTGCCCGTCAAACAAGGCCTGCACGGCGACTGTGCGCTGATTTCCGCATTGGTCCCGACCAGCCACTATAGTATGGATAAGCCACCTTAATTCCCGACGAGGCAACCCGATGCCTTTCCAATTACCGCAATCCGCTATGGCGGGGTGACCAAGTTTTTTCACTGGCACCGCCCTGCTGATCCTGACGCTGATCGCGCTTGGCCTTATGCCAGCGACCTGCCCACGACACCCAAGGACGCCTGACCCGCAAGGGCGTGCGTTCTTTTCGTTACATAAAAACGCTGGTGTCACGGTGATTCTTTGTCGCCCTCGCCCGATGTCTGGGCCTTCACCCAAAAAACGAAACCGGGCTGCTGAATGCGATCACAAAACTGAAAGGCTGCTGGCCGAAACGGTCATTGGGTGCTCTACGGGTCTTTTGGTGATCGTGCCGCTGGCCGGCTGGATCGGCAGCCGCGGGCCTCCGGCTTTGCGCCGATATGGTGGCCATTGGGGCAATCCCTAACTGGTCATCCTAAAAAAAAAAAAAAAAAAAAAAAACACCACTCTCGAACACGCCTTTGGCGCGGTTGCACATTATCGCGCAAATGCTATCGCGGGGCGCTGGTCCTGCATGTGGCAGGCGCGGTGAAAACATCATGGTGATTGACCGCGATTCGACGCTGCGACGCATATTGCCGGGCGAGCGGCGATTGGCCGCGTCCCTGCGCAACACCACTCTGCTTGCGCGGTGGTCACCGCGACGTGGTCTGGATCGCGGCAAATCGCTTGGGTCTGGGGCTGGTCTGGGGCTGGGTCTGGGCCAAACCGGCCGATACAGAAGCGACGCGCCAACGCTCGACGCCTGGGTCCGAAATGGCAGCGTTCCAAAATGGCACCATCGCGCTTGAGGTCACCGCAGTTCGGTCCGTCGTGGCAGGCAGCTTTGCGATTGGACATCCGCGATCACCTTTGACGAGACCGTCCAAACTGCAAAGCCGGCGAGTGACGACCACGTCGCGATCCCCATTCGCTCGGCCTCGGTCGGTGACGGATTCAGGCGATGGGTGCGTCGTAACTCTCCTGCGAATACACCACGCGCGGCATTCCCCACAGGCAAACCCTGAGTCCGCACTATGAGGGCATCGATATCAAGAACTGTCGCCGCATGGTATGGGCTATCATCCGCCCTGGCAGGCACGCTCACGTACTCAAGGGTACCATTGCCATGCGGTCGAGAGTGCGCCTATCACCCTGACACTTCAGACGACACCGCGCAGATGACGGGCACCACTACGCTGGACCGTCGCAACTTTGGCATCGGGGAACGGTGACGGATGAAACCACGCTCGCCTTTAGCGTCACCGTCACATTCATCCACCGCCACACGGGGGACAGTTAATCCGATCAAACAACGGCGCGGGCCATATAGCCCCGCCCCCATAAACCAAATAAACGCCGGGGACCTGCCCCGGCGTTTTCGTTTTCTCCAATCAATAAAAAAGCTTATTCAGGCCTTCATCGCTTCGATAGAGATGTTCACTTGTACTTCGTCGCCGAACGAAAGGCGCGAAACTGACCGAGGTTAAAGTCGGTGCGGCGTCACAGTGGTTGGTCGCGTCGAAAACCGCCCAAGCTTTTTTGGCCATCGGATGGCTCGCCATCTGGTTCTGCTTGGCGTCCAGCACAACGGATTTGGGTGACTCATTTCGATGGGTCAGGTCGCCGGGTGATCAAAGCAGTTTTCTCGCCCGTGACTTCGAGCCCGTGGAGACAATGTCACATGTCGCCATCTTCGGCCCCAAAGAAGTCGCTGTCATAAAGTGGCTCGGTGCGCGGATCCCAGCAACCGTGATCATTGTCTTTGACGGGGAACGATACCGAAACCGAGGAATTCGCTGGGCTCCGCTTCGTCCATTCATGAGTTTCACCGTCAAAAACGGCTGGAACATCGACGTGGTGGGTCGAGAACCCAAGGTGGTTTAAGGTGAAAACGATTCTGGCTGTGGCTTGCGATCAGCACGTATTTCTCGGCTGCGAACGCGATGTTGGCATCCCAGGTAGGGCAGTAGCAAGAAGACAGACTTTGCATGTTCATTGGAATTGCTCCTGTTGGCGCTTGTGTCTGGAGTATACATAAAGGCATTTCAACATTTCAGCAACCCAGCAGCTTCAACAGTAGTGGCGCATTGTGCGAACAGTCGCGCGCCTTTAGATACCCGCTTGCCGTACAGCACCGGATAGGATCAGACCACCTACCGGAATCCCCGCAGGCTAAAGGTTTCAGGTTATGACCACACGGACGTTCTGCGATATGAACACCACAATGAAATGCCCCGCCCGTCCCAAAGGTGGAAAATCCGGGCCGATACGCTCTTACCCGTCCCAGATCGCAAAAGCTGCACCGGTGGCAGCAGCGTTGGCCCGGACCGAGCGGGGGCGTAAACAAGACGCAGCTCGACGGCGCAGGCGTTCAATCTGTTATGTCGGCAACGCGGGCTTTGCCCCCGATAGCATCAGGCTTGCGCCCAGCATAAGGCGAAAAAGCACCAGGACAGCCCCACCTTGAAACAACATCACAATCAGAGCCAAGTTCGACCCGGCGTCAGCCACAGCCCCCGTCGCTTGCCAGGCACCAAAGCCACCCCGAAGCACCCGCTGACGCTGCCGCAAGCACTGCCCGCGATCCATCCACCATTCCGGCCTTGCGTTGGAAAACTGAACGCTGTCTGCTGTTAAAAATTCGTTACTGCGCCATTGCTCTGACAACCTTCATTCAAACCTATGTTCTCTTCCCCATCAGTTCTCGTATGAGTTCATGACGAAAAAGAGGGCGCACTCGTACCATCCAGTGATCAAGGTGGACCTATTCAAAACGTCCGGTTCCAAAGATACGTCTGTGTACAAACCCGAGTCGTGTGCCCCCTGCGCGTCCACGGCGCCCTTGCCCTGCCCGCCAAAAACCGTTGTATATCGGCCCTTCGTTTTGCATTATCTTTTGAACGCGCAGACTCTCGTGGTGGGGCCGCAAAAAAACGCAAATGCTCCTACCTATGAAATGCGCCTGATATAAAATATAGTGCACATTGCCGCTTGATGAGGCATGTATGATGCGCGTCAGGACTTGTCCAAACACGCAAAGCAAGAAGGTCTTATCGAACATTTTGGCACAGTTTTGGCTGACAACGACGGCAAAGCTCGTCGGAACCAGGCCGAAACTGGGGCGTCAAAACGAGGCCTTACAAGATCAACAAAAACCGCAAGGGCCACTATGCCTTCTGCGTTCGGACGCACCTGCGGACCGCCGTTTCAGGAAATGGAAACGCCTGATGCGTTTGCATGATGACGTGATGCGACATTTTGACCATCAAAAGTTGATGATGAGCCAACAAAGAAGCTGCCATCGGTCAGATGCAAAAACGTGGACGAAACCCCGAGGCGTGGCGAACGCCGCGAACGTGCGTTTGATCATTTCAGCTGCAATAAAGAACATTAAACCATGCCGCTAAAAACCAGTTTTCCGGGCCGGCCGTAAGGTCTGCCCCTTCTCGGGCGACAACGCACCGGCATCGATTATAAAGGACACACGTCTTCTGCAGCGCTAATCTCTGAGCGCGGCAAAAATCGTTTCCTTCCGTTTATCACCCAGTCTCCGCGAAAAAGCAGCGTGAATTTGGGCCCGTGCCATCAAACGCGCCCGTTCCTCGCCTTGCTGCCCTACGCCGTTAAAGTAAGGAAGAAAAGGCACAATGCAAGTTTCCTTCTGGGAACTGTGTCCAAGCTGGCGCCAAATGGGGCGAAGTCGTGGACGAAAGCCAGGGCTACGCACGCAACTATCTGGCTGCCTCAGGGCCAAAGCGCTGTCGGGGCTTCCAAGCAACATTTCGAAAAGCGTTCGAGGCCGCCAAGCACAGCTTGAAGCTGAAACCTCGAACCAAAAAAGAAGCCCCGAAGCCATGGCGACAAGCTGATACGCGTCAGCAGTTTCGTTGTGATTCCGCTCCGCTTCCGATTCGGCGCTCTGTGACGTTCCGTCACAACACGTGACGCATCCGATGTGGGCAACAGCCGAAGCTTCACAGTCGACCGCAAAGCAGGTCATTCTGGGCAGCCCCATTCAAAGATCGGCCTGCACGACGTTACCGCGTTCTGCACCCCGAAGTAGAAGTCACCATTCAGCTAAGTTGCACGTTCCGCGAAGAGGCGAGCTCAGGTGCTGGCAAGTCGATCCAGAATTGCGCAGAGAAGAAGCGCAGCGAATTCGAGATCTCTGAAAACTGTGTGACGATCTCGGATCCGGCCGATCCGACGACGATGATCTGCCAACAACAAACGAGGAATTCGGACGAAGGACGAAGCGTAAGCCTAAGTCTTTCGACCTGAGCAAATGAAACGGCGCCGCTGAGCCTTCAGCGGCGGCGTTTTCGTTGTCCACATCGGCGACATGCCGCCCTTATGTAAGCGACGCCCTGCCCATCCGGAAACCGGGCGGCCCCCGGGGGGGGGGGCCCCCCATTTGTTTTTTCCCGCAGCATTCTCATGGATTGTATGCTAGGCGGCTCCCATAACGATGCGAGTCACCCGCGATGAATACGCTCACACGCCGCTCCCTTTGTCAGATGTTGCTTTTTGCGGCACCCGCCCTATCCGCCTGCGCCAGTTACCGAAGCAGAACCGCCCGCCGTGGCCCGTAAAAGCCCTTCACCCGAACCGAGACGCCAGAGCTGCGTGGCCTGATCAACAAATGCGGCCGATTCACTTACGAAGTGCCCCGCCCCGTGGTCCACCGCCTTGCATCCGCGAAAGCACGCACCGTCAGATGCGCGCAATGGGCCTTATTTCGGGCCTGCTTCAGACCTGCCCGCAAACCGCACCGCGGCATGGGCTTTAGCGGCGACGCCGGCAACTTTTAATCCTATGGTCAATTTGAAGTACGGGCGTTAAAAATACCTGCGCGGGCGCTGGCTGCTGTTCCAATGGCGATCAGCCACAAGCAAATTCAAATGTACGCCCGCGGTACTATTACGAAGCAAAACGGCGCGGCATGTTGGTTTGAAAAAACCGGCCTGCGCAAGCGCTGACGCTGCGCGAGTCCGGCACGGCCGCTGCCAGCATACGGCCCCCAGATAGCCAAAAGGGCACCCCAATCGGGCGGCCCTTTCTTTTTACGTCACCGGCTGGGGTGAAAAGACTTATTCGTCGTCAGCTCTTCTCGGCTGTTCTGCAGATCTTCTTTCGACACTTCTTTTCTGTTCAATGTCGCTTGTTTCGAACACGTGGTCGACCACTTTATCTTGAACAACGGTGCGCGCATTCTGCTGCTGCATCTGCTGGTTGTTGAACGAATTCAAAGAACTGACGCTCTGACCAGGTTACTGACTGCCTGGTTCATTGATCGCTTGGGTCATTTCCGCGTCGGTCACCTGAACTTCGGCTTTTACTGACCCAAGCCGGCCAGCAAGCAGCCCAGACGCACCGCGGCGCTCGGCAGCTTCTTGTGCTCGTCTGTGGTCTCGATCTCGGGGGATCGTGGCCTTCAAACTCGGGTTGTCTTCGTTGCCACAGCTGGTGCGCGATCTGGCCGGCTTCGGCCTTCAACCAAACGACGGGGCAGATCAAAGCTGACCATTATTTGTCCAGCTCGTCCAGCAGGCCGCGTTTCATAAACAGCGCGCGAGGCACCGGTATATCCGGCTTCCAGACGCTCTGGATCTGGCTTTTCAACGCGGCGAGGTCTTCTGCACCGAATTTCTGCGCCAGCTCGTCGTCGATTTTGCAGCGTACGGGCTGTTTCACTTCTTTAAACTTTGCATCGAATACGCTTCTTTGCCCGCTGAGTGAGGTTGCTTGTAATCTTCGGGGAAGGGACCACGGTGAACGTCTTTTTTCGTCGCCGCAACAACACCGAACAGCTTGCTCTTCAAAGGCCGGGGATGAACGGATGTTGAGAACCCAGAACCAGCGGGTAGTCTTCTGCAAGCGCCGCCTTCATAAGGCTTCGCCGTCTACCTTGCCGAGGGAAATCAAATGTTGATCTGATCGCCATCTTCGGCCCTTGGCACCCTCTTCGCGGGCTTCAAAAGTCTTGAAGCCGTCTCTGCCAGATTGGCCAGGCTTCATTCGACGGCAGCGTCGTCAGCTTGACAAAACCATTTTGTCCAGCGTGATGGACGACAGGTCGACTTCGGGGCATCTCTGGCAGCGGCTTCAGTAGTTCATGGTGACCTCGACGTCAGTCGCCTTCTTTCCAGTTTCGTTTCGCCATTTGACGTCAGGCTGCATCGCGGGGGCGATTCGCCGCGACTTTTTCAAAGTGTTCCTGCAGGCGACCATCAATTGCTTTCCTGCATTGGCTTCGCCCCGTACCTTCTGCCGAACTGCTTTTCAGCAGCGCCATTTGCACTTTACCTTTTGCGGAAACCCTTCATCTCGACTTCGGGCCTGCGCTTCGGCCTAGCTTTTCGTTGACCTTGGGCCTCCAGCTCAGTGCTGTCACGAGGATGGTTCATAGCGCGTTTCAGACCTTCGTCAGGCGTCTCGTTGACCTGCATGTTTGCTCCAGTAGGGTAAGGCCCGCGCATGCGTGGCGCGGGCGGAAAAATTTCCGCTCTTCTATTGCGGGCCTGCGCTTTGGGCGCAAGCGGAATTTGGCGGCGGGGTCCCGTGGGACGGCAATTTGCCCCCTGCCCCCGCCTAACCGGTGGTAATAACGTCTCGCGTTGGTCCTCAAAGCGGCGAAGGGTCACCGCCTCAGGCCCCGATCAAGCCTAGGTCATGCCCAGTGCTTCTTTATAGCATCTCAAGGACGGCTCTTCCTTCGGCGATTCATCGCCTTCAACGCTTGCGCAGCGCGATGACCTTGCGCAGAACTTTGGTGTCGTACCGCGGACTTTGGCTTCTGCCATGACCTCTTTTTGCTGCTCGGCCAGGTTTTCTTTTCTGCATCAGCCGTCGATCCGCTCTACGAACTGGCGAAGTTTCCGTTGCGTGACACGATACGTGCATCACCGATGGGCTTCTGCGGATTCCGGGATTGTTGGTAGCACTGTCGCTCATCTGGGGCGTCCTATGTCTTGAATGGTGTCAGCGCATGACTACCCCGTGCCTGCCCTGCCGCAAAGCCACTCTGGCCATTGGGCGGAATTCGGATAGCTCGCGCCCTATGGAAAACGCATCTCTAACTATCTTTGACGGCCTGATCTGGCTGGGCGGCAGCTATTCTCGTTTGTTGGGCTGGTCGGCTTGTGTGTGTTATCGGTGCGCGTGGCCCGCGCCAAACGCGCCCCGCCCTGTCCGAAAGAAAGAGATGCGGCGTCGTCTTGACAGAAAGTCCTGCCGTGAAACCGTGCGCAGTTGCTGTTGTCGGTGTCGGGCTGATGATGGTCGTCGTGGTTTTATTATCTCGGGTAAACGCTTGTTTTGCAGGGCATCGCGCGCCTGCCGGCCGCGGTTCACAACGGCTTGCGCCTGCCAACATTCAAAAAGTCCACTATATGTTTCTCTGACACCTGCACTTATGGCGGTCTTTGAGGCGGAAATAGCATATGATTGAAGCAGATTGGATTTGGGGCCTGATTGGGACTGTTGATTGGATGGTGTGGCGCGGTGTATCTGCTGGGCCAACGGCCGACATCAATGGGGCCAGTGGCATCGTGGGCGCGGCTTGATCGGACGGGTCGGGCCGCAGCACTTGGGCCGACGCATCAGCTTTTGCCGCCCCTGATTGGTATTCCCGCGGCAATCGCGGCCTTGTGGGCCCCCGACTCCAAGCGACGACCACCGACCGAAAACCTTGGCTGCGTTGGCGTGCAGGGCTGTTGGTCGTCTGGGGCACCCGTATGGCAGACGGCTGCACGTCCGGCCACGGGGTTTGCGGGATTTCGCGGCTTGAGCCCCCGCGGCATCGTCGCACGTTGGTCGATATCGCGGCGGGGCCTTGATGGTCGTCGTCTTGCGCAGCTTGTCGGAGGGATTTGAGATGCGTAACATTGGAATTTTGCCCGCGCTTGCGGGCGCTTTGTTTTGGCACCGGACTGTACCTGTTCTGGGCCATGACAGATACCCAAAGGTCCAGGGGTTTCTGGATTTCTTTTGGCAGCTGGGACCCGACATTAGCCTTTTGTCATGGAGGGCCATTCTGGCCTATGGCGGTGGCGTGGGCGATGGACCCGTACCCGTTCGCCCTGTTACCGGTGGGACTTTTCCGCCCGCCCGATGCCGCTGGAATCGGCAAGTGATATCGGCGCAGTGCTGTTTGGCGCAGGCTGGGGTTGGTCGGGCTGCTGCCCGGTCCGGCGCTGCGTCGTGGGTTTTGGCGGCTTGGCGGCATTATTTCCTGATGCGCCATTGCGTGGCAGGATGATTGATCCGCCCCCAAAGCGCGGCGGATATAGAACACGCACCACCGCGACGGCTGGGATAAATCAAGCTATGGATATTCGTTAAAATCCACCCCCCGCTTCTATGCTCCCCTCAGATCGACCCGTCGATTATGGGGCGCGATCAAAGAGGCCGGCATTCACCTTTAATTTTGTGCAAACCGCCCCGGGACGCCGAGGTTCCCCCCAGCCATCAAACATGCGGCCATTTCAAGCGCCGCAAGGCTGCCCGGACTGCGTTCGCGTTTCAGGAGTTGACCCATCAAAACGATGACCCCGACGTCATTGCCCACATCGCGAAATCGGCGTTGGCGCAGGACGAAGTCGTTCGGGCATATTGCGCCCCTCTGGCACACGGTCCACGATTGCTTGGGCTTTTGGTCAGGCTGGCAAAAAACCGGCTGACCACGCTGATAGAAGGCCGCCCGTGCCGGCGCTATTGACCTGAGCCATATTGCGCGACGTTGCTCAGCGCCCCCCACGCCTAAGAGCCGCGCACAAGGGCCCTCTTGTCCGTCACGACAGCAGATTAAGCGCCCGCTTTTGGCGCATATCCCCCACACAAGCCACGTTCATTCTACATCATCCCATAGTGCGCATCTTTTACCGCTGCTTCATTCCCCTTTCAAGATTGACGCACAAAGGTTACGAAATCTGCTTATGCGATGAGAAATCGCTTAAACGTCAGTCTTGCGCCGAATCGGCCAGCTCAAACACGGAATTTCCGGTGCCCGAGACATTACAGTGAGATTACGATATAATCCCCCCTGTTAACCGCGGATAATCTCGCGGCAAATGGCAAGACCCAGACCGGGCCCCCTCACCGCCTTGCCCCGGTAAAACGAACTGAAATTTTCAAAAAAATCCAGTGCTTTGCGAAGCGGCGTCAATTCCTACGCCATTGTCGTAGGCAGATCAACGATGGATACGCCGCCCCACCCGTGATGTGCCGTATTGGGGGGACAGCTGCCGGGTCGAATCGGCCCACAGCAATTATTCGTGCATTTGTAAATCAAAGTTTATTGGAAAAAACCTGCACCAAAAAACGATTTCCCAGATCGGGGTATCCAGCCACGGATAGTCTTCACCGCCGCTTGCCTCCGGAATTCAAATCTTGATCCACCCACGCGTTATTCGCCGCCCCGCCGCTGGTGATGGGACCCGCCTGATCAACACATCGCGCCAAAAACGGCCGCGTTGCCGCGTTCGAAATGAGGACCTCGCCGTTTTCAAAGCCAAGGACAAGCTCCCAAGGGGCAAGATCATCCAACAAAGCGTGTAAAGGCCGGATTGGTTTTCGAGTGGGAATAAATAAAAACGACGCGTAGGCGGGGTCTTTTTTCTCCGGCCCATCGTCTTCTCTT
>Ga0163217_1071564_pt1 | contig 14772 bp, 9 predicted proteins | sample SynspAceP_FD_185933 | JGI IMG/M metagenome (GOLD analysis project Ga0163217, IMG submission 185933) | Saline lake microbial communities from Ace Lake in Antarctica - Synechococcus sp. Ace-P (PacBio error correction) | ecosystem: Environmental > Aquatic > Non-marine Saline and Alkaline > Saline ... | reverse complement strand
CATACACAACTTAAACTTGTTCAACCCATTTATAAAAAAAAAGAAGTTTTTTCAATATAAATGGATCATCTTAAACCAACTACCACCATATTAAATCAATTCTCATCACGATATACCTAATAATAATACCTCCAAAACTCCATAAAAAAACCACTCATTTGATATTGCTTCTATACCTTGACCAAAATGAACTCCAGCCAGAATAAAAGAACCACCTTTTAGAATATCATATATCTTCAACGTAAGGTTAAATGATGATTGTTACCACACATAAAATTTGCTCCTTACAATTAAAGTGTTCAGAATACCTCCACAAATAACACCCAATTAAAATACTTTATTTTGTATCTGTATCAATCTTAAACTATTCCATCAGACCATAGCTACTTTTTAAATACAACGACAAAAGAAAAAGTATTTAAATCAATGAAACAAAACCTCTACAAAAAAAAACATTTTATACAAAAACGCAACAAGCAATTCCAATATATATTCGATTAAACATCAAAAAACACATAAGGAATTTAATTATTTTTCTCAATAACCTTAAACTCCTTAACACAACATCATATTTTCAATACAACAAGACAGATCCCCAAAAAATACAATGAACTCTCCAAAATAATCAAAATTCCAAAGTATACAAACTCACCAAAAATATGATATTAATCCGATTATAGATATAAAATTAAGCAAATTGATATTTAATTTGAAAATAGTAAAGAAATCTCCAAAACACTATTATCACATGATTTGAAATATCTCTCAATAATATAGCTCACAGTACCACTCTCCAATTTATTACTATACTCCCGACCTCATAACTATCCAACCATAGATATACCATGGTATCTTCCCGAATCATTGAAACTTTTTTTGAAACGAAAAATGCTCTGAAAAGACAATTATGAAATAATCTAATAACATAGAATTATTTAAATATATAAAAGATTCATAGAAATATTCAAAAGTATAGTCTTTTTATTAATCACAATTAGACTCTAGCAATCACACTATAACCACATAAAAATAATATAGGCTCTCTTAAAATAATTTTAGTCTTATGTAAAAAAATCCTTCCCAATCACGAAATCAATCTTCTAATTTAATCTATAAATCATTGCAAAGTACCAGTAAATTATCTAACCCAACAAAGATACTAGAACATGGCAAAACTAACTCATGAAAACTTTGAAATAGCTTTTACCACCAAATCCAGTCTTCAATCCATTAATATATTCTTAAAGTATAATTGTTCCAACCAATTATTTATCAAAAAATATCCATAATTTACTTTACTTCTTTTCTAAATATTAAAAACATTAAATCCAAAAAAAATCATCTAATTATCACTTAAACAATATATCTACCTTTTTAATATTTTTTGGAAGCCTACGTATATAATAAACTTGAATAATTAATTGAAAAAACAAATCCCACATCAATCAAAAGCAAACTCTCCTAGCAATTCTCAATTAATCTCCAAAAACAATTCTTATACTTGACTCAGAATTTTCAATAATGCTCTTAAATGTTTTCAATAAGTCCTTTATCATGCATTCCTTACCTACCGGTCCTCGATTTGAAAACGGAAAAATAAATTCGCTTTTCGTAACACATCTACCGATCTATTATCTTATCTAAAAAATTCCCACCCTTTCATGCCTATTACCAAATCCAGGAGTATTAAATCCTCACATCCTCTTCATTATTAAAGAGAGCAAAGTTCAAAACTCTTCCCCCAGTTCACAAACAAGTCCTGCAATTAAAATATTCAACAATATCTTGACGCAATCCAAACTTAATCTAATCATATGAAACTGTTCAATTTCCATATTTAAAAACTTAACAATTATATAAAAGATTATCACCTAATTATAATCCACTGGTAAACTTCCAAAATCCAATTTCTCGTAACAATAAATTCATAAAAAGACTTCTATAATAACTTCTTCTTTTTTTCATCTTCCATAGTCATCCATTTGAGAATCCTAAATACTTATTGTCTAATCAATTTTTCCAAAGTTTACAAGCCTGTGTTAACTTGTCACAAAACGAACCGATATAGACATACCCAATCTTGAACAATTCTTCCCCACCTCCACATAATTCCATAATAGTACAAATTCATTATAAAAGACAATAGAATCCTGCCACTTTTAAAAATATCCTTCTATTGTTTTACAACTCAACAAAAATCAACAGTAAAAAGCAATTCAAATAAATCAATAACTTAAAAACACCTCTCGAATAATTTAATATTCATTAATATTCTAATTAGTCCAACATCAATTAATCATAAATGAGACCAATTCCTAAACTATCATTATCACTTACGAACATTAGCTTTAACTTCACATCATTTTTCTAATCGTATTAAGTAACATCTATAACCCACTACCCATTATTAAAATTATAATGTAGGACAGTTCCCTATCAAATCGCCTACAAATATTAAACAATCATCCAAAACCTCATAGTACAGAATACAGCAATGCCATAGAAGCAAAACGGTATCAAAACATAATACATCGACCTTATTTTACTAGATGAAATCCATTCATCAATTTTCAATCTTTGGATCCTTGACAAACCTCCACATATTTTGATACACACTATTATCCTAAGCTTTGATACGACATCTAACGCATCCTATACAAAACCATATCTTTATCCCTTATCCTCTGTAAAAAGAGCCTTGCCAATACACAAATTCATAAGTCAACGACAAACAAGAATATATCTACGTAAAAATAACCTTAAAAAAAACGTAAGTATACTAAACATATTAAATATCAACCCTTGTTGAATTATATTAAATGACTAATAACTAATATCGTTATACTTCACTAAATCTTTAAAACAAGTTCAATAAATTCCTAAGAACACAAATCAATATCTAATTGGAAAATGAAAAATTCAACATTTAAAATTTTCAAGTCATGAACACATGTCCATGCACCACACAAAAAAACAATTTATGCACTTTATAAATTTAATATTATCCACTTATTAATCTATCCTCACTATACTTTATCACTTTGTTCATGGGAATACAGTATGGAAATACTATTTAAAAATCTAATAATTAGTCAACTTCAATTAAATATGATTTATATTTAATCGGCACATGTATTGGCAACGTCAACATTATATCCCTTTTAAATTAACAAATTATAATCAGATATATAAAACATTCATACACAATTCTTTTCCTATCGTATGAAAATTGCTTAAACTATCATCGTTTTTCCCAAATCCAAATAAAAACCCCCTCCATTTAAAACTGATATAACATCTGTAATTTTATAATCAATAAATAAGATATAGGTAGCACACCTCTATTTTTTTATCTAGCTTACCTAATAGAATTATACTACCCTTTTAACCCCCATCTTTTTCTTATCATTAAATGGTTATAAATATTCTTAATTATAAATTTTTGTCTATGCATTCCCAATCTCATATGTAATACCCAGGTCAACTCAGTCTACCTACACGTTCCACATTATTTCTCTTATAATGCCTTTCGACAAACCTTAAGTCATATAATTCAAACCAACGAGGTTAATATTAATATGGTTTCCATACCTTTTTGAATATGTATACCAGATTACCTGATCAGGCAATAACATATTTTCCACTATTCCATTTCAATCCTTTTTTTCTTTTCTAATTATACTACCATAGTGCCTACGAATGGCCTTCTCACGAACCAATAAACTCTCAGCAACTAACGTTTTACGTAATGTATCTCTAATGAGCTTATAAAATCCAGAACTTTGTTTAAAATCCAACTTAACTTCTTCAATTCCAATTACAACTATTACTCCACCTTTACATGGCAACGTTAGACTTATTCTAAATCATTTTAGCCTCATAAAGTCCATTTACCTTATCCTCAATCTTTGCTTAAATATCATGGCTTACCAAATAAAATAATAAACAGCACATAATATTAAAAAAAAAATACTGCATCTTTTCCAAATTTTACTGACTTTGTTTGACACCCTTTTTCCTCCAAAAATTGTGATTCAAAAAATCATATATTATTAAACCACAACTACTATAAATACAATAACAAATTACGGCAAAGAACAAACTGCTACAATCAATACCACCTAATAACCTGCCACAATCTTAGCATTTTGCTACAATTTGCAATCGAACCCCCATCATATATTAAAACGGTCGAGATATGTATCATAAAACCGAAAAGATATTATATTATAATGTCAAACGCCAACAGGAAAATTATCCTCATCCAACCTAATTCATATATCAAAAGTGAACTCAACTCCATTCAAAGGACAGAGTCTATTTAACCAGATTGGAATCAATACCCTTTTGATATCCGATACCTTAAAGCTTAAAATCAGTACCTAATACTTAATCAACTCTTTTTTTCATACAGTCACCCGCCCAAAACTCAAACCTAATATCATGTGGGGAAAGCTCATTCCTTTCAGTTCGTGTTTTCAAAATTCATAATGTTCCGAATTTCCTGTTCAATCTGCAGAATATACATATTTCCTAGATTACACAAAATACTATTCCTACAAATCGGCCATAAAAACAGCCCCCCCTTTTTTCCCCCCCCCCCCCCCCCCTTTCGTACTCCAAAATTCCAAAGAAATAAGTCTTCTTTAAAATCCTAAACTTGCCTCCATAATAAAATCCCGATTAACATAACTTATGAAATGCATTGAGCGATAAATCCCAGCGACCGATGTATATTTCCAATACAAACTAACGAAACTGACCAAGCTATGTTTAACTTCCACGGAAAATAAAAATAGGTATTTCGAACTCCCCTTATATTCATACAAATATCCATTTTAATATTCACCATTCCTAAATATGCTATTACGACTCCCCTCGAAAAAAAATCCCCCCATTTACACCATACACCTTAACCAAACTGACCCAAAAGCTTTTGAATTCAACAAACATCACTACCAAAAAACAGCTTAACAAAATACATATTCGTAAATATATGTTCCAAAATGAACATTTAAATCTTTACCCATTGAATCCAACACCATAAATATTCTCTTCTATACAAAAACATCTGGAACAAACATAACCTTCTAAAGTGCCAATCTGGACAATTTGTTATACTAATGGAAAATACTCAAATCAATTAATTAAAAATAAAGTACAATTGATAAGAATATAAATCCTCATTAAATGGAAAAAAGCCTCCACCCTTTTTCCTTCAAATTCCTAACTCACCAAAATCACCTATCGAAATTATTCAATAACAAATCAAATCCTAACAATTAAAAACCTCAAAAAATGAAAATCAAGTAAAACACGATCAAAAAGTATTCTTAAATGTCAATCAATGCCAAAACTGAGCAATATCATATACGATCAAAACCTTAAAAATAAACCTAAAATTCCTCTTTAAATGGGTAAGACAGCAAAATGAATCCAAAAAAACAGTACCAACCATTCCAGCCATGTAAAACACCTTTAGAATCCGCTACATACATTGAAATTGTAACCCAACATCAATCAGATTCTAAAATTAAAACGTCATCGGAAACACACCTACTCAATAATCAAATAAAGGAACCGTCAAATCCAAATCTTCATAACTCCACTACTCTCAATTGGATTACAATAAACTTAAAACAGGTTTCAAACTGAATACCAAGCCTTCAATATCAATTACCAAGGATAATACCATCACATCGATACAAAAGGCACCACCACTTCAGTTCACTGCATTCCTTGTTGCCGAACTCCAAAAACATTAATACCCAAACTGAACATACCTTACAATCTCGTTAACTCAAATAGGTATGTCTAGCAAAATGACTAAAGATCACATACAATCTGACACAAATGGAAATATATCACCAATCAAACACAAAAAAATCCTTTGACCTAGTATTTCATGGAATTGCAAAACACTTTCTTTACAAAAAAATTGACAAAACTAATGTTATAATAGCCCAAAGAACAAACCAGGAAGCGAAAAAAAAAAAAACACCTAAAAACCCATAAGCATGTAACTCCAGTATACCTATTCAAGCAATACACGACGCAAGCATTCTGCCATTTAATTCCTTCCTACAAAGTACTCTAACTACACTAATACCCCTGAATTATAAAAATTATTTCAAAAATCATTACCAAATTTCCACTTACCACATCACATGTACAAATTAAAAAAATGCATCTAGATCAAGGAACTACAAGATCAATTGTACTGGCAACCCGAAACCATAACAATTTTAACCAAATGATTCCCACAAAGGCTTCTATTATGGATAACCGAACGTTAATTACAAGCCTTCAGCCGTCTCAAATCAATGCTTGTTATATGGAAAAGACACCTAGGAGTTCACAGTTCAAGCCTAAGAATCCTAGAAAGTTAAATCTCCATCGAACTCCAATACTAGCATGCACACGTGTATCATCAAATACACAATAACCATCCAATTTAAGCCGGTTGTTCAACCTATCTACACTATATGCCAATAAAATTCCAATATCTTTTCCAATACATTAAGCTATCCCAAAATTATCACCTCTACAACAAAACAAAAACATACGGATAATAAATTAACAACTCTTTATACTGAAACCAAAAGGACATTTCTATTTCCTTCAAATCCCATCAAAATCTTCCAGAAAGTATCAAATGCATAACCTCTCTCCTACCAGAACACATGTATATCAATAAATTCTATGTATCCTTATCAACCTGTACCAAAAAAAAGAGATTCTCGCTCAACTAACCCAACCCTAAACCTTAACAAAACATTTATCCATGTATCCATCATGCAATGATATCAATTTCTATTACCTACATACTTTTTACTACCCTTTATCAACCTTAATCCCAAATGTATATATGAAGTTCAAAAGCCACAATTGATAAGCCCACTATTAACTACACCCAAAAGTCGGTTTCAATGACCAATTCAATCACCTTAGAAAATATCATCCCATAAAAGATAAGCTTTTCAATTCTACCGGTAAATCTACACAAATATAAGGAATTTCCTTCTGAAACATAAATGCTAACACTTGATGGTAAAAAAATGTTCAAACCTTATAGTAAACAATTAACGTTTCACTCAACCTCCCCCACATCCATCAAACTAATAAAAGATAACATGCCTATATCCAAAAAGACCAAAATATCAAAATGGTAACTGTTGCAGAATTATAAATCATCAAATCATAAAACAACAAAAGCCCCTGACCTCCTAATCATGCATCATAAAGCTATAACAACCAAAGGAACTCTATAGATCCACTATACCGTACCTGGATGACATATTATTATAAAGAAAAGCTCCCCTACTCCTAAAAAAAAAAAATAAAGATAAAATAAACTAAAAACTATAGAATTATACTCATGACCCCTTATCATAAGAACTTAAACACAATCGACATATTTCTAACATTCATACATTAATGAACGACAATAATCTCATTCTCGCCATCTACTTCGTACCCTTTCTATTATATCTTATCCAGACATCGGGTTGCAATATCTGATGATTCACAACTTATCAACAAATCACACATGATCCTTTACATTAACCCTTTGCAAGACTTACCCGTAAAACAATGTTATTGATGTCATTTATTTACTCATTCTATTTATTAAATCCCAAAAAAAAGCAATCATTTGTTACCGTTCTAAGTATTTTGAATGCTTTACTTTCATTACAAAACGTATTTAAAACCACCCAAGTCACTTGCTTTGTCTACCTTAATTTTCACTATAGGGATCTCCGTTTTCGTTTCTGGTTCTAAAACAATTTTCTTCCCCCCCCAATGAAACTTTCAAATATTCAGATACCCTTTATAACTATCGAAAACAACATCAGAATAAAACCATAATACAAATCCTAACATCCCTATAATACCATATCAAGTCAACTACGGAAAAATAGAAACTGGAATTATCCGCCATATTCATAACCCCATTAGTGGTAAATCCTTCGCATCTTGACGAAATTATAGAGCAAATATTAAAAAACTTACGCTATTATAATATTGATTTAATCATACCTATACGTTGGCATATAACTATGGGCAAGGAAAAACAGCCACAAACAGCCCAAGAAAAATCCAAAAACTACCCAATTTATTACTTATTTACAATATTAGAAAAATTCACATCGCTGTAACCCTATCATCCCTTATTTACTGCGACAAACACCGTCCCATGATCTCCCACTATCATAAAATCTGCAACAAATTGAATACAGCCATCATTTCTTTTCCAAGAGTCCATCCATTTTGTCTGCTACTATTTGTAAAAAAAATCCGAGTGAACTTGAAATATCACTGTGCCCCATTCATAACGTATCCACCATAAACATCTAAATACTTTTAAATTATATGAAAGTAAATCGCAATCTATAATCCCCTTCAAAATCCATATCGCAGCCCCACAGTCCGTCAGACCCAATGTCCCAATATTCTTTCCCATAAAGAAACATAAGAACTAATTACTATTAACGAACATTCTTACATAACATAATCCACCAAAAAACTAAATATCTTATTCAAAATTAATCCCGACCGTAATCCAAATCTATCCCTCCATAACTCTATATTAACTAAGTTTGGCAATGTAAAAAACCTGCTGAGGCCTTGTCTATCCTATAACTCCCAAACTTTTCATTATGGGACTCGCAAATAATCCACTCGGGTCAAGATTCTCAATTATTTCCCACCGTTCAACAAAGCCTACACAAATTGCATGGCTACTATCACGAAACTCAGGATCATCTTGACAACTGCTCCAATGCTTCTGACTGCAAAAGGAAACGCCCGAAAATCAAGTAATATGGACGATACCATCAAAAAAAAAAAGCAAAGCAATTCCAACAACCGACACCACTGATACATTCAACCATTTGGAATTCGTCCAAAAAGCAAAACATATTCTACAGCCATTCATTTCCAGATACCTTGAAAACCCTATAACAAAAACTGTCTGAAAACCCAATTATGCCAAAAAAACAAACAAAAATACAAAAATGCCCGGTCATAACAAATTAAATGAAAAATCATCAAACATGATCGAAGGGATATGGTAAACTTACCACCTTGACTTTTGAGTTGCGAACGCGATTTCAAACAATATGAAATAACACTACCATAAGAAAGTTGCAAATAATACTTAATCAAAAAAACAAATCATTCTTCTTTACCCATAGCTAAAACATGGTCTCGCCATCTACAAAATTTAGAAGACAAGATGATTCCTTTACACACAGTACTAGACAGTATAATACACTAATAAATGTACATAGACCAGAAATAATTAATTCGGATTCTAATTTTTTAAAGTACCAGATATCAAATTTAACGAATATGTTCATTTACTATAAAACAAAGTGCATATTTTACGAATTCAAAATCTCATAAAAAATACGATCCTCTGGAAGACAATCATTGCAAAATATTTAAAATATTCAGTAACTCAAACAGTTATGATGGCAATGGCCTTTCGCATGCAAATGAAACCCACTTTTAGAACTTCCCTTAACCCAACAATATTACATGATCTTGAAAGGTTATTGCACTACCTAAAAAAAGTATAGGAATAATCTTATTAAAATAAAAAATATAAAATATTACAAGATGATAATCCTCTACTACTTTTCCATTACACACAAGTTTAAATGATTCGCAAATCTTATAAAAAGATACTCAACTAAACTCACATTCCATAAAATCATTACGAACTTTATTTCACTATAATACCCTTTCAATTGAACCGCCATATCCTACACCATAAATTTGTATTACTACTCACTGGCTTAAAATCCAGCTATTCACAAACTAACATTATCCTAAGACAATATCGGAGAATTGATTACCAACCAGTCTAGAAACAATATTGATCCCATTAAAGCCCTCACGGAATTAAAAAACTTTAAAAATAATTTATCCTAATTCGGCCTCCTTCCATAACTCCCTCGCCAAGCTTGTATGATATGGTTTACAGACTTCTTGCTTTGTATTAATAAAACAAACATAAAGTCAACACCTAAGAAACATAGCCATTATATAAATTTCGAGCTTATACTATACTATCAGGACTACTCTAATCACCTCATACATTTTAAAACCATTCTAAAGTTTCACCTTTTTCCCAAAGCTCTTTTTAAAAATTCACGCCCTCTATAGTATTCCAAGAACTTCCGAAATCCATCCCACTCGTTGATTCCATATAAATATGAATAACTCTTGTAATTTTCTGCGAGTTCTTAATAATCTCCACGTATTGATCTTCCAAAACCTCTTCTCGACCAAATTCACCTTTCTTCTATCTGTTCTCTAATCATCTTGTTCCCTCTTCAAGTTTTCTAAACTCTTCTAAAGTTCTCTCCTAAATTTAACTCTCAACATTTAATTTTTTCTCTCTACTAATTCTTATAACTCTTCTTCAATTTAATGTCTTTACTCGTTCTCCCAATCTCAATTTTCATTTATAAGCTTTCTTCTTCAACTCAAAAACACCTGTAACTGCTCTTTTTTCTATAATCTCCGTTATATTGATTCATTATCGATAACTTTTATCTCTTTTGATTTCTTCAATCGTTCAATTCTCGCCTTCTAAATCTTCTCTAATTGACTCCTCATCCCCTATTCACGTCTTATCTCGATAGCTCCTTCTTCTTATTTACTAGCTGCTTCTTTTATAATTCTCTCCAAATCATAAAAACTCTTCCTAAATTTCTTCTCTACGTTAAATCTCTCCCTGTCAACATCAAACTTCTCGTAATTCCCTCACTTCTTTATCCAATTCTTCCTTCCATATCTTTCAATCCTTCTCTCTGCTTCGCCACACTTCTCAACTCTTGATATCAATTCAAATGTGTTCAGTCTTACATTCATTCCAAGCTCTAAACTTCATAATATAATTTTGGTTTCTCTCCACTTGGAATTCTTCAAAATTCTTTGTCTAAATCAATACCCATACTCCTTATCAGATCAGGAACTAATAAATTTCTTCATTCATTGTAAAAACCCACTTTACTTTTTTCTATTTAGCTTTTTATCCTCGCCTGCTCTAGAATTAATTATTTGAACGTTATTTAAACCTAACCTTTTAGTTCAACTCTTCTCAGAATCATTTATATCTAACAAATTCAATACAAATACTCGCTTTCTCATTAAAAAGTTAAATGCTTCTTATCATGTTAAAAACCTCTCTCATATCTGGATTTTACAAAATTATTTGACAATTTCATCTTCATAATAAAATTAGATTCAACTACTGACTCTAATAGTTCTCTAAAAAGCATTCTGCACCTCTCTCCATGTGGAAATTAATACGTTCAGAACTTTAACTCTTTAAGCTTTAAAAGTCTCATCTATTCGCTCTCATATTTTCTACTCAATACCAACACACTTCTTATTCTATCAACATTTACGTCATTGCCTAAAATAATGAACCCCTCCTCACCCGCATCTTTTTACAAACCTAAACATAACCATCAATCCCTTTATGCTTCAAATGTAACTTACGTGGTAAAATCATCATTGAACCCCATCGTTTAAAAAATCTATCTTTTAAATTCTACATAATAAATACACAGACATTCCTTTCCTCAAAACCACCCCATAACACCATTTCCTTCAACTATTTCTAACCAATACAACAACTGCAAGATCTTCTTCACGACTAAGCAACATAAATAATCTTCTTTCATCTACCTCATCCTCCTCATTTCTTATCAAACGTTATCTTTCACCCGAATTCATAACTAAACATAAAAACCCTTCTTCACATCATCATAATACACTACTCTTGAAATTCCAATCTGTAAACCTGGTGTTCAAACTACATTTTCATCAAATATTCATCATATTTTGATACTTCTGAAAAAACCTTATCTCTAATTAGATCCCCAACTTCGATGCTTCTATCACATTCTCCATCTCATCATCCAAACTATAACTTATCTTTCATTTCTTCTCACTTATAACCTTTAAAAATTCCATGATAAAAAACAATCTTTCATAAAATTACTTAAGAATACTCAAAGGATTACCATCATCCCATAAATCAAATTTCTTTCACCTTTATCATTAATATCAATAAAAGGGTCTTAATTGTTTAAGTTCGATTTTTTTTTCTAATTATGCCCAAATATATCTTACAATCCATAACCAAATTTACCATTCCTTTATACTTCTACCAATTGTAAATTTTTAAAAAAGATAATAAAAACCTTAATTAAACTTGTTTCAAATCCTCATCACCTATATAACTGCTGAATACTCCCAAAAAGCCCATTCTACTCCGCCAATCATTCTAAATAAATCTGATACATTTTAAGATTCTCCAAGTTCTTGTAAACTCAACATCTTTTCAGACTTAATTCAATCAATTATCTTATCCTATCCATAACGAATAATAACAATCCCTACAGTTTTCATTCCGTTCTTTCTGCAATCACGTCTCGCTATATCATATTATAATTCTATACTTTATTATAACGATATCCATCTCTTACTAAAACCCAATCACTCCGTAAAATCTCCCAAAATTATACATACATCATCCATAATTCTTCATCTATCTCCAAAAGACCTAACAAAACTCTTTTCTTTTTATTAAAGAGCAGCATCAATAAATTCCTTGTGTTTCTCACTTTCATCTAACAAATCAATGAAATCTCACCTACAATCCTCATTTAAACCTTCATTATATAAAACCTTGTTATCCCAATACTTCGTTTATTTAATAGTCTTTTTATAGTTCTCCATAGATTATAAGTAAAACTCACTTAAATTTCTATCGTTATTTCTAATTTTCTCCACGATAAAAGTCTTTCTTAGGTTATAATTTATTGAGCAATCTCAATCTTAAGTCTTCAAACTAATTTGTTAAACATCTATTCATAAAAACTAATACTCCCAAATATAACTTAATTATCTTACATAAAATATAGTCAAACTAACCTTTGCTATCTTCATCCTGCCATTAATATTATCATAATCAATTCTATCTATAAGTAAACTTGTAACCTTTATCTTCTTAAATTCTATAATGCTTTACTAAATCTAGTTTTACCAAACCAACCCAGCAAACAAGAAAAATTTTTTTATATCAAACATTTATAAATTCACCTACACCATCATCCTTTTTCAAACTTAAAGCTCATCTAGCCATATTTTAGTGTAATCCTGGTTTTTCTTCTCAGTTTTTTCAAAATCCACAAAAACCCTCCTCAATAATTTTCAGTTACTATCTCCTTAAATAAAATACTCTAAACCAAAACTCACTTCTTTGAATACGTATAATTAACATCATTTGCGCTTAAATTATCTACCTACATCTTACCATTTCTTAATAACCTTACTTATACTCCTTTAAAACGATTAAATTCTAATACAATAAATCTAAATGGTATGACTAACCTTACACTTACATTTCATCTAGTTTAATTTTTATAACTATTCTATTGCGTTCAATTCCTTTATTTTCAAAATTTAATTAAACATTTCTAATCTTTTTCCCTGAATCATTGTAAGAATAAATTCTTCACAATCTCACAATAGCTGAGTTTTACCTTAAACCTTTAATCACAAATCTAACAGTAATTACTAAATTATCTAATCCAATCCTCAATAACTTCATAAGTAATGACATACTACCACCAATTCTATGTATCACAACACTTACTTATGTTATATGTAATAAACTATTACTAACATCTTTCTCTCCTATCAACAAATCAGTCATTAAAAAAGACTATTGTTTTTAAATAATCTCTTTTGCAAATCCTTCTGTCTCCACATCATTCCAAAAACTTTTATACTTGACAAGAAATTTAATGTACCTTTCAAAAATATTCTTAAAAAAACTAACGGCTTAAAGTCATCATGCTACTATTAAATTCTTAAATATGGATCTTACCAAATCCTTTTCTAAATCTGTTCTTAAATACATTAATCTTCTATAAAAACTTTGTACTTCCTAAATCCCCTTTCTCAACTAACTAAATATGCTAAAACCAACAAACTCTCTCTAAACTTTCCCGTTTTCATCACTTATCCCATAAGCTATAATCTTTGAAAATCATAAAATAACATCTTAATAAACCAAACTTTTATGTTCTTTTTAATAAAGGTACACCCTTTTAAAATACTTATTCGACTTCGTAAAACTCTCCTTTTTTAATCTCTACTTAATTATATCTGGATTTCAACACCCTGGATCAATTTATCTCAACTTCCCAATGGCATCCTTAAAGCTATATTCTAAATATTAAAATTCTCTTTCTGATAAAATTAAAATCATCCTTAATACTAACCTATCTCAAAGTTTCTAATAAACGCCTAATTACTACAATTTTTATATTCACCTCTACCTATTTACACATAAAAACCTCCTGACCTGTCATTAAACTTCAAACATTTATCAATATTTAAAACATCATATAAACCCAATATCCTTACTTAATACTTTCGTTACATTCTTCTGCATCTTAAAATTTACTTTAAGAAATATACTTATTTTTATTCTAAAAAATTTAAATTTTAGCCATAAAATAAATGCAAGTTCCCTTTTAATCTAATTTTCTTTCGTTCTCCAATGTTCTTTTACAAACTCCGAATAAACAGTGAATTCTATAATCATTAATCTTCAAAAAATCTACCCACATACCAAAAAACATTCCCACCCTTTCCCATCTACGGAAGATTTATTGGAGCTTTTTACCCTTTGCTCTTTAATTCATCCCTTCTCCCCCTCCTTTTTTTTTAATCATTTTT
>Ga0163217_1113235_pt1 | contig 14773 bp, 7 predicted proteins | sample SynspAceP_FD_185933 | JGI IMG/M metagenome (GOLD analysis project Ga0163217, IMG submission 185933) | Saline lake microbial communities from Ace Lake in Antarctica - Synechococcus sp. Ace-P (PacBio error correction) | ecosystem: Environmental > Aquatic > Non-marine Saline and Alkaline > Saline ... | reverse complement strand
TTCAGGGACAGATTCTGACGGAGATTCTGTTACTGATGGATTGATCGTGTCCCAGGACACCCCATCGGTGAGAGAGGAGTTAATGAGAGAGGAAACGGTTGTAATTGAGCGTTGTTCTGATAGTCAAGACACGGATGGGGTATGGAGTAAAATGATATCTAGATCAATGTCCAAATACCCTTTCTGGAGACCAGTGAACTCGAACTGGATGTCTTCTACAAATGATTCAGACGGGCGGACCACTGTTACTGATGCTGATTAGTCAGTGTTCTAATATTCCAACAGTGGAATAGTAGATGCTTCAAGGATGCTCAGGTAGTCAAAGGCCTCGGTTAGTTGATGGGGTTCACAGATTGATATTGATTTATGTCCTGGACACCATCAGGTGAAACCGGTCGTTCCAACGGCTGTTCTGCGACCCAGACCGACTCAGCTCCTTCAGTGTTAATCTTTGACCAGGCACCAGGGCGCCGAACGCAAACAAGGTGATCACTTTATTAATTAGTTGGTTGGCATCCACTGTGCCGAAGGTGATTGCTTTACCTATTGATGTTGTATTTAGGAACGAATTTCCACAAGCTTTAGATTTAGTCAGTTCAATCACAAGCCACAGTCTTCGTTCACTTAAACCGAACTTGAATTGGGAACAACCTACCATTTTCGTGCTTAGATGCAAATCAAACTACTCACGGTGACTTCAGGTGAAGTAGAAAACTTTGGTCTTCATTACACTGGTCATTCCGCGGGACAAAGGCGATAGTCATGTTTATGGACAATTTAAATTGGGGAACTTCAAGTTTGGATGACGGAGGAATTTTAGTCTACATTTCTACAGGATCTACCGTTACACGATAATACATCCAACGATGCGGACTATGGCCGTCTGTATGAATTGGCCGATGTACAAGCTGCAATTCCTACAGGCTATCACTTGCCTACGGTGATGATGGAAAACGTTGGAAACTTTGAATTGGGGACTGCCTGCAAGTGATCCTTAATATTACTGCGATAGGCAACAATAGAGGACAGCCAAGGCACAAAAATGAAATCGGAGGATCCTCTGGATTGATTTCCATGGGTGGATAACAGAGATGGAGGCACTTTGTTCAATAAACATAGAACCTACTTTGTGGGGTTAACACTGATGCAGGGGGTGGAATATCTTCGAAGAAAAATTGAAGCTGCAAGTCCATCTTGCTTCAGGTTTCACAATTCAGGCCGGAACTTTTGCAATTAGCGTACGTTTGAGTAAAGACTAAAGCACTAGTATTTAGATACCTCTCAATTGATAATTTAGAAAAATAGTTGTCATAAATAATAGATTATTTCCTATGCCTAAATGGTTGTAAGGTTGTTTTGTTTGCCCATGAGCCATATTCTGTCTATGCAGGGATAAAATCACCTGATAAACTTCTGCTAAGCCCGGCTTTGCTTCCTGTGGCCATCCAAATAAATAAGGGAAAAGGTACTCATGGTGATAATAGAGGTTTTTTCAGACTGCTAAAATAGCCAACGTTTCCATTGTTAGATTTCTTTATTAAGTATAATTCAAAAAGAGATTGTTGTGATACAAAATCAGACTTCTTTGGTTGATTTTATGCATCCATCGATGTGTCGAAAGAGATTGTTACCCTTTCTGTAACATCCTAGGTCAATTTTTTTATTTTTTAAGGAAATGGGAGGAAACACGGGATTGACAGAACCATCGTTGATTTTTAAAACTAAGTCTTGTAGCGAGAGCGGGGGCGGCACGATCCCGCGACCTCCGGGTTATGAATTGGAAAAAGTCTTAAATAAACCCCTATTTATGTACTAATTTTATTAAATCTTTTTACTTGTATTAAGTAATTTTTTAACCACAAATACATTGTTAATAAATATTATAATATCGCAAATCATCTTAAATAATAGATAAAATTTTCAAGAATTTACCGTTTATACCACATTGTTTGGATACATCGAGTTATGGACTTTTACCAATGTTTTCCATTTAATTTCCACCATTATATTCGCTGCGTCAATAGATATCCTTTTATGAGTTGTGTTTAATAACCTACCTAACCAAATTTACAATGAAAAAGAATGATTTCCTTCCTTAATTATTATTTAATCCCCACTTTTCCTTGTTAGTAATGGTTTTCATGCTCCAAAAAGAGTTGAAATTTACGTTATGACTTTGGCAGGAGATGCTATTTCCTGTAGATGGCAGGGAACTATCAGCCCAGCAAGGGTCATTTGAATCAGCGGAGAAACAGGGTTACCATAACGGGCAGTTCCTTCAATGATATCTATTTTAAAAATTGGAGTGGCGATATTTCGAGAACAAATACTCCCCTATTCAATTACAATAACATCGGGCTACAGGAAGAGCGTATCGCTGTTTTTGAAAAACGATTACGGAATGGTTTGTGGTGTTTCCGGACGATTAAGACTAAGTGTCCTGGAAACGTCTGCCGGGCAAACTGTAAATGTTGATGGTTGTTTCGGAAGTCAAGAAAGATTTCTTGATGGAGTTCTGTATTTGATATGGGCATGTGCAGGATACGCCAGAGGGCGAAACGGTCGATAATGAAGGTTGTTCTGAAAGTCCAATAGGACACGGGATGGAGATGGAAGTTACAGATGATCTAGGACAATGTGCGTACACCGAGGAGCGAAACTGTATGTTGATTGTTGCTCTGGTAGTCAAATGGATCACTGATGGAGATGGAGTCAACAGATGATCTAGGACCAATGTGCGATACGGCCACAGGCGAAACGGTTGAGAATGAAGGTGTTCTGGTAGTTCAAAAGGCACGATGGGTGGGTAAGTGATAATTCTAGCCAATGTCAAAATACTCCTTCCGGAGAGAAGTTGAGCTCGGAACGGATGCTCTGCTACCCAAACTGATTCAGCGGGGACACTGTTACAGATGATCTAGACCAATGTGCACATACGCCACAGGGCGAAACGGTCGATAATGAAGGTTGTTCTGAAAGTCAAAGGAACGGATGGAGTGGGTAACGATGATCGTAGACCAATGTGCAGATACCGCACAGGCGAACGGTGATAATGAAGGTTGTTCTGATAGTCAAAGGGACGCGGATGGAGATGGGTAACAGTGATCTAGACCACATGCGCAGATACGCCACAGGCCGAACAAGTTGACATGAAGGTTGGTTCTGATAGCCAGAAAGATGCGTTCAGCGGGCGTTACGATGATAATGATGATGTCCTGGAACAGTATCTGGAGCGACTGTTATGCAGGTTGCTCGGGACACCCAGGTAGTTCGGCATGGAGATACTGTTATGATGCATTTTAGACCGTGTCCAAAATTTACACCTACTGGCGAATCCGTTGATTCCAGGGTTGTTCAGATAGTTCAGAAGATAGTGATTCTGATGGTGTACTGACGATAATGATGAGCTGTCCTGCTACGGTTCCGGGGACAGTGAATGCTCAGGGGTGTTCAGTCGGCCCATTGGACTCCGATGGTGATGTTTGTTGCAGATGATATTGATTTGATTGTCGGGAACACATTCCGGTGCTACCGTAGATGCCAACGGCTGTTTCTGCCGCCAGACCCGGATCAGCTCCTTCAGCGGGGCCTATATTTTGACAGGGCACGCGCCTAACGCAAAATGTGATACACCTTTCAATTAGTTGGTTGGCATCCACCGATGCGACGGAGATGCCATTACTTAGTGATGCTGTATTTGGAAGCGAATTCAGCAACTATAGATTTAGGTCGTCCTATCAAACCACGCTATCCTTCACTTCACCGAGACTGAATTGGTAACCACCTACCATTTTCGGGTAGATTGCAAAATCAACTACTTTTCGTGACTTCAAGTGAGTGAGAAGTTTTGGAGTTCTTTCATTCACTGGATCATTCACGGGACACCAGAGTGGGTCATGTATATGAACAATTAAAATTGGATCCCAAGTTTGGATGACGGAGGATTTAGTCTTCAATTTCTACAGATTTTCAATACAGTTTTACGAGATATTCATCCAACGATGCAGGATATGGGCCGTCTGTAGAGTGGCTGTTGTACAAGGCTGCAACGCCTTACGGGATGGCCTTGCCAACGGTGATGATGGAAAACTTTGGAACATGAATTTAGGAATGCCCGCAAGTGATCTCAATATTACTGGGTGAATCAAACACCAAGAGGGCAGGACCAAGGCACACAAATGAATCTGGAGGATCTTTCAGGATGATTTCCAATGCCGGTATAAGAAGTGGAAGCTTTTACTTCTCAATAAACATCAATACGTATTTGTGGGTTAAACAACACGGATGAGGGGTGGAAATATTTTCAGAAGAAAAATTAACATTTCAAGTCACTCCAGCTTCGGTTTACCATCAGCCGACACCTTTGCAAGTTAGTGTACGTTTGGTTTAAGAACCATAACAGAAAAACATTGTTTTGGATAACTCCCAATGAAACTTATCTAAATATATGACGGACAATATTTAGATGATTTTTTTAACAACATGCCTAAAAATTAATTTAAGTCAGTGGTCTTGTCTGCCAATTACCACCATACTCCGTCTTATTCGGGACAAAAATCACTAACAACATTGAGGATTAAGAATTTTGGGTTAAGTCCAACTTTAGATTTCTGTTGCAATCAAATAATTAGGAAAAGGATGCGGTTGATAATAGCAGCTTTTTTCAGATTCTATTATGACACGGTATCATTTGTTAGATTTCTTTTATTAGTATGTATTCCAAAAGGAATTGGCGTCATACAAATCAACTCTTTGTTATTTTTGGGATTCAGTTGATGTTACGGGATAGGATCTTGGATTATCCATTCGCCTTACCCTTTCCTATCTCATATAAAATCTTTCCCAATGTTGTATGTGGATATAAATTGATAAGGCAGGAACAATTTGTTTAGATTTCATGTTTGTTCATTTTTTGCATCGCCCCAAAATACGAACCAAAAATCCCGATAACTATCGAGTAGGCTGATTTTTCCCTTTTCTTGAAAATCTACGGGACTTTCACTGCCGCAGCGGTCCAGGCCGCTATTCACTGAAGGTGAAATGCTCTATGGACGCCTTTCCTTTCCCAATGTGGACCCTTGATTTGCTATAAATAAAATAGGCCGGAAAAACGAAAACCTAAACCTAAACGAGCAGCTTATCGTGTTCCTCCTGATCCGCAGAGGACCCGAAACGGAAAATGTAACGATTTTAATTTATGTTAGGGGCCAGGCTGCGCTGTTGGCCATGCTACGGCTGGCTTCCTCAAACATAAGTTACACCTCCTTAGTTTTCGGGCCCCTGTTCTTTTATTCATGCCTGTCCATTTTGAATAAGGTATTCATGAAATCATCTTTTTTGGCTTAATGATAAATCCTGATCGGTATTATGTTGCGAAAATTGCCATTACAAGCAAGCAAATCGAAGATTCACAAAAAAAAATTAAAAACTATTAATACCTTCCTTTAAAAAAAAAAGAATCCTTTGGAATAGTGGCTGAACAAACTTGTATTAAAACCACACATTTATCCTATCCATCATTATTCTTACGGCACAATAGAAGGCATAAAAAAACGGTTTGGCAGTAACCCAATCGTTGATTTTTAAAAACTTAGTTTTTTTTGTTTTGTAGCAGAGGGTGCCACGATCCCGCGACCTCCGGTTTATGACTTCCTGCTTGTTTTTTCTAAATCCCTAAATACGGGGGCCTCCAGATTGCAATTTTAAAACGTGTTCCAAAACGTGTTCAGTTTTGGTGTTCACTGATTTGTTATGATAATTTTAAAGCACATTATTGATTTTCTTGGAGCGAAACTATTTATTGAATAAAATGTTTCTAGTTAATCTTGACAATTATTGTTTTTCAATATACTACTTATATCTTTGTTTTTACTTAGATTGATTAAGTTATGAAACCAATGTAATTATTCCATACAATTCCCTTTATGATTACAGCCAGATTCATGATGAATTTTAATCAATCCGACCCTCATTTTAACACGTATATTTGGTTTTTGTATACATACTTTTTTCAAGAGGGTCAAATATGTTTACCGGTTTTGTGCATTGGAAGTAGTAGCTTTTAAACGTCATTTTCAGAAAGGAATTTACAATAAAAGTCATAGCGATTGAATTGAATTTTCAAATCGCTATTACTTATACAAGTGTGGCGTCACCGGTATTCATTCACTTATTTGTAGTTCCCAGGGCGTAAACTCAAAGTTTTTAGTCTATTCCAAGTTATTACTTTAAAATACGCGTGTTAAATAGCAAATCTCTTCTTTAGAAGTGACTACTCAAATTATCATAATCTTGAGAAATTGGATACTTTTTCGTTTTGTTTTAACGGTGTCGAAATGACAATACAAGTTCTTCTCTTTTTCTAGAAATAAGGAGTTTCTCCCCAACACATAAAGAGGTATGTAGTTTCGTTCTCCTAAATGGTTTCCCAACTCTTTGTATTGGGCATATCTTAACAATAGGCACAACCATTTATTTGAGCTGTTCTTAACCTTGATCATTTCTATCAATTTTTGTCTATGTAGGAGAATTGGATAATCGGTCTTCAATAATTCTTAATTTTCAAACATTCCATTTGGATGTCTTGATACGTATTCGTTTCCATAATTTTATTGTGAAGGATTTATTGAAACAAATTATGGAGTCTCTTTTCTGTTATGATTAAGGATATTTTAAGAAGGAGAAATTTTTTTTAACTTTTTTCTCAGTTCGCTTAAGTTATTCTGTGTAATTTCTAAGTATGATGCTATTCAATTATTGCGGAACTCTTTGGCTTGAAAGTCTGGAACAATTGCTTATTAAATCATTCATATCCTATTTTTACTTTTCCATTTGTAAATAAATTCGTTTTTACGTTGAGTTGCATCAACATATTTTCAGTTAATTCTGAATAGTCTTTCGAAGTTTGGATCAGGAAAAGAGTCTTTCTATTATCTTGTCAATTGTCAATATTTCAGTTTTTCTCCAGTGCTTGATAGATAATGCAGAGGAGTTTCTTTTTATAAAACTTTCATACTTGTTTACCCACCAAATTTGAATGGGAATTGACGTTATTTTTCATTCCCTTTTATTGTCAATATAAAATGAACGAACTAACCACTTATTATAAACATATCATTTGTTGCAAATTTTCCCTTAGAAGAATATAATCTTTCTTTTTGAAATGTTTTCTGTGTTATTTTTGAAAATATTCATCTATTTCAGCCATCACTAATTAAAATATCGATTCTATATGTTTTTGATTTGGGTCTTTCATTTAGGATGATTTTTTTTTATGCCTAACGTTTAGTTATAAGAGCCGTAGCGGATTAAAAAACGCACTTGCTTTTTCGGAATAACAACTATCTTACTTGAATTAAAAGCAATAGCGGTTTCGAGTTTGGCTCCGAAACCGCTATTGCCTTTATCATCTTTGATAGCCACTGTTTTTTATTCAATATGAGTAAATATCTTATTTACAATTTTCAATTACTATCAGTATTAGGCTAGTGATTAAATAATCAAATAATTAAACGCCTAGCATTGGAACATGTATTAGGCCATTGCAATTTTACCCATAATAGTCTATTCCATTATTATCATTTGGAAAGATTCGTCCAAATCTTTTGGGCTTTGTCCTATTTTCTCGACTCCCTCTAGGATATTCTTTTATGTTTTTAATATTTTCAATTTCCTTTTTATATCATCCATATATATTTACATTCCGTTTAAAACAGGCTGGCAGTTTTGCTCTATCTCCATGAAAATTCCATGAAGTATTTGGTAATCATTTTCAATTTTCTTTTATATTGCTTAATTATACATGATTATTTCTTTTTAGATTGGTTGTCCGACGTATGCCGGCCAGCCACATTTAATGGTTTCTCCTGCTTCAAAATTCGATTTGTAGCCCAAAGTAATAAGCTTTGCTTCTTGCACTTTTACATTTGTTCTTCCCATTCTATTCAGCAAGTGTAATCCAGCTAAAACTATCGCATCTTCAATCTCAATTTTGCCTTGTAGTGGACTCTGCTAAATTTTCCTGCGCAGCGATTGTATTAAACCTTGATATTGTTTTTTTCCCAAAATTCTTGCAGCTAATTGTCTCGTTAAAGAATGGATAGCGCCCTTTACTTGTTAGGTGGTTGTGTTTGCAGGAAATCCATCTATTGCATGTTCTACTAAAAGTTCCTATGTTAATTATTGAACCCATTCTGTTGTTTTATTCATTTGAGAATAGCCGCTTGAGAGGTGAATATGTTTCTTTCAGGTTTACGTCCAATAAAGGGTCTAATCGTTTCTTACATCTAAAAAGGGTTTTGGGCAAATAACTCCAGCATTATTAATTAACATCAACAGAGTTTAAATTTTTTTATTGCCAAGCCAATAAGGTTTTTACTGTTTCTTTTTTGCTAATGTCTCCAGCTAAGTAATTGCATTAGAAGGAGACCAAATTCCTTGTAAGCCTTTCTTAATTTTTCCTCATTTGAGAGTTCATCTACACATTACTTCCTGTGTTATAAATATTTTGCAATTTCTTTCCATTTCCTGAGGTGCTTCCAGTTAATGATTACGTTTTGTTTTTCATTTTCCTTATTTTTAGTTCCTAAAATATTGCTTTCCCTTTACTTCCCCAATTTGCTATTGGTACTCATCATTAACTACACTGGGTTGTTTGTGTTTTGTCATATGTCAAACCAACTAGTGGGGCGTAGCACCTTCTATTAAATTGACGTTTTTTTTTCTGATTGTTACGTTGGTTCGTCAGTACTCTAATGTTGATGTGGCATAACTTTATTCTTAAATTATTTGTTCTGCAAGTGAATAAGAACCTATTTTTGCTGAAAGGAATTTGTCACTTCTTTGGAGTGATGTAGGTCACAATTAAGTGACTGAAAGAAGAAATAGAAATTATGAATTTATCTACTAAGGTTTCTCTCAGAAACACCTAAATAAGCAAGCGATCATTTTTTTAGGAACACGTTGAAAAGTTTTGGATATTGCTCTTAGAAGTACGTCGGTAACTTTCTTTAGTTGGTTTTTTTAAACACGATTTAAATTCTGTTTTAGAAGCGCAATTCGCCAATTTTACTTTTTTAGCCCAACACGTTCCATTTTTGCATCTTAGCAGTTAGACTATTCCTATTTTCGCACAAGAGATATTACAGAATCACTATCCCTCTATACGTCGATAGAAGTTTTGGATTTGGTTTGCTTTACAAAAGATCATAATCGGTAATTCCACCAATTTCCATTTCCAAAATGGGAGGATATTGTTTTCCTGTTAATGTTCTTTCCTGTATTGGTCAACAAGTAGTTTAGATATATATATCCCAGTTTTCTTTTGTCGAAATTTCTCCTTCGGAACATATATTGATGTTTACGCTATATTATGATGCGCAAAATGGCTCAACACAAAAATCAAATTCCTATCCTGTAGGCTGACTTACTTCTTCAATATTGTTGTCCTTAGACGGATGCATCATTTTAAATTGTTGTTAGCGGTATTTTGAATAAATTGGTCGCTTTAATGCCATTTATTTAGTGTTATGTGCTTTTTAATATTTCTTACTTATGAAGATGAATTCATTATTCTGGAAATCTTAAATCCAGCCAGCAAGTTATTTCGCTATATATAATTTCTAATGCTCCAATACGAAGGGGCCACTCTCTATAAATAGATAGGAGTTTTCTTTGACGAATTCTCGTCCAACCAATCGGCACCAAAATTTCATACCATATTCCTCTGAGTTAATTATGTCGATATTAAAAATAATCGCTTTTTTCCTACCTGTGACACCGATCCCTGACGTTATTCATAAGTTTACCCATTGTGGCATTCTCCAGCAACCAACACAATCAACACTACTTTTTCGGAGTTGTCTGATATGATGCTTCACTACCTGATGCCCAGACATACTTACAACACTTATGGATAACTTCATTTTAGGATCTCCGGACTACAGGGTCAAAACTATTTTTCCTGGAAATTGCTCCTTTAACTTTTTAAATGGATCGTTCAAGTGATTTTGGGGAACAAATGTAATTGGTACGGATTATCCGTTAACACGATTATTTCCCAACCGGAGTTTTTTCACCATTCCGGAAATAATACCATCCGGTTGTGATGCGTGGAATGTATCGTGAGGAACCGCCGGACTACAAGTTTATTATACATCTATTAAATTTCTTTTTTTCTAGGTATCACGGAATCATTTTGAATTGTGCAAGTTAATTAATCTAAAATGATTATAATACAAAAGGTTCGTGTACCAATTATAAGATTGCCAATTCTTTTTAAACGGCACTTTCTTAAAAACTCCATGAGTAGCAAACCTAAGTAACGTATACCTTTAACGGGTGTTTCTGGATTTCTTCTTTTAATTAAGGCTCTACCGTGTTGGGGACTTAGGGCAGGCATTCGTATGCCTGATGATGAGTTTTCTGCTATCATTTTGTGCCTGAAAGTAGTACTTTACTCTTTTAGAGCTGTCTTGCCAAAAGAAATATTTGGGAGAACGCTACATCTATAAGGTTAAAATACTATTTTCATTAGTATATGGCTATGATTTGAAGTGTTTATAGTCATAACGGATTCTCGTATAAACTGTCCAGTTACGGATTAATATGCGCTTAATTTCGATTTAGCACTAGCTTTTAGTAATTCCGAGTGGACTTTCGTACGTACGTTCAAATCCGTTGTAATTGCGGTTATTCATTGTTACCTGCTGGAATTTTTTATTTTAATATTTTTTTTTAAAGTATTTTTCGCTGAGATATTGCTCCTTCCACTATAGCCAGAGAATTCATTAATGGACTTTCTGTCCCTGAAAAATAATTTACCACCCATATAGGTTTTCTGAAATAACGATGTCCATTATTTTGGACTGTGGTTTATATTGCATTATTTCGATTTCCATTTAGAATTAATTTCGGGTTCCGTTCCCATATTTTTTCCATGTAAGTTAAAGAAGTTCCGAAGATCTTTTTCCCACAAAGTTCTTCTAATTGCCTTATACAAGTTCCTTTTGAGTGCTTTAGGTTATAGGTTGATTGAACTACCATCTCAAGACAGGCCTGTTTGAAACCGAAATTTATCTTCTTCAAAATTTTGTATGGTCGCTACATCTTCAGAAAACAATTCCTACGACTGTACAACATTTCCGGATATCCATTTTTCTCCAAAAACCGGTTTCGGAATATTCTAAAACAAATTTAATGCGCTCCGCCCATCCAAGTCTGGACGTTGGTAGAACAGCTGAGATATTGTTTAGGCCAATTCAGGGGCATAAATTTAATTTGCGACAAACCCACCAACTGGCAGGTTAAGCGTAAAGATTAACTTGATACAAAGCTATAATTTTTCTCCATTATTGGATTGACTTTAACTTACACTTTCAAATTTCTTCATGGGAAACAACTTTTGTTTTTAGTTTAAAACTTTGTCCACGCATCTATTTTTTACATTCAGAGTGTTTTATTCAAAACTCTCTGTTCCGCCTGCAATTCTTATAAGATGGCGTTTCGGCTTCGGGTATTAAAATTCCTGAGCTGGTTCAAAGGATTTGGTTTGAAATAAAAGATTTTCCTTTAGAATATTGATAGGGAATTTTCTTTTAATTCCAATTTCATTCAATAAAGGAAATTAAAGTTGGGGAATGCATATCAGCAGACCAAGTAGCACCTAATTCTAGAGGTGTTTTCTTTTCTCCTTTATGGTTTTGTATCCTACCACCTGACTATTTCGAGGCTCCAAAACTGTTGCAAACACATTCTCTTTTGATAATGGAATATTGCTAAGGTAAGACCGCTACAGTCCACGCACATGATATTATTCTTTTCGTTTTGTTTCATTAATTTGATATTTGTTTCAATTCAGCTGGAGGGGTAACGGTTAAGTTATGGAAAAGTTTAAGGCGATTACTAAGACGAAATTCTCCGTTAAGCACCAAATTTTTGACACGAGCTAAAAGCTTTGAACTTTATTGCTCGTTTCGCCTGTTTTTTATATTCTTGTTAGCCACTGGGCATTTTTTCACATTGTACTTGGATGTCCGTTATTTTTAATTTTAACCAAGTCCATTTAGCCACTCTCCCAATTCCCAACTTGCTTCGCACTCACTGGTATTTTTCATTCCATTTCATTCTTCTTCGGTTTGGTCGAAGTTCAGCTCCATTCGGTAGTTCGGGTGTCATTTGAATCTTGGTAACGCATTGCTACAGAATATTTTGCAAAAATCTTCCGTCTTTGTCAAATGAAATTCGCCTGAAAACTTAGTTTCCATTTATCTATCCCATTGTAGCTCTGGCAGAATAGTTATCTTAGTTCTCCCATTTTATTGTATTGACTCAAAGGACGCTGAAGGAAACCAAACGATTTCAGCCAAAATATCGTTTGCAAGTTGCTTGATTTACCTTTTCGTCATTTTTAGCATTTGCAACTTGGAATAAGTGAAAAGAAGTTTAATTATCATCTCGCCTTTACCCATCTCAATTTGTCCTACCTACTACACTTCAATATTGATTTCATTCACGTATTAATAATTCCAATTGAACGCTGGTGGATTGAATAGTAACAATATTTGGCTTATCTGCCGTACAATTGCTCCAACTTTGTTTGTTCAGGTTTTAGTTTTAAGTTGTTAGCTCTTTGAACTAAGTAGACCACTTGGAAAACCAATTGCTTGCCCAAATCATTCCGCTTATTAATCAACCATTGTTTTTGAACAATTTTGGTGAGTATTTAATCAAGCTTTTCGGAAACAACTTCTTGGGCTTTTGAGTTGTGAATTTTTCAATAGAGTTATTCTTTCTTCGTTTGATGTTATCTTTTAAAGTTGAACATTGGGAATATCCATTAATGCGCCAATTGAATTAATTTAGGTTTGCTATTGAACCAAAGTTTTGAGCGTTCAGAACAAATGTTTGAAAATCAACACCTGTTGAAATAATCACAGGCCAAAAAACCGCTAATCCACAATAATTGGAATTGAACAACTATTAAAATGACGGTAATCCAAAAAAGTAGAAAAGGCCAAGAAACCAAAATATTCCGAAAGCTTTGAAATCGGTTGTGAAATCGCCCATTAAATTCAGGATATCCAAATGCTTTGGGAAAAAATCCGAATAAATTGGATTATTCCGTGGGGCATTCCAAATCAATATGCGTTAAAGCTATTCCGCATTGTTTTTTCTGTTGTTCGTTAAATACCACCTAGTTTTACAAAGTTAAAGTCCATGCTTACACTAAGATTCTGACTTGAGTCTAATTGATACCTTGTTTGTCTCTTATGTTCTTATTCGTTAAAGTAACCTAAAAAAGTTAACGTCTCTATAAAATACTCTCCAAATTCCGATTTTCCTTGATCTTCAGCACCTACGTATTTTCTTTAAGTGCTCAGTTCAAGTTAAGATATACCCAGTAAACGACTTTCCAGCGCATTGGGCACCATTTTGACATACTTTCATCACTTTCATGGTTGATGTGTAGTCATACTTTCGGGATTTTTTCTGGGTATGGTCCTTGGAAAAATCATGGCAATTCGCAGTGTTTTCATTCTAACCAGATTCCATGAGGCCATAACTATGGTTATTTCTTTCACAAAATCGATTTAGGCTACGTTGTTGAGCCTTTAGGAATGTGAGGTTTGGCCACAAGCAGCCTTTAAATCAGGTGCATTAACGTTCGTGCCGTCCATTCTGGTCGGACGGCGGGTCGGAATAGACTGGATGATCCCAGTTCAATGAACCAATATGATAGCCTCGGGGCTATATCTTTGATTGGCAGCTACAGGATCCGAAACCGGACTCCCGTTGTCGGTATGTAAACCTGTTTCGGAATACCGTTCTTTCTAAAACCTTTGTATAACTCCTTCTTGGCGGACTGAAAGTTCTCTTTTGTAATCCTTCCTATTCTTGCCGTAAACAAAAACCTGCTCTTGGGAATCGGACAATGGTCAAGGGGTGACGTGATCATTTTTGTTGCCCTAAACAAAAACTTGCCCTGTGTAGTCCGCACTTCCAAACCTCATTGACACTTCTTTGCGATCGAAAATTGGGGAATACCGGTTTACTCTTCCTGCTTCGCCTTTGTGGTTTAACTTAGAACCATATCTAGAAAGAATGTTGTACTGTAACACACACTGGGGATAAGTTCTTTAGGGTATTGTTTAAACAAAACAAAAATTCGGATTTTTCTTCCGCCCCCCAAAGCCATGTGTTTGCCTTTTTAATTTAAATGGACTTCTTTCAACTTTTATGAATCGGTTCTGGTTGGGTGGTTGATAGGAGCTCTTTTTTGTCTTCGTTCAGTCCCGATTAGGCCATTTTTTCATACCGGGAAATCAATTTGTAGGAGTAGGCCGGGGAGATATTCAAAAAGACCTACAAAGTTTCTTGTGGATGCTATACTTTTTGAGTTAAACCATTCGTGAAATTTAAAATTTTCTACTTTTTGTTCCATTTTTTAGTTTTTGGCTTTCCCAGACCATGATAAATCACTTTTTCAAGTAATTTTAATGGAATTCCTAAACAGTGTTTAAAACTATGTCCGTTAAAACTTGTAAGGGGGATGTCCCTTTACCCGTACCCTTGTTTGTGGGCTAACGGTTGGGCTATGGGCTAAGGGTAGGGCGGTCGATAAAAGCGATTTTAAACCTTTTAAGGTCTTTGTTACTAAGGGCCCAAAAATCCTTTTTGTAATTTTTTTTTTAATTTTAACAATTTTTTTTTTTCCCCTTCTGCTTTTAAAATTTTTTTTGGGCCCCCTTTTTTTTTTAAAACCCAATTCTCTCCT
>Ga0163217_1086207_pt1 | contig 14773 bp, 9 predicted proteins | sample SynspAceP_FD_185933 | JGI IMG/M metagenome (GOLD analysis project Ga0163217, IMG submission 185933) | Saline lake microbial communities from Ace Lake in Antarctica - Synechococcus sp. Ace-P (PacBio error correction) | ecosystem: Environmental > Aquatic > Non-marine Saline and Alkaline > Saline ... | reverse complement strand
TGGAGCAGGGCCCACATGTTTGTTGTAAAACAGCAAAAAAGTTGGTGGAGATGGGCATTTATGTACAACACCTCGGAATCAAATCACAATTGATTCTTTATAAAAATAAGCTAGCACTGTGAGGATACCTTTATAAATGCCTAATCGGCAATAAAATAACTTTCAAGCATCAGTTCCTATTTTTGCCCGCTAACAGATAAGCATATTATTTGTATACATTATACCTTTTTAAAATTAAATACATATAACAGGGCAAATAAAAATCATTTAAGTGTTTTAAATATCAAAAAGGAAATAAATCTTATGTATTAACATAAAGTATATTAAAATTTTATATCGTGCCGCGCAAAATCTAACCGACATGTTAACTCAAAACAACATTATTTATGAAAACAAGTTTATTAAGCAAACTGAATGGAATGGACCCATCGCCCAATTTCAATCAAACAAAAACTTGGAGCTTATCTATCTCATTGGTGCTTGGCATATTTATGTTCTTTGTCAGCACTCCTTTGTTGGGTCAAGAAAGTATATAAGCGGAACCTAACAGACGGGCACAGGGGTCAACGTTTTGCCGGGGCCCAACGTACTGGTAAAAAAGGCACCACAATGGGCACCCAAAAGCCGACTTTGGGTAATTATTACCATTCAAAGCCAGCCCCAACCGATGTATTGATAATTTAGCTATATTGGATTTACTACACCAAAGATATTTTTCCTGTAGGCAATTCAGACCAACATTTCAACGTTTACCTTAAATTGAGAAGAGCTTCCAATTTTAGAGGAAGTAGTTGTTACCGGTTACGGTAGTCAGACAGAGGAACTTTAACCACCTCGGTTATCTAAATGGATACTGAAATTTTGGAAACCTCTACAGATCTAATGCCGCAACCGGCCTTTACAAGGGACCCATTGGCCGGTCTAGGGTCACACAATACCGGTTCAACCAGGTGCAACACCATACCAATTGTGTACGGGAGGTACTAATTTTTGACGGACTGGCTTCTCCTCTATATTTTGTGATAAGATGGTATTCCAGGTTCATTTTATGCGCTAAACTCCGACGATATTGAATCTATTGAAGTATTAAAGGATGCTGCGGCCACCGCATATTTATGGTGCCAGATCTGCCAATGAGGTTATTTGTTTGTTACAACCAAAATCTGGTAAAGACTGGGGAAAATCCTCAATCAACATATAAAAAAAATATAGCATGAATGAGGAAAGGAAATAGTCAAAAGTACCTGAGAAGCAGCGATTTTAAATTACAACAGGCAAGGACATGCTTTATTCTGACAAACGCGTCGGGAATTCCAAATTTTATCCGTCAATTCATCAATGGAGAATAACTCATTTGGTATCGGAGGTAACACTACCAATGCTCCCTTCACCACACCGTTGTTTAACCTCAGACAACCAATACCTATTAATCAACCGGATGGAGCTCCATTCCCTGACATTTTAGGATCCTAACCAGACAGATTTATTTCTATAACAATAAAAAATGTAGGAGACCGTATTTATCAAAGTAGCGAAACAAAGGACTTTATTTATCTTTTGATGTGCGATGACGAAAAAGGGGAACCTAACTACTAGGTCTTGGGCTTTTGGATAATGACGGTTTAATTTAGGATCTGTTTTAAAAGAACTCAGGAAAATTTACAGGACTTACAAAATTTCAGACAACATAAAGTCAACTCAATTAATATACTCTCATTCCAACCTAAGTTTAAGTCCATTGGGACGGTGATGATACCGTAATTAGAAGGTTTCAAGCCCAGCCCCTACTTCAAGGATTACGACAACAACCCAGATGGGCGACGGTTTCCGATATATATGCTGTTGGCAAAATCAAAGTTTTGGTAACCTTATACTATCATGGATAAATTTGTCAGAAAAAATTTAGAACAACGCTTATTCGGCTTTTCAGTGGTATCGGACTGGAATATTTTTGGGACAAACCTCATTTATCTGTAGACGGCAGCCATTTACCATCAACAAATCACGCAGGAGGGCCTTTAATAGAGCTATATAGGGTAGAAGCACAACAGGTCCGTTAAGAACCGGCCGTGAGGCATCCGTAGGTTTGGAAAGAACCTTAGGAAACCAGATTAACAGTACCTTAAACTACACCAAGAATTAGGCCCAAGGTCATAATTTTAACGCCCTGATCGTGCCGAATATTTTAAGGATAATTATTTTTGCCACTTCTGCCGGAACAAGAAATTCTCCTTCCAGACTAATTGGGAAACCCTTAATGGCTTGGGAAGCAGAAGCCGAGGGTATTCCTTCTAGTTTTGAACAGATATTGTAATCGTTTCATTTTTGGGACGTTTTATTGTATGATTTCGACAATAAGTATTGATTCAGTGGCACTTTAGACGTGATTGGATCTTTTCAAGGATTGGAAACCAGAAATTTGCGATTTTTCCCGGGGTATCTGTAGGTTGGAATGCGCATAATGAAGATTTCTTCACAGCATGCTAATTTTAAGCAATACATCACTAGATTAAAAAAACCAAGATTAAAGTTACGGCGTTAATGGAAAGGAAATCAGGATGTTTTAGAGTAAACTATGGGTTTTCGGAGGCCTATGAAGCCAAGGCATATACAATGAGTCAAACTGGCTATGCTAATTTCTTCCCTATCTACCTTTGAATCTAAAATGGAAAAATCAACCACATTTAATGCAGGTTTGGACATCGTCGTTTTTAGAAAAACAGACTTTCTTTTATTGCCTGATGTATATTCTAGGGACATCAAGGACAAACTTTGCAAAACCTTTACCCTTTCCTTATTATACTGATTAGCAGTGCAGTATATTGACCAAAACGGAACCATTTTAGAAATTAAAGGTTTTGAAACTTACAGGTAAATGGCATATCATTTCGTTACGAAGATATAAGCTGGAATGTTGGTGCTACTTTTACCACCAATAAAAAATTACGTGATAGATCTCCTGAAAATGACCAATGACCTAAACAGAACAAGGAGGAGAATTGATCTTGGAACTCAAAGACTGGTGAAGCAAGAATGGACCGGGCGGGTGTTCTAAGAAGAAGACAACGATCCGGTCACGATCTTGTTAATCGCATTTGAACAAGAGGGATTTATGCCACTCAGGCTGAAGCCCGATGCAGACAATTTGCCATTCACGACGAATTATGCCGGCAGCTAGCCGAATAAAAAACGTTGGGCGTGATGCTAAATGGGGTAGACCAAAATGATGTGGCGTTATCACATATAGTCTTGATAGAAAAAGTTATAGGACGTACTACGCCAGACTTCATTGGAGGTTAAACTACTAATTTAAATACAAGGATTTTAGGTTTAATTTGGTTAAAAACGATTTTGCATCAGGCCATTTAATGGAATCATAATTAGAGTTAAAGGTTACGGACAAACGCAGGGTAACTGAAATCAGCCAATTGAAGTATTAGATTCTTGGACCCCCTAACCTAATACAATCCACAGATTGGCCACGTATGGTTTTTTGTAATGGGACGCAAAAAATGTCTGAGGGGTTTAATGAAATCTTGTAAAGTTTGCAAAATTTCGGTAACCAACAAATTCTGGGAAAAAAAAGGAGGACTATTTAGCGTTAAGAGAGGTAACTCTAAGCTATAATGTGCCTTCAGAAACTTTAAGATACCATCAAAAGGACTTAACATTTTCCTTACAGATTCCAACTTACATTACTTTAAAAGATGAGTGGTGATACCCAGAAATGTGGTGGTGTTCAATTAGGAGCATGTCCGCTTCAAACAATAACGATAGGACTTAATCTTGAACTTTTTAAATAGTAGCAAAATTGAAGAATTAATATATATATCTACTAGCACTTTTTACTTTTAGTTCTGGAAGTGAAACTCGATATGACAAGCCAGTGAATTAACCACCGCTGGTTTCTGGGATACAGGGAAAGAAGGAGCGAGAACCGCGCATACAAGGATTATATGCTAACTTAAGATCTTCCGCCGATGAATTATGGCTATTGGGAGAAACTGAGAAGTGATATTTTGGGGGCGGACGACTTACGAGTCGGAGGCTAACATATCCTGTAATCCCAATCTACACATTACTGTGGCTACGGCACCTTTTGGTGGCTGGCGGGTTATACACCAGATTCATAGAGATAATGACTTTTTTGGGGCAAAATTTATTCAAATGTAACCTTGTCAAGAAGACGATAAGATTCACCTTATTGCAGGCAGGCTTAGGGTTTTAAGAGCGTTTGTATTTACTACAACTAATAAAACCGTGGGGCGCTGTACCAATGTTCTTTTAGAGCCATTAAAAGGATGTTGATCCGGCTTCATTAAGCAAGCCAGAGCGCCCACAAAGTGGAAGTAATGAAGCCTTAACAAATCAGATTTACAAGCCTCAGTTTAAGTGCCATTGGATCCGACAACAACTTTTTTTGAAGGGAAAGCAAGTTCGTCCGTATGGTCCAAAGCTGCCACGTTGGCTCTAAAGGAGACGTTATATCTGGTTCCGGGGGGGAATTTTACTTGGCGGAGTTAAGTGCTGACTTTACGACGCTAAATCGGCTTACCAGGGAAATGCCACTTCTAGGGTAGGCTTAGAACCAAGCATCCCCCAATTTATGGGGGTTGGAAACGAAAATAACAGCGAGTTTATTATTTGCATTTGAATTCATAAACAAGACGAGGGGAAAACTTTTACAATAGCTAACAGGCAGAAGCCACCGCCGAAATCAGACCCTCAGTATAATGATATCGGGAATCTATGAGCAGCTTCTGTAATTGCAGGCGCCAATTAGATATGGGCCGTCCCGAAAAACCATCTTGATTATTGGACCGATAATGATGATAGCCAGTAAAGAGGCCCACTTTCATTAGACTTGTTATATTGATTGACAACGGGTTAAGGATATCCTAGCTATAATGAACCCAAATAATTTTGGGCTATTTTTAATAAATTTTTAGGCAGTAATTGGTTCCGAACGAATTTTTGGAAAATTTTGACCATACCAATTTTAAGATATGCGGATGTGTTATTGCTCTTAGCGGAAGCCAAAAACCATTTAGTGTGAAGACCCCTTCAGGAGGAAATTAACGAAATTCGTGGAAAGAGCTTTCGGGAGAACTCATAATTCCACCTTTTAATTGCTTACGTGAATGGGATCGCAGACCGACAACCGCCAATGCGATCTTGATGAGCGTTATAAGGGAATTTATGGTGAAGGCAAAAAGATGGTGGGACTTTAAGAAGACCGACAGCTGTTGTATTTTAAACAATGTTAGCTTCTTAAAATCCTGGGACGAGTTTAAATGGTATGCCCCATTCAACAGATATGATCGGTAGAAACCTTTATAGAACAAAACACCGGAAAATAAAAAAAAACAAAATTGGATAACAAAAAACAAAAAAACAGAAAATAAACAAAAATTAAAAAAAATTTTTTTTACTTAATTAATACTAATAAAATGAGTAAATAAAAAAAGAAATATAATACTAATATTATTAAAAATATTTGAGTTAGTTTAAAATAGAGTTTTGTTTGTAAAAAAAGGGTTCCATTCTCTTTGGAACCCTTTTTAAGCGTTACCCACAAAAACGGGATAATCAAATCACGACAACCCACATTCTTTTTACGAATTATTTGTAAATCTGATTTAAATTATTTTGGGTGAATAATCTTTTACACGTAATTGTATCTTGTAAATACATAATAAAAGTAAATCTATGAACGGGACTGATCGCCGCAACTTATGCCCCAATGCCATAATGATACCTCAATAAATTGGGTATAATTCTCCGAATACGGCCAATTTTTAAAAAACAAAGGTTAAGGGCGCCTTTGTGAGATGGATCTACTGGAGATTTTGTCTCCTTTACGACCGAAGAAATGAAAAAGGAAAAATTATCACCGAATGGTCATAAAACAACCAAACGATTTTTTGCTGGTAAACCATTGTAGGACATAACAGTTTAAAGGTCGCCAAAGACCTAGCAACAACATTTCTGCGGATAGGTGATGCCATTTGCGGCCTTGGCCTCCCTTTTACTTTAGGCTTAGGCTCGTTAAAAAGTTTGCTTGAATACTGTAAGGAAATTGCCGGCGTTTTGCACCGGAACTCCCTTTCTTTTTACTTACCACATTCCTGTATTGGACAGGTGCCAAATTCCTAATGCACGAATTTCTGGAATTTGGCCTCCAAGGGACATACCAAACTTTGCTGGCATAAAAAGGTTTACCAACAATAACTTAATAGACTATAAATATGTAAGGATTTTAACCATGGGCGCCTTATAATAATATTTGTTCGGGTTTTTGATGAAATCTTTAATTGCCAGCCTTCCTTGTGGCGCAGTAAGGCTGGGTAGGTAGCACCTAAATCACTTAGCGCCCCTATATTTATCCATCATAGATGCCTTCACAACACACGATCATAAATTTGGCCAGCATCTCTTACAGGAAAAAATCTATGAAGTTCGATAGATATTCTAAATTCAAAGGGAGGCTTTAATGGGCGGCCCAAAATCCTTTATTGAAAGTTACTGCGGAGTAAGATTGTGGCCCTAGTTAAGATTTCCCAGTAACCTTTAACACCAAAAAAGGAAATTGGAGAGGCTAGGACAGCATTGGAAATTTTAGGGGGTTATGGCATATGTCTTCCCATTTAATCAGTTTTACTAAAATTGCACAAACAGTACAAATAAAACAACTTTTTGCTTAAAAAAATAGCTTACAACTCCTTTTGTTCAACCACAGTAATTAATGCTTAACAAATTAGGCGCATGGTGGACACCAAGTATTGGAAAATGAGCAAAAATTTAAAAACAGTTCTTATTAAATAGACCTCTCAATGAAACAACACAAGCAAACTATACAAGGACAATTTATTGAAACAAATATAATCCCCTTTTGGAGAAGCATTCCTTGGACCTAGAAAATGGGCGGGCTATTTCACCTGTTTGACAGAGAAGGCAAGGGTTTTACCGACCACGACCAAGCTCTATGTGGCTCCAAGGAGACAAGCATGGATGTTTCTCACCTTATACAACCAAGTGGAACAAAGGTGGAAATTGGTGAAATTGTGCTAAAAGTGGTGCTAGATTTTATTAGAGATAAGGAATGGATACCCAAGGCAACGTATATTTTTCCCTAACCGAAAACGGAGAAACCATTGTACAACCTATACATTTTTTTCCGGATTGGTTTTGCGGCTTTGGCTTTGCCCAATATGGTATAGCTGCACAGGATCAGGAATTCACAAAGAACTTGCCCAAAAGAACATATCTGAATATTCTTAAAAAAAAGGATAACCCTAGGCGCATATACGGAAAAAAGGAACTCCGCCAGACCGTTAAAAAGTTTGCCCTACCCATGATCTTGTCCAATTTGCTTATAGAACTGGAAGAATATTGGAACCCGACGAAGTGGAGCAAAGCCATTTAGATTTTTCGATTCAAGAGGTTATGGACGTCTTTTTGGATAAAAATCTGGTATAATTTATGAATTCGAAAACCGGACGGCAGCTTTGAAGGACAGGCTTTAACGGCCGTTTGCTAATCCCGGTTCATCGCTAAAGCCATTGTGTATATGATCGATATTGCCGCTATAGAAGAAATGACCCAAGGCCTTAATAAAAAAGGCTGCGGAGACCCATAATTTAAAATTTTTGGAATTACAGCTGGGACCAGGAATTTGGCGGCATATTTTTTCTGGATTCCAAGGACATTCCACCCAACAGTTGAATGGGGACCAAAAATTATATGGTGGGTGCATTTGGAAACCTTTTGGTGGCCCTGCTAAGGCCTATGAAACAAAAACTCAAAACACAGAAATTTTTCCGAATGGTACACCAAAGGTTACACGACTATTAGTTGGCAGCATTTTTGCAGACAAGAACATTGAGGAGATGGTTTGGATAATTTAAATCGAAGGGTGGAAGTGTTTTATTAAACCTCAAAGGTGGCAAAATGGAAGGATGTTTTCATTGTGCAAGAGCTTTGCTTCCAATTGCTGGGAAACTTTGCGAGAATGGAGAATAATGGAATTATAAAATTAGAAATTATCATAAATCTAAAAGATAATAAAAAATACATTGATAACTACTTTTATTTCGTCGCATTTCGGATGTAAGGCCCACAAGAAACTTTCAAGATGCGATGAGGTAATAAGCCATCGGATTTGTTCAACACCTCCATGAATCCGGGACGTTTCCTGCTTATCGTATTCCCGGCCTTGGGCAATCCGCTCCAAATGGAGGATACATTGCCGCCATTGATGATAAGGGTTTGCCTTCTTGTGGCGATCTAAAATGGAGGGCAAGGATATTAATATTGTCTGATAAGACGAAGTAGCGACAATGGCAAAACCTTGGTCGGCAATAGAAAAATTGTCGATTTTCCTCTAAGGCAAATCGGCTTCGAATCCGTCTATTGGACAGTAGATGCCCATCACCCAATGAAATTTTTCTTTTTTAACAATTAACATGGATCTGGGATTTAAAAAAAAATGGAAAAAAGGGACGGTTTACTATTTACATGTCACCAAAGTTGCAGATAACGAAAGACGTGGAAGCCAACCGAAAGATTTATTTACCCCTCAAATAGCAAAGCAAGAATGGCCACAACGATTTTAAATTTATTCACCTCCGGGACGTGGCATTTCGACCCAGATCCGGTGCAACTACTTTCACTGCATGGTAACACCTAATAGCGGGTTTACATGTTTTTGGCAGGAGTAAATCACGGAAAATCCTGGTTTTTTATTGAACACTCGGTGCAGTTCCTGCGGCGAATCCAAAATTATGAGTTGGCCAATGGGATTGGATGATCAATGCCAGGGCCAATAAAGAAGGAATGTGAGGTACGTACATATTTCGGTGATGAGGGAAAAAGTTGGCAACTCGACCCGAAAACCCACCCTTGATCGATCCGGGTTGTAACGCCAGTATTGTTCGCTACACCTCCATAGAGGATTGGCTATAAGAAAAACAGGTTGTGTGTTCTCAATGCCAGAAGTGAAAATGGTTCGTGTTAACATGACGGTTTAGAATAAGTTAGGATTGAGGTGAAAACCTTGCCGTCCGAAGGAAAAACCATCTACAAAGGAGATCGGCTTTATTCCTCTATTTTGACAATTCTGAAAAACGGAGATATAGGTTTGTTTTTTGAACAGGATGGACTAACAGAAAAATCCATTGTAAGCTTCTTCTTAAATGGGCTGACAGATGGAAAGGACAGACAGAAAACCGAAAAAAATAAAAAGAAATAACAATTCATAGTGGGGCCTAATAAATTGACTTATCGAAAAAATATCTGGATATATTTAGTAAAACAGTTTACCCACCAAATAGAATTGTTCCTAAATTTATGGTTGCAAGTAAAAATAACAAAACTGTTACTATGTCCATATAAAGACTTAGCGATTATGACTATTCCTGTTTCGGAATGTTCCAACTCCCAAAAGCGGCAGCGGAATGGGAAAACAATACAAATTATCAGATGAAACAGTTGCGTCCACTTTAAGGAATATGTATGATCGGCATAAAGCTTTTGAGAATGGCAGGTAGATTTGTAAATCGAAGGGAATTGGGCGGGAAATAATGGACCCGAATCATCCTGAGCCATCATTTTGTCTACGAATTTCAAGTAACGATTCCCCAGGACCCAAATTCGGTTTGTTCCATTCCCTAGGTCATTGGCGGCATTGCCCTGGCTTACATGATGTTCTTTGGAACCCAGCTTTTATTAATGGCTGCGCTATTCAATTATTAGAGTACAAATCCGTTAGGTTTTGGCACGACCACATTATTTTGTAAACCAGCCCAGCATGGAGGGTAGTAGCTTGGCATCAGGATTACTCTTATTGGACAAGAAACCATAGCCATTGCAACACCTTACTTGCTGGACCGGATTAGATGATGCCAGGCACAGAAAATGGTTGTCTACATATATATCCCAAAAAGCCATAAATGGGCCTTTTGGATGCCACCGTCACTTGCTGGGGACATGAATGGCCTTTTGCCCATATCTTTAACGCAGGATCAAAAAAAGGAATTTAAGCCAACTTCCAATGGAATTTAAAAAAAAAGGGTATGCAACCTTTTCATCACCCCTTAATGCGTACATGCTCTTACGAAAACAAAATCAGAAAGAAGCAGAGGGCATTTGTCCTTCATGTATTTTGCCCGATGTACGATAAGCAATACAGACGATTGAAACTTTTGGCTGGGGTACCCCAAGTGTTCCCAAAGGTAAAAAATGGAAGGAAGTTCTTCCCTTACTTTATTCAATTCTGGACTAGCCTACGATCGGTTTTCTTCTTACCTTTTCTTTTAGTACTGGTCAAATTGTGGTTCCAGATGTCGGCGCATGGCACTTCTGTAGGTCTCGTACCCACCTTAAGTATACATTAGCATTCTTGGGTCACAAATTGTCCAGGAGGAATACTGATATTTCGGTATTGTTCTTCCTAGATGCCTGTAAGTACTCATATTCCAAAAACCGGCAATAATAAGCTTTGAAATCTTTAACGGGTAGGGTTATTGGACATTTTTGATATAACTTACCGTGAAAAAGCAATTTCCCGCGAGTGAAAATCGATTTTGCTTCATGAACTGGTTTGCCTCCTCCAAAGTCACATTTGCTCCAATTCATCCAAATCTTTTTGCGTTTTTATGTTCAAAAAGGAAAATTCCGCGCGTTACCCCATTCCCAGAATAAGTCGTAGTTCAAAATAAATTTCGAATTATGTCTTCCCCTTAAAAAGAGTGGGGATCCAGATACGTTCAAGTTGTTTTATAATATCGGGGCCTGGGTAAGAATCATTCCCCTATGTTTCTTGGGGAATCTACATCCCAATGGTCCTTAGTCGCAATAAGGCCTCCTCACCACCGTCCTGCTTACTCCAAATGCTTCGGAAATTCCAATTTTCCTTTGGAAGGATCTCCCAGGCTTTTAAATTGTTCTCCTTAAAAAATTTCAGATTCTAATTTCGGCCTTATCTTACCAAGACAGGTTTTCAAAGGTTCGCTTCTTAAATGTACTCATGCTGCACTACCATTAGAGTTTATATTGTAACCTGTCGTAATTCACTTCCAGGTTGCCCAAATTATATGTTTAATTTATGACATATTACGCTATTTTAAGTTAATTACATACAAATGTTTTATGTTTACATATTGTCCAAATATAAAGTACATTTCACAACGCAAGAAAGTTACTGTGACAAAAAAACCACGTCTTTGGCTACTAAATTGGCCTCAGCAATAGAAACGATAAATACAAACCAGATGAATACAGTCCAAGACCTACCGTTTTTAGCAGAAACAACTGGGAAGACCGTTAAGGGAGCAAAGTTCATACGGTTGCATATTGCCCTGGGGTGCCACAGAGGCACCACAATTACCATTTACCTTAGGAAACCGATAATATATTGCCAGAAAATGCTGCCATGCCGCAGCTTAAAAAGGCCTGTCCAAAAAGCTAAGGTTTATGTCTGCCGCAATATTCCATTTGGAGTCATCGGACCAAATGGATGTTGATCTGTGTATCAAAATTTGAATCAAGCCACACAAATTGGCACTTCTTAAAGACGTGTTTCGAAGTGTTGGAAGCAATAAGATCAGGGGAAACTAGTTAATCATTAACGGAACATGGGCGGCAACAATTTTAACAGATTCATAAGAGAAACTAAGCATTTATTACACCCCAGCATCTTTGTTTGCTCCTTAAACTGGGTGCAGGTCAAAGATGGGTCCCATTTTTTTACTGAGCCCGGAGATACGCGGGGGGAATTGGAACAGCAGTATAATGCACTTAATCCAACTTGGTACTACCCTTGGACGAGGAGTGAGGGAAAATCAAAAACGTTCAAAATAAGAGGATTAAAGGAAGGGATGGGTTCCGCTCAACGTTTAAATGGACCAGGTAACTAAGGGATACAGGTGTTGGAACCCAGAAATGGCCACACCCGAAAATTGGGGCCAACTTTCTTCTATGCGGTGACAGACGGTATCTGCGGAATTCTTAAAGGGAAACTCCATGAGTAGATGTTGATGATATGTACGAATAAAACAGTATCTATCTATTGCCCCACTGCATGCGTACAAATCTGTTAAATTTAGAAATTCAAACCATATGTTATTATTAATACTAATATTTTAGAGTATATTGCCAATCAGTTAATTTTTACCTTTCATGGGATATTTCGTAAGATTTTCTATTTTTACTTTAGCATATTAAGCACAATAACCGTTTATAGCAGACAGCCTAAAACTTTCAATCGGCAATTATCTAATTCCCAGCTGAAACCTGGGCAAGAACAGGCGTTAGGTTGTGCAGGCATGATGGGCGGAGTACATGATGGCGTCATTCATTAGCTGCAGGTGGAGCCAAACTTCCCAGGCACTTGCCATGGAGGTTGGACAAAAAAATGGCAGTATTCTTATCTTTTCTAAAAGACAATGGCATTGGCAACTATTCCAACACGATCCTTTGCGTTTGCCTTAGCCTACGAAAGCATCCATAAGCTCCCTTCCTCGAGGAATTCTATGTTTGGCGGGATACAGTTGAGAGGAAACCAGTGCTTCCGTTTTCTGTTGAGGTTACAATAAGAAAACATCGAGAGGATATCATTAATAATACCCGGATCTGCCATAACCTTTTGTCCAATTACGGCAGCCGTAACCAACGGAGACTATATCTATTCATTTGGAGGCTCAAAAATGGCCAAAGCACAACTCATTTTAGTCGTCTCGATTAAAAACCAAAACTTCCTGGAACGACTCCTGGATTTTTCCGCAGGCGCCCCTAGGCCCTACAGATGGCCAGTAGTTCAGGAGGCCTCTAGAAGCAAAAAAAAATATATGGTCATTGGTGAAGGAATGAAGTGAGGGCAAGATTCTAAAGCACACGCAAGCTATTTTGTCCTATTAATTATCAAAGCAACAGCTGGGAAGAAGAGGGGAAATTCTTATAGATCAAAAACCAAGGTCTTGATGGGGGCTTCAGCCGACGCCATAGGATCTATGCACATTATTGATTTATGGGGTTCTGATGAGCTATTATTCAATCAAACTGGAAAAATTATGGCTTTAAAAAATAACCCGAAGAGGACCAATGATTCCATACGGCAGGAATTTAATTCAATTCTCGAAATAAAATACTTATAACCATTCTGGTTTCCAGTTAAAAACATACTAGCCTTTTACAATACCATTACCAAAAAGTGGTTTATCCATGATAGTCTAGCGACTCAAATTCCGGTACGGGCATTGTCATCAGAATCAGGGACGATTTTTAATCGTTTTCTTGGTGGAAATATCGCCTTGGAATACCCGCACTCCAAAGTTACAAAGCTTCAATATTGCGGAGGCGGCCACATCCTTTTGGAGTTCTTAATTACAGATATACTGGCGGGGCCTATTTATTGTATATCAGTTACTTATAAGGGCTTTATTTTTCCAGAAAAACAACGCTCTACGGAGGATTTACTTTTACTGGCGGTGGACGATACCTGGTTGGGCTTGTGGGCTAAAGTGTATTTGGAACACTGCTAAGCGCCATTACGTTTATGGGCCATACTGCAAAAGCCTTTTATTACAGATGGTCCTATTTTATGTCAATATGGCAGCCATTTGATCACCCCTGTATTGGCATATATATTTACCCATATTTTTGCCGAAACTCCGAATCACAACAGTTACGAATTTTGGAGAATCGTTTTAATTATTACGGGCCAGGGCTTTAGGAAGTCTGTCGTTCATTTTGTTTCATTTGGGACGGATAGGGATCTGTTAACTATTGCTTCCTTCCTTGCAGTATCCATAGTTACGGTTATACCGGTTGAGGCCTGCATTATTAATATGGGGATACTATGGCATTAATATACAACGCTTTCGGGGGTTATTGAAGGCAGGTATCTGGACCAATGTTTTTTACAGGTAGTAGACTTAATGGGGCGGCAGTGTTTTAGCTGTTATTTTGGGATTATTGCTCCATACAGAAGCAAACTTGGGTGAAAATGATAGTTATGCCTCGGACTCCAATAAGTTCAACATTATGAACATTGAAACTCAATTTTACCAGATTCCACTTTCTGGGTCGTTTTTATTGTGAGATTGGCATCGGCCTTTAGTAACTCAGGGTACAAGACCCAAAAAAAAACCCATTGTTCAGCGTTATCTGACAGCCAGTTAAATATAAGGGGATTCTCAGAAAAACAGTCTACACCCCCAAACGCCCATTTTTGACCTTTGCCGGCTTACCATATTATTTTTTGGTATTGGAACCTTGTTGTTATAGTTTATTCCAAGATTTGCCAGATCGGTTAATTCCCCATCCATAACGAACAACGACTCCATTTTTCCTTTGTATTATTGTAAAAAGGACTTCCAAAAACAGGAGTGGCCCGGGCTTCTTGTGGCAGGTATTTTTTTCGGCTTGCCATGTTCAAGTATTTAAGTAGTAGCCTAAACTCGGTTTTTCTTACTGCTTTTCTTGTAGCGACTTTTTACAAGCATTTTTTTCGGTTCTGAAATAGCCATTTTGTGCGCCTACTGCGTATTGCTTTTAGGGTGGCGACCATAAACCACCAGGGTATATTAGGTGTTTTTGCTGTTTTGGGCCTTATGGATGGCCAGCCTCTAACATAAAATTCCTTTTGGGGATGGAATTCTAAACAGATACCCTTGGCCTGTTTCGGGAAAGGGGGAAACTTGGAGGCATTTTTTGTTCCCCCCTTTTTTTTTTTTTTTTTTAGGCATGCTGACAAAAAAAAGCTCTCTTCTTTTTT
>Ga0163217_1028006_pt1 | contig 14775 bp, 12 predicted proteins | sample SynspAceP_FD_185933 | JGI IMG/M metagenome (GOLD analysis project Ga0163217, IMG submission 185933) | Saline lake microbial communities from Ace Lake in Antarctica - Synechococcus sp. Ace-P (PacBio error correction) | ecosystem: Environmental > Aquatic > Non-marine Saline and Alkaline > Saline ... | reverse complement strand
AACGGCGGTACACATAAGGTGCGCGCTCGCAGGATCGCCATTAAGGATATCGTGCAGGCTGTGGCGCCGTGCTGGGACAATAGGTGTCCATCCGTCAGGGTCTGGGAGCGGCTTGCGCGGGTGGCCGATGCACAGAGATGACTGGAAGGATCCGCCAGAGTCACTGATGCGCTGCTTGCCTCGGCGCCGCCAGTCGCGCCTGCTTGGTTCCACCTTACCACCATCAAACCACCGCAAGGCCCCGCCGACCAGCAAAGGCACATGCAGATTCATAGCAGTTTATTACGCAGGGGCCTCTTCGCGCAGGGCCCGGCACATAAAAAACCGAATATGCCCCCCCACGACCAGTACACCAGCGCCTTAACGAAAATTGCAGCGGTCAGATCACCGGTCAGCATGTGCCATAGATCGTCGGCCAATTGCATTCCCGCAGCAGGGTCAGCGCAAGCCAAGAACAGGCCCGATTAGATCATCCATTTGCGATCGCGACCGGTAATGGCGCAGGGTCGCGCGCCCAGTTTCCCCGCGCTCCCGCAGGGTCAGCCACAGGTACAGCGGCGCGTGTGAGTCACAATCAACACGCAAAACGCCGCCAGCGGATTCGCGCCGGTTCACTGCGCCGTTCCCCGTGGCGCAAAGGCCAGATCGCCAGCGCCGTGCAAACACAACCACCAGATTGAATGCCAAGAATCAGTACGCAAAACGTCAGCGCATAGGTAAAGAAATCCCGTGCAAGGACACCGTCGCCACGGGGCGCGGAAACCGGGCGGAGAAAAAACGCACTCGTCCCATCCGTTCAGGGCGTCCTGCACCTCTTGCGCTGCGCCAGCCGCGTTGCGGCCCAGAGCGGCAGTAGTTAATCTTCGGTGCGGGACTTGCTTGCCTCACGCGTCGCGCACGAAAAATAGCTCAGTTCATTCCCGTGGGCCATGGCGCTTATCCTTTTCGTTTCGCAGCAAAAAAACGTCTTTCAAAGCAGCTCTTCGCTCTCGGCGGCTGCGCATGGCGTCATAGACGTTGGGGGCGTGGTGGGCATTGGGCATGTAAAACAACCCGCGCGGCCTGTGCCAGCTCCGCCTGATTTAGGTCGGACCGCGCCGTAGTACAACCGCGCCACCCGCGCCGCCGAGATCGCCGGCGGGCCACAACATCGCCGCAGGGTTCAAGCGTCACATTAAAGCGCGTGCCCCGCCCAGCCGTCGGACCCCGCGCGGCCACCAGCGGGCTTGCGAATGGCCAGCACCTCGGCGTGGCGTCGGATCATTCAGCTCGCGGCGTGGCGGTTGCCAGCTGGGCCACGACAGTTGCCATCAGGTGCGGACGATGACCGCACCCACGGGCACTTCACCCGGGGCAGCTGCGGCGCGGGGCCTGTTTTCTAATTGCGATGGACATATAAGAGGTAAAGCTCATTCATTCTCATGCCCGCAAACGGCCGCCCTTTCGCAGCGCATGGAAAAAACAGGGATAAGCGCTGTGGATGAGCGAAGATACACCCCTTCCCAGCCCCCGAAATCGCACCCTACCCGGTGAACCGTATGCAAAAGTCCTGTCCCGCTGCCGGAACTTGCCAGCCGCGCGAAATCCGAGCGCATATCGAAGGCCGGCCCGCGTGCGGGTGCAACGGCGCGCAAGATCGATTCGCCCGCGTTGAACGTGACGCTGCCGATCGATCACCGTGGACGGCAAGGCCCGTCGCGAGCCCGAACCACCCCCGCGTCTGGCTGTACCACAAGCCCACGGGGCTTGGTGAACCACCAACGCGACGAAAAAGGCCGCGGCACGATCTTGCATGATCTGCCCGAAGACGATATGCCACGCGTCATGAAGCGTCGGTCGACTATTGACCTTTAACTCGAAGGGTTGTTGCTGCTGAACCAATGACGGCGAGGTCAAACGCCGTTTGGAACTTGCCATCGAAACGGCTGGCTGCGGCGCTACCGCGTGCGGGTGAATGGCCGGCCACCGATTGATATGCTCGAACCGCTGCGCAAGGGCATCCACCGTCGATGGCGCAGGATTTCCCAAGCCCATGACGTATCGCTTGATCGGCAACAGGCTTTGCAAAACGCCTGGCTACGATTCGGGCTTCGCGAAGGCAAGAACCGCGAAATTCGCCGCGCGATGGAAGCGGTTTGGCACCTGTCAGTCAAAACCGTCTTATCCGGCACCAGCTATGGCTCCGTTCCAGTTGGCGAGCTGAAAAACCGGGTGAGGTCGAAGAGCTGAACGCAAGATCGTCCGTGACCAAGCTTGGGCTTGAGAGGCGGATTCAACTGGTACCGCGTCAGAAAAAGCCGCGCGTTATCGTCAAACGAAAGGACGCGCAAAACCCGGGGAGAGCCAGGCCCCGGTCCGCCCCGGTCTGCCAAAAGAACCGGCGGACAAGACCGCCACCGGCAAAACCATTCCCGCAAGCCCAAGCCCGGCTATGGCAAATCCAAGCCTGCCCGCACTGCGTTCGACGCCCCCTGCGCCCGCGCAAATTCGGCACCCGGCGTGAAATTCACCCGTAAACCCTGATTTCTTTGGGTTTACGGCCCCTTGTCAGCTTCTTTTAAACGTGCTCAACCCTAGTCGGTAGCCGGTACGGCGACTATATGCGTACAAAGGAAGTTCTGATTGGGTCGATTGCTTAGTCATTGTTCGCCACGCTGGCGATGATTGTTTTGCTTTGTCCGCCATTTTGCGTGACAATCGATCGCAAGGATTACTGGACGCAAAGCCGTTCGCGGCATCGCACCCGCGCAGGGACAGGAGATCTACGCCCATGCACCGACACCGTTTCAAAGGGGGGGGGGGAAAATCACCCTATGTTGCCCTGATCGTTTTGCTATGTTCGGCGTGTCCACCGGCTGGCTTGGGGCTTTGATCCATGCCACAGCGGCTTGACGGTAAATACAGCAATCAAGACACGGCGGCGGACGCGTTCAGTCCCGCGTGAAGCCCGTGCAAAACGCATAGAGGTTGAAACCCGCAAGCGGCGGCAACCGCTCTTGTTCATTCCCCGCCATTCCGCTGGTTGTTCCTGTGCATTGAACGACGGCGCTCAGGGGTTGCCCTTGGCTTGGTGGGCCGCAGCGGCGTTGACCGGTGCCGCGTGGATTGCTGCGCGAAGGATAAAAGCCGAAGGCCGCCGTATACCGCGCCGGCAAAGTGGCTGAACGCCCCCGCCCTGCCGCGCAAGATCATCGCCAGGCTGCTCACCGGTTTGCGGGTTGGCCTTGGCTGCCTATAAAAATGATCCCGGCCTGGTGGCCCCCTGCTGTATGCTTGGCCGCGATGGGCTACATGTGTCGGCCTTTGGCATCGACTCCGCTGACCCGCCAAAGGATGGAAGGCGTGGACAGTTTTCAAAAAAGATCGCGTCGCCCGTGTCTGGACGAGGCCGAAAAGCCTTGCCGCGATGAACACCGCTATTGTGCGCGCAAGGCGACGGACAAAGCGCGGGAACCGCCGCCCAGTTTTCAGGACACGGCGCGCACCTGATCCGCACTGTACCAGGATGACCCGGCGGCGATTCTGACCGGGCCCGCAAATATTTGTCGGTTCTACCTTGTGGTGTTTTTGGTACGCGGGACGCGACGATCAAGTCCGCTGACATATAGGCCAGCACAGGCGATGCGCAAGCGCGTGCGATTATCTGGCCCTTGCTTGGATGATCTGGACAAAAATTTGCCGCGCGCACCCAAAAATCGCTATTGGAAAGACAAGACCGACCTGAACATCGAAAATTCGACGTGCTGCGCGAGCGGCTTCCCGAGAAGGCGTTGCGCTATCCAATTAATTCTGTCGCACCCGCAAGAACATAGGAATACTTGAACCCATGTCTGATACGTTCGTGAAAAAAGCCACCCAATCCGTAGCGCTGGTGGATGAGGTAAAACGCCCAAGTGCTGGCCGACCCCGCGCCCGCGGATGACTGTCGTTATCGCCTTGAAAAGGCAGATGCGCCCACAATCGGCCGAGATCAAAAGCCCGCATGGCAGAGATCGGACCCATGGGCGACACCGCAATCAGATTATCGGTTTCGGCTCACGGTGCGCAGGCTGAGCTGCAGGAAATCAGCCAAGCGATTTGCAGAGTGCGAAACAAAGGAGTTGGGCCCCGCCGGTGACAGCCTGCGCCAATATTCGTGACGACCATCCGCGGTTTTTCGGGTTCGGAACTGCGACGGTTCGCCGTGAACGCAGCTGGTGGGAACGTCTTGCTGGGTCGCGCCGCCCCCTTTGCCAAGTTCACCGCCAAGTTCGAAAAAAGGTTCAAGGTCAGATCGACGCGTCAACGGACGAGCTGCTGACCCGATGAGCACACCCCTGCTAAAGGATATCAAATCACTTGATATGCTGTATGAAAAAGACGCATGCATTCTATGACGAATCCCCAATAGCCCAAGCAGGCGAGGCCAAGCTGGCAGAGCTGGCGACGCGACCACCATTCCGCCAAACAAGCGCAAGCGACGCCGCGCCCGAGGCGGATTCAAGTCATGGTCGCGCAGGAATTGCGGTTGACATTCGGCGCCAGCGCGTGACGATCTGGAGGGCGGCCTGTGATGACCTCAACTGACCCGTCAGGGTTGACAATGCAGTCGCTGCCCTTCTATCCGCTTGGTGCAGGAAAACCGACAAGTCGGCTGGTAACCAGATTTAATTCCACCCTCGTGAACACCGTGCCACTGTGGGAAACCCAGGTTGGGGCAGGCGGGTCCACCATCCAGCGCAAGCGCCGAAGCCGCCGCTGCCGTGCGCCGATTGCCAACGATCTGACGAAGAACTTGCTGACGTTCGAACGCGCAGAACGTTGCGCGAAAGCAACAAGGTCATTCCCGCACCGAGATGGAACCGCGGCGTTTTCGACATCGAAGCGTTTCAACAGGCCAACGCGACCTGATTCGGACCATTCAGAAATCCCTGCAAATCGGCGGGACGAAGGCAAGCGCGCCGCGCCTCTGCCGCAAAAAGGACCTACAAAATGGAAGCCAATCTGCGCGACACGTTGGCCCTCTTGCCAAAGCGGCCAACCCGCCACCCTCTTCGTTTTAATCCCTTTTACGCTTTGTGGAGCGCGCGATATGCATGGCAACGGTTAGGGCAAGGCAGGATGGTCGGCACGGTGGCAATTGCTTGCCGCGCTCGCCGCCGTTTGTACCCCCGCAAGCCCCGTTGAACGGACGCTGAAAGCCCATCGCGCGCCCCGAAACGCACCGGCCCCGCCCGCCTTGTGTGGCCAAGCCGGACGTCGCAAAAAAGGCGCCAAAGCCTGCGCAAGCGATTTCCATTCAGGTTCAAGCAGGCGCAGCGTTAGCCAAGGCCTTTTGCGACGTGATGGGTGCGGGGCAGGATACCCTTTTTCTGGCCGGTTGCTGTGCGCAAACTTTTGAACAAATCGCCTTTTACCAACGATTACATTTGCCACCCTGAACCGGCGTGGGGACAAAATCCCCGATGGCGTCGCTGGGAACGCCCCGTGCGGATGGAGGTGGTTTTCGGCGACGGCGCTGCCCGTCTGAAACGCGCGCGTTACGAGGCTTCATCAAAAGATTACGCCCCCGTCTGGCCGCCGGGACGGACGCGCATTCCGTCTCAGTCGGGGGGAAACCGAACTTTATTTTGGGATCGTCGCCGGCGAGGACGACCCGGTCGATGCTCTGGCCCTCGCAAAAGCCAGCGCATCCCCGGTGTCCACCTGCCGGACAAGCGCTTGCCGCCGCTCAGCGATCTGCGCCGCGGATACCTATTGCGTCGTCGCAGCCTATGCGGGGGTGCGGACCCCAACATCTATACTGCTGCCGTGCCGATTGATTCCGGGCCAGAAACCCGTCCCGTTATGCGGCGTCGTGCTCACGAAGACGCTCGCGCAGGGGCTGGACTTGCAATGACAGCCCCACGCACGCCCGTCGATTCTTTAAACGATGACGGACGAATTCGCCGCTTGCTGACCCGCCCATGACGCAGCTTTGCTCCAAGAGTGCTTTATGATCCTCGGCTTTTGCATGGCTTGCATTTGACCGCCGAAGAGGCCACCCCGTCGGCCGCGGAGATTCGCAAATGAACTTACTTGGCGGGCCCGTTTAACCCGCCTCCGATTTCCCCCGAAAGGACCAAGACATGGTATTCATCGATTTCTCTCATGGGCCAATCATCGACGTTATCCACTGGGGACCGATGACACCGCGATACGATGTGTCGCGGTTCGAACGCGAGGGCCACGAGATCAAAATACGGCGGGCCAAGCTGACCGTTCCGCGAGGGTCAACTGCGGTGTTTCGTCACGAAGGCCAGCTGGCCGATGTGTTCACGCCCGCGGGCTTTATAGGCTTGAAACCAAACAACATTGCCGATCATGACATCGTTGCAGGCACGTGCGGACCACGGCTTTAAAAGCCCCCTTGTCAAAAGTCCAAAGAGATTTATTTCGTTAACACCACGCGTTTCAACGATCTGAAAATGGGGCACCCAAAAACCGATCATCGTGCGCGACCCCCGAATTTGGCCCCGTGCGCCTACGGTCCTATGGCACCTTACTGCTGTCAAAGTTGTCGGACCCTTGCCCGGTTCCCACCGAAATTGTCGGCACCGACGGCGAATTCACCCATGGACGAGATCAGCTATCAGATTCCGCAACATCCATTGTGCAGGAATTTTTCGCGCAGCACGCCATGTTGTCGAATATTCGGTGAATGGATATGGCCGCCAATTTTACCCGCGAACTGGGCAAACTGGTGAGCCACTGAAAATCCTCGGCTACGTATTGCAGAATACGGCCTGACCATGCCCCCGAGCTTTATATTGAAAACGTCTCGCTTCCCCCTGCCGTAGAAGAGCGTGATGGACAAGCATCCTCGATGGGTGTGATCGGGCGATCTTTAAACAAGTTCAACCCAGTTCAGGCCGCCGAAGCGCCTGGGCGCGAAGGTGCTGGCCGTGCCGCCCCTCAAACCGGGCCTTGGGCTGGGTTGGGGATGCAGATGGGTCAGGCTGCCGCCGCTCAGGCAGCCCGTGGGGCCCCCGCCCCGCTGCCGCGGCCCCTGGCCTCCCCACACTTCCTCCCCCGCCGCGCTTTCAGCCGACAAGGGTCTGGCATCTGGCGAAAAACGGTTCCATCAAACAAGGGCCCGTTTTCCAAGGCCGCCTTGGGGCGCCCATGGCTGCCGATGGCGGCTGAAAACGCGAAACCTATGTCTGGACACCGGGTCAGATGGCTGGCTGAAAAGCTGACGACCGTGCAGAACGGCGCAAGCTCTTTTTACCGTGCTGCCGCCCCCGCCGCCGCCCGCCGGTGCCATAAAAAGCGGTCTGGAAACTCAGATGGGCGGCCACGGTTCTAGGCTATGATCACCACCCCGCCGCCCTTGTTGGCCCCATCGGCGCACCCCTGATGAAACTGTTACATGGGCATGGTGCCCCTGTTCGTCTGGTTTCGCTGGTGCAGCATTCCCGACGTGGGCGCGGATTGGCTGCGGCGGTGCGGTTTCATTTCTGTCATGGACTTGTCTTTGTCAGTTGCGGCACTGCTGTGGTGGGTCCACTATATGCGATGTGGATTACTGGGCCGCCCCCGCCCAAAACTGACAGGGCTGGGCCCGCTGGGCTGCATTCCCTGTGCTGCATAAAAAACCCTGATCTGGGGTATCTTGGGTGTCGCCGCTCACGGGGGCTCATGATCGGGTTACATCTATGTTCAGCTATGGCCCGGGGCATTGTCCCGATTGCCGTACGCTTGACCTGCCGCGTGCCAACGACTGGGTGCGGCCTGATCCACATGTATTCGGAATTTTACGCCTTGCAGGCCATCGCGCTCGGCCCATGCCAGGTTTCACATCTGGCGCCACATTCATCTTGCGCGACAACGCCTTGCGCATCATGGCCCCAAGCCTGCCACCGTTTTTTGTAAGCCCCGCTCTGGTTCGCAAGGGCCTGCGCGGTTGCCCTAGTCTTGGTGGCAGCGACCAAAGGACAAGCTCTAGCCGCCAGCACCGGCCTTTTGAGACCGCCCTCCCTCCGACGCCCAAAGCGAGGGAACACCTTTTCCCCTGCGATACTGGCGGATCCGATCTGCGGTTTGATCCCGAAAGATATCTGCTGGTCTGCGACCACTGTGGCAATACCGAAGAAATCTCGGGGTGCGCGCGGTCTGTGCATAGCCCCATCGCGCGAGCCTCGATTTTTTCAAGCCGCTCCCTCGCCAGCGCGCTCCCCCCATCCAGATGAGGAAAACCCCCGCGTTACCCAACTTGCCCCAAACTGCGCGGCACAAGTGGAATTTGCCCGCGGCAAACACGCGGACGGAGTGCCGTTCTGCGCGGACGCTGTGGTGATCGACACCGGCCTGAACCGCCACAGTTAAACCCCGCCGCGGGTGCTGCCCTTCGGCCTGACCGAAAAATACGCACGCGATGCCCATGGGGACAGACTGGCTTGGGCAGCCTTTGGTTTGCCCCAACGGCTTGCAAGAATACGACCGGCAAGGGCCCGCAAGATGTCAGGGATTCTAGTGCCCTTACTGGGACCTATACGCCGACACCCGATGCCAGCTTATTCCGGCGACGAGGGGACGTCTATTACCGTTACCCAACCGCTGTAGCGCGACGGCAAGGCGCGTTGCAGTCAGCAGGTTGCCCAAAATCCGCTGCGGGCGCGACCTCCGGGTCGTTTGTGGCGCGTTTCTTGACGATGTGCTGTGCTGGCGCAACGTCGCTTTTCCGAAACGGTTTACCGATGCACTGGCTCCGGGGATTCTGGCGGCGCGGAACCCTATGCACCGGAATACCTCGCAGGTTTCGCGCCGAAGCCTATGCGGTCACGCTTGAAGAAGCTATGCGCAGGCCCGCGAGTGGTCATGGACGGAATGGATCCAGCGCGGACGTGCGTTTTTGACATGGTTGGCGACCCGTCCAGCGCATCCCACAATATCCAGACGCAGGTCAGTGATGTGACGTTCAAGCGATATCCTGCTGGCGGTCTGGCTGCGGCCTATTAAATACCGCGCAAGAACCTATCGTTTTGTCGTCAACGCCGCACCGGCAGTGTTTCAGGGGGAACGGCCCCTATTCCACCGTCAGGATCACTTTGCGGTGATTCCTCGCCTGGATTGTCGCCGGGATCGTTCGGATTTTTTATGGCGCTGCAAAAATGACCCAGATTCGATACGTCACCCGATATTCTTAAAGCGCGATCGTCCTGCCGTGCTTTCCGCCCCGATCCGGTCGATGAGGCGGTGATCACGCGCATCGTCGAAACCCGCCCGCCATTGTGCCGTCGTGGGTGCAATGCGCAGCCGTGGCAGCTGACCGTCACCAAAGGGGCGCACCGACCGCTGTCCGCGACGCGCACGCTGGCGCAAGAGATCGCCAAGGGACACCCCCCGCCGCGATCTTCGTTGGCCCACATCGGACAGTGGCGTTTACGGCATCGGCGGCGGGCCTGCGGTTTCCAGCTCTATGACGCGGTTGCCATCGACAAGGCAGACTGCGCAGGCCGCGCCGCGCAGATTTGGCGGGAACTATGCGCTATTTGACGCGCCGCATGTGGCGATTTGACCGCTCCGGCAGAGGGGGGGCCCCTGTTTTTTTCCCGGGGGGGCATTATTGGCGCGCTGGACAGCGGCTTTGTCACCGCCTTTACGCGGCTGCCACCAGCGCTTGGCGTTGCCCACCATCGCCCAAGCCGCCATCGCCCGGCTATGCGCCCCACCGTGCGTAACCATTTCGGCCTGTCCCAAGACCGTTCTGATCTCTGCGGCGATCTCTTTTGGCTATGCAGACGAAGCAGCTCCATCAACCGGTTCGCACGCAGCGCGGCCAGGCCCCCGACATTTCGACTGGAAGGCTGACATTTGCGCGCACTTCTCCAACGCGTTACCGACGCCTCTGTCACTGTCGACGGCCAGATCATCGGGCAAATCCAACCATGGCCTGCCTGATTCGGTCTGCGCCATGCCCGGACGATACCCAAACGACCGCGGCAAGGCGCTGGCGCAAAAGATCGCAAGGCTGCGCCTGTTCAGGATGATGCAGGCAAGATGAACCGCAGCCCTCCGATACGGCGGCAGCGCAGCTGATCGTCGCAGTTCACCCCTCGCTGCCGACACGTCCCGTGGCACGCGTCCCGGTTTCTCGCCGCGCGGCCAAGCCCGATCAGGCAAAGGATGCTGTACCAAGATTTTATCGCTTGCGTCGAAGCCCTGCGGCGTTCCCGTCCAGACAGGGTGGCGTTCGGGCCGACAGTCCTGTGGCCCTGACAATGACGGCCCGTGCACCCTCTGGCTCGATTACGAAAACCCTGAGCTTCCAAATGGAAAAAATCCTCGGGGGTCAGGGGGCCGAACAGCCCCGCTTGCCAGGCCTACGGCTCGCGAAAACGCCTCTTTAGATTTATAAAAAAGGCGGCTTTAACAGATAACTTGCCAAAACCGTCTTTGGACCCTGTGTGCAAGCTCGACGCTCGCCTGCATCCCGGGCGATCTGCAAGACCGCTGTCGTGGGGTGAGGTGTTTCAGTATCCACCTGCAACGTCACCTTATAAAATTTGGGGGCCCCCGGATCGCCATCCGCCGCGCGGGACCCGTTCGGCCTTGAACGTATCAGCCGAGATCAGTTTGACGTCCCCTTGAGTGTCCCGTAAATCGTGTAGTCATAGGCCCGACAGGCTTGGGACCGTCGCTCTTGCCGGACGCACACCAGCGATGTTTTCTGGGCTTGACGCGGGGGCTTCTACGAAACAGCTCTTCGTCCAGCGGGATGATCTGCAAGATCGTCCTCGCCCGGAGCGGCACGACGCCGCGATGGTGGTCACACTCAGGTTGTTGACGATGCGCGCAGCGGGCTTTGACCAAGCACGGCCGGTTCAACTGGTTCAGGTGTCGCCTTGAGTTCTGTTTTCAGCGGTCCGCCAGCTCTTTCAGAAACGATCCGAATTATTCCTGCGCGCGGTCCGAGCTCTGTGCCGGTGGACCGATCTCGTCCAGTTTGATCCGTGCATCTGCATGGGCCTTGCGTGCACGCTGACCTCGATCAGTGATACGATCTTTTTCTTGAGCATATTTCAAGCAGCTCACGCTCTTTCGTGCCTCGTCAGCACCCGCCCCGCCCCCTCACGAGCGCGAAACGAAATCCGATTGCCGCGCCTTCCAGCAACGTGCGCTCCGAGCGACGATAGCAGGGGTCGCGCGTGCTATAGGCGTTCGGCCACGTCAAAGTCGGTATTGCCCCGCAGCTCTGCCTCCAGCCGCAGGCGGCGGATTTCAAAGGCGCTGATCTGATCGCGCAAGATCACCCGTAGGACTGAACTGCGTGCCGTGCAACCGTTAGCCAACACGTCGCCCTTCTCAGGTTGATCGCCCTCGCCCACGGCAAGGCTCGGCCAGAATGGCACCTTTCGAGTTCTGGATAAATCTGTGGCCGCGAGCTGGAAACATCGACCTCGGGCCGCACGATTTTCATCGACCCACGCAAAAGCGGCCCACAGCAAAAAAACACCAGTAACGATGCGCCGGCAGAGCCAGATCACTATGGAAGCCCGCGCATCTGCCCCGTCATCTGCGCCCCCAGGGCGTGGTGCTGACAGGAGTTCATGCGACATTGGCCCCTTCTGACCCGCCAGATGGGCGAACAACTTTTTCTTTTGCCCGTAACGGTCATACGGCCAATCTTGGAGCACCAGCGTTACGTCTGTCAGTGCGAAGGATCGGCGCACGGTGCGTCGCGATGATCGCGTGCGGCCCTGCCATCAGTCTTGCAATCGCGAAACCAGTGTCGCTTCCAGTCGGTTGTTTCCAGCGCCAGCCGGGTTCATCCAGCAGGCAGATCGCCGGATTCCTGCAACCACAGGCGCGCCCCAACCAATAGATTCTGTGGCGTCCGATAGACAGGCCCGCGCCTGCGTCTGGATCTCTAGGTCCAGGACCCTTGTGTGGTTGGCGCAAAACGGCCCCAGACCCGCAAAATCAAGCGCGGGCGTGCAGGCGATCATCGTCACGCGTCCGCATGGGAGGTTCAGGTTGTCGCGCAGCTGTGCCCGAGAAACAGGGCCACGTCCTGACCCCAGATAGCCGATTAGCCGCGCAGGTCGCGCGGCTCGATCTGGCCCAGCTCTGTGCCGTCAATCCAGGATTGCGCCCTTCGGTCGGGGCATAGATGCCCTGAGCATTTCAAGCAGCGTCGATTTGCCCGAAGTCCGTTGGCCCGAGCACGGCAAACATTGCTGCCCCGGCTGGATCAGTATCGCTTTGATATTCAACCGTCGGTTGCGCCGTCGTCCTCATAAGCGGAAACATCACATCGCGCAGCTTCGAACTGCCTTTCAAACTTTTCGCGGCGCAAATAGCGTGCGCGTGCCGCGGCGGTGTCTTGCGGTGCGGCGACCAATTCGCGTCGAGCCCGTCCAGCGCGCCTTGACATTGCCCAACCGCGCCATCGTACCGAAAGCTGCGTCAGCGCCCCAGCGTGCCGGCCCGTCAGAACCGACCGCGAAATGAACCCACGTGAATTCACCGCAAAACACCAGATAAGTGCCCACGATCACCGCGGCAACATAGGGTAGGCCTGCTGACCCCTTGGCCTCCAGAACGTGAGGAACGGGACGCCAGCTTGCGTGCTCTGATGGCATTTAACCGACGACAAGGTGTTCAGCTCGGTCCACAGACGCAGCACGCGGTCCTCTGCCCGCTGGGTCTTGACCGTAATCCAGTTCGAAATATCGCCTCGTGCCAGCAGCCGCAGAGGAATTTAGTCGAGCGCCCCTTGGGTTTTCCTGCGTCAACTGGAGCGCCTTTCTTTTGCAGGAAAGAAACCCCGGCACCAGCATCAAGATCCCGCCAAACACAGCCACAGACCACATGCCCGCGATTCTGCGGACGAGGACAGGAAGACGAAAAATAAGACGGGATATCCGCGATCGCTGCCAATGGTCGACGCAGTAAAGAATTCGCGCACCGACGCCGAATTCACGCATTGCGGAAAACAGCTGGTGGGCGCTTGGCCGCCGCGCGTCCGACCGCATTGCCCAGCAACCGGCGCATCAAGACGTCTTGCACGATAGTTCGATTCTTGCCGCCCTGCCCCGTCCATCAGCGCGCCCGCGCCATCTTGAGAAGGCCTCCATCAACAGCGCGAGGCCTGCACCGGCGGCGAGCCACCGCATAAGCGTCGCTTCGACTGGTGCGGGATCACGCGTCATAACTTCAACGGAAAACCAGCGCCACGGCGACAGCCAGCAGGTTCGCCACAAACGTCCCCGTTGCGACCTCTAATCAGGCTGGCGACCGAAAAAACGCGAAAATTGCCCCCAGAAAACCAATGCGCAGCACACCGTCGGTTTATGGGTTTCCGCCACTGTCTTCAGCGAGGCTCGGCGCGCAGCACCAAGCCTGCAAAGAAGGGTTTTGAAATCGTGATCGGCACCATCGCGCCGTTGTCGGTGCAGGTAGGTACATAGAGGATGTCAGAATCGCCGCGCTGCTGGCCCATCCACCAACAGCACCTGCCCCCGATGTCATTATAGCCCAAGCGGCCACATATTCTTCGAAAATCCCTGCACGCCGGCTTGACCTGAGTGACCAGCCCTTGCTTGTTGTTCATCCACGCGCTAGCGCTTCGGCCTTCGTTCATGGCGGATCGTTGCCAGCTGCGGGGGCCGCGGCCAACAACGTCATCAAAGATATTCACGGCGGGCAGTTGGTGACGCCCAGTAATCCGGCATAGGTCGCGGCCAGTTTTGCCGCGCCATGATTACGGTTCCTCGGGGCGATTGGCATTCTCTGCTTGAGGCTGGCACCCCTCCTTGCCGCCATTCGACCTTGTTGCCGTTGGGATCGTCAGCGTAAAGGTCGTGCGCTTTTCGTGGGTCAAATCGCGCTCCGTCGCCAGCACGCCCTGTATCTTGCGCCATCTCGATTTTTCAACGCACCGCCTTCCGCCTCGTATTTAAGGTTTGATTTTGCGATTGTGCTGCGCGAGTATGTTTCGTAGACGCCGACCACATCCATTGACCTGACGCTGACCGGGCGCGTCATTACTGTTCCTGGAAATAGATCTAGGGTTGCCGTTTGGCCTGTTTACTGCAAGGGTTGCGCTTCGGCGGCCTGAGGGTTTTGGCGCCTCAGCTTGTTTTTCCAGACGCGCACGTGCGGTTCGGTCTTTCGCATCGATGGCGCACTTGCGCGTGGCGGTTTCCTCGGCCATGCCCGACGCGTCAGCGACGCCTTGGTGCCCAAGACCCAAACAGTTGAATCCGGAACCCAAGCACAGTCCTGCCACCGCCCCCTTCACCGATGGTCGCGCCGCGGACAGGGCCCGGCAGAAATCCGGCACGTTCGACCCTTGGACGCGCAATGGCGCGGGTCCTTTGCGGCTTCGGCAACGGGACCACGGGGACAATGGCGCGCCGGCAAAGCTGTTTACGGGAACCGTCTGGCACGCGTGCATGCATTCCAGAGGGTGGATCACGATGGCGTTCAGGCTTCCGGACATCGATGGTCGCTTCGCGCTCAACCGACGGCATCAAGCGTGGCGCGATTTCCAGCAGGCTTCTGGGCGGCAGGATGGTTCAGTCGGACCACATCCGATACGCCGCCTTTTGACCCCACGTTCCTTTTTGCAATTCACCCATCGGGAAAAAATGGGTCCATTATTCCTTGAAGCCGAGGGGGGACACGGTTTAGCGCGGCGGTATTCCCGCCGGGCGCCCTCGGAATTTCGCGGGTTTGGGTTTTGTATTTAAAAGTTTTTTCAGCGCCCAGTTGGGGAACCACATTTTTCTTCCTTTCTTTTCCCTTTTT
>Ga0163217_1006088_pt1 | contig 14777 bp, 12 predicted proteins | sample SynspAceP_FD_185933 | JGI IMG/M metagenome (GOLD analysis project Ga0163217, IMG submission 185933) | Saline lake microbial communities from Ace Lake in Antarctica - Synechococcus sp. Ace-P (PacBio error correction) | ecosystem: Environmental > Aquatic > Non-marine Saline and Alkaline > Saline ... | reverse complement strand
ATCGCGCCCCGGTGCCCTTGGCGCTGGCGACGCGGAGCGGAATAAGTGGATCGCCAAGCTCCCCCGGGCGCAGATCGTAATGCGCGCGCGGGTTGACGTGACCTCACGCGCTAACTCGCCCGCGGGGGCTGACGTGGAACCCCCGGCGGCAACATTGTCTTCAGGCATCGACCCGGCGTATTGCCGGCGCGCCGTCTGCTCGACTTCCCGAAGTACCTCCCCGACCCCCGCGGCGCCGTTGATCACGTACGCTCTGGTTCCCTTTGACCCGATGCACCTTGACGCGCTGATCAAATGTTGCGTTTGACCGCTTCGGGCTCTGTGTCCCAGACCTCGACCCGAAAGGCCTCAATCAGGCAGCTTGACGGGGATGTGTCCCATTTTCCAAGGGGCGGGCATCGTTCCCGCGATTGCGTGTTCCATGGTCTCGCTTGGTCGTTGTGGGTGCGCTGACGGAAGAGGTGTTGATATCAATCCGCCCCCACGTACGTTGCAGTTGGGGGCCACTGGGGCAGGGTTGTATCTCCAGCGATCACAAGGTGGCGGACGGGGTTGACGCCCGTGTGGAGCGTTCTGAGCGCCTCGCGGTAAGTTGCGCATGCCGTTCCCGCGATAGTGATATCGCGCCCGAAGGCGGTTGATGTTCATACGACGGAACCGTTGGGGCTGCCCCGGTCCGACGCGCCGCACAGGCTCGCTTCGGGCCCCCGTCGTAGGAGTTCCAGGTCGCGGTGACGTTGTAGTCTACGCGCCCGCCCTCGATCAGCAGTGATTTTGTCGCGGGCGGCGGATCCCGGTATTTGTGTTGACCTGCGACCAGACGCGCTCTGGACCCGACTGCGTTGACACGACCCGTGGCAGCCGGCGTAGCGTCCCCCCCTTTCCAAGGATCGGACTCCTTCCCCGAGGCGACGATCCGCCCCGGATAGGTATGGCGGTGGCCGCTTGTGTGAACCTAGCGCAGTGGGACCGCGAGGCCGGCCCCGGTTTATCTCCGTATCGTCTTCGATGGGCGGGCTCACGAAGGTCGGGCTTTGGATCTTGGCGCGCCGCCATAGAAAGGGCAAGGTGATCCCGGGGCACCCGCCCGACTCCGCGAAAGCCAAGTTCCCTTCCCGGGTCGCTGCGCGGGCACGTCAGTCACGTAGCTTCCGCTTGCGATTGCACAGCGGCTCGCTATCCGCTCCGCGCGGGGCAAGTGCGGGGCGCAAGTCGTTAGTCGCCCTTGCGGGCGGAGGTGGCTGCGTAGGTTGGGCGTGAATTGCGGGCGGGTGGCGGCGGTCCAGGTTGTTGCGTGGCTCTAGCACCCCCCATAGGGGATGTCTTGCCTAGGCTATGGCCTCAGTGTCTGATTGGCGGCTTTCCCTCTTCGGGGATGGCTCGCTCTGACGCGGTGCGGCAGGGCCCGGTCCCATTTGGCAAGGATGACGTGGCGGTATGTAGGCCAGGTGCGGTGTAGGTTTTGATCCGTTCCGCTGCGACGACCGATCCGTCCACGACGTGAGCGTCCCAGGGCGTGATCAGTGTTATTCGGCCGGTTGGCGCAGTGAGTGCATCATGGCGCGTACTGTTTTTCGAGTGGAGGCCGCCCGGTATTGGTCCCGGTGGTCCGGCGGGCCGTGCGTGCCCTGGTGCTGATCGGTCCCCGTTGGCGTTACGTCGCTGACGTTACGTTGCGGGTGCGGTGGGATGTAACGCGGCCGCCAGCACTTCGATCCGACGCCGCTTGGATATGTGTTTTCTGACGGGACTCGCGCCGGCCCGTGCGCATTGGTGCCATGGCCAGCGCGCAGATGACCGACGGATGTTGGGATGTGAGTCCCCGACTTTCACGCGCTATCGCGTCTCGTGCGTCGCCGCGCGCCGGCGCGTGCATGGCAACCGCCCAGGAGTGGGTGCAAAGGCCAATTGGTCCCTTCGGCGGGTTGGTATATTTGAACCCTCTTGACGTCTCTGGGCGGCTTGCGTGCGGCGGGTTTCTTTGGGTTTGCACTTGCTCTGCGTTCCCCGCCGATGCAGGCGCTGGACTCTCGGTGGTTGGCGCCGATTCAGGAGGCGCGTGGCGTAACGAGGGCCGGTTGACGGGCCGATGAAGGGGCAGTCCCTGACACCGTACCGCCCATGCGCTGGCGCGTGTTGATCGGACCCCCCGGTTATCCGCCCAAATCGCCAGCGGCGGGGCGCGCTCTCGCTGATCCGGCTTGGGGTGTGGGTCGTAGACCGGATCGGCCACAAGGTTCGCGATCGGTCAACGACAAGCTTCGGCCGTCCCCCGGGCGCCCATTGGCACGCGTTCCCTCGACTGTGGTCAGCCCCAATGCCATGGTTATACCCCGCCGGGCAGGGTGAACTTGTGTTCGATCACACCCGGCCGGATGATTCCCCCCGTCCGCCCGTGGCGGGACGAGGGACATGGCGGGCTTTCGGCGTGAAGGCGGGTGCGAGGCGCTTGGAATCCTCGATTGCCTGGCGACGGTGTGCGGGCAATTTGTTGGGCGTTTCTTCGCTCCGGCGTGACCTCTTGGCCCACAGCTCGTCGGCCCGGTTGGTTTCCGATTCGATTTCTTTCGACTCCTCGGCGGTCGGAGGGCGTATTCGACCGTCTTCCAGCCGCGCTTGGCCGCGCAGTCCGGCAAAGGTGTTCAGCAGGAGGCATGGCAAGCCGGCACGGTGGGCCTCCCCACGGTCTTTTTGTGCTGCTCAGGGGCACCTTACAACCGCTGGCCTTTCAGTTTCGGCCGCTTGGCGATCTCGATATGCCTGCCAGCAGCCTCGGGCCTCGTTGGAAGGTTTGCGTGGCTTGGACCTAGCGGTGTTGTGCGGCCCCTCGGTTGTGTTAGCGCCGGGGTGCCGAGAGGCTTGCTTGCGGATTCCCCCATCGGTGGCCTGTCGAGTGTTTCAAGCCGCGCGCTGTGGTACTCTTTGTCCTGCTGCGTCGGTGTGAGTCCCTGGCAGTTTCCATCACGGCGTGACTGCTTTTCGCGCGGCAATGTGGTTTGGCCCGATGGCAGGATTGTGCGGCGCATGGGCTTCGGCGGTCGCGGTTGCGGGCACTGGACCCATCGGCCGTTTTCGTCTGCGTTCCGCCGAGGTTCTGGCGACGTTGATTGCGCACGCCCGCTCCGGTCGCCCGCGTTCGATTTGTGACGGGAGCCTTCCGGTGTTCTGTGCCGGATTCATACGATCTTATGGCGCTCGGGTGGGTCCTCGGCGATCTTGAGCCAGCTTGGTCAGGCGCAGGAACTTCTCGGCTTGGGTGGCCGACCATCTCGTTGTCCCGTTGAGGCAGTCGACCAGATCGTTCTGAACCGTTGTGCACGCTTTCTCGACCCATTGCGAGCGTGGATTGTCCTTGTTCTCTCGCAGGAAATCCAAGGTCAGCGTCGGGAACCAGCTGCCGGTGGGGCGGGCCGACCATATTCACCAGGCGTTGGCCGTGCTGCCCTCGCTTGCTTCTTGGGCACACGGCAGTGGCCGCGCTGCCCATCCGTCGCATCGATGTTTGCTCCGGGCGTTCTTAGCCGTGTTGACTTGGCCCAAGAATGGTCCGGCTATCTCGAATCGCTTGTCGGCGCGCTGCGGTGTCAGGTGCCGCGTTTGCCGTCGTTGGGGGCCGTCAGCGTTTTGGGCCAGTGCGCACGTCGTCCGAAGCTTTTGGGCCTTCAGCGATTTAAGGTCATACGAAGCTTCCTCCGGTGTCCCATTGGGGTCGGTTTCGTTGGCACTTTGCCGCGCGCTTGGTGACGGCATTCGACTTGGTGCGATTGCTTCTGGACGCGCCTTTCGAGGCTTGGCGATTTTCGGTCTGGGCATCCTTGTCGATCGCGGCAGGTTGCTTTCGGCTCAAGCGCCGCTTGAGTGCCGGCGGCTACGGCCTTTTCCACTGGTTGGCTGGCCTTGGCGGGCGGTCGGACCGGCGGCTTTATCGCGTCTTTTAAGGCATCGGGCAGCCGAGACCTTAGCGCTCGCGACGTGCTGGACTTATCCCTTGTTCATTTCCAGTTTCCTCGACGGTTCTTGGGGGTGTCGGCGGTTCGGCGCCTTGATTGGCGGCGCCGCGGTGAGTGCTGCGTCTTTTTTCGTGTAATATTGTTGGCCGGGGATCGTCCCGGTCGGGCTCATGGGCGCGCATCCGGCGAGTGATCGGGTCAGCTTCCCCGTTTTCAGGTTGCGCACATCGGATCGTGTCTGGTGCCTAGGCCAGACTCAGGTCATCCGGGGATGCTGTCGTTCTTTGCGAGCAGTCAGGCAAACGCATTTTGGTTGTAAATGAAGTTCGGTTGTCGATTGTTCTTGAGCGACCCTCAGCTGCATCGGCGGCGGCGGGGGTGTTCGGGCGTTCGGCGGTTCGCCGTGCGCATCCTCTGTCAGGCGCATGGCCGATGCGAACCGCGCGCTGGCATATTTTCGTCGTTTTTTTCACGGACCCAGTCGATGCAGGTGGCCGTTGCCTGCAGGCAGCCTTGAGGGTGGACCGTTGCGGTCGCGGCTTTGACCCGCGACAGAGTCCGAGGTTTTTCGCTTTAGCCATGGCAAGGGCTCCTCATGCAGCAGAAGTTTTTCGGATTTGGCCGACCTAAGCCCATGGCACATTTTGTTCGCTGCCGTTTGGCGCGTTTTAGGTAACTTATTTGCTGTTTTTCTTGGACCCGTGGCGTGGGGGGCGTTTCGGTTGTGCCGGTTGCTGGCATTTTCTGCTTAGAGGGTATTGCCGCCCGTTTTTGCGATGTATCTCTTGTTTGAGCGATGACCGAGGTCCCCGCGTAGGTCCGACTTGCCGCGCGGGCCCGGTGCGGGATGTCGTCTTGTTCCATCCGCATCCGCGCGGTTTGTGCTCCGCGCGACGTTGGCTGGGGCGTTTCTTTGGCGATTTGACACGCTTTTTGCGATGTTGTCGGGCGTTGCCGGCAGCGTGCGGTTCTGTTAAAAAGCGAGTGTTTGGTGGGGATTGTTGGGCGGAGGCCGCCAGATCGGAAGGCGTGTGCGACGGGTGCCTGAACTGTTGTTCGCTGGGCCTCGCTCGAAAACCTCGGCAACGGTTCTTCTTAATCCGGTCTGCTTCGGCCGCGATTTTCGGAGTTTGCGTCGGTTGCAGCGATCCCGATGAGATGTTATTCGTGAAGGTTATCTCAGCGGTCCCGCAGGCCCACGGGCGACCAGGCCAAGGCTTGCGTTTCGTTCGTACTCGTTCATCTGAGAGCTTGGCGCTGGGGCGTCGGTACGCGTGCCCACTTGGTCGGGTGCGAGGGGCTGCTTTTGACTGGGCGTTAGCGTACGGTGCCCCCGCTCAAGCTCCGTTTTCAAAGACGATGCGATCCGGTTGCGAGTCACGTTCAGGGTGACCCCCCAATCGTGCCAGAGCGATCCGATCCAATCTCTTTCGTGAGCCCCGGGGATGGTTTCCGGACCGGAGCTGTATGACATCGGCGAGAGGATCAGTCGTTCCAAGCGGCCTGACCGCGACGTGAAGGGATGGCCCGATTTCCTCCCAACTGATCGCCCCCGTGGCGGTCGATTTACGTGGCCCCGGTGCCCCCGGCGCATCTCGGCATCGTGACGGCGTAATGGGCGGTGGCCGGCGAGCGCGGACGCTGTTCTTTTCGCAGAACTGCCTCAGCCGAACGAGCGATGCTGGATCGCTCGGCCAATCCCTGCGCGAATGACCTGACACCGGCCCGAGCGCGTGGGAGAAGGGCGAGTTGGCGTCCGACGCTGTTGACCGCCAAAGGACGACGCGGAGTTGCCGGTTGGTCCACGCGGGTTTCACCCGCAGGGCCGCGCGCTGTTGGATGTTGGCGCACCTCGCGGCGGATGGTGGCTGGCCGGCTCGCCGGTGGTGCACCGCCTATTATGGTTGAGTGGTCACTCTTTGGCGGCGGTCTGTCATGGAAAACCGCCCGTTGCCACTCCGCTCCACAATAGTTTTGGTGAGATTTGGTTCCCCTGCCCGCACTGGCTAGAAATAATCCTTGACGGGGTTCTGCGCCCTTCGGATGGCCAGGGCCTATTCGGCGGGTTGGAGCCTTGCAACTTCCGCCAGCGCAAAAGAGGTGCTCTGCGTTATGGGGCGGGGCAGCAAATCAGAAATCGCGGCCAGATCGGGTGCTCCGACCGAACAGTGGCGATCTGGGATCGAAAGGGCGAATTGGTCCAGGATCTGCGCAGGGGGGCGGGGAGTTGGGACGGCTCGGGCGCAATCCGGCTCGCCGCGTCAAATCAACCATTGCAGGCGGCTCGCCCCCCTGCTACCAGCCGGATGGGTGAGCTCGCGCCCCGAGCCTAGCCGCCTCGTTGCCACGGATGTCGGTCAGAGGCGCTGCCGCGTCTTGCTCCGTTTGCCTCTTTGGTATGACCGTTTTGAAGCGTGACGGGCGGGTTTGCATCATCCTCAGGCGGTCAAGTTGGTTTCTCTAACGTGGTGGGCTTGCCGTGTCCTTGGTGCGTGGATGTGGTCGCAGATGTGGTTGCGGCATTGGGGTCAAGCAACTATTCCTGGCTAAAGTTGGCATCATGGCCGGGGCGGGCTCGGTGTCTGAAATCGGGGTAAGGCACGTCGTCTCCATGGCCGATATCGTTGGCCAATGTCACCCCACTTTCGAGTCAGGGTGGCGGGTTGTGTTGGTCGCGAGTTTGCATGGGTGCGATCCGCGGTGTATGGAGCGGTGTCCGTCCTCACGGTGGGCGGCGCGTGATCGGTTTTCGCCGTTCCTGCCTCGGTCGTTGTTTTTGGGGAAATTTCGGGAACCAGACGGCCGCGCCTGTCCCGGCGGCCTCCTCGGGCGCCGTCGGCAGGGCTGCCGTTTTGCGTGGTGGCTCCGACGAGTTGGCATGCTGTTCGAGCCGAGTGGCGATGTTGGATGCCATGGGAGAGGATGGCTCCGCGTGTTGTCTGGGATTGCTGCATCGTACGAGAAGGTGTCTCTTTGCCGCCAGTTTGGACGTGTCTGCGCGGCGGTTGTCCGATGTCGGGCATCAATGCAGCCTGCTCGCTTCGCTTGGCAGGGTTGGTGGCAAGTGGAGGACCGTTTGCTTTGCCACGGTGCAGGGTATGAGTTCGTTGCCAGATGCGTCAGGCGTCCGCGAACGCGTCCGTCGGCTTGGATGGCGACGGCTCGGGAATGCATGCCGGGCTGCTACGGCCGCCCCGCGTTTCCGAGGGTCTGGTTTGGCCACGCAGGTCCAGCTGGCGCTGAACCGTGTCGTGCGGGAGCGGCGCTTGTGTTGCTGTCGTGTGTGGCGCTGCCTCGTCCAGATGTACGCGGGAGTCGTCAGTTTGGGCCCGGCGATTGCGAGGGGCCCGGTTGATTGTTTGGGCCGTGGTCGCAGTGATGCCCGTGCCAGCCGCCGGTGGTGGGGTGGTTGGGGGTGTGTCTGAAGCTGGCCCCCCCTTTGCATCCCGGTTGCTGAAAAGTTGCGCCGAAATCGCGCGCCGGCAGGCATGTGCCGTTCAAAGGGGCGATTTGCGCGTCGCACGTGGTCGACCGTCAGGCACGGCGTGCTCTTGGTCCCCGGCGACACCCCATTTGCGCGCCGTGCTGGCGGCGGACCGATGTGCAATCAGCCGCGCAGAGGCGTGTATGGTGCGGGGCGGAGGCATTCCCGCAATCCGTTCAGTTGCACGCGGCGACGATGGCTTGCGCGCGCCGTTCGAAGATTTGGGAGCTGGGGGCTTTGGTTGTCTCGCGGAGTAGGCAAGAGGTGGCCGCGACTCTCAGGACGCCACTTCGCGCCCGTGGGATTGCAGTGGCCGATGGATAGGCAACACGCCGATAATCACAGCAAAAAGAACTCATGACAGCCCAAGGCCAACAAGAAGGGCCTCCCCGGGCGCAGTCTGCGCTGATATGCTGCAAATTCAGGTTAACACGCCCCACGAGCAGCCCAAGAAAGGCGGCACCGTCCCCCCGCGTTGGGGGTTCACGCCCGTCACTGGTCGCGCTGGCCTGGCGTTTCAATGGGTGGATCCCAACGAGGCGCTAGAGCAGCGGCCTCCGATCTTTGGGATCGATCTGGTTGCGAGGTATGGCCGCGAAAACTCAGCCGTCCGCCCGCCTTCGATGCGCATAGGACAGGGCGCACAGGTATGCGCGCGCTGTTAGCCAGATCCGGCGTCGGCATGGCAATTGGGGACGGCGATGCCTCTTTGAGGCTTGAATGCGAAAACAGCGATGAGTGTTGACCACGTTCTGCGTGGGTATGCGCAGGGTATGCCTCACGGCAACGCCGCGACAGTGGCTGGATGGTTTCGTGTTCTCGAAATTCAAGCATCAAGATCGCTCGGCCGCGCGTTAGCGCTAACTTCGCCCATTACGAATGGGGACATGACTTATTCCGATGGCAAACATTGCGTCGCGCGCCCCAGGTATGTGGGCTTCTTAATGCAAGCTGCTTGTGTTGTTGGTGCGATTATCTTCGGGCTGTTCCGGTGTCGATCGAAACCCGATTCTTGGTGGGTCATCGGATTCTGTTGTGATCTACAGGTTATCGGGGGTCGGGTCAGGGAATTGATTCCGGCGACACAATTTTCTTGGTATCGTGTCATTGGTGTCGCCGTATTGCTTATTGGCATGAGCATTTGCGGTGCGTCGGATATGGCAAAAGCGCCCGCGGACTTGACGCACGTGGCCAGGCCGCGCCAAGCGGGCGCCGTGTGACGGATTTTGGGCAGGTGGCAGTCCTTTTATCGGGGTGGGAGGGCTGCGTTTGATGCTATCTCGACACGTGGGGTGCCACGGTCTTGCTATGCGAACAGGGCGTAGGCTTGGGGTGGATAACTGCACCAACGGGGATGCGATTGCGACTGTTTCGCGCGGGGTGTTGGTTTCGTGCGGCTGGTCCTGGTTCCCATGACGGTACTTGTCTCTCCACCGGCTCCGTTTGGCGCGCGGATGTCGCCTTTCGTCTTGGCTACAACGTCGGTGTGGCCAAGGTACGGCAAAGCCGCCGCCCCACAGTGCGGCGGTTAAACCAGTCCGATATCGCGGGCGGCTGCACGGCTTCGGTGGTGGCACAAGCGGGCGGGGCGGTGGTGCGCGGCCTTTGTCATCGGGCGCCCAGGAACTGAACTCTGTATGGTGGGTGGCTGATGCGTGCCAGGCTCGCGCTCTGCTGGCCTCCTGTTGCTAGCGCTTCATTCGGCGCTTGGGCGCCGTCGGATGTTCCGAGTCCCCGGCCCCCGGCGCAGCGGGGCTGGCAATGATCAGGAGGGCACAGATGAGTGGATCAGGAGTAGCATTTTTGATCGCTGTCGTTGTGGCGGCGTGTTGACTTTCGCACGGCCAAGTGTGCGGCGTTGATCGTGATCGGCGTGAATCCCGGCGAAGGGTGTGCCATGCCGATCGACCGGCGGAACGACCTGGTGGCTGTGGCGGCGCCTGTGCGTGGTTCTCTACACGGTCTGCCCCGCTGTGCGCACTTCCACGTGCTAAGGCTGCGGCGTAGGGCTTGGCGGGCGCCATTTGGGTGTGGCGTTTGTTGTCCAGCTACCCGACCGTTTTATGTAATGGCCCGCCCTCCCGGCCGCAATGGGTTCTTGCGCGGGTTGTTCGCCGGGTTCCGGGGTCCTCGCCGCGGTTCGGGGGGTTTCGTACGCGGTCGGGGGGATTTCCCACTGCGTGTAGTAGTGCGGTGGCTTCGTGTTCGACGGTTGCGTTGTCTTGCTGTTTCGCCGCCCTTGGTCCGATGGCGCACACTGTACTCCGGCGGCGGACGGTTCGATTGGTTGGCTGGAAGCCGGCCGACCCACGCGCGCTTGCGTCTGTGTGCACGAGGTCTGGGGAGTGTTGGGTGCAGCTTTTGGCGCGCCGCCCGATGTTCTTGCCGGGGGTCGTATCGGGCGATCGCTGGCTTTTCGACAGAACGTGAAAGGAAGGGCTTTGACAACCGATCACTCCGTGAGGCCCACCGCGGACCCCAGCCCCGGCTGTTGTAGGATGCGTGTTTTTGGGGCGTTGGTGCCCGTTGTTTCTCGCGCTGTTCTCTCGTTCGTCTTTTTGCCGGCAACCGAGGATTACCGTTCGTGTCGACGTTTGGCTAGACGTGGCGGAATTGTGAGGTCAAGCACTGCCGACCAGAAATCCCGCGCATCACGGCGAGAACCGCTTTTTGTCGTGCGGTTTGAGCGTATTGTGGAGCCGTTCAGCAAGCGAGATTGTGACAGGCGCGGCTTTTGCTGCGTCGCCGTCTGGGGTCTGGCCGTTCATCGCGGTTCGACCACATTTTGGCCCCCCCGATGTGCGCGGTTTGGTTTTCCGGCGTACTCCACGCCCCGCACAGGTTGGGGTACTTCAGGGTGCCTCACGTTCGCCCGCTCATTCTGTACGGCAGGGATCCCGAGGGGGGGGCTTGGCCTTTCGTTGGGTTCCGGATGTGGGCAACTCCCCGGTTTGTGAGGTCTGCGCGGGGCTGTCATGCTAGTGGGAAACTACGTGAACCCGCGGTATTTGCACGAGGGCGACTCTTGGGGCCGTCCTTTGTTTAATGTTTCCCGGTGATATTTCAGGCTGGCAGGCCTAACGATAGGTCTGTGTCGTGCGGCAGCGGAGTGATAGGGGGGCTTGGTTTCCGCTCCCGGTCTTTCTCGGTTGTGTCGTTAGTCCTTCATCTTTGTTCGCCGCCGGCTTTGCAGCGGGCTGTCGGTTTTGCCGACGGGTCGTACTCCCCGCGAATTTTTTTCAACCCCCCTTTTTTTTTTGGCGGCGTTTTGGTGCTCGTTGAATCGGGCCATTCATCTGGCGGTCTTTTCGGTTTGTGCCCTATCCGATCTGGCGCGCCCACTGGCGCGGGCGATCTCCGGCGCGTCGTGCCGGTACTCGGGCCGCTTTCGCGGTTTTGGTGGCCCCGGTATGATTCGGCCGCTTTATACCGTCTGCGGGCCGAACATTCGGCGAATTTTCGGGGACCGTGGTCCGCCTCGCGGTCATGTCCCGGTTACGTTCGTTCCGTTTTGCATGTTGTTTGGGTTCTTGTGTTCAATGTTGCAATCAGTTAAGTTTCCTTGCTTGGAACGTCGAAGGGCATCCGATTCGGGGCGGGCAAAGGTTCGAAACCGCCGACCGATGTACCCATTCTTCGGCACCTGTGGGGATACGGTCGGTAGGTTGCAGGTCGCGGCTCCGCGGCGGGATCGCCTCGGTGCCACTCGCGTCCGCCGGCATGTAGTCTCGCACCGTCTCTTTTGTGATTGCCCGTCCAAGGTCTTCGCCGGTCCAAGGCGGCGGCTAGTGGCTCCCGCTGGCCCACTCACGCGTTGGTCTGCTGACGTCAGTGCATTGCCGTCGTGGCGTCGGCATCCTTGTAACCCCCGCTCGCGCAGACGGCGTCCAGGGCGCTCTTGATTGATTTTCTGTAGGTCCTTTTCTGTCTTTTCATTTTGTCATGTGCACGGGCATTGCGCTTGTGTTTTTTTCCTGATCGTTCCCCGCTCGGAACGCGGCTTTTCGACGCCGCCCCGTCGCGGCGGTATGATGCGGGCTTGCGGGTTTGCCAAGGCGTTTGGGTCCCGGGCATCGGTGGCGGTACCGTCAAGGTGGCCCTAGGCTGGGATTGCCCCCGTATGCCTGGGCATTGCTCGAACAGGTGTTGGCCGTCATTGAGGGGACGCGCGCTTCGGCCGGGCGTTGTGGCCCCATGCCCAGCGTGGTTTGTCCGCCCGGTTCCCGTGCTTACCGGATGACTTTCGGGCCACCGGATTTCTTTTTTTCGTTTTTAATAGTGGCCGTTTTGTTCGCGCCGCTTTTCTTGGCCCGCACGTTGCGGGTTATTTCTCCGCCTTCGGCCTTGTTGATCGGCCGGCGATCGCTGCCAGTGGTTCGTTGAGGTCCCGAAGTCGCGAGACACCGCGGCTCCGCTTGGGCAGTGCATCCACCCTTCGTATGCCCGCGAGCGTTCATTGCCCGCGTCACGCCCGGCTAATGCCGCGGCTCCGGTCGCCGCCCGAGAGGTTTGGTCGTCCGGTCCCATTGGGTTGTCGGATCGATTTCATGCGGCCCCGTCCGGGCCGATTTTAAACCAGGGTGCTCGGCGGCCCTGTGGGGTATGTGATTTGCGCAGGGCCCACATTTTCTGAAACCATGACTTTTGCTGGCATGTGTGGCGGTCGATTGGTCGGCTGACCTTTGCGTGCCTTTACAACGACGAGGCGCTCTCTCAGGGCATCTGCACCCACGCGGGCCCAGCCCCGGCGTTGGCCCACTGCCGCCCCCCGAGTGTCGGGCGTCTCGTTGGCGGTCGGCTTTGCACGGGTGTGCGGTAAAGGCACCGCCTCCTTGGTCTTTGTCAGTTCGATGCCGTCAGCTGTGTCGTTGCCGTGTCGTTGCCGCGGTGTGAGCTCACGCTTGTAGGCGTCCGACCTCTGCACCTTTCCGAACTCGCCGACAAGGCTTCCAACCGAATGTGGTAGTCGCAGGTCGGATTCGACGGCGGGGATGTTTGGGGTGTGTCAGGTCGGTCTTTCATTAGTGGTTTTTGGGTTGGTGTTTCTTTCTTTGATCCAGGGGGGGGGTGCGCCGTGGCTTGTCGCATCCGACGCTACGGATATGATTAGGCCCGGTGGCATTTATCGACCGACCCTCACCACCCTTACAAGTCCAGGGCTTCCGCGACCCGACGGCCAGCGTTGGCGCGGTAGGCTGCGCACGAATTGCTTTGGTCGGTCCCGCCGACCGTCCGCGACTCCAATGGTCCTGAGGACGGTCTAGCTATCATTTTCTGAACGGCTCCGCGCATCTATGGACTAGCAGCCCTTTGGTCGGCGTCTTGCGCTCTTTGCGTGGGGCCACTTGCGTTGGCGGGCTTCCCGATCGCCACTTGTCTTGGAGCTCCTCCCGCCATTTGCTCAATGCCGATCGTTGCCCCATTCATCGCTTTCGTCGATCGTATGTGCCGCGACTGTCCCTCGGCTTGGCGGCTTCGATCGGCCCGATGTCGCCTAGGTTGCCGTCGCCGAAGGTTGTTTCGTTGCTTCGATCTTTTCTTGGTTCAATCCCCGCGCGGTGGGGCGGCGCCCGGTGGTGGGTGCTTAGTTCGGTGGTCAGGGACCTTAGCTTGGTGGTCACGGCGGTTTGCCGCCGATCTGGATTGCTCGCCGGTTTTGGGTTGCGGCCTCCGTGCGGCGCGTGCTTTGTGCCAGGCTTGAAGCCGGGATGGTCCGCTGCACCTCGAGGCCCTTGGTGTGGCCTTTTGCTTGGCATTCCGAGGGCCTCGCGGTCGCGTGTGTTGCGCATCCCCGGCGGCATTGCTTTGTCGGTGCTTTGTCATGTTTTTCTTTTTGGTGTGGGGATTGGCGGGGGTGGGTTAGAATGTGCGAGGTCGACCCGACGCCAGCAAGGGATCCGCTGATTTCCCCCGTCCTGGCCGGTCGTCGTAGGGCTATAGTGCGCGTCGTTGGGCGGCACCGGCCTCGGAAATCGCCGTTCATGCGGCTTCATTGGCGTCAGTGATATCCCCAGCGGCCCCCAGACGACGTGTCCCGTGTTTGCCTCTTTGCAACTGAAGGCGTTGTTGATCCGGCCTTTGTTGTCGTTCCCCGTCCGGTCCCAGTCCTGAGGCATCTCGATTCAGCTTTTGGAGGCTTGCGTCCGCCCGAAATCCCCCGTTGGTTTCGGACACGCTGCCTTTATTGGCGCGCCGTCCATAGGGCCGCCAGTGTTGTATTGCCTTTGGCCCCCGCTTTATTGGCACGTTTGCTCTGCCCCTCGGGGAACGTTGCGCATGCCCTCGCGTTCTTGGAACTTGGCCGCGCGGCGCTCACACTTTGGCCTGGCGATGGGGCGCACGTTCATCTAGTTGTGGGGTTGTTCCTTGTCGATGGATCGTGGCCCTCGGGCTTCAGCTTGCATCTGGTATTTTATCAGCCCGGCCATGTCCTTCTTTTGTGCGGAAAACCCGTTTGAAATCCGGCGGGTCCCCGGTTTTGCGGGTGCGGGTTGGGGCATGATCTCAACACTCGCGCGATGAAGCGGGGGCGTGATCTTCGTCCTTGCTCAACTGTCCGCAGTCGCAGTGGTGTTGACTTTTGGCCTTGGCCTTGCGGCGCGGGACTGGCTCCGGATGTCGTCTTGCGGCAACCCTGCCGCATTTTTAGGATTGTGCGGCCGTCCGGTGCGATGGGTGTCAGCCGCGGGCTTTGCAGATCGCTTGGCGTGATTTAGGACGGACAATCCCCTCCGCTGAAATTGAAGGGAGCTCGGGCCGTGGCCCAGTCCGTGGTTGTCCGCGAGGCGTGTTGCTCGCGGCTGAATTACTCTTCTGGGATGCGCCGCGCTATGGCTGACCCGCAGGTAGCCAAGGCCGAACACTCCCCCCCGTCGTTATGCTTTTTTCTGCAAATGGGGTTTTCATGTTCCTCAACTTATTTGCCGGTTTCGTTCGGTGGCGGCGCAAACCCGGCGCGGCAGGAAAGTCCTCGCTTGGCTGCGTTTGTATTTTCCAGGGCCCCCGGGGGGGGGGGGGGGGGGGGGGGTCGGTGCAGCCCGGGTCGCAAACGGGATCTTCTTTATTCCCTTTCCCAGTTTCCCGGGCAGTATATCCCTTGCCTTCCGCGGCCCGCGGCGGGCGGTAGTTTTACTGGGCGGCGGGATTTGCAGGGGGTTTTCATCTCCCCATCCCCGCACCTTCCCTCAGGCGTTTATATCGGATCCAAGGTTTTTCAGGTTTTCGGGCAAGTTTTGCGCCGATGGTCGGGGATTCTTGCTCTTTTCCAAAGGCCTTTGGGATTTCTCCTGCAACGCCCCCCTTGCCCCATTTTACTTTCCTTTACCTTCCCTTTTTTTTTTTGT
>Ga0163217_1117354_pt1 | contig 14779 bp, 24 predicted proteins | sample SynspAceP_FD_185933 | JGI IMG/M metagenome (GOLD analysis project Ga0163217, IMG submission 185933) | Saline lake microbial communities from Ace Lake in Antarctica - Synechococcus sp. Ace-P (PacBio error correction) | ecosystem: Environmental > Aquatic > Non-marine Saline and Alkaline > Saline ... | reverse complement strand
GGGTTTTCAGGCAGGAGTTGGCTGCGAGGCCAAACGGGCGCTCATGCATTGAGTTGGCCTGCCGATCTCCGGCCAGCCGGAGCTGGAGGCGGCGGCGTGTCGCGTCGAGGGCTGGCCGCGGCGGTGATTCTGCCGATTCGAGCGCCGGGCCTAATAACCATCCTCAGCAAAGCTTTTCTGATCACGTTTTCTAATTCCAGCAGTCTGGATTGAGATCATTGCTTTGCTGGTCATCAGGCTTGGGGTCAGCGTCTGCACCGGGTGCCGGGGTCCTTGAGTCATGGCTAATCGCAAGCCCGAACTCGCGAATGGGCCCCGGTGAGGTGCGGTGTTCGTGGGCCAGGGTGGCTGAGTTTGACAAGGCGAAGCGTTGCAGATTCACCCAGCTCCGCCCAGGCGCCAAGGGGATTGAGCAGCAATTTCGCGCGCAGAGAGGCGCAGCGATCGGGTAGGCTGCTCGCTTTGTGCCAGCTCTCGGGGTGTGCTGGCTCCAGGGCTTTGGCCGGTCATCGGCCATGGCGGCGGTGCGCCGCTCAAGCACTGCCGCAGGGCGGTTGATCGCGTCAGCTGATCGGCCCACTCCAACAGCTGTAGCCGCTCGGTCGTTGCTCAAGGGTGCCAGTGGCTGAGTTGAGCTGACGCCGGGCGAGATCGAGCTTGCGCGCACGGCCATCGGCAGCGCGCAGGGAGGCGACGAAATCGCCTCGAAGGCCAAGCAATGGTTGTGTTGTCATGCCGCCAGCTCCTGGCGAAAGCTTTTTCGCCGCTACGGGCCACAGCAGGGGCCCTGGCCTGGTCCAGGGCGTTCGAGGCTGCATGCACTGATCGGCCAGCCAGAGGTAGGCCCCCAGATTCCAGAGCAGGCCTTCGGCCAGGGCCCCTCCCGACCAGGGCCGGCAAGTGCATCCTCTCGCCATTGCTTCGAGGTTCTCCAGGCCTGTTCATGGCTGCTGATCCCATGGTCGCGGGGATGGGGCAGGAGTTCGGGTTCATCACGCCATCGCGACACCGAGCGGTGATGGCCCGCCGGGATGTGGGCAGGTCGGTGGAGGCCTTCCAAGCCTTTTGGACCGGTTGAGCAGGTTCGGGTTCGCTGCCATTGGCGGAAGCCTCCCAGGCCCGTTCTCGGTGGGGGGGTGAACGAAAGCCGCTCACCAGAAGGTGCTTCCCCTTGATGGGGAGTCCAGAGAAGCTCAGGCTGGGCACGGCGGCGTTTGTCCGATGCGTCGCGCACCGGGCAGCAGGCCGATCGGCGGCGGCGAAGTGCAGGGGCTGGTGGGTGAGGGCCAGGTTGTGCGTCTCCAGCTGGCCTGCACCGCCGGCAGGCTGAGGTTCCGACCATTCGATTCCCTCAGGGCCGCAAAAACAGCTCGGCGAGGGTGATGCCGTACTTCACCCGGCATCGCGATCGCCGCCGGCAGCACAAACCGGCTGGCCGGCGGCCGCCAGCATCAGCGCCAGCAGGGGTAGCAGGGGCGCCGTGCGGCTGCGGCCGTGTAGGGACCCCAAAAACAGAGCGGCTTCTTCCCCGGACTGAGGCAACACCGGACTGCGCAAGGGACCGGGCCGCGGGCGCGGTACTGTCGCAGGCATGCCGGGCGAGCTTCAACCGGCGAGGCGCCGGATTTTTCCGATGGCGATCAGAAAGGGCGCCGAGCTGGGCCTCCCCCACCTTCGCCGGCCAGCATCAGGTCCATCGCCTCACGCGCCTCGGGCCTGGGGCTCAGGCCCTTGCTGGTGTGCTCAACCGCTGCCCACCTTGGCGAGCAACTCCACGAAAAGCGGGATCGCAGCCATCGCCGGCCGTCTGGCCTGTTCAGAAGGGCTCGCCCAGTCGGCCTTGCGTGGCAGTTGGCACAGGTCGTGGTGAGGGTTTCCCGTAAAACCGAGGCTTAGGAATGATTGATCTTCAGGACCTATTCTCCTTGGACCTCACCCCCTGACCTCAGCCCCTTCACATCACCCGCGTCCATGAGGTCAGCAAGGCGAGTGGGCTGAACCCAACTCCATCACTGCTGCAGATGTGAAGGACCGGAAGCTGGCGACCGCACGGACAACCTGACTCAGGGCGTGGGTCTTTGCCCTTTGGTGGCCTTGGCCGTGAACCGGCACGGTGACCTGGTGGAGCCGACTGGTTGGACCGGGCTGTCACCCTCAGGCCACGTCTGCTGCGCCAGGTGTGATTTGGCGCTCGTCTACGACTCTCATGGTTCGCGGGCCTTTGCTTGATCTCACCCCAGCAGGTTTGTAGCGCCATTTCGTGGCCAGCGGCGCGGCCACCATTCGGTGCCCCAGCCGGCACCAATGCCGTGGCTGGTGGACCTTGGCCAGCGCTGCGATTGCATGTTTGCGGCTCAAGGGTGGCGATCCACTTTCTGTTCGGCCGCGGCGGCGAGGAGGCCGCCCACTGGTTGGCGGGCCGGGGCTCTTGCGGTGCAGGTGGTGCCGGGGTGACCGCTCGGAATCGGCCGCTCCGCGCCTACATTCGGCTGCGGTCACCATCGGCGCGCTGGCTCCTAGTCGTCCCTTCGGTCACCGGCCATGGAGGAGTCGGACAAGGACCGCTCCGGGGTTCGACTGGCGGGGGGCTGGCTCCGCAGCAGCGACGGGCTGGTTGATTTACTATTGGGCCTGCACAACCTGCGCCGGGATCTGCGAGGAGCTGATCGCCGGTGGCCTGGCCGAGGAAAACCGCCAGCGGCGGTGATCCAAGCAGGGCCGGTCCGTGGTCAGCGCGACCTGGGGTGAGCTACCTGGGGGTTTTTGGCCGATCGGGTTGGAGTGCCGAAGGCTTTGGTTCCCCTTCGTTGTTGGTTGATCGCCAGGAGGTGGGAGGAGCGGATTTCCGGCAGTGCGCGCCAGAGCCGGCTGATGCCGAAATAGCCGATCCGTTTCTGATTCTGCCCAGGGTCAGCCGGCTACTGCGCCGGTTCACTCCAGTTGAAGTGTGCCGCGGGTACGTTGACGACGTGGCTGGTCCTGGGCGTCGAAGGCTGGCCATGCAGTTCCCGCGGGGCACCAGCAGGCAGTTCACGTAGTCGGGAGGGCGTCGATCGGGCGGCGCGGATGGCCTTTGGCCGCCGGGGTGCGCTGCGGGACTTGGGCTTCGTTGGAGCCGAAGTTCAAGGTGCCGGCGGCGCCGGTGAGCACGCTGACCGGTGCGGCCATTGTTCGGGGCCAGCAGCAGGGGGCGCCGGCGGCCAACGGCACAGGCTGCCCCCCTGCTCCCTGGCTCAGCAGGTGCTGGTGCTCGCCCTTCCACGGTGCGGCGTCCCACCACTCACCGGTTGCGTTGTGTCGACGACACGGATGTTCGATCGCCACGTAATTCCTTGGTTTCCACCTGCCTGCTTCTTGTGCCGAAGCGAGCAGCCGAAATTGTGCCTTGAGCTTGTGTTTCTCCACGTTGGAGTCGTAGGAGTCACGGTGCCAGCCCGATGTAGCGGGGCGCGGTTCATCTTGGCCCGCTGGGCCGCTTCGGGCTCGGGCGCACGATTCCCAGGTCGGTGAGCTCCTGCTCCGAGAAGCAACGTCCTATGAGATTGCTGCGCTCCAACCACCTGCAGATCGCCTTCAGCCGCCAGGCTCATTGGCCAGCATGGCGGCGAGATCCTGCCACCGGCCCTTGCCACCCCAGAGCCAAGCTGTCACGGTGTTACTTGAAGTTTGGGCACCGACACGGTGGGGCCTGCCGCGGAGCGGCCTGTCGGGCAAGAGCAGCAAGGTCTGCAGCGCCCAGGCCGGCGGCCTACCAGCACGGGCCGCCAGGCGCAAGAACGGCAGGGGAGCGATCGGCCATGACTTCGGGCTCATCAACGGGTATTTCCCCGCTTTAAAGCAATGGCCGCCAGAGCCAGGTTCTGCTGGGGAGTTGAGCTTGCGCGCTTGTAAGCTCAACAACCGCCTAAGTCCATCAGCGATTGCTTTTCGACACCAGCGCGGGCTTCCGTAGCGGTGCGCACGGCTGCTGGCCGAATCCTCCGGTTTAGGTGGATCACTTTTCAGCGTCTCTTTTCCCTGACGGCGTTGTTCCGATGTCCAGCTCCGTCCTCCAGCGAGCGAGTCAGAGTGCCCCGTCCGGCGCGAGTTCGAGCTCATCCCCTTACGAAAAAGTTCCGCGGACACCCCTTCGGGTGCGTTCTTTCGATATCACCGTTCCCACCTCCAACGCGCGACCTGGTGGTTCACAGCGGGCCGGCGGTGAGCCCCCCGGCTGATCCGGAATCGGAGCCTGCAGTTTTACCTTGCATCCCCACCAGGAGGGACAACCTGCTGGCCAGGCACGCGTGGCCGCACCTCTTTTGGGATGAATCTGGGCTGGAACTAACCCGTTCCACATCGGTTTCGGCTCGGACACGGTGGCGACATCCTGCGGCATTCCGCCGGGCACTTCCACCGCTCGGTCTCCGATTCCCGATGGCTCTCGGGCTCAACCAGGCGGTCCGCAAGGAAGGGAGTGAGCCTTGGTGGAGGAATTCAGGGTCTTACAACAGAACCGCATCCCCGGCTGTTCGCCACACCGGCCAGAAACGCACCGTGCGAAGCTCAGGCGTGAGCTGTGTGAGGGCATGTCTCTAGGATTTCCTGTATGCAGAAGTGAGCTGAATCTTCATTCAGCTGAAGAGATCGGGCCCCCAAAGTGCTATTCTGCTGCATGGGACGGACCGAGCCGCGCGAGCGAGGCACATCCAATCGCCGTGGGTGGCCGGTACCTGGGTGTGCCGTTGCACGATTGATGCCCGCTCCACCGCCCTCCTCCGGCCATTCCATGGCCCCTGCCGCCCTGTGGCCCGTCCTACCCGTGGCCATGACGCGCGTGAGGAGACCACAGGGGCTCACTCCGATGGAGCTGCGCAACAGTTTCATGGTATCTGGCCAGCCTGTACGACGCCACCAGCCCGGCGTCTCCGACTTGGCGCTGAAGCTGTGTCGCTCCCCCCAGAAGCGGAGGATCTCACCATGACGTCTACTCGCTACTGGCGCCAGGGCCGCTAACGACCCCCGGCCCGCGGGCCGGTGGTGGGCCTACCTGCTCTTGTTGACCGCGCTCGATGGCCCTTCAATCGCCCTCAGTCAGCGGGCAATCGCGCTGCAGAAAGTTCAGCAGTGGGCGAGCCAGCTGCTGCCAGGACCCTCCCGCGGTCCGCAGGAATTGCGCCGAGACGAAACTGGACCGAGCGGGTTGCGGGCCGCCCTGACACCATCCCCCCGCCAACGCAGGTGCTCGAGTGGACGACTACGAGGGGCTCAGCCAGTCGGCGATCGCCAGGCCCAGCTTGCAGCTGCCCTCGGCACCGTTCAAAAACCCATGCGCGCCAGGGGCTGATCGCCTGCGCACCCTGTTGAACGATTTTTGCTGCCAGCATGACCCTGCCCAACCCCGCCGACGACCGCGATACCTTCGGATCCCTCGACGACGAGGCTGCTCGCAGGCTTCGCGCTCGGTGGATCTCGACGACGCAGAAACGCGATCGGCTGCACGCTGCGGCTTGCAGCAGGCACCTGAGCTGAACGCCGGCTGGAGGAGTTCCAGAGCACCCTCCATCTGTGCCCTTAGCCCTCAAACGAGGCCGGCGGTTCCCTCCCCTCGCCTGCGCCGTCTGTTGCTCGATCCGGCGGTGCCGTCGCTGAAGGCGGGATGACCGCGCCCCAGCGGCGCCGGCCAGGGGGGGGGCCCCCCCCCCCCCCCCCCCCCCCCCCCCCCCCCCCCCCCCCACCCCCCCCCCCCCCCCCTGGCGCTGGTGGATTTCCCGTTGGCCCTGGCCCTGGGGCCTTGCTGGTGACCTGGCGGCGAGCGTGTGGCGCACCCGCAGCCAAGCTGGCCCGTTACGAGGCCACACCTCCCAGGCTCCTGGATATACAGGCGACGCGGCCTCGTGGTCAGCCGCAGGCCTGCCTTGCGCAGCATGGATGCCGCCACCGCATCAGCGGTGGGCAGTCAGGTAACGGCGCCAGCCTACAACATTAGCTGCGGTTGGAAGGTTTGCCGCTCGCCGCCCCGCCACGGCTACCGGCTCTGGGGGCGGGGTCAACGGGCAAGAGGTGGGCTGTGGTTCCACTTCGTGCCGACGCCAACGGCACGGTGTCGATGCCCGATCCCGCCGGAACCCACCAGCCAGGCCAGCAGCCTTCACCGTCAGCCTCGAAGCGCATGATGCACCGGCAGCGGGCCCCCACGTCCCACTGTTCTGTCCAGCACCATCTGATCAGCGTCCGTACACCGTCCAGCCCGGCGCTGCTCCGTTGAGCCTCCCCGCCTCCCACTCCGACCATCTCCACCCAACGGGTTACTGGACCGCACGCGCCTGGGTCCCAGCCTGCGGCGGCTTGATCTGCGCACCCTGCAGGTGAACATCACCTACGCTGTAACCAGGCCTGCTCCCACTGTTCACGTGGATGCCAGCCCCAGCCGCACCGAAAGCATGGACGACCCACCCTGGCGCTGATCCCGTCGGTGCTGCAGGCCCGTGGCCTGGGTTTGCCTAGGGATCCACCGGTGGTTTGCGCCGGAGCTGCACCCTGGCTTCCGGGGCTGGTGCGCGCCGCCCGCGGCTCAGGCGGCAGGTTGATCGATCGCTGCAACCTGGACCATCTGCTGGAGCCGGGCCAGGAGGGATCTGGCTTGCGTTCTGGGCCGCCGAAGGGCGCTCACGGTGGTGCTTTCATTGCCCTGGGGGTATCTCGAAAGAAAACGTCGAGAAAAGCGGGGCGGCGCGTGTTTGCCCGACAGCATCGAGGGTCTTGCGGCGGCTCAACCCGCTCTGGCTACGGCCAGGCCTGACAGCGGCCTCGAGCTGGATCCTCGTCTACAACCCGCAGGGGGCGGCGCTGGCCCCGCCCCGCAGGCCCGGAGGCCGATTTCGGCGGGTGCTGTGGCAGGAGTACGGCGTTTGTTTTCAACCGGCTCTACGCCTGGGCCAACATGCCGATCCAGCGGTTTTCGGCGGCGCTCGCCGCCAGCGGACCAGCTCGACGGCACTACCTCGCCCTGCTTGCGCGCCACGCCACCGGCCGGCGAATCTCGATCAGGTGATGTGCCGCCAGCTGTGATCAGCGTGGATTGCAGGGCTGCTCTACGACTGCGACTTCAACCAGCAGCTGGGCCTTGCCCGCCGGCGGCCGCCACCTGCGCGATCTGTTGCAGCGCGATCCCGCCGGTGATTCCGATCCAGGTGGTCGCCTCACTGCTTCGGCTGCACGCGCGCAGCGGCTCCAGGCTGCGGCGTTGCGCTGGCGCATGATCCGTCGCCTGCTGTTGCTGGCTGGCCGTCGCCCTTGCTGGTGGGGCCTGTTCTTTGCGCTGGAATCTGCAGAGCGTTTCCTCAACCTGGAGGCCCTGCGTTCGGCCAGGACTCGTTGCAGACTGGCGGGCTGCTCGCCCCTGTTGGCCGGCGCTGATCTATGCGGCGGCCTATTTGCTGGTGACCGGGCTGTCGCTGCCTGGCGCGCGGTGATTGACCCTGGCAGGCTGGCGCCATCTTTTCGGGCTGCGCAGTGGGCACGGTTGCTGGTGTCGTTCCGCCTCCACCGCGGCGCCCTTGCTCTCCTTTCTGCTGGCCCGCACACTGTGCGCGATCTGGGTGCGCGCAACTTCAGCGCCCAGCTGGCGCCGAATCGAGGCGGGCGTGCGCCGTTGATGGGTGCTCTACTGCTCAGCCTGCGGCTGGTGGCCGGTGTTTCCCCACCCATTCTTTCCTGATCAATTCTGGTGATGGGTCTTGACGCCGATGCGGGCCCTCCCCTACACGCTCACAGCCAATCGCATGCTGCCGGCACGATCGTTGTTACGTGACGCCGGCACCCAGCTGGCGGCGCATGCGCAGCCTCGCACGGAATTTCCTCGCGCCGCTGCTGGGCTCGCTCGCCCCTGTTGGCCGCCTTCCCCTGGGATCGTCAAAGCTGCTGGCTGGGCCGCTGGCAGCGCTGGGCGTCTTGTATCCGCCCTGGCCGCGGCCGCAGCACTTTGGAGCGCAAAAACTTTTTTTTGGGATCGTTTTTTTTTGGATCGGGGGTTTGGGGGGGCCGGGGGGGGGCCGGGGGGGCCCGGGGCCCCGGGGTTTGGTCACCTCCTACATCGCCGCCCACCGTGAAGGCGCGGTGACCTGATCGAGCGATGCATGGGCGGCGATTTGCCTCAAACACCGGTGCGTGCCCAGCAAGGCGCTTGATCAGCTCCGCCCGCCTTGGCTCCCGCATGCGCCGCCGCCGACCGTTATGCCTGACGGCGCTGAATCCCGAGGTGTCCTGGCAAGGCGGTGCTGGGAGCGGGGTGTCGCAAGGTGGAGGCCATCGCCCCCCACGACAGCGTTCGAGCGCTACGAGGGCCGGGGGTGGAGGATGCTTCAGCGGCCATGCCCGCCTGCTTCGACCCCCTGGACGTGGCGGTGGACGCGGCCGACGGCAGCGAGCGGCCGGCTGGACAAACCCGCGCGATCGTTCTGGCCACCGGCGCCCGGGCCGATCATTGGCCCTCGATTCCCGGCATCGAGGCGGTTTGGGGGCGCTCACCAGCCGAGAACCTCTGGCAGAAAACCTGCGCCAGTGCAGCTGGCCGACGCCGCGGATCCTTGGTTGCTGGGGGGCGGCCCGATCGCTGTGAACTATGGCCAGGCCCCTGGCCCAGCTCGGCGCCCGCGTCACGCCTGCTGCACGGGCGTATCGGCCTGCTCAGCGCGAGGACGCCGAGTGTCTGCCCTGGTGCGTGCTGCCCTCGAAGGCCGATGGCGTGCGGGTGCTCAGCCACGCCAGCCTGCAGGCGTTTGAGAACGGCGAAGCCTCGTTGAAGAGCGGGCGGGGTGACGAGCGGATCGGCGTTTGACCGCCTGCTCTGCGCCCATCGGCCGCCAGGCTCGGCTGGATGGCTTCGGCCTCCGAGGAGCTCGGATCCCCACCGGCCGCACGATCGAAACTTGAGCCCACCTGCAGACGCTCTACCCCAACATCTTATGCGGCCGGCGAATGTGGCCGGGCCCTACCAGTTCACCCCACACGGGGCCGCTCACCAGGCCTGGTATGCCGCGCAACAGCCCTGTTCGGCGACCTGCGCCGCTTCCAGGTGGGACAACCGCGTGATTCCGCACCACCTTCTGCGATCCCGAGTGGCCAGCGTGGGGGCTCACGGAACAGGAGGCGGCCGCTGCAGCTCAGGCGGTTGGAGGTCACCCGCTTTTCGCTCGCCGAACTCGATCGGGGCCATCATGAAGTGCCTGCGGGAAGCGCCAGCGGGCCGGCTTTTGTGAGGTGCTCACCCCGCCTGGCAGCGACAAATCTGGAGGGTCACGATCAGTTGGGTGAACATGCCGGTGACTGCTGGCTGAATTTTCGTGTGGGCGATGAAGTGGGGCGGGGTCTGGCTGGGCAAGATCCTCGCAAGCCATCCTTGCGTATCCACCTTGCTGATGGCCAACAAAATACGTGGCCGGAGAATGAAGCGAAAACCAGCTCCGCAACGGGGCCTGCAACTGCTGAAGCGCTTCACGATGGCGCCGCGGCTGATCCCACCTCCGTCCTTCTCCCACCCTCCATCCTTCGTCCCCAGCCGCCAATGGCCAGCACCAGCACCGCACCACCAGGCCGCAGCCGTAGTAGCGCGAGAGCACCCTCGGATGGATGCGGGCCAGCAGCGGCCGCAGAGCGGGCGGCACCGCCGAGGGCATCACAGCAGGCGTCCGGTGCGCAGGTCGGCGCTGTTTGCTCGCCAGGGGTGCTTGCCGTAGTACTCCTGACGCCCTCCTGGAGGGTGTTGGGCTGGGTGCTGGTGCTGGCCATGTTCGCTGGGGAAACGAAGGGATGGAGGGTGGAGAAGGGACGGAGGTGGCGAATCAGCCGCGCGCCTGTCGTGGAAGCGCCTTCAGCGTTTGCAGGGGCCCGTTGCGCGAGCATGGTTTTTTCGCTTCCCATTCTCCGGCCACGTATTTGTTGGCCTCAGCAAGGGTGGGATACGCATGGATTGCTGCCGCAGGATCTTGCCCAGGCCCAGGCCCCCACTTCATCGCAGCACGAATTCAGCCAGCAGTTCACCGGCTGTTCACCCACGATCGTGACCCCCAGGATCTTTGGTCGCTGGCCAGGCCGGGGGTGAGCACCTTCACCAAGCCGGCCGCCTGGGCGCTTCCCGCAGTGCACCTTCAATGATTGGCACCGATCGAGTTCGGCGAGCGAAAAAGCGGAGTGACCTCCACCGGCCTGAGCTGGCAGCGGCCGCCATCCTGTTCCGTGAGCCCCACGCTGGCCACCTCGGGATTCGCAGAAGGTGGTGCGGGGATCACGCGGGTTGTCCACCGGAAGCGGCCGCAGGTCGGCCGAACGGGCGTTGACGGCGGCCATTACCAGGCCTGCGTGAGCGCGCCGTGTGGGTGAACGGTAGGGCCCGCCACATCGGCGGCGGCATAGATGTTGGGGGTAGAGCGTCTGCAGGTGGGCGTTCAGTTTCGATCGTGCGGCCGCGTGGGGATGCCGAGCTCCTCGAGGCGAAGCCATCCAGCGCGCCCTGGCGGCCGATTGGCGCAGAGCAGGCGGTCAAACCCGATCCGCTCGATCACCCCGCCGCTCTTCACGAGGGCTTCGGCCGTTCTCAACGCCTGCAGGCTGCGTTTGCTGAGCACCGCACCGCCATCGGCTTTTCGAGCGGCAGCACGCACCAGGGCAGGGGACCACCTCGGTAGTCGTTCCTCGCGCCTGAGCAGCGCGATCGCCCCGTTGCAGAGGGTGACGCGGCGCCGAGCTGGGCCAGGCCTGGCCAGTTTCACAGCCGATCGGGCCGCCCCCCAGCCCAGATCGCGGCGCGGCCAGCTCGCACTTGCGCAGGTTCATGCCAGAGGGTCTCGTGGTGAGCGCCCCCACCGCCTCGATGCCGGGGAATCGAGGGCAAGGATCGGCCGGGCGCCGGTGCCAAGCACGATCGCGCGGGTTGTCAGCCGCCGCTCGCTGCCGATCGGCCGCCGGTTCACCGCCACGGTCCAGGGGTCGGAAGCAAGGCGGGCTGGCCGCTGAGGCACCTCCACCCCCAGGCCCTCGTAGCGCTCGACGCTGTCGTGGGGGGCGATGGCCTCCACTTGCGGAACACCCGCCTCCAGCACCGCCTGCCCATGGACCACCCTCGGGATCAGCGCCGTCAGGCCATAACGTCGGCGCGGCGCAGGCGGGCAGCAGGCGGGCGGAGCTGATCAGGCGCCTTGCTGGCACGCAAACCGGTTGTTTGAGGCAATCGCCGCCCATGCGATTCGGCATTCGGATCAGGTCACCCGCGCCTTCACGGTGGCGGCCCGATGTAGGAGGTGACAACCGGCGGCGCCGCACCGATCACGATCAAGTTGCGCTCAAAGTGCGCGGCCGGGCAAGGGGCGGTACAGACGCCAGGCGCTGCCAGCGGCCCAGCAGGCAGCTTGACGATCCAGGGAAGGCGGCCAACAGGGCGACGCGAGCCCCAGCAGCGGCGGCGAGGAGGATTTCCGTCGAGGCTTGCGCGCGCCGCCAGCTGGGGGTGGCCGGATTAGCGTTCAACGTACACGATCGTGCCGGCAGCATGCCGATCTGGCTGGTGGAGCGTGTAGGAGGGGCCGGCCATCGGCGTCAGACCCATCACCAGATTGATCAGAAGAACGGGGAAACACCGGCACAGCGCAGGCTGAGCAGGTTTAGGAAGCACCGCCATCACTTGCCACGGCCCGCCTCGATGGCGCCAGCTGCGGCGGCTGAAGTTGCCCTGCACCAGATCGCGCAAACGTGTGCGGGCCAGCCCAGAAAGGAGAGCAGGGACGCCAGCGGTGGAGGCGAACGGACACCAGCACCGTGCCCTGCGCCAGCCCGAAGATGGCGCGCCTGCCAGGGTCTCACCGCCGCGCCAGGCAGCGACAGCCCGGTCACCAGCACATAGGGCGCCGCAATAGATCAGGCCGCCAGCAGGGAGCGAAGCCAGCCCGCCAGTCTGGCAACGAGTCCTGGGCCGAACGCAGGGGCCCAAGGTTGAGAAACGGCTGCAGACTTCCAGCGCAAAGAACAGGCCCACAGCAGGGCGACGGCCAGCGGCAACAGCAGGCGACGGAATCATGCCGCCCAGCGCACCGCCGCAGCTGGAAGCCGCGTTGCCGGCGCGGTGCAGCCGAAGCAGTGGGCGGGCCACCTGGATCGGAATCACCGGCTGGGATCGCGCTGCAACAGATCGCGCAGGGTGGCGGGCCGCCGGCGGGCAGGCCCAGCTGCTTGGTGAAGTCGGCAGTCGTAGGCCAGCCCTGCCAATCCACCGCTGATCAGCTGGGCGGCACTACCTGATCGAGATTCGCCGGCCGGTGGCTTGGGCGCGCAGCAGGGCGAGGTAGCGTCGAGCTGGCCGCTGGCGGTCGAGCGCCGCCGAAAACCGCTGGGATCGGCATGTGGCCAGGGCGTAGAGCCGGTTTGATAAACAACGGCCGTACTCCTGCCACAGCACCCGCCGGATAAGCGGCCTCCAGGGCCTGTGGGCGGGGCAGCGCCGCCCCGCTTGCGGGTTGATAGACGAATCCAGCTCGAGGCCGCTGGTTCAGGCTGGCTTAGCCCAAGAGCGTTTAGCCGCACGCTAGGTACCCTCATGCTGCGGGGCACACGGCCGCCGCCCCGCTGTTTCTCGACGGTTTTCTGTGGTAGATAACAGGCAATGAAGCCAGCCCAACCGTGACGCCTTCGGCTGGTGCCAGGAACCAGCCAGATCCTACCGTGGCACGGCGAGTCCAAGCAGGGATGTGATGGTCAGGTTGCAGCGATCGATTCACCTGCACGCGAGAGCGTGACGCCGGGCGGCGTGCGCAACCAGGCCCCCGGAAGCCAGGTGTTGCAGCTCCGGTTTCGCTCACCCACCCTGGTGAGAAAGACTCAGACAATACCCAGGCCACGGGCCTGCAGCAACGGAATCGGGATCAAATGCGCCATTGGGGTGGCGTCAGTCCATGCTTTAAGGTGCGATGCTGGGCTGGCCATCCACGTGTAATATAGTGGGAGCAGCTGTCTTACAGCTGGTAAGGTGAAATGAATATCACACTGCAGGGTGCTGCAAGATCAACGTCCTCGCCGTCATGTCCTGTGGTGGAATCCAGGCGACGTGCCTGAGAGTCAGTACCCGTTGGGGTGGGAGATGGTCGGAGTGGAGGCGGGGAGGCTCTGAGAGCAGCTTTGCGGTGTCTGTGAACGGTATGTATAGCGACGCTGAAATAACAGTAGTGATGTTGGATCAGAACTCTCAGGTGGACCGGTGGCGGCCGCTTTGCACAGTTGATCAAGCGCTTCGATGGGCTGACTGTGAGGCGTGTCTGGCCTCGGCTAGAGTTAGAGGTTTTCGGTTTTTATGTCGCCGCTGGATCTGCATCTCAGGTAACACTCGTGTGCCGTTGGGCGTCTGGGCAGCGAAGTGGAAAGTCAGACGATGTCCTTCATGCCGCTTGCGCGTGATCCGGCGCTCTCAATGTGAGCCGGTAATGGGACGTGGGATCGGGAGCGGAGCTCGAGTCAACCTCTATATCCGCTAGCATTGTTGTATGGGCTGGGCTGCCCGAAACTTACCACTGAACTTGCACCGCTGCGCGTCGGGCGGCATCCATGCTGGCGCTAAGGGCCAGGAGTGCGGGCTGACCGAAGGCCGGCGTCGCCTGTATCTCCAGGGAGCTGGGAAGGTGTGCCTCTAATGCCAGCTGGCTGCGTGCGCCAATCGATGCTTCGCCGCCGGTCACAGCAAGCCTCAGGTCCAGCGGCCAGCGAGGTGTAACGTCCACCAACGCGCTGAGCTGGGCCGGCGCGCTGGGGCGCGGTCGATCCGCATTCAGCGACGGCTCACGGCAAGGACGAGCAACAGACGGCGCAGGCGAGGAGGGACCGCGACCTTCGATTGAGGGCTATAAGGGCAGCAGAATGAGAGGTGCCTCCCTGGAACTTCCTTCCAGCTCGGCGGTTTCAGCTCATGGTGCCTCTGCAGCCGCAAGCGTGAGCCGATCGCGATTCTGCGCTCGTCAGAGATCACCGAAGCCCGTAAAGCCTGGCGAAGCACGTCGTCGTGAGCGAGTGGATTCCGGAGGTTTATCGCGGTCGTCGGCAGGGTTGGAGGTCATGGGTGCGAGTCATGAGATCGAGATTCGAACAGGGTGCGCAGGCGGATCCAGCTCCCTTGTTCGCGCATGGTGGTTTGACGGTTGCCGATGTTGGGTCACAGCTGGCAGCTGGCTGGGCGATCGCGACTGGCTGAAGCCCCCTCTAGTACGACTCAGACATTCGAGCAGTTCCTGGCGTGGGATTTTTTTAACGCGCGGAGGGGATATGGTATTTATTGTCGGGAGGCGCTCTGGTCCCGCACTTTTCGCCGGCCATTGTTTCTGGTTAGGAGTGTGCGTCGGCGCATTTCCTGCGGAGCGCGGTGAGGTCATCTGGCAGCAGCTGCTGAGAACCCACATGAATCAATGAATCTTTCTGTCCAGCGCGATTGCCTGCTGACTGAGGGCTCGATTGTAGGGGCCATCGAGCGGTTGTCATATAACAGAGGAGTCTGGTATGGCCACCACCGTGCCCGCGGAGCCGGGTCAGAGCTGGCCCTGGCGCCAGTAGGCGGATGGTAGGGGACGTTCATGGGTGAGATCCTCCGCTCGCTGGGGAGGCGGACCACAGCTTCAGCGCCAGGGTCCGGTAGGACGGCCGGGCTGAGTGGCGTCGTACAGTTCTGGCCAGATCACCATGAAACTGTGGCGCCCAGCTCCATCGGAGTGAGCCTCTGTGTGTCTCTTCCGGCGCGTCATGGCCACGGGTAGGTACGGGCTACAGGGGC
>Ga0163217_1115110_pt1 | contig 14781 bp, 15 predicted proteins | sample SynspAceP_FD_185933 | JGI IMG/M metagenome (GOLD analysis project Ga0163217, IMG submission 185933) | Saline lake microbial communities from Ace Lake in Antarctica - Synechococcus sp. Ace-P (PacBio error correction) | ecosystem: Environmental > Aquatic > Non-marine Saline and Alkaline > Saline ... | reverse complement strand
CAGCGGCTCGTCGTCGTCGAAATAGGAGGAGCGCGCGCTTGCTCGGTGGTGACACCCCGCGAAGACGCACGCTCTCGTAGGGCAAAAGAAAACCGTGGTGCCCGCCAGGGCAGAAACTGCCGAACTGCAGGGATGGATCGAGCGCCACCCTTGAAAGAACAGGATGCGCCGCAGAGCAGACCAACGGCGGCGAAGAAGACGTGAGTCGCGGGCGAGGGCTGGCCTGAAGCTCCTCATGGAAAAATAGAGAAAAGCCCCACCGACGCCAAACGATGCCGACGATGCTGGGCCCCAATTCAGGCTGGCAGTAACACGTCGGGAAATCCTCAGTCAGAACCCATGATCACGTTCTGTCAGTCAAGAGAACCCCGTGGTCATACTCCCCCCCCCCCCCCCCCCCCCCCCCCCCGCCCCCCCCCCCCCCCCCCCCCTCCCCCCCCCCCCCCCCCCCCCCCCGCCTAGTGACCTGGAGCCAACGCCGCCAACCCTGGCCAACCGGGTTCGAGCTTGCGGTCGGACCTGGTCGCGGTCTGGCTGATCAGCACCAGGGCCAGGGTGGGACGGGAAACCACCACGATCACGGCTCCCCCAAACAAGGCTGCTGAGGAAATTGGCGAGAGAGGGAGTCATGGTCTGGAACACCTCGGAAGATCCTAGGCATGGTTGATCCGCTTCCTACGATGCTTTCTCCCATGGCTTAGGGCTCTGACGCCGGCCCCGTTCTTTTTGCACGTTTTTACCATCCTGAAACCTTGGTGCTGGGCCGTGGGGCTTGGCGGTCTGGACCCTGCTGTTCCTGTTTTCGGGATCGTGGCTCACCTTGGTATTCCCCAGATCAAACCTGGAGACGGGCCCCATGCGCAATTTCATTGGTGGTCCACCGAGCCGCTGTTGGCGGTCACCCGTCGCATGTGAAACCGATTCGTGCGTCGACGTGACCCCGGTGATTCTGGGTGGCCTGAATCAGCCTGTTCAGGGAGCTGCTGGTGGGTCAGCAAGGGGTGCTCAACCAAACGGCCCTTTGCGGGGCCAGGCGGCTCGCCTGAGCCTGGTTGGTGGAACTTGCCCCTACGCGTTGAGCATGTCCTGCTCGACAAAATTTTTGGTGTGCACATCGCCCCTCTGGAAACTCCGGTCGCTCCAGCCAGCGGCGAATGGAATTCGACCGTGGTGGGATGCCCGGTGATGGCGCCATTCGGTTCAGGGCCCGCCGCATTCCGTTTCAGGGCCGCGTCCAACGGTTCCGAGCCCCCAGACGATCAACTTGCCGATCAAGCGGGATCGTAAAGGGCGGATTTCGTGCCGGGTAGGACGTGGCTGGTTCGACCGCGGACCCCCGGTCCGCCGGGAGGGAGCCAACGGCTGAGTCTGCCCGGCACCGGCCGGAAATTGTGTGGGGATCCCTCGGCGTGATGCGGCATTCGATCGCGTGGCCCAGAGCCGGATGTCCTCTGGCCGCAGGGCTGAGCGGTTCGCCGCCGACAAATGCGCAAGGTTGCTCGGCGATCAGGTCCACACCCGTCACCATTTCGGTGGACGGGATGCTCCACCTGATGCGGGTGTTCATCTCCATGAAGAAGAAGTTGCCGCTGCGGTCGAGCAGAGGAATTTCACCGTTTGCCCGCCCCCTCGTAGGAGATGCTGCGGGCTGCGGCAATGGCCTCACCCATTGCGGCGGCGCAGGTCAGGATCCAGGGCCGGGCTGGGGATCTTCCAGCAAACTTCTGGTGGCGGCGCTGAATACGAGCAGGTCGCGTTCGCCGAGGTGAATCACATGGCCGTGACGTCGGCCAGCACCTGATCTCGATGTGGCGGGGCCCTGTCGATGAATTCTCGATGTAGACCCCGGATTGCCAAAGGCTTGCTTCCGCCTCGCCCTGGGCTGCCCTTGAACAAAGAGTCGAGCTGGTCTGGGCCTGGCACCATGGCGCATGCCACGGCCGCCACCGCCGGCCGTTGGCCTTGATTCATCACTGGGGTTATGCCCATGGCCTCAGCCAGTGAGGCGGCATGGGCTGGATCCTGAGCAGGCCGTCACTACCCCGGTGTATCGGTCGGCACCCCGACCGTTGCATGGTGGTCTTGGCGGTCGCCTTGTCGCCCAGGCGCGGATCGCTTCGGCAGACGGGCCACGAGCTGAGGCCCGTGGGCGATGGCAGATCTCGGGCGAAGCGATCGTTTTCAGCAGGAAGCCGTAGCCGGATGGAATTTGCATCGGCGCCGCGGGAAATCGCCGCCCGCGATGATTGGGAATGTTGAGGTGCTCTTGCTGCTTGCGGCTTCGCCGATGCAGACCGCTCTCGATGCCAGTGGACATGAAACGGTTGCGATCGACCGTGCTGACCACGGCCCACCGTTGGCGATTTCGAGCTCACGACAAGTGCGCAGGATCGCAGGGCGATTTTCGCCGCGGTTTGGCGATCAGCAGCTTGCCGATCGGCATCCGGGGGGAAATCTTTGCCGCTGCGGACTGTATCAGTGAAAGACTCAGCTGGACCCTTCCGGGGGCGGTGCCGCCGATCGGTATATTGACCAGCCGGGAGGGAGCTTTGCTTCCTGATTGGCACTCGGATGTGGTGAATTGGATAGGCACGCACGTTTGAGGGGCGTGTGGCTTCGGCCTTGCGAGTTCAAGTCTCGCCATCCGCATTGTTTCTTTAAGCACCTTGCTCACGCACCGTTTGACCAGCCGCTGTCTGTTGCTAGTCACACGGTTGTTGTCAGTCGTCCGTGTTTGGGCCGCCCATCTGAGTTTGGAGGCAGCCAGCCGACCGCCCCGCGATCGGCTGGTTCTTGCAACGGCCTGGTGAATGAGCACGTGGGTTCGGGCCCCTGCGAAAAGCTCCACCAACTGCAGCCGTTGCGCCGCTGGTGCCTGCGTGGCCTCTGTTGGCTGCAACTGTGCTGGGCCCTGCCCCGGAATGCCACGGGAGCGGAGGCAGCAGGTGGCGCTCGAAAGGCTTTGGTTGTTTTGAGCGCACCCTTGGCCCGGCTGCGGCGGTTCTGGCGCCTGCCTCTGGAATCACGCCGGCTACGGCCCCGGCCGGACCCGCGGGGTGGTGGTGTTTGGGGCGGCGATCAGTTCTGGACCGTGCTGCTCTCGGCCCGCTGGGCTATCGCCACCCCTCACCTACGCCGCAGTGGGTGGGCCCGCTGGCCGCGCTGGAAACGATCGGATCGCCGCGAGATGGGGGCGGAGGGCCGCTTCGCGCCTGGCTCCGGTTGGCGGCCGCGTGCCAGGTGGTGGGTGACCTGGATGGCCGATTTCTTCTCGCGCAGCCCAGGACTGCGAAGCCTCGCCTGAGCCTGGGCGATGGGTGCGCCCTGTTTGCCGGGCTCGAAGCGGGCCAAGCTGCTGGTGGGCTCCCGGTTCTGCTCGGATACCGCGGGGACCCGGCTGGCGGCCTTGCGCCCCGGGGCTGCCAGGCCTGCTTCCGTGGCACCCACCACCTCGGGGTCGGAGCTGCTTCGCTACGGCGGGGCCGACCAATTCCGATCCAGGCCCATTACGGCAGCGGCGCAGCCCCGGTTGGCGTCCCAGGAACCCGACGCGCCGCTGGATCGAAACCCCCGCCGAGCACCGCATCCTTGCTGATCGAGCAGGGCAACCGGGCCACGCCGCCCTCAAGCCAGTGCGCCCTGGCCCCTGACCACGGTTAGGAGCGAAACAGCGGCCGAACTCGGTTGCCTGGCCGGCCGATGATCGTGTTGGTGCCCACCCCAGCATCTGCAGGTGATGCAGGGCCCTGGGATGGCTGGCTCGGTTCGATCGCGCGCTGTGCCGTTTGCTGCGCTGGCTGATCGGGGGGCACTGACGGCCTGGACGGATGCGGACCAGTGGTTTCCTGGCCTGGCCGAACATTGCGGCGGTCGTGCCGTGGTTGCCCGAGCGGGTCGGGCAAATCACCCAGAGCCAGATGCCAGCGAAAGCCGCCGACTGGCTGGGCCATCCCCGAGACGGCTGCGAGCGGCCAGCTTGAGGATCTGCGCAGCCTGCGGGGTCAAACCCGGAGCCGTGGCGGCCCTGGCGGCGATGGTGCAGGGAGCTGGCTGCCTTCGCGCTTAGTTGTGATTCTCCCCGTCTGACGCTCTTTCGATGCGCAAAAGGCCCTGAATCTCCCAGCGAACCAGGACTGCGACACCCGGCTGACCCCCGAGCAATTCGAGGTGGCCCCGCCGCGGCGGCACCGAGCGGGCTTCCACCGGCCTCTACATGCGAAACAACAAGCAGGCCGGTTCAGTACCATGCGTCTGCTGCGGGGCGCTGAGCTGTTCAGTTTCCTGGGGCGAAGTTTCGAATCGGCCACGGCTGGCCAGCTTTTTTTTGCCGGTGTCGATGCAGCGGCGATCAACCACGATCGAAGACCACACCACGCATGGTTCGACACCGAAATCCGCTGTGCGCGCTGCGAAGCCACCTGGGCCACTCATTCACGGGGACGGGCCGCCCCGAGCGCTGCGTTACTGCTCCAATTCCGCATCGCTGAACCTTCAAGCCAGACCAGGGTTCAGAAGCACCTTCTGGCCTGAGGAGGCCGCTTTGGTGGTGGCTGTCCTCGCTCACCAGGGATTCGTCGTAGCCGAGGCTCCGGCGCCGGCCTTGCCCCGCGGGCTTTCGCCGTTCTGATCGGGCTCAAACGGATGGAGGCCGTTCGGCGTGGCTTCCGGTTCACATCCAGGGGTTCCTGACATCAGGGACGGACGGGCGCGGAAGCGGCCGCTGGGACGCCCTGGGAGTGAGCGGCCTGGCGGCGTTGGCCCGGACGCAGCGGTGAATCGAAGCGATCGGGATCGAGCCCCGGCCCGGCGGAGATCGTCAAGCTGCCGGTTATCTGGATGTCGTCGTTGAGCGGCGGCCTTCAAAGCCCTTTCATCGAAAGCTCTTTCGATTGGAGCCCGATCGAGGGACGGCGATCGCCAAGACTCCTTGATCGCCAAGGCCCCGATCCAAAGGCCCCCTATCCCAAAGGGGCCTTGATACAAAGGCGGCCTGATCCAAGGTTTCCCGATCGGAAAAAGTCCGCTCTGGGTTAAGCCCGCCTCCGGATAGCCGCGCTCGCTTGGGACGTTGCTCCCACGTAGCCCTCGGCTCGTTGGCAGCGGTCTCGTCCCCGTCCCAAGTCCGCGTGAGGCTCGCTCGCCACCGGGCGGGGCGTAGGGGGTTCTTCGTTCCTCTTCGAGGTAACGGCGTTGGCGCAGTGGTTCCTGTCGTTGCCGCTCCAGCTCGACGTACTCGAAGCTCCTCCTTCCGGGTGGGCCGCCACGGCCCGGTTGTTGGCGGGCTGGATGCGGCCGCTGTTCTTTGGCTGTGGCTGGCCGGAGGCCAACTGGCTCTCGACTGGCACCGCCGGACTGGCGGTAGCGGTCGCGCTCCTCCTGCTCCCAGCTGGAAGCCACCGATTGCCGAGTTTCTGCAAGCAGTTCCGCTTGCCCAGTTGCTTGAGTTTTTCTTCGGCCCACCATTCGTAAAACAATTGATCCGGTCGGGGCCGCTGCTGACGATTTTTCCCTCAACCGTCAGCTCCAGGTGCCTCAACACCCCTTTCACCCAGCAGCGGCCACCCCGAGGGCGCCGAGCACCAGGGTGGTGAGATCGCCGGTTTCCGTGTCCAAAGCTTGACCCAGCACCCGGCCGAGCTGCTCTCCTGATTCGAGACCACCTGGCCGTGCATGGACCTTTGCTGCTAGCGCTCGGATTGGAAGCTCTGGGAGTGAATCGGCCGAATCCACCAGGATCACGTCGCCCACCTGGCGGATCCCGGTTCCAGGGCATCCAGCGCGGGCAGTCCGGGCAGAAAACGGTAAGCGGGTTGTCGGCGGCCAAGGCCATCACTTCGCGCCGGTCGATGTTCGACGATTCACTTCGCCTACAACCCCCCAGCCGGCGGCCGGTGTCACGGGTGATCACTGGGTGCCCATCAGCTCGGGATCGCAGCCAGAGCCTGTCACCAGGCACATGCCCTGGGGAGGATTCAGCGGAAAGGGGGGATGGAGGAGGTCAATGGCCTGGATCCCTGTGGGTGAAGGGCGAAGAGAAGGCAGTCGATCATTGTGACCCACGGCTCAGGCGGCGACGGGCAGGCCAACCACCTGGGTGTGGGGCGCCGCGGGCCTGGGTGACGCCGATTCGTGGGGTCGCGGCGGCGATCAATCGGCCTTCGGTGGCTGACCACCAGGGAACGCGGCCTCGCCGGCCTGGCTGGCGATCAGGGGCGGCCAGGACGCTCCACGTTTCACGCCGTCGAGAAAGCGGTCACTTCGTCGAGGGCATAAAAAGGGAGAACGGGCGGAAGACGCTGCAGGGCGAACAGTGAAAGCTGAGGGCCGTCAACGACTTTTTCCCGCCGACATCGAGGCCAGCCGCCGCACCTCCCTTTTCCCCTTGGATGGGCCACCAGGGTGAGCCGCCTTCGAGGGGCTGTCGGGATTTCTCCAGTTGCAGGTGGCCCTCGCCTTCAGAAAGGCCGGCCGAAGATCTCGCGGAAAATGGCCATCCCACGGCCTGGAAGGCTTCCAGGAAGGCCTCCTGGCGCAAGGGCCACGTTTCGATCCGCAGCAGCAGTCTTTCGGCGCTTCCTTGCTGAGCGATGTCGAGGCGGCCGCGAAGTTCGTCGAGGCGGATCTCCCAGGCTGCTCGAGTTCTTTCAAGGGCGAGCATGTTTGACCCGGTTCAAGCGCTTCCATGCGTTCCTTGCAGGCGACGGAGGTTCTTGCTGTCCAGGGCCTCCAAGGCCCGCCTGGCGTACGGGCTCGGGAACAAACCGGCAACGGATCGGGCAGGCTCCCGGCCCAGGGCTTCGAGCCGGAGCCGCAGGCCTCGGTCTTGTTCGGCCAGGGCGAGAGCTTCCTTTCCCCCAGCCGCTCCAGATCCATTGCTGCTGCTGCAGGGCCAGGCGCTGGGCGGCGAGTGGGCCCGGCCCATCGCGGCGGCCGCGCGTTCGGCCGAAGCGTTCCTGCAGGCTCCTGCTGCTGGGGCCTCCAGGCGCGGCGCGCTCCTGTTTCCTGTTTGGTGTGGCTGGCGCCCACTGGCCGTGCGCTTCGCCAGCGGCGCCACGGCCTGCGCAGCAGCCGCTGCTCCTCGCTGGCGAGGGCTCCAGTGTTGGGGCAACCGCTCCTGGCCAGGGAAGCGCCTCCGCCGGCCTGCCAGCAAGGTGTCGCGCTGCAGGCGGGCTTTCGCTGCAGCAGCCGGTCGCTGCCTTCAGGTCGTGCTGCAGGTCCCTTCAAGCGGTCGCTGTCTGGCGACGCCTGGGCCCCGGCCGCCTCGGCCTTCCGAGCGCCTGCGAGCTCGCTGTTCAAGGGGGTCAGCAGACCTCGGCGGTGGCCTGCCGGCGTGTCTTGGTCGGCCCCCAGGGCCGTTTGGGTCTGGTTGACCGTTCCTGGAGCTGGAGCTGGGCTGTGCAAGCTGGCGGGCCAAGGGCCGCTGGGGGCCGCCCCCAGTTCGGCGCTGAGGGCGGCCTGGCGCTGCTGGTGGCTCCTGCCAAAAACGGGCCGCAGCTGCTCGAGTGCCGCCCAGCTCGTTCTTCACCGCCGCCGGCAGGCCACCAGGCCCTCGCCAAGTTCGAGCAGCCGGTCGCCGCAAAGCGGTCGGCCTCGTCGTGGTCGGAGCTGCCGCCGAAGCTTTGAGGCTGGCGCTGCGCTGCTGAGGCTGCCGCCGGTCATCGCGCCGCTTGCGCTCCAGCAGTTCGCCATCGAGGGTGACGGCGCGGCAGCGGCCCAGTTCGCGTCGCGGCGCTGCCAGGTCTTGCAAAGACCAGGTGGTCCGCGAAGGACGTAGCGGAACACGTCGGCGTAGAATGGGCTCCAAAGCGGGATTCAGCTCCAGCGCGTCGTGGCCCACCAGTCCGCCACTCCCACCAGCGGCTGTGGCCGCCCCGGCCCCGCTCCAGGGCCGCTCCAGCCGTGCCGCTTTTGCCGCCCGCTGGAGCTGCCTCGCTGCCGGCGGATCGTGTTGAGGCGGCAGGAAGGGTGAGCCGGCCGGCCGGCGGGCCTTGAGCAGTTCAATCGCCGGGCGGCGATCGGTCCGTCCATTCGACCACCACCTGGCCGAGCCGGCCGCCGGCGGCCACCTCAAGGGCCAGCCGCAGCCGCTCCTCCACTCCCCCAATCCTGGGGCCAACCGCGTTTCCGTGCAGGCCACCCAGCCCGACTCCAGCAGCACCCGCAAGGGCCGCCCGGTTGCCGCGGCCTTTCCGCAGGGTTCGCGGGGCTTTCGATCGGGCGATTCTCCCGCTCCAGCCCACCTGTTCCTGCTCCAACCTGGGTGCGGGTGCGTTGCTTGCAGGGCCAGGGGCTTCGGAGCGTCCTGGGCTTGCGCTGCTCCTGCTCAAGCTCCTGCTTGAGGCCGCACGGGACCGTGGCCCAGCTGGGGAAGTGGAGGAGCGGCTGCGGCTGGCCCTTGAGAGGTGGCCGCCGGCGGGCCGGCCTCGCCAGGTCGGTTGGATCGATGGACGGACCGGATCGCCGCCCAGGCGATTGTGAACTGCTCAAGCCCGCCGGGCCGGCCGGCTCACCTTCCTGCCGCTCAACCAAGATCCGCGGCAGCGCAGCTAAACAGCGGCGCAAACGGCACGGCGGAGCGGCCCTGGAGCGGGGCCGGGGCGGCACAGCCGCTGGTGGGAGTGGGCGGAACTGTGGGCCGCGCGCTGGAGCGATCCGCGAGCCATCTTACGCGACGTGTTCCGCCTTACGTTCTTCGCGGACACCCTGGTCTTTGAAGACCTGGCCAAGCGCCCGACGCGAAAACTGGCGCTGCCCGCGCCGTCACCCTCGATTTTGGCGAAATGCTGGAGCGCAGCGGCGCGATGACCGGCGCGCCTTGCAAGCAGCGCAGCGGCCAGCTCAGCTTCTGGGCGCAGCTCCGACCACGACGAGGCCGAACCGCTGCGGCGGACGGCTGCTCTTAACTTGGCGAGAGCCTGGTTGGGCCTGCCGGCGGCGTGAGAACAGAGGCTGGGGCGGCAACTCGAGCAGCTTGCGGCCCGTTTGCAGGAGCACCAGCAGCGCCAGGCCGCCCTCAGCGCCGAAACTGGGGCGGCCCAGCGGGCCCTTGGCCCCCCGCAGCGCCAGCTCCAGCTTCCAGAACGGCTCAACCAGACCCAAAACGGCCCTGGGGGCCGACCAGACACGCCGGCAGCCACCGCGAGCTGCTGACCCCCTTGAACAAGCGAGCTCGCAGCGGCTCGAGGCCGAAGGCGGGCCGGGGCCCAGGCGTCGGCAGACAGCGGACCGCTGGGAAGGGACTGCAGCACGACTTGAAGGCAGCGACCGGCTGCTCAGCGAAAACCCCGCCGGCAGCGCGACACCTTGCTGGCAGGCCGGCGCTGAGCGCTTCCCTGGCCAGGAGCGGTTGGCCCAACAAACTGGAGGGCCCTCGCCAGCGAAAGGTAGCAGCGGCTTGCTGCAGGCCGTGGGCGGCGCTGGGGCGAAGCGCACGGCCAGTGGCGCCAGCAACACCAAACAGGAACAGGAGCGACGCCGCGCCCCTGGAGGACCCAGCAGCAGGAAGCTGCAGGAAACGCTTCGGCGAACGGCGCCGCGCCCGCGATGCGGCCGAGGCCCAGCTCGCCGCCAGCGCCTGGCCTCAAGCAGCCAGCAATGGATCTGGAGCGGGCGGGGGAGAAGCTTGCCGCCCTGGCCGAACAAGACCGAGGCTGGCGGCTCCGCGCTGAAGCCCTGGGCCGGAAGCTGCCGATCCGTTGCCGGTTTTCCCGAGCCCGTACGCCAGGCGGCCGGAGGCCCTGGAGCAAGAACCCCGTCGCCTGCAGGAAACGCATGGAAGCGCTTGAAACGGTCCAAATGCCGCCTTGAAGAACTCGAGCAGCTGAGATTTCCGCTCGACCGAACTTCGCGGCCGCCCGACATTCCTCAGCAAGGGAGCGCGAAGAGCTTGCTGCTTGCGGATCGATAACCCGTGGCCACCTTTGGGCCAGGAGCCTTCCTGAAGCCTTCAGGCCGGTGGATGGCCATTTCCGCGAGATCTTCGCCGGCCTTCTGAAGGCGAGGCCCCTGCCAACGGGAAAATCCCGAGCAGCCCTCGAAGGCGGCCCACCCTGGTGGCCCTCCCAAGGGGAAGAGGTGCGGCGGCTGGCCTCGTAGCGGCGGGGAAAAGTCGTTGACGCCCTCAGCTTCCTGTTCGCCCTGCAGCGCTTCCGCCCGTCTCCCTTTTATGCCCTCGACGAAGTGGACAGCTTTCCGACGGCGGAACGTGGAGCGCCTGGGCCCGCCCTGATCGCCAGCCAGGCCGAGCGAGGCCCAGTTCCTGGTGGTTCAGCCAACCGAAGGCGATGATCGCCGCCGCGACCCGCACGGACGGCGTCACCCAGGCCCGCGGCGCCCACACCCAGGTGGTGGCCTGCCGTCCGCCGCCTGAGCGTTGGGTCACAATGACTCGACTGCCCTCTTCTTCCCTTCACCCCACAGGGATCCAGGCCATTGAACCCCATCCTCATCCCCCTTCCGCTGACCTCCCCCAGGCCTGTCTGGTTGACAGCTCTGGCTTGCGATCCGAAGAGTGATGCGGCACCCAGGTGATTCACCCGTGACACCGGCCCGCCGGCTTGGGGGTTGTCGGCGAAGTGATCGTCGACATCGGACCGGGCGGCGAAGTTGGATGGCCCTTTGGCCTGCGCGACAACCCGCTTACACCCGTTTTCTGCCCGGACTTGCCGCGCTGATGCCCCTGACCGGATTCCGCCAGGTGGGCGACGTGATTCCCTGGTGGATTCGCGATTTCACTCACCCAGAGGCTTCAATCCCGAGCGCTACAGCAAAGGTCATCAACAGCCAGGTGGTCTCGGATAGGAGAGCAGCTCGGCCGGGTGCTGGGCTCAGGCTTTGACATCGAAACCGGCGATCTCACCACCCTGGTGCCTCGGCGCACCTCGGGGTGGCCGCTGCTGGTGAAGGGGTGTTGAGCACCTGGGAGCTGACACGGTGGAGGAAATCGTCAGCAACGGCCCGACCGGATCATTGTTTACGAAGGTGCCGAAGACTAAACTCAAGCAACTGGGCAGGCGGGACTGCTTGAGAAAACTCGGCATCGGTGGCTCCAGGCTGGGAGCAGGAGGGAGCGCGACCGGCTACCGCAGTCGGCGGTGCCAGCTCGAGAACCAGTTGGCCTCCGGCCAGCCCACAGCCCAAGAACAGCGCCCGCATACCAGCCCGCCACAAGCCGGGCCGTGGCGGCCACCCGCGAGGGGGAGCTCGAGTCGTCGAGGCTGGAGCTGGCAACGACAGGAACCACTGCGCCAAAACGCCGTTACCCTTCGACGAGGACGGACGACCCCTACGGCCCGCCCGGTGGCGAGGCGAGCTCACGCGGCTGGGACGGGGACGAGACCGCGGCAACTAGCCGACGGGGCTACGTGGGAGCAACGTCCCAGCGAGCGCGGCTATCCGGAGCGGCTTACCCCAGAAGCGGACTTTTTTCCGATCGGGAAACCTTGGATCAGGCCCCTTTTGGATCAGGCCCCTTTGGATAGGGGGCCTTTGGATCGGGGCCTTGGGCGATCAGGAGGTTCTTGCGATCGCCGTCCCCTCGATCGGGCTCCAATCGGAAAGAGCTTTCCGATGAAAATGCGCTTGAAGGCCGCCGCTTCAACGACGACATTCATACCGGCAGCCTTGGACGATCCCGGCCGGCCGGGGCTCGCATCCCGATGTCGCTTCGATTCACCGCTGCCGTCCCGGGCCAACGCCGCCAGGGCCGCTCACTCCCAGGGGCGTTCCAGCGGCCGCTTCCGCGCCGTCCGTTCCCTGGATCGTCAGGAAACCCCTGGATGTCGAACCGGAGGGCCCACGCCGGAACCGGCTCCATCCGTTGAGCCCGACTCAGACGGCGAAAGCCCGCAGGGCAAAGGGCCGGCGCCCGGAGCCCTCGGGCTAACGACGATCCCTGTCAGCATAGTGAGCGAGGACAGCCACCCAAGAAGCGGCTCCCATCAGGCCAGAGGTGTTCTGAACCCTGGTCCGGCTTGAAGTTCAGCGATTGCGGAATCTGACGCAGTAAACGCAGGCCGCTCGGCAGTGCCCGTCGTGGAAGAGGTGGCCCAGGTGCGCTCGCAGGCGCGCACAGCGGATTTCGGTGCGAAACCATGCGTGGCTGTGTTCTTCGATCAGTGGTGATCGCCCCTGCATCGACACCGCAAAAAAGCTGGGGCCAAGCCCGTGCCCGTTCGGAACTTCGCCCCAGAACCTGAACAGCTCAGCGCCGCAGCAGGACGCACTGGGTTACTGACCGGCCTGCTTGTTGTTCAGTTATGAGGCCGGTGGAAGGCCCGCTCCGGTTTGCGCCGCGGGCGGGCCACCTCGAATTGCTCGGGGGTCAGCCGGGGTGCGCCAGTCCTGGGTCGCTGGGAGATTCAGGGCTGCGGCCATCGAAAGAGCGTCAGACGGGAGGAATCACAAACTAAGCCGAAGCATTCAGCTCCTGCCCCACATTCGCCGCCAGGGCCGCCCACGGCGCCCGGGTTGACCCCGCGGCTGCGCAGATCCTCACGCTGGGGGGGCCCCCCCCCCCCCGCCCCTTTTCAAAAGCCCCCCCCCGCCTTTCCGGGGGGATTGGGGGCCCAGCCAGTCGGCGGCTTCGCTTTGGCAATCTGCTCATGGGGTGATTGCCCCGGACCCGCTCGGGCACCACGGCACACCCGCCGCATGTTCAGGGCCAGGCCAGGAAACCACTGGTCCGCATCGGCCAGGCCGTCAGGGCCACCCCGATCAGCCAGCGCAGGGCAACGGCAGCGCCGATCAGGACCGAGCCAGCCATCCCAGGCCTGCATCACCTGTGCAGATGTGGGTGGCCACCAACACGATCATCGCCACGGCCAGGGCACCGAGTTCGGCCTGTGTTCGCTCCACCGTTGCGTTCAGGGCCCAGGGCGCACTGGTGAGGGCGGCGTGGGCCGGTTGCTGCTCGATCAGGCAGGATGCGGGTGCCGGCGGGGGTTTCATCCAGCGCGCCGGTCGGCTGTCCTGGGGACGCCAACCGGCGGCTCGCCGCTGCCGTAATGGGCTGGATCCGGATTTGGTCGGCCCGCCGTAGCGAAGCAGTCGACCACGAGGTGGTGGGTGCCACCGGAAGCAGGAACTGGCAGCCGGGCGGCAAGAGCCGCCGCCGGTCGCGGTATCGAGCAGAAACGGGTGACGGCCCACCAGCAGCTTGCGCCCGCTTCGAGCCCGTGAACAGGGCCACCAATCGCCAGGCTCCAGCGAGGCTTTCAGCCTGGGGCTGCGGCGGAAAGATCGGCCATAGGTACACCCACCACCTGGCAACGCGGCCGCCAACGGCGGAGCCAGGCGCGAAGCGGCCCTCCGCCCCCTTCGCGGCGATCCGAATCGTTCCAGCGCGGCCAGGCGGGCCACCCACTCGGCGTAGGTGAGTGCGATAGGCCCAGCCGGGCCGAGAGGCAGCACGGTCCAGAACTGATCGCCGCCCAAAAAACACCCACCACCCCGCGGGCCGGCCAGGGGCCGTAGCGGCGTTGGATTCCAGAGCAGGCGCCAGAACCGCGCGCCGCAAAGGGTGGCGCTCAAACAAACCCAAAGCCTTCAGCCACCTGTGCTCCGCTCCCGTGGCATTTCGGGCAGGGCACCAGCACCAGTTGCCAGCCCACAGAGGCCCAGGCACCAGCGGCCGCAACGGCTGCAGTTTGGTGGAGCTTTCGGCCAGGGGGCCGAACCCACGTGCTCAATTCACCAGGGCCGCTGCCAGGACGCAGCACGCATCGCGGCCGTCGCTGGGGCTGCCTCCAATCAGTGGCGGCCCAACAAACGGGACGACCTGACCAACAAACGGAATGGCTGACTAGCAACAGAACAGCTGGCCTGGTCAAACGGTGCTGTGAGCAGGTGCTTAAAGAAAAATCGGATGGCGAGACTTGAACTCGCAAGGCCGAAGCCACACGCCCCTCAAACGTGCGTTTCTACCAATTCCAACCACATCCGCGTGGCCATCAGAAGCAAAGCTTCCCTCCGGCTGTCAATATACCGATCGGCGGCACCGCCCCCGGAAAGGGTCCAAGCTGGTCTTCCCTGATACAGTCCGCAGCGCAAAAGATTCCCCCCCGGATGCCCATCGGCAAGCTGCTGATCGCAAACCGCGGCGAAATCGCCCTTGCGCATCCTGCGCACTTGTCGTGAGCTCGAAATCGCACGGTGGCCGTGTACAGCACGGTCGATCGCCAACGCGTTGCATTCCAGCTGGCCGATGAAGCGGTCTCATTCGGCGAAGCCCCAAGCAGCAAGAGCATACCTTCAACATTCCCCAACATCATCGCGGCGGCGATTTCCCGGCGGCGCCGATGCCATCCATCCCGGCTACGGCTTCCTGGCTGAAAACGATTCGCTTCGCCGAGATCTGCATCGCCCACGGCCTCACCTTCGTGGGCCCGTTCTGCCGAACAAAAAACGCGATCCGCGGCCATGGGCGACAAGCGACGCCAAAGACCACCATGCAACGGGTCGGGGTGCCGACATTCACCGGTTAGGGTGACGGCCTGCTCAAGGGACCAGGCCCATGCCGCCGCACTGGCTGAGGCCATGGGCTACCCAGTGATGGATCAAGCCACCGGGCCGCGGGTGGGCGGGCCCGTGGGCATTGCGCCTGTGCCAGGGCCCAGACCAGCTTCGACTCTTTGTTCAGGCAGCCCAGGGCGAGCGGAAGCAGCCTTTGCAATCCGGGGCTCTACATCGGATGAAATCATTCGACAGCCCCGCCACATCGAGATTCAGGTGTGGCGACCGTCACGGCCATTGTGATTCAACTCGGCGAACGCGACTGCTCGA
>Ga0163217_1103995_pt1 | contig 14784 bp, 9 predicted proteins | sample SynspAceP_FD_185933 | JGI IMG/M metagenome (GOLD analysis project Ga0163217, IMG submission 185933) | Saline lake microbial communities from Ace Lake in Antarctica - Synechococcus sp. Ace-P (PacBio error correction) | ecosystem: Environmental > Aquatic > Non-marine Saline and Alkaline > Saline ... | reverse complement strand
GTGCGTATCAGATGATAAGTGATTTATCCACCTTCTCAAAATGGTTACCTTAATGGCTAAAGTTTTCAGGGGTAAGGCAAAATTTATCTATTCCTGTGCCTTTTGTGGTGTTTTTTAAACTTGGTAGGGTAAGGTGTTTAAAAAGGACGCGGTGTGAATCGTTTGTCGGATCCTTTACAACAGACATAGAGCACCACTAGAATACCTTGGGACTGGGTTCCTCCCATATACGGTCGAGCATGGATTTTGAATTACTGCGAAAAACAAGGGTTTAAAAGCTAGGTTACTTAAATGATTAAGGTCATTTGGATTTGTGTTTTCTTTGTTAGGATTGGTATGTGGTTCTCCTGTGTTTTTATTGGTTTGATTTACCTTATTGGTTTGGTTCGATTTACGAGATTCACCTCTTTTCGTCAGGAACGATTGGGGTCGGAACAAAAACTTTGATTGTTAGTGGAAGTTTCCGTACTTTTGTTCTTTGATACAACGTCGGTAGCGAGTCACTTGGCGCTACGTCTTCTATTACTAAGTTAGGTTAGTTTTTTGCGATCGGACTAAATTTGGTTGAATTACAAACAGCTTTGGATGTATAAAGGTGAGATGAGTCTAGTGGACCGCGTCCTGGATTGTTTAATTCAATTGAATTGATGCAGCTCCGTGAGAAAAAATGTTCTTCTGACGGTTCGTCCTGGTATTAACTGGGGTTGCGCGCAAATATCGAATATGATTATGTCTACACCGGAATTGTAGCACAAAACAGATGCTAAAATGATTCAAACCACATGTCATTAAAGAATTATTTTATCTATATTATTAAAACAGTCACTGGTATGGTTCTGGGGGATAGAGTTAAAGGGTCGGCCTAAAAAGGCAAAGACTACATGAATGTTGTGAAAAGGTGCAAATTACATTTACGGCTTGCCATTAATCAAAGGGCATTAAAAAGTTATGTGGATAAGGCTTAATTGCATTTGGTCTTTACCGCTTTTATAAGCAGTTGATAAGCCTTAATTGTTCGATTCACTTTTTTTGTGTATTGCTTCACCTTTGGCTTACTGTGGTTCGCTTAGGCGAGTTTTAGGGGCCTTTCCGGCGATGCCGTTTGGTTTGTTTTACGAGTACTTTATTGTGACCTTGGTAGTTACATGTTAGGGTTAGGGTTGTATTAAGGCCGTTTTTGCGATTACTGAAGCTCACGCTTTTAGCGCGATTTTATTAGGTGCAGTGTTTTCTACTCTTGAGTATTACGGTTCTTTTGCCTTATTTTTTTAATGCTTCTATTCCTCGTTACTGTTCCTATATTTTTTTCTTTTTCGTTATGCTTATGTGGTGGGTCGCGCTTGCTGGTTCGTTGTTGTTGGATACAGCAACTCAAAAAAAGGTTCTGAAGAGTTTTGGTTTGGTGCTAGGCGCAACAGGGCGACAAACTAGCTCTAGCTTTGCGCCAAAGACAACTTCATATCAGTAAAAAGGTTTTATTGATCAGATTGTTTCGTGACAATTATATTTATACAGGGGTTGCCCGTGTTCATCATGTGGACAGATTATGGGGTGTTGATTAAAAAACATTCGTTATTTAAAAAAGTTTTATTGGCCATCCCTAGAGCCACACGTCAGAACGTAAGAAAAATCATTGATCAGTTGTTGCCATACCCGGTGGAAGTTTTGACCGTGCCAGATTTGACGATATCGTTGACTGGCAAGGCCAAAAGTCAGTGAACTGCAGATGTAGCGGTGGACGATTATTTAGGTCGTGATGTCGTTGAACCAAAATTTACTACTGATGCAAGCAAATATTTACTGGCAAAGTTTGGTGATTGGTGATGGTTGCTGGAGGATCTATAGGGTCTGAAACCTGGTAGTCGGCAGATTTTTAAAGCAAAAGGCCAAACTTTAATACTTGTTTTGATGTGTCAGAAATTTGCGGTGTATCAATTTGACAAGACTGACTTGCTTGGCTTGCTGCAGCGCCCTTTACAGTGATTTGTTAGAGTGCCACTTATTGGTTCGAGTGCAGCATTATTTATTCGCTTGGCATTCGACATGAAGGCATTTTCTGTCGACACGCTGTACCATGCGGCGGCATAACAAGCATGTGCCTTTGGTGGGCATACATGTAGTGGAAGCGTGTGCGAAACAATGATGTTTTGCACTTTTTTGTTGTGCAAAAAGCCGCGATTGAATTGTGGTGTGGCGTCGTTTGGTATTGGATCTCGACCGATAAAAGCTGTTCGGCCGACCAATGTAATTGGCGCCACCAAAAGTATGTCGGGAACTGGGGTTCAGGCCCTAGCAGAAAGAAGCTAAAAAAAGCAGCCAAACAAGACAAAATTCCACCCGTTTAGCACTGGTGGGTTTTGGTAATGTGTTGGGGCTCATCTGGATCGGTGATTCCGTATTTAAAAAAACAAGATTGCGACAATCAACCTGTTTACGTCACCATCCAGACTTATTCGTTACTTCATGACCATACCGGAAGCTGCACAAACTGGTAATACAAGCTGGTGCTCATGGGCTGTGGAGGGGATGTATTTGTGCTTTTGGACATGGGGGAGCCAAGTTAAAATTGTTGATTTGGCAGAAAAATTTGATTCGTTTATTCGGTGGAAGTAAATCCGTCGATAATCTGCTGGGGGATTGAAATTCAATTCACTGGTCTTGCGGCCAGCGTGAAAAACTGTGAAGAATTGCTTATAGGCGACAATTCGAGGGACAATCAACAATGAAACGTACATGGACGGCCAAAGAACGCTACTTACGCTTTGATGAATACGTTGATACTAATTAGTATACTGGAACAAGCCTGTCACAATTTCGATCACGAAAAAAATCCGCTCAACTTAATTGAGGCGCCAACAGATCTTTCGAACCAACTGATGGCATTGGCGATCTTGTTTGGGAATGCGAAGAAAACGACAAGAAAGAAATTGAATATTACATCCAACGTCGTAACATTGCGAAGGTTGAATGGAAGGTTTTTAGTTTAGTACTCTTCTCTGATTTATCATTTTAAAAGATTAAAGTAGGTGCTATAGATATCCTTTATTTGTTTAGAAGAATAAGGGATATTTTTTTATTGTATTAAAAATTTTTTATAGGTGGACTTGGTTTCACTGATGTTTAAGTTAAATTACTGAAAATCAACGCTTTTTTTTAATTGCTGCTTTTTTGGCTATTTATGCAAGTTGGCAATCTTTTTACCTTTCGTTAACTGTCCCTTTTTTGTGGCGCTGTACTAGTGTCTGATGTTATTTGGTCGCTGGCTTTTTCGATGGCCTCTGATGTTTTAATTTTATTGTATTAGCGGGAACTATGGTTTTAATTTAACCGCCACCAGAGCTATTGCAATTTATCGAGAAAAATTGGGAAAAAAAATTGTCGTATTTACCAAGCTGCTGTGATTGTTGATTAAGTTTTTTTACTGTTTACTATTTAGTTGCGTTTTCTGTTTGGATGTGTTTGGTATTTGTACCAGCCTTGGCTGAGGTATCGGGCGTGTGTATTTTGTTCTTTCTTGCTGGGATTGGTCAGTCTTTGTTTTCCTGTGTGGTTTTTTTCAGGGTAGGAGAAAAATGAAGTATGTGACGTATTTAAGTGTGTTGGCTAGATTTTCTGTGACGAGGGGGTATTTTTATTTTGTGTTGTCTGGCCAGAAGACTACCTTTATGTAGCCATTATTAAGCGGCGATGGGTACGTTGTTGTTTGTTTGTGCTAGCGTGTATTTGGTTCACTGTCCTACGTGTTGTGCTTTAAAGTGGCCAAGATTGGCAAGAGGTCTTCGTAGCAACTGACAGAAGGGGTGGTATGATTTTTTATCTCAGGTTTAAAAATTACTTTATTCAAGTCAACCAAATATTGTGATTCTTGTTGAATTATTTTGGTTCCAGTTGGCTGTGAGGTTATTACGGGGACCGAAAAATAATGCGTGCCTTGGCGTTGGGCGCAAAACTCCTATTACAGGTTGCGCTTTTCTTTGATGCTAATAAAAATGGACATGACGGCTGGTTTGCGGATTCAAAATTGAAAAAAGGATTGGTATATAGGTAGTGTGCCTATATAGCCGGTTTTACTTGGGGTATATGCTTTATCTGATACAATCCAATCCTCCACTTGCTGATATACCGAATGAAATTGCAGTCCAAGGCGTCTGGGTTTTAATTAGTCATGTTTTGGTGATCTTTGTTAATCTTTCTTAACAAATATTCTGGTACGCAAATTTTACTGCAATACTGCGTCGTGAGAAATTCTTTTATGTTGTTATTTGTGCGCGCGCTATTGTTAAGCTTCTGCTGTGTTGTAGCCTGACGCAGCTGTACTCTTACCAAGGAACAACCAAGCTTTGTTAATTACTTGAAATATTTTATTTGTAGTGGTGTTTTTCCTCCTAGTTTCGAAAGGATTGGTGGACGTGTTCGAAATTTTATTTAATCATGCTGATGACAGTAGGTTCTAAGATTTTCTAAAATATAGAATATCTATTTATTATTTTAAAAGGCGTTAAATGTTTTAATTTTGATTTATAATAAAAAAAAACATTATTTTTTTATATTTTTTTCTTTATTTACTGCATTTTTATCACCAGTATGCATTGGGACTCTGCTGCTTATCAAAGTATTTTTTAAATTAACTATTAGTTTCAAGTGGATGGGCTCGTAATTATCTGAAGTAAGGTCATATGAGGCTTTTTTTGTATATATGCAGCAAAGTTATTGAATGGCTTCCCCCTGTTTTTTGGTTCTTTATAATATCATTAATTCTGTTGGCTTAAAAATATATACAATGAAAAAACTTCTCGGATTTTTAATATTTCTTTTGTTTCTATTTTGTTTTATTTTTTTTTGTGTTTTACTTGGATGGTACTTCAAATTAGGAGGTGTCGTTGCTATTGCCTATTGCTTATTTAGGGCTCTATTTTTTGAGTGGGGAAAAAGATTTATTTAAATCGTTGCTACTAACACTTTCATCAGCTCTTTTTTTTTTTCATTACTCTCTTATTTTTATACTGGCTATTTTGTATTTAAAAATTAGAAAAAACATAGTTTTCTTAGGCTGGTCTCTGGCCAATACTTATTCTGTGCTTTGGTGGTTTGGTTTGACCTATTATCTTTATCTAGTCGTTTTTTCTTATGCTGACCAAGTTGGATTGAGTTGATAAAGTAATCATATTTGAATTCGATTATTGATGAAAACTCTGCCCTTATTTCCTTGCAGGTTTGTTTTATTATTTAGGCGCTTAGTGTTATTGTTTATTGCGCTATCGTGTTGATTAACTGATTTGAAATAATTTTGGTTAATTGTATTTTTATGTCTTTAGGTGTATTAGCTTTGTTTTGTTGGTGCTTCAGGTTTCAAAAATCGGATGGTAAGTGAAATTTTTCGATTTGGATTGATATTATTTCCCTTCTATTGTATCGCTTATTGTTTGGAATGGGTGGCGTAAACCTTGGGTTGCAAAATATCTTATGAGCGGTTTTTTTATGGTTATTTTTATTATTTATGTTTTACGTGCGGGTCTGGCTTGTATGGCCTGAGAACTGGGGTCTTTCTTAATGAGTCAGCTTGCTTGTTTGTTAGTTACTTTCAATCCAGCATTTAGAGTATGGTTTAAAAAAGTTATTATAGAAATATTAGATAATGAAGTTCCAGTTGTCATGTGGTTATTAATGGTTGATTAATATTAGTTGAGTGGTTCGGGTTATTTATCCCCATCTATTTTTTAATTGCTCTGGAGAAAAATGTTGGAATTGGCAAGCAGCTCAAAATATCTCGGGAATTCAAACGGCTTTTTTCAGTGGTGCTGAATATATTTGGTTCAAGGATCAGGATACTATTTATCCTTCGATACGCGAACTAAAATGAGGATGTCGTTGAATCTATAGGAAAGTTGAAAAAAATACTCCTTTGGGGCCCGTGGGGCCTAGCTTTTATTGAATCAATCGTATCGGAAATAGAGGCATTGTTCGTTTTGCTCTTGGGGGGAGGCGTTTTCAGCCGAAACAAAGGGCTTTATTAAAGTCGCGCATTAATTGCCTCTCCCCCGTTTATGGCATGATTATCCTAAAAAATGCTTACGAGGCGGTTGGCGGGAAGCGTTGAAGACCTTATACATATTATTTGACTGGGTGATTGAGTAGGTGCTGGAGGGCAAATGCTCAAAGCAATATTCAAGTATATTGGTACTTGGCAGTTGTGATAGAGCATAACCTTTGGTGATTTTAATGGTAAAAGTGCAATAAACAAATTTCTATTCGTAAGCCCATTTTAGGCATTAATTTTATTATACGCAATGGTTTGTATTTTGTGCCTTACATAATGAGTTGCTTCATGGGGAGCTCGTATCCCATTACTTATCCTCCCTTACAACCAGTATTGTGTATCCATATTTTAGCTCCTTCTCAAGTGGCCAACACCTTAGGCATAATGCTTAGGCATTTGGGCATGGTATTATTGGGTCGATTGGGGTCTTAAACCATAATTTAATTTTTTGGTAAATATATGACCAATTTTTAGTAACTGCGGAAGCCAGTTTTATAGGCAGTGCAGTTGGGCGTTATATTTGACTGGGAGTGTTACTCAGTATATGTAGTGAACTGATAAAACTCACCTATGCAGCCAAATTTGGAAGGTCCATTCAAACGACTTGTTCGATTAACGCTATGTTTTTTGAGGCAAGTGGATATTTGTGATTCAATTGATTAGATCGGGTTTTCCACGAAACAATCAAGCCCGTGTGTCATGCACCTTGCGGCAGAGAGTCCGTGGATCGTTTTCTATCGACAGGCCCTAAGTGATTCATCAGACCTAATGTCGTGGGTACTTATACCTTTGCCTAGAAAGCTTGCCGTAAGTAACTGTCCAACTTGAATGCTGAAAAGAAGCAAACCTTTCCGTTTTCATCATGTATCTACTGATGAGGTGTTGGTGATCTACCTCAATCAGATGATCGTTGAAGGTAAATTGCCTCTATTCAACTGAAACGACACCTTATGCGCCTAGTTCCCCTTATTCTGCAGCAAGGCTAGCTCTGAATCATCTAGTCCGCTTCATGGTTGCGTACTTATTGGTTTGCCTACGATTGTTACCATTTGCATCTAATAATTTAGGTCCATACCATTTTTCCTTGAAAAACTGGCGATTGCCGATATTATTTTGAATGCTTTATCTGGAAAGTCATTACCGGGTTTTATGGTAAGGTTCGCCAAAATTACGTTGATTTGGCTTTATGGTTGAAGTCATGCTCGTGCCTTAGTGGAAAGTGGCACCGAAGGTATGGTTGCGGAAAACCTCATATTGGCGGCCATAATGAGAAGCGCAAATATCCGAAGTAGACATATTCTATAGTGATCTGCTTTGGGAGCTGTTTACCCGTAAGCCAGAAGGGGTTAATCAGTATCGTGATTTGATTGGCTTTTTGTTACAGATGTCCAGGTCATGTGTCGTTATGCGATTGATGCAAGTAAAGATGCCGAAGAGTTGGGACTGGGAAAGCCTGAAAAACGTTCGGAAGGTATGGAAAGACAGATTCAGTTGGTTATTTTGGAGAATTCAGGATTGGGAAGCGTGTACTGAATGGTTCGCTATCAACTAGATAGTGGGAAAGTATGGTCATCGTTAGAATCTCAAAAACGTAAAGGTATTATTTAAGCTGGCGCAGTGGTACTCGTTTACATCCATTGACCTTAGCTGTTTTTCAAACAACTCATGCCGATCTATTGATAAACCAATGATTTTATTTATCCACTTGTCTTGGCTTTAGTTGGCGGGATTCGCGAGGTCTTGATCATTTACTACGCCGGAAGATTCAGGCAAAGTTTTTCAGCACTTGCTGGTGACGGGAAGTCAAATTTTGGTGTTTGAGCTAACTTACGCTACACAGCGACACAGATGGTTTGGCGCAAGCATTTTCTTATCGGTGAACTTCATCGGCAATTATTAATGTGCACTTGTTTTAGGCGACAAACACTTTTTTGGCCACATTTTTCTGACAAATTGCAGCAAAGCCTCTTCTCCGAAAAAGGGCGGACGGTTTTTGGCTATCATTGTATCTGACCCTAATCGTTTTGGTGTGGTTGAGTTCGATGACAAGGGCAAAGCCGTTAGCATTGAAGAGAAACCTTCGTAACCCAAGTTCAAATTATGCCGTCACAGGCTGTGTATTTTCTACGATAACGACGTAATTGAAATCGCCAAGAAGATAAACCTTCTGTGCGAGGTAGTTAGGATTACGGATGTGGAACTTGGCCTATCTTCAAAGAGTGATTTGCACGTTTCATTACTTAGGCCGTGGTTTTGCCTGGTTTGGGATTCTGGAACCCACGACTCTTTTGCTGAAGCGGGACAGTTCGTTCAAACGGTAGCAGGCATCGCCAGGGTTTGAAATCGCCTGTTGAAGGGAAGTTGCCTATCGTAACAACTGGATACTCGAACGCAACTTATCGCCTTCGGGTAATCATTGAAAAAAACTGGCTATGGTCAATATTTACTTAAAGTGGCTGATGGTTATCATAACAAGGTTCATAATTAAAGGGTAAAGTTGATGAATGTGATAAAACCAATATCGATGGGGGTCTGATGTGGTGGGGCTGACTTGGTGCGTGTTATTGAGCCTTAAGGGTTTTTGGTGATGGCGCGGTTTTTTTCTTTAGAAACCTTTCAAGCTGAACGCACAAAGAGTCGCTGGGTATTAATATGCCCTTTTGTACAGGAATCTTACCGTTCAGGCAAGAATGTTTACGTGGTTTGCATTTTCAAAATAAAGGACTAAAACCTCAGGGCAAGCTGGTCGCGTGAGTGTGCGTGAGGGTTGCCTCAGGTGGGTGAAAAAAAGTAGTGTTGAATGTTTTGCCCCGTGGGAATTCGGAAAAAGGTTTCGCCGGACTCGTCGGCCCAATGTGGAAGACCTATTTTTATTTGAAAGAAATAAAATGTCATGTTTTGGGGAATTGCCACCTTGGTCTTGGCTCATGGCTTTGTTTTGTTGTGTCAGATAATATAGCAGATTTTGAATACAAAGTACACAATTATTATGCATCCAGGCGCCGATGAGGGTTGCTTCTTTGGATGTGGAATTGAATTCGCCGCTGTGGGACATAGATGGCCAGGGGGGATGATGGAAACGTTCTATCGGGCAAAAGGAACCAAGTCTGGGTTCGACGTTTAGCAGAGTTGGTTTTAATATGGGTATTTTATTTTAACAGGCAAAAAATGCGTCAGCTTGTCGTTGTTTTCAAGATGCCGTAGCTGAGAAAAAAATCACGAGCTATTCGCTTCATGAGTTCAGCAGAGTTAGCATATCAATTCGAGGTTAGACTATATCCAATGCCCTGGCAGGTTGCACTGTGTTGTTGGTCAAGTTTCAGCCTGATATATCGTTCAAGGCGGCTCTGCTTATACAGCAGTGGTTTAGTAGATTAAGGCTGAAACGGATTCCGAAAATGCTTATTCTGTGAGATGGGCCACGGGGCACTGAACTATTGGCTAGGTCTAGGTACTGAGTGGATATTTCTTTTATTCATTGTTCTCTAGCTGATTACGTTATTGATTGGTGCAGCAGTTAAACCCTATTTTCCTACGGATGGACTAAATTTCCTCAGGTGTCTATGTGCTTCTAAATTAGCTTGTGTGAGCTGCGGTTTCCCGCAACGTGCGATTAAGGCCTATTGTTGTTTTTTAAAACGTTACTCAGGGGATATTTAGTGAGTATGGTTAACCATTATGGTTAAAACCATGGTCATGCGTTTTGCGACAAGAAGAGCGGAGATGAGCTGGGTGTTGCTTGCGGATCAATACGGTTGTTCCAACTTCGCAGGAAATATCTTGCCCAAGTAATTTGTCAAGCATCTGTAATCAATACGTAACAGGCGTAAAAAGAATCCAGCAGGGAATTTTATCATTTATTGCGGAAGATACACCCACGAGTTTGGCCCATGTTTTTGCTCGGGATATTTCAGTTTGGAGCAAAGGCAAACTGGGCCTATATTAAGCATTCCTATGCTAAAAGCGATATTTCCTATCAGATGCTTACCCAACCCAGCGAAAAAGACCTATTTATTCTATTATGAAGATCCGAAAGTTGTCTTCATTTGTATTTCCACGGAATTGGTTTGCAATAGAACATATAAGAATTCTAATTTTAAGAACATTAATGCGTCGATTCAGGCTATACCCTAGAGTGATTCCGAACCATATTAATGGGCGGAGGATTCTATGGAAGCAATGTTATTAGCGGGGAATATTTGAGTTCAAATCCTAACCCTCCATCTAGTGTGGTTGCTTGTAGGATTATCTCTAGAGTCGATATACGTGTCCCAGCGCTGACGGAGGATTTTTATGTTCTGTCAGTATTCCTCAGATCTGAGGTTTGATCCATGGTGGTCACAGAACCTTTTGCTTTGCAATTGTCGCGCACAGCATCATGTCGCGTTTTTTTGGACCCAGGAAGCCATTCTTGAAGAATGAAAAACGCGATTGCCAGTTTCCCTATTATCTGTGTTTGTGATCCGCAAGTAGCGGCTGCTTATGGTCGGCAGCTACTCACTACGATGCTAACCCGCTGGGGCGGTTTTTGCTAGAAAAACAGTTATAAAACACGGCCCTTCTTTTGTACGGGATTTTCACACTGATACGCCTTCAGGGTTTGTAAAGCATTTTTGTCTAATTCCTTTCTGCTTATGAATTGTGTCATGTTTAAAAGCTTTAGGGCGCCTTTTTCCTATAAACTTATTTAGGCTGAAGATTCCGTACGTAGCGGCTAAAACTATTTTAGTGTCGGGTCACACGAGTCCGCGTCATTCGGCCAGGCATGCAACTGGTTCGACCTTCCCATAACACCGTTGCAGTCGCTGAGTTTAAGCGTGAAACAATATTTGGTGTGTTTCATTCAACACAATATTGGATTGATAGATGAGTTGCGGCAAGTCGAAGTGAGGCAGGGTTAGTTGCGTTTGGGGCTAATTGCAGATCTAGTGAAAAAAAAGACACTTTGGTTGGTTCGTAGCTCGTTTTTGCGTCTTTTCAAAATACATAGGCTATAAGCTCCGGGACGGGCTCACACCCGTTTACATCGAGATCAATTTGCAAACGATTATCAAGTATAAAAGATATCGGAATGAATTGAATTGCGGTATTAAGCCGCATTTTTGGTGTATGACCTTTCAGAAACTTCAAGCAGAATTTGTTTTCATATCAACCATAAAGACCAATGCTTCGACCGTAATACCCACGGGTCACATTCGATTTCATTTTTGTCAAATCGGTATCACACGCCAACACTCTGATTGCAAGCCCATCGTAATGCCCGACTTTTACCCCATGTGCTTTTGGCATTAGCTGGAACATCTTCATGTTTCTACAACTGTTCACACAAAACGTCTTCGCTTCTGGTCGTGGGCCTACGAATAGACATTGTCACCTTTTTATACCTTCAATAAATGAGGAAGCTCATCTATGCTTGTTTTACGACTCAATGCCACCAAAAACTATCGTGGACCAACTTGCTGCTTGCTTCCTCACCATTCAACACCCGTTTTTTCACTATCAAGACACTAGACCGAAACTAAGCATGTTAAAAGATCATCCATTCCAAACTGGACACGTTCTTGTGATAGACAAATAGGCCCTGGCGGCGAAAAGCTTACGCTATGGCGATAAAGAGAAGAATAGGGCTTATTCCAATTAAGATAATAGCTGAGATATTATTATTTCTACATGATTTAAGTAAGCGATTTTTTGCCTTCCAACATTGAGAAGTGGACATAGCGTATGACAGGGCGTCTGATACTTCAGCATTGAGTGATTTAATAATTGAAAACCATTACAACTATTCAGGAACCAATTCTTATTGTCACCGCGCTTCGAATATGCGAGTGCCGGATTGAAACTTTCTTCATTTGTGCGACTTCGCTCATGGGCAGGGCAAATCCAAAACTTGGTCGATGTCTACATTCGCTCACAAAAGGTATCAATCAGGACGATGCTGCCTAATAAAGGAATGCCTAATTCGAAATAATTTCATCTATAGGTTTTCATGATTACTGCCTCCCGCTTTACGATTAAAACCATTTCGGGTTTCTAATAAAGCTTATATCGCCAGACTGTTTAAGTGCACAGATTCACACAATTTGCGATAATAATCACGCGACGAATGTCTGTATTCCTTTGCTCTTAGCGTCCCAGTGAGCGCCTTAAGTATTAAGCGGTAGCTAAGGATGCAACAGTAGATGTGCATTAGCCAAGTTTACGACCCATATACGTGAAATAAATCCCGATTGATTGCGTTTACAAAGGGTTAATTACTAAAAGAATAAAAGGTACCAAACGTTAGCGCTGATAAATGCATTTAACTCAGTTGAAAAGAATGGACCCCCGCCAAGCCGATATCCCCAAATGTTGAAATAATATCGGCCAATAATGAACACCCGTAAGAGAACATTTTTGTATGCCATTGTTCTTTAATCTTAGATGGACAGAGCTAGCCAAAACTGAATATCCAACTGGATAATAGACAAAAAAAAAACATAATATCTAAATACTCTGTGGCTAATACTTTATCGATTGCACTGTGTTCTTTTAAGTTTAGTTCCAGTTTCACTTTCTTTTCTCATCATTACTTATTAGTTATAATCAATGACATAATATCCGCTGCTGATAGCAGTAAAACCCTTAAAATTAACGAGATTCTAGCTTTACATTTTTGCGATAATGTCTACTGTTGACGATAGGATGTGGATAGCATCAATTAAGAGATCTGTTGTATTATGTTAATAGCTGTTTTTAGTGCTTTTGTGTGGTTCGGCCTTAACTTTTGCTTTCATCTCTTTGGTTTTTACGTGGTTATGGTTTATACGGGACGCATTGATATTTCTTTCTTCATCTGTCCTTATGTGTTTTTTAAACCGAAGTCTAAGTGAATTACGAAAGAAGATCGAGTACTTTTTAGTATTTTTGCCCTTTATGCCATCGCATGTTTTGTATTCGCCTATTCTTGATGTTGGCATTGTTCGTGAGCTTAGATCGTCCGGTCTAGGTTCATTTAGCTCTTCCCGCATTTGCTCTTCTTTAAAGTTAGTATGCGGAGTTCAATGGCTTTGGTTGTGGTGTGTCCTTGGCGCTATTTTAGCGTTTTACCTGGCAGTATACGGGCGATAGGGTGCTTGGGTTTTTGGAGAAGCTCAGGTAAGTCAGCATCCTATAGATGTTTGGAAATATAGGGCTATAGATGCTGGTTAATTAGCTTTGTTTTCATCGATGTATTTTTTTTCGCCAACCAAAACGCATATATATGGCTTTGCCCTTGCCATAGTGGGTTGGGCTGCGGATATCGGCCGCTTCGGTATTATCTGCTTCACGAGGCGGTTGGGTGCTCTTCCTCTAATAGGCTTTTTTTTGTTGTGGCAAAGTCGATTCTGTTGGGCAAAAAGCACTGATCGGAGGTTTTAGCGACGTCAGTTTTTTTGATTCGCTCGCTCTGCCGTGGATGCCCCACAAACAGGATTTAAGGATCGTATTGACCAAGCGCGTTAAGCGATTGTTGATTAAGTACGATTACTCGGTTGTAGATAAATAAAAACGTCAGTTGGCCTAGGTTTGAAATGTGGAAAGCGACCATTAATATGTTTTAAAGGCTCACCTTTCATTGGTGTGGGGGAGTATGGAAGCGTTTCGGGTGGAAAAACCAGGAATTGTTGACAGAAGGTATTGTATCTTGCACGAGGCCTCCGGTTACATAGCATGCACCCATAATGGAATACATAAATGCAACTTTGGTCTAACAGGCCCATCCGTTGGCTTTATTTTTCTTTATGGCGTTATACCTTATTCCGCTTAAACTTTTTTCTCTCAAAAAAAATACACACCGGCATATCCTGTAATTGGAATGCTCTAAAGTCCCTATTGGCGATGGCAGGGGCTTTGGTTCCGATTGAGCTATATGGACTTTGGGCCTTAGCCACGGGTCGCAATGTTTAGTCAATAAAATATTGCGTTAATTGATGTTACGCTTTTTTCCCATTGTCTATTTCTGGGCGGCGAGTACGGATGGGTTTGAACGTGAAAGGGGAGGTTAGCTAAGATCCACGCTTTAAATCTATTTGTTTGGAATTGAGGGCTTAGCTCTGAATATTAATTTTCCGTTGTCCTATCTTGGTGGTTGCCGGGAAGCCGGGCTGTGGCCCGTTTCGCCGGAGAGTATTTTTTCCACAAGCAATGCGCTCTGGCAGTTAACGGATATAAAGAATACAGTCTCCTTCAGAAAAACCATAAACGGGGCTTATCGCTTGATAGTACTTACATTGTCTAATAAGATAGTTATTAGCGGGGACCCTATTCGTTGGTGTGTAATTTGAGCGCAAATCTCAGCGTTTTTTTGATTGCGCAGCAACCTGCCCAATTTATTGATTGGTGGTAAAAAAAAGCGCGTGTTTTACTGGAGCGCCTAGAGGGCGAAACATTACTGCGCAGCCAATCGCCATTGGCCGGCAATTAAGAAGCCTTTGCGCTATCAATTCCCCCCGATGCTTTGTTGCTAGTGTTTACCTGGGATCATTGGAATTTCGCGATGTCGCCTGCTTTTTGAAAGTTTAGGCCGTTCGCTCAAAAGCCAATCGCATAGCGAAGCAAGAGTGGTTTTTGGTGGGACGGTTTTGGTGTGTTTAACACCCCCCCACTCGATCCAGGAAAACCAGCGGGGCTATGGTTATTATCCCCGTTTTGGTCGATGGACTCTGCTTTGTTACTCGGGGAAATTTTGGTTTAAAAAGGGATTTTCTCCTTTTTTCTAACCGACA
>Ga0163217_1038816_pt1 | contig 14784 bp, 15 predicted proteins | sample SynspAceP_FD_185933 | JGI IMG/M metagenome (GOLD analysis project Ga0163217, IMG submission 185933) | Saline lake microbial communities from Ace Lake in Antarctica - Synechococcus sp. Ace-P (PacBio error correction) | ecosystem: Environmental > Aquatic > Non-marine Saline and Alkaline > Saline ... | reverse complement strand
TCCCAAGGCACGGACGCAGCCCAGGGTGGGTGCGGATGGCGTGCATCCTAGCCGTGATGGCATCGCCGCCCTGATGGCGTTGACCAGCCAGCGGCCGTGATGGGTACCCAAGCTCGCTCGGGAACCATCACTCCCCCGCCGCCGGCCGCCAACGGGGCGGGAATGAGAAAACCGGCCGTGAGTTCAAAATCAGGTGGTGGTGGCGACCACCGAAATCCAGCCACAGTGGGTCAAAACCTGACCAAAAGTGAATGATGAGCAGACCCCTGCCTACCTCACAGAACGTCCCGGGCGTGCTCCGCTCTGAGCTGCGCATCAGGGGCGCTGGAACCAGCGCTCACAGAGAAGGCGGGTGAAGGCTGCGGAACTGGGCCAGCCAAGCTCCGCCGTTGGAGAAATTTCTGCGTGGCCATCCCGCAGTCACCTGCAGCAACAAAGGGACAAGTGCTGGTCCCTGGCTGCGGACCCGCGGGCATAAGGGCAGGCCCTGCTGGCTGAACTCGGGTTTTCGGCGTGGCGCTGGACTTCAGCAGTGTGGCCATTCGAGGGAGGGCGCGCCGGATTCATGGCCCCGATCCGCTCCGAGTTGCGTTGGCTCCGGCCATCTGTTTGAGTGCGTCTGCGCTCAGCGCTGCCGGTTCTGACCAAGGAAGCTTGGATCGGCGCTGTCGGCCACACCTGTTTACTGTGCCATCGATCCAGGGCTTGCGGCAAGGCCTACCTAGGCACGATCCAAGACTGACTCAAGCCAGGCGGCTGGCTGCTCGGCTTGCTGTTCTGCCAGAGCCCGAAGGGCGGCCCGCCCTTTTGGCAGTGACCCGCAGGAGCTGGCCTGCCAATGGCGGCCAGGCTGGTTTCGTCTCAGACATCGGGAGCACGCCCCAGGGAATCGTGCCAGCGCCTTGAGAGTGGCTGGGTCTTTGGCGAAAACGAGTGGGTGCTGGGACCCATGATGACGCAGCGCGGCTTGTCCCGAGGACCATCCCGCAGCGTTGCCCCGTAACAGGCCAGCGAATAAGCATCCGACTCTTCAGATTAATACAAAACGATATCAGGATTTAAAGACATTTAGAATTGACTCCAATGGTGAAGCCATCACCGGCAGCACCCGCTCTCTTGCCGGCCGTTTCTGCGCGCCGTGTGATGACTTCACTGACTGACGCGAATCCAGGCACTTGCACGATTGCTCTTGAACGACAGAGTATCACGGCCTGGGCCACCTACTACCCAGGTACTGGAGGGAACTTGGCCGGTACGCCCTGTTTCAGCACATCCGACGATTCGGAGCAAGCGCCATATTCAGGCCCTTGCAGCATCTCTTTTCACGCTTACAACCTCCCGTTCCTTTACCAATCCCTGGAGTGCGGAACCTTGAGCCATGTACGCCAGCGCGCAGGAGGCCTGTTGAAAAGCCGGTGTCAGGCAGAGATCGACAACGTTGAATCTCTACCAACGGATTCCTGAGGCTACCCACGGCCAGAAATTGCTACGGGTGTTTGAACGCCTGCGTTCGGCCTCCCCAGAACGCCACTGGCTGCCTTTCAGCGTTGCGCAAGCCCGGTTCAACTTCAACACAAATCCTGTGGCGCCCAAGTGAAACAATGCATGCCCAGGCGGTGAGGCGGCGGTCGTCGAGGGCGAGGCCACTGCGGAAAGGCAGCGGCATGGTCGAATGCCGCTGAATACCTGGAGCAATAAAGCGCGGAAACCATCACGCACAGTTCTCTGTGCCTTTCAAGCGACTATTGCAATTGGGGCCAGAAGGTTGAGCTGCTGGCATGAATTCGTAAAAAGTTATCAGGTCATACTATATATTAACATCGATCATGCGAGGTCCGCAAAGGCTAAGCTCGGACTCGGGAGAGTTTCAGTAATGGCCCCTGTGGGTTTGGCTGAATTCCAGCATGCGCGTGCTGAGATAACGCTCCCCACCACTGGTTGGATAAACAATACGTTACCTTGAAAAACTCAGTTTTCGTCCGATCTGCACCGCGCATAACAGCTGCCGCGGCCTGTGAAATACCACTCAAAATCCGTCTTCTGAGCTAGTTAGCGTTCCAGTTTCATAGGCTTGCAGGCCTCGGTAACTGTATATTCATCGATCAAATCAATTCTCAAGACATCAGGAATTGAAGCCCGCCCAAGGCCTGAAGATCGTGTTGTCCTTGGCAGGTTGCCCACTTAGTATGGCGCGTATGGACGGTTCACCCAGGCAACAAATCTTGAGAAGAGCGGTCTGCCTGCTGAGGTATTGTCCAGGCTCCCGTGAGCGTACCGCCTTGTTTCCACGCCAACGACGAAAAACCCCAAAAATCGCCATCGGTGTCTTCCCAGATTTCAGGACCGGTGGTTCATAGTGAATTTTAGGGGGTTGGGCAGGATTGTGAATTGATGCGGCGAAAAAAGCATTCGTCAACGTTCCCAGCAGAAGTTGCATGGGCAAATCGCCCAGCATATCAGCTTGAGGCAGCGGTCAGATAACCTCAGCACCATAGGGCACGTAAGACTGTTGCCGCTCTCTGGCTCAGATGTTCAGGCCATCGTCAGAATAGCCGATAGCCCCTTGCCGCACAGACCATGCAAGCACCAATCCCGGTATTCCCAGAGGTTGCTTTCAACCAATGGTGGAGATCCCTGGTTGGATTTCACCCAGCATTTTCCGCCTCCATAATCATGCTCGCCGCAATTCGAATCTTTGGACCGACTGGGCAGGATTGAGGACCTTCAAGCTTTAAGACGATATTCTGCTCACAGCCCCACCTCCGCGGCAGCCGTTGAGCTGCCACCAGAGGGACGAATGCGTCCAGCATCACTAATCAAGCAACTGGGATAGATCTTCATGTGTTTCTGATGGGTACGGTCAAACCGAATGAGCCAGGAAGCCACCGACTGATAGTCCAACCACAAGAGAGGTGGGGGCAAGTTGCTCAGCGAGCGTCCGTTTATGTGATTCATCAAACAGCGGATAGAGGCTGAACACCAGAGCTGCAGCAGCAATGTCACGCCCTGTATGAAGACGGCTTACATCCCAAAACGCTCAGGTGAGGAATGGGTTAAACCAATCCCGCTTGAATCATAGGGCTGCGGGCAAAAAACTGTGCACAACTTCCCCGCTTCTGTCATCGCCGGCAGGCACATAGTGAGCACAGATTAAAGAGCCAGGGTGAAAGGAAGATAAGCGATAAATAGCCGTGAGATAGGGAGGGCTGGCGGGATCAAATCGGCGCGCCGATCGCAGCGCAGGATAGGTCGCAAAGCCGGAAGACTGAGCAAGAGCAGTGCATCACGCGCTGCTCCAAAAATGCTGGGCATCAACCGGTACAGCAGGGAATCCATGCAGAGAGGATTCTTGCGCTGTGGTGCACAGTACCACCGCCCAAAGCAACAACAGGGGCCACTTCAGCCCAGAATTCCCTTGGTGATTCTTCGCAGATTCTGTGGTGGGAAAGCGCAGATTAAGCTGAACGAACGATTCGGGCAGGCTTGCAAGGCAGGTCATGCACAAGAACACAATCACGATTATCTTGGAAGCTGTGCGGGATGTGAATAGAGCGGGGCAAGCCCCCCGTCGCCTGCCCTTCGCTAGCAGCGAATCGGCAAAAGTAGACAGTCGTAGCGGTCGCTCCCCTTGTAGCATCCAAAAGTGCTGCATTGGCTAACACACAACCTGTTGATCTTGAGCCGCAACTCAACCATTCGGCCGAGGTTTGGCAAACATGCCATTCCATGCACCGATGGGGCAGCAGATAGCGCACCACAAACGCCGCATCGTAGATCAGGCTACAAAATCACCGCTCCTGCGGTAATCGCAGGGAGCAGCCAAGGGCCGAGAGATAGCACTGTTGGGGCAAGTCCCAGAGCTGTTCCCATAGATAATCACACAAAGCCGCCGAATAGCACCCACGCCCGCGCGCAGCGATTGACCATTTGGGTTGGCACGGCAGCTGCTGCGAGGGATAACCACAGCGAGCGCGTCCGCAAAACCCATTCCGCTGTGATCATAAAGGGACAAACTGCACACCACAGCCGGCCAATGAAAAAACAAACAACAGCAAATATCCCGGCCACCACCCAAGCCCAAAAGAAATTCAAGGTCACCACTGGCTCTCTCGTGTTTGCGGCCCCAAAAAAATCCAAGCCAGGTTACGGGCCACAAAAAGCGCCATCATCCACGATCCACAGACCTTCGGGGACCAGGCGCTTCAGCAAAAGACCCCTTAGCCAGGAATCTGGGTGAGCAGGTCGACGGCGGAAGGCATTTTCTGCGACTGCACCGACCAAAGAAGCCTGCTTCTGGAATGATCAAAAACTGCCGGCAGGTGACCATAATCCACTGCACGGTTAAGAATCGCCGCTAGCCTATGATGTTGCCGGATAGGCATAAGACGTGATCGGCGGCGGGAGATCCGACTGAGAGAGGGTCATCAGTGGACGACTCTGGGCTTGACAAAGCTGCGCGAGGAAGTGACTAGTAAAGTCAGGAATATCAGCCTTTGCTCGGAAGACTGAAAAACAGTTTGATCGTCATACCCTCAAAGCCTGAAAGTACCAACTTTCAGGAGATGTAAAAAATGAGCCGTCACCAACGACGGGAAAAGTTTTGGGTACATTGGACGCAACATTGAGCTGAATGTGCCAGTGTTGCAATAGCAATTCAGACGAAGCGTGAATCCCCACACTGAGAACCCTGAGGTTGCTCAAGCAAACAACGTTCCACGCTCCCAATTAGCTTCAATTGAGCCCGGCTCCAGCCCTTCACGGCCAAATAACAAAACTGTGTGAGGGGCACCATGTGCTGATCGAGGGCAGGCGCCCACAGTTCCAGTTCTGCAAAAGGTTGGTCTGCCAGGCCCGAGCAGACTATGAATCAGCCGGCAACGAGGCTTACCAGAGCCCTTCGGCCGAGCAGGACGACACGGCTGAGCAGCGTGGCAGCTTGCGTTCAATCGTGTCGTTCAGCTTCTGCTGAAATTGCTGCTCCAGGATTGGGCTCGCTGCTGGCACCGAGCAATGTAATCCCGCAACCTTGGACGCGTTTTGCTGTTCCGGGCGATACGGGTGCTAAAGGCATTGAGAATCTTCAAGCCAGCACAGTATGGAACAGATGCTCAATCTCGGGTACGCTGCGTGATGCTTGCCCGCAACAGGGACGCTGGGGCAAAAAACCAGATTCACTGGCTGTCAGGCGATGGCCTGCGGTGTCTGGTGTTGGGGCGCTGCCTGGATGGCCAGAGCGAAACGTAGCAAAAAGCGCACCGCACTGCGCTGGACGATGAGTGATTGACCGATCGCGAGAAAGCCGCTGAATCTCTTACGGCCCCCCACTTCCAGCAGATACAATCCCAGTGACGATGACCTTCACGGTAGATCAGCGTTCCAAGCTTCAACCCCTCAGCAGCGTGTAGCGATCGCGCAATTCTTTTCGGGCAAAGATCAGTAGCTGACCCGCCAGAAGCAGCGATGGAATTGCAGCCAGTTTGAGTACTCTTGAATGCGGCCTTCTCCTCTGGCAGCGCATTCCTTCAAGGCCCATGCCCAGAGTCCGATGATCGAGCCTGGAAGGGTGAGGTCCTGGAAAACACTAACATGCTTTCATGGTGAATAGCTTCAAGCTTATAATTGACGATTCCCCGCTAAGTTTGCTGGTTGTTTTTAAGTTTTGAGAATATAAGACAATCGATTCAAGTCCGACTCAAACAGCATAGCCACGATGGCTCTAATGCCTGCCTACCCACGTTTGTATAATCCTCCAAGATCTTTATCGCACCGTTTCACTCACATTCCCACTCTGTTACCGCTGCGAGGCATGGCAGATCCCTCGGCAGTCGCCCTAGAGCGCCCCCCCGACAGGGCCGATGATAGCACAACTCCAGCCAAGAAGGACGAATACGCAGGAAGGTGAGGATCAGTGCCATTCCGAGATTGAATTAGCTTTGCTTTTATTCAGACCATAGGCCGAATCTCATTCGGTGCTTCACCTTAGCACGGAATGGCCAATAAGTTATAGATATTATAAAATAGCATGATTGGGATCAGTACACCATAAAGGTGAGCAGAACACCAGCGAACTCACCGACGCTGGAGGCCTTGAAAGATCTGATCGACGCGGAATCTTACCGCCGGGGAAAAACCCATTGACACCTAAGCCAGCAAAGCTAACGACAAACAACGAGAACCCAGTATAAACAAATGGCATATCTCGCTTGCCTCAATCGCAAGCTGCGGAACACGCTTGCACGATCAGGCAGATGCCACGAGAGGCAACACCACAAAAAAGGGCAGAAAGGAGGGATCGAACAAGTCGTTCGCGTAGCGACTCCGTACACGAAGGTGCCGTGACCGTGATCAGCAGGGCCCCACCAAGGGTGGTGGCAGCCGCCAGACGGGCGGTGCGAACGTGGAGCCGCTGCAAAGTTCACCGCTGTTTAAGTATCAGGTTAAGTGAACCGATCGAACGTAGCCCTGGATGAGCGTAATAGCCACCAGGCAGGTGACTGGGGTTGCCAGATCAGACGGAGCCGGTGAAGTGGCCAGCGCATCGGTGGGGATGCCGGAGGAACTTGTTTTCAAGGCAGATTGCCCGAGAGGCGCAGCCACCAAGCTGCGGATGCCGAATCAGATTCAGGGACGCTTATTGATGGAGTTCTCGCGGAATTCAAAAGCGACGGCCCCGCAGGATCAGTCCCAAGGATCATCAGATAGATGGGCCCATAGAGGCCTTGGAGATGGTTGCCGTAGGCAGCGGAAAGGCCCAAATAGAGGCACCGCCCATCAGCACCAGCCAGGTTTCGTTGGCCATCCCAGACATTGCCGAGGCTGTGTTTCCATTCAGCACGCTGCGCTGGTTCCTCACCGTTGGTAAGCGAAGGATGCCCACCCCCAGATCAAAGCCATCGAGAATCGACATACGGGCAGCAGGAGGAACAGGGCCAGGATCGACGAAACCGACGTGGGCATGAACCATTTCAGGAAGTCCATGCTTCAGGCGCTCGGGGTGGGAGTTTGGCAAAGAACGCTGGCCCTCACACTTTCGGGCTCGAGGCTGAGATTCGGGCCCTTGGCAATGATTTGGGGACCGAAGTTAGAGCGCAAGCAGTCAGCCGTGTAGAGCACGCGAAACCGCTCAAAGCTTGGTTGGCACCTCTGCGGCGGCAGGACCGAGACCGCCGTTCAGCGGCGCAGCTTGGCATAGACGGCCAGGGCTGGCGGCCACGCAACGCACACCCAAGCCCGATTCGATTGCGCCAGGTAGCCGGCGGGGCCGAGGAGATTCCAGCCGCTGAACAGGGCCACTGGCCTAAGCTGATCAGCAATGAAGACAGCCCTCGAGCCCCCGAATGGCTGGAGGGGCCAGCGTTCTTGCCAAAAAAAAAAAACCCCCCCCCCCCCCCCCCAACCCCCCGGAAAAAAAAGGGGGGGGGCCGGGGGGGCCTGAGCATGACTTCCTCGAATGGTTTCATGCCGACGGTCTGCGTTCGTGATTCCTGGCCCTGTTCCTGCTGCTCTATTGTGATTCTCGATGGCTTTGATCATGGTGTGGGCATCCTGTCGCTTACCCTCAACGGGTGAGACCCAGCGCAGGTGCTGATGACCAGCCTCGGCAATGTCTGGATGCAACGAAACCTGGCTGGTGCTATGGGCGGTGCTCTATTTGGGCCTTTCCGGCTTGGGCCTACGGCACATCCTCAAGGCGCTCTACTGGCGCCCATCTATCTGTGATCCTGGGATGAATCCTGCGGGCCGTCCTTGATTCGCTGAGAACTCCATCAATAAGCGTTCCCTGGGAATCTGATGTTCGCTCCGCAGCCTTGGTGGCTGCGCCTCTCAGGGGGCATCTGCCCTTGGCACCTTCTCTCGCGCATCCCCAACCGATGCCGCTGGCCACTTCCCGGCTGCCGTCTGGATTGGGTCAACCCCAAGCAGCCTGCTGGGGGCTATTACGCTCATCCAGGGCTACGTTCTGACGGTTCCACTTACCTGGATCCTTAAAACCAGCGTGAAACTGCAGCGGTCTCACGTTCCACCGCCCGTTCTGGCGGCTGCCACCACCCTTGGTGGGCCCTGCTGATCACAGTTACGCACCCTTCGTGTCGGTCGCTACGCGAACGACTGTTCGATCCCCCTTTCTGCCCTTTTTTGTGGTGTTGCCTCTCGTGGCATTGCCTTGATCGTGCAGCTGTTCCGCAGCTTGGCGATGGTAGCAGGAGATATGGCCATTTGTTATTTACCGTTCTGTTGTTTTCGTTAGCTTTGCTGGCTTAGGTGAATGGTTTTTCCGGCGGTGATTCCCGCCGTCGATCACGATCTTTCAGCCTCAGCGTCGGTGAGTTCGCTGGTGTTCATGCTCACCTTTATTGGTGTACTGATCCCAATTCATGCTATTTTATAATATCTAATAACTATATTGCCTTCCGTGGCAAAGTGAGCACGAATGGAATTCACCTATGGGCTGAATAAGCAAAGCTATCAACGAATGGCACTGATCCTCACCTTCCTCGTATTCGTCCCTTCTTGCTGGGATGTTGTGCTCTCATCGGCCTGTCGGGGGGGGACCGCTCGTAGGCGACTGCGAGGATCTCCATGCTCGCAGCGTACAGAGTGGGAATGGTGAGTGAAACGTGCGATAAATCTTTGGAGGCTATCAACGTGGGTAGCAGCTTAGAGCCATCGTGGCATGCTGTTTGAGGGTCGGACTTGAATCAGGCAACCAAAAACTTAAAAAAACCAGCAACTTTACGGAAGTCGTCAATTATTAAGCCTTGAAGCTATTACCATGGAAAAGCATGTTAGTGTTTTTCCCCAGCCCTCACCCTTTCGGCCTCGATCATCGACCTCTGGAATGGGCCTTGAAGGAAATGCTGCCCAAGAGGAGAGCCGCATTCAAGATACTCAAACTGGCTGCAATTCCATCGCCTCTGGGGGCAGCACTGATCTTGCCCGAAAAAGAATTAAGCGCGACGCTACACCTGCTGAGGGCTTGAAGCTGGAACGCTCGATCTACCGTGAAGGTCAATCGTCACTGGGATTGTATTCTGCTGAAGTGGGGGGCCGTAGAGATTCAGCGGCTTTCTCCGATCGGTCAATCACTCATCGTCAGCGCCAGTGCGGTGGCTTTTGGCTACGTTTCGCTCCTGGCCCAATCCAGGCAGCGCCGCAACACCAGACGGCAGGCCATCGCCCGCAGCCGTGAAATCTGGTTTTTGCCCCAGGCGTCTGTTGCGGCAGCTGTCACGCAGCAGATTACCCGAGATTGAGCATCTGTCAATACTGTGCTGGCTGAAGATGCTCATGCCTTTAGCACCCGTATCGCCGGAACAGCAACGCGTCAAGGGGTTTGCGGGATTACATCTGCTCGGTGCCAGTCAGGCGGAGAACATCCTGGGCAGCAGCAAATTCAGCCAGAGCTGAACGACCGATTTGACCAAGCGCCACGCTGTGCTTCCAGCCGGTTTCGTCCTGCTCGGGCCGAGGGCTTCTGGTAAGACCTCTTGTTTGCGGGCTGATCATAGTCGCTCGGGACTGGCAGACCAACTTTTGCAGGAACGTGGACTGGGGCAGCTGCCTCATTCAGCACATGGTGCCCGTCAAAACACGATTTTATTGGGCCGTGAAGGTTCTGAGGCCGGGCTCATGAACTAATGGAGCGGTGGAACGTTGTTGTGAGCACCTCCAGTTCTCAGTGTGGAGGATCAAGCCGTCTGATTGCTATTTGCAACACGTGGCCAACATCAGCTCAATGTTGCGTTCCAATAGTACCCCCAAAACTTTTTCCGTCGTGTTTGGTACGGCTCATTTTTACATCTTCCTGAAAAGTGGTACTTGGCAGGCTTTGAGGGTATGACGATCAACTTTTCAGTCTTCCCACGCGGAAGGTGAATATTCCTTGACTTTACTATCACTTTCCTCGCGCAGTCTTGCAAGCCCAGAGTCCGCCAATGATGACCCTCTTCTCAGTCGGATCTACCGCCTGATCAGCTATGCCTATCCCTGGCAACATCATAGAGCTGCGGCGATTTTAACCGGGCAGTGATATATGTCACTGCCGGGCACGTTGATCTTCCAGAGCAGGCTCTTTGGTCGGTGCAGTGCCAAGAATGCCTTCGCGTCGGGACATGCTCACCCAGATTCCTGGCTAGGGGTCTTTGCGAGCCGCTGGGATACCCCGAAGGTCTGTGATCGTTGCATGATGGCGCTTTTTGTGCCCGTAACCCTGCTGGATTTTTGGGCCCGCAAACACGAGAGAGCAGTGTGACCTTTGAATTCTTTTGGGCTTGGTGGTGGCCGGGGATATTATGCTGTTGTTTTGTTCAATTGGCCGGCTGTGTTGTGCAGTTTGGTCCCTTATGATCACAGCGGAGATTGGTGCGACCGCGCTCGCTGGGTTATTCCTCGCAGCAGCTATGCCGTGGCCAACCAATGCTCAATCCTGGGGGCGGGTGCTATTCGGCGGGCTTTGTGGTGATTTATCATGGAAAAGCTTGGGGGACTTGCCCAACAGTGACCTATCTCTCGGCCTGGCTGCTCCTTGGCGATATACCGCAGAAAGCGGTTGAATTTGTAGCCTGATCTTACGAGCGGCGTTTGTTGGTGCTTCTCTGCCCCATCGGTGGCATAATGGCAGGTTTGCCAACATCGCCATGGTTGAGTTTGCGCTCAGATAACGCTGCCTGTCCCCGCTAAGCCAATGCAAGGCACTTTTGGATGCTACAAGGGAGCGGACGCTACGACTGTACTTTTGCCGATTCGCTTGCTAGCGAAGGGCAGGCGAGGGGGGCTGCCCGCTCTTATTCACATCCCGCACAGACCTTCAAGATATCGTGATTGTGTTCTGTGCATGACCTGCTTGAAGCTGCCCTAATCGTTCGGTTCAGCTTAATTCTGCGCTTCCCACCACGATCTGCTGGAGTCCCAGGGATTCTGGGCTAAGTTGGCCCTCCTGTTGTTGCGTTGGGCGGTGTACTGAGCACCACAGGAAGAATCTCTCTGCATTTGGATTCCCTTGGCTGTACCGGTTGATTGCCAGCATGTTGGAGCAGCGCCTGATTGCACTGCTCTTGCTCAGTCTTCCGGGCTTTGCGACTATCTGGCGCATGCATTCGCGCGCCGATTTGATCCCGACCAGCCTCCCTATCTCACGGCATATTTACGCTTATCTTCCTTCACCCTGGCTCTTATCTGGCTCACTTATGTGCCTGCGGCGATGACAGAAGCGGGAAGATTGTGCCAGTTTTTGCCCGCAGCCTGGATCAGCGGGATTGGTTTACCCATTCTCACCTGGAGCGCTGAATGTAGCCGTCTTCATACAGTGGGCGTGACATTGCTTGCAGGCTCTGGTGTTAGCTCTATCCGCTGTTTGAGAATCACAAAGGGACGCTACTTGAGGCAACTTGCCCCACCTTCTCTGATGGTTGGACTACAGTCGGTGGCTTCTGGCTCATTCTTTTGAACGACCCATCAGAACCACGATGAGATCTTATTCCCAGTGTGCTTGAAAGTGATCGGACGCACGCCTCTGCGTGCAGCTTCACGGCTCCGCGGAGGTGGGGCTGTGACGCAGATTCGGTCTTAAAGCTTGGGGTCTCAAATTCCTGCCAGTCGGTCAAGATCCGAATTGCGGCGAGCATGATTATGGAGCGGAAAAGCTGGGTGATCCAACAGGATCTCCACCATGTTGAAAGCAACCTCTGGGAAATACCGGGATTGGTCTTGCCATGGTTCTGTGCGGGCAAGGGCTATCGTTCTTGGATTCTGACCGATGCCTGAAATATGAGCAGAGAGCGGCAACAGATCTTACTGTGCCTATGGTTGCTGAGGTTATCTTGAACCGCTGCTCAAGCTGATATGCTGGAGCGATTGCCATAACTATTGCTGGAACGTTGACGACATGCTTTTTTCGCACGCATCATATCAGCAAATCGCTGCCAACCCTAAAACTTCACTTATGAAACACCGGTCCTGAAATCTGGGAGACACCAGATGGCGATTTGGGGTTTTTTCGTCCCCGGGGTTTGGCTTGGGAAACAGGCGTACGCTCACGGAGCGGACATACCTCAAGCAGCAGAACCCTCTTCTTTCAAATTTGTTAGTGTTGAACGGTCCCATAGCGCCTACTAAGTGGGCAACCTGCAGGGGGACAACACGATCGTCAGGCCTTGCGGGCGGGCTTCATTCCTGACTGTCTTGAGAATTGATTTGATCGATGCGATTCGATTACAGTTACCGGAGGCCTCAAGCCTAGGAACTGTACGGCAACTAGCTCAGGAGAAGGATTTTGGTTGGGTTTTTCAACAGGGCGCAGGTATGCCGCGGTTGCAGATCGGACGGAGACTGAGGTTTTCAGGTCAACGTTATTGTTGTATCCAACCCGATGGGTGGGGAGCGATATCGCAGCACGCGCATGTGGAATTCAGCCAAACCCACGAGGGCCATTACCTGAACTCTCAGCGAGTCCGGCTTTAGCCTAGTTGCGACCCGAGATATCGATGGGAATATATAGCTATGACCTGATAACTTTACGATATCCATGGCCAGAGCTCACCTCTTGACCCCAATTGCATAGTCGGTTGAGCCAAGGAACTGGCGTGATGGTTTCGCTTTATTGCTCAGGTATCAGCGCATTCGACATGCGCGCCTTCCGCAGTGGCCTCGCCTCGGACACCGCCGCCTCCACCGCCTGGATGCATTGTTCACTGGGCAGCACAGATTTTGTTGAAGTTGACCGGCTGCAGCACGCTGAAGCAGCCAGTGGCGGTTCTGGGAGGCGACCGCAGGCGTTCAAACAGCCGTAGCATTTCTGGGGCCGTTGGGTAGCCCTCAGGATCCGTTGTAGAGATCAACGTTTGTCGATGCTGTCTGCCTGCACACCGCTCACAGGCCTCTGCGCGCTGGGCTATGGCTTCAGGTTTACCGCACTCGGGATTGGTAGGAACGGTGAGGTGTAGCGGTGAAAAAGATGCTCAAGGCTGAATATGCGCTGCTCCGAATCGCGGATGTGCTGAAAAGGGCGTACGGCCCAAAGTCGTCCAGTACCTGGGTATAGGTGCCCAGCGTGATACTCGTCGTTTCAGAGCATCGTGCAGTGCCGGATTTCGGCGTCAGTCAGTGAGTCATCACACGGCCCGCAGACGGCGGGCAAGAGAGCGGGTGCGCCGTGATGGCTTCACCATGGAGTCATTCTAATGTCTTTATTCCTGAATCGTTGTATTATCTGAGGTCGGATGCCTTAATTCGCTGGGCCTTACGGGGCAAGGCTGCGGGATGGTCCCGGGCAAGCGCCTGCGTCCAATCAGGGGTCAGCACCCACTCGGTTTTCGCAAGACCAGGCCACTCCTCACGGCCGCTGGGCCACGGATCCTGGCCGTCTCCCAGAGGTCTGAGACGAAAACCAGCCTGGCGCCATTGGCCAGGCCAGCTCCTGCGGGGTCACGCCAAAGGGCGGGCCGGCCTTCGCGGCTCTGCAACAGGGGCAGCGAGCAGCCAGCGCCCTTGGCTTGGAAGCCCCCCCAGTTTCTTTGGATGCGTGCCTAGGTAGGCCTTGCGCAGACCTGGATCGAGGCACGAGGTGTGCTCGACCCGCCATCCAAGCTTCTTGGTAGACCGGCAGCGGCTGAGCGCAGACGGCATCAAACAGATCGCTGGAAGCCAACGCCAACTCGGAGCGATCGGGGCATTGGGAATCGGCGCGGCCTCCTGAATGGCCACACTGCTGCGTCCCGCGCCACCCGCCGAAAACCGAGTTCAGCCAGCAGGCTGCCTCATGCCCGCGTCGCGCCAGGACAGGCATTTCCCTTTGTGCGCAGGTGACTCGGGATGGCAACCGCAGAGATTCTCCAACGGCGGAGCTGTCTGCCAGTTCCCAGCCATCCCCCTTCTCTGTTAGCGCTGGTTTTCCAGCGCCCTGGAATCGCAGCTCAAGAAGCGGAAGCACGCCGGGACTTCTGTGAGTAGCAGGGGTTGCTCATCAGTTTCATTTGGGTTCAGTGGGACAACTGTGGCTGGGATTTCGGTGTCGCCACACACCTGATTTGAAGCTCACGGGCCGGTTTCTTCTTCCGCCCCGTTCGGGGCCGGCGGCGGGGGAGTGATTGGTCGCGACGAGTGGGTAAGCCCAATCACGGCGCGCGGCTCAACAGCCATCCAGGCGGCGATGCCATCCAAACGGTACGGCATCAACGCATCCGCACACCTGGGCTGCGTCGTGCCTTGGGATTCGGCGGCCAGGAAGTTCATCTGCCTTTGCCACGGAGCAGTACGACGATCCGGCTGGCAGGAGGGGATTTCAGGATTCGCTGCCGATCAGGCGATGGATTTTGATGGAGTTCACCAGCCAGAATCGGGTGGAGGGCGCTTTGCGGTCCGACCTCCGCTCAGTCCGAGGCCTTTTCGCCTTAACGTTGTCTACCGTGCTGACGGGGGGGGGCGTGCTGCTGAATCGCGCTGGCAGGGCTTTTTACTGGCTTCGCAATTGTTCAAAAAAGTTGCTGAAGGCGCATGAACACTGTTCCCCCACCAGGAAAAATCTGGGCTTCGATTCACCTCAAGCGCTTTTTTTGGGCGTTGCCTTGATGGGCTTTTTCGCTTGGCATTGGTAAGCCATCCAATTCGGCCATGGCTGCTAACACGGCGGGCTGCAACCCACCAGTTGCCAAAAACCTTCAGTGAAATCCAACCCCAATTTAGAACAGGGTGTGGTCAACTACCTGATTCTCCTCCCGCAAAATTTTTCATTGCGATTCGGCTCGGGTTTCCAGCATGGAAGATTTTCTTTCTTTTTTTCCTTTTTCG
>Ga0163217_1006527_pt1 | contig 14784 bp, 8 predicted proteins | sample SynspAceP_FD_185933 | JGI IMG/M metagenome (GOLD analysis project Ga0163217, IMG submission 185933) | Saline lake microbial communities from Ace Lake in Antarctica - Synechococcus sp. Ace-P (PacBio error correction) | ecosystem: Environmental > Aquatic > Non-marine Saline and Alkaline > Saline ... | reverse complement strand
GGGCGACGAGATAGCGGACGCGGCAACGCGGGGGCCAACCAGCGGATGGGCAACCGCCCGGCGGGGAGCGTGCGTAAGAAAGCCGCCCACCGAGCGGCAGGATAAGCGCGGAGGCGGCGGCGCAGCACGGGGGCGCACGGGCAGGGGCCCAGGCGCACCACCGCGAAGCCAGGGAGGCGGACCCAGGGCCGCAGCAGCATATCGGAGACGAGCGGGCGCCGCAGTCCGAGCAGGCCCAAAACGCGGGCGCGGTGAGGGGCGGGAGTGCCGAGGCGCCAGGGCGCGCACGCAGGCCGAGAAGGCGAGCGGGCGGGGGGCCAGCTCGACCGCCGAGCGGGGAGGAAGCGCCGCGAGCGGCGCCAGTAGCGGAGCAGCGGCTGCAGGCGGAGCGCGCCGGGCGCGGCCCCAGGCGCGGCGGGCAAGCGAGTCGCAGCGAGAAGCGAGCAGCGGGAGCGCGTGGGGGTCAGCGCAGGCGACGGGAGCGAAGCGGAGGGAAGCAGGACGAAGCCGGGCGGGCCGGCGGCGAGCCGCGGCGTGCAGCGAGACGGGACGCGGTGACCAACGGCCGCGGCGGACCACGACCAGGGGCGGGTGCGGAAGAGGCAGGGCCAACCGGGGCCACTGAGGCACGAGGGCGCCGCACGGAGGAAAAGTGACGAGCGAACCGCGCAGCGGCGGTGGTGCGCGCGGACCGCACCGGGCCACGGACCGGAGGCAGCGGCGAAACCGGAGACAATTCGGCAGGGTTAGGCGGTCGGCAACAGGGTCCCATGGGCGACCGCACGGGGCGGGACCCGCAGCGCGGGCCAGGGGGAGCCCGGCGTGGCGCAACGGACCAGCCCAACGCAGCCAAGGGGCCACGCAGAGGGCGACACCGCGCGGCGTCAACCCCAGACTGGGAGGCCGGGGGCCAGCCTGCGCAACGGAAAGGGCGAACGAGGAATGGGAAGCAGCGAGGGCAAGCCGCGCGGTGCGCGATGGGAGGCCTCGAGGAGGAGACAGGACCAACCGGGGGCGGAGCGAACAGCCGGAGAGGAGCGCCGGGTCCAAACCCGTAGGCCGGAGGGGGCGAGGCCCGCCAGCCGGGCGGCGAAGCAGGCGCGAACAGGGGGGCACGGAAGCAGGCCGGAACGCGACGCAACCGCCACCGCCGGCCGTGGGCAAAGAAGAGGCAAAAGCGGCACGGAGCGGCCACCACGGAGGCAAAAGGAGGAAGGCCAATGCCTGGGCCGCGGCGACCCGGAGCGAGGGCAGCGGCGCCGCGCCGCGCGGGAGAGAGCCAGAGTAGCGCGAGGCAAAGGCCGAGGCGCGGGCCGCCTCGGGGGCCGCGCGCAGCCTAGAGAGACGAGGCCACCAGCTCGTCCAGGCGGGCCCGGGGGGAAGCGCATGGCACAGGCGGCGCGGAGCGGCCTCGATGGCGGCAGGGCCGCCGGCAGAGTGGCGCAAAACCGGCGACGGGGGAGGCCAGGAGCGCCCCAGCACCGCGCAAACGGCGCGCCGGCGGCAGAAGTAAACGCGCCAGCACGGTGGCGGGGAGACCAGCGTCTGGCGCGGGACGCGTCGACGCCCCGCCAGTGGAAGAAAAGCGGTCCAGGTCTCCTGGCGCCGGGCGGGCGACGCCAGTGAGAGGGAGGAGTAGGCTGGCGGGCGGTTCTGCGGAAACAACGCAGAGAGAGAAGGGACGGCAAAGAACCGCGCAGCGGCAGCAAAGCAACGCGCAGGCACCAGCGCCCTCAGGCGCCGGGCCGGCGAAGGAAGGGGGGGAGGGGTGCGAAACGGACAGGAGGGCCGAGCGGCCCGCCCAGCACGCAAGGAGCAGAGGGCCGCCAGGAAAACTCACAAACGGCAAGCTCGCTCGGCCGTCCGCCACCGGGTAGGGGGGGAGAGAGAAGCAGGGCAGCGCGCCGGGCGGGGCCCATGCCCGGCGGTGGGGCGGGCCGCGCGCCCATGGGCAGGGCGAAACCAGCCACCCCGGCCGCGACGCAAGGGCCGACGGGGCCGGCGCGGAGCGGGGATGCGGAGCGAGCGAGGCGGCAGCGGCAGCGCCGGCTCAGTGGGCTGCAAGCACACCGCAGGCCGCGACGAACGAAACGACGCAAGGGGGGCGCCCGGAACGCGGGACGGGAGCCAGGGGAGCGAGGCGGGCGCCGAGGGCGGCGAGGGCAACGGGCGGACAGCCGCGAACAACGGCGCCAAGCGCTGGCGGGCGTGAGGCGGCGCCGACGTAAGCCCGGGGGGGTGGAGGGCGAGCGGCCCAGCGGCGCCACGGGGACGGCCCGCGGCCGCGGCAGGCGAACGCAGGCGGCCAGCCAGGCCGGCGACGGAGCGGCCCACCACGCAACAGCCGGGAAAGACGGGGGCAGCGGGAGTCGCGCGGCAAGCACCGGCGGGCCAGCGCACGCCGGTGGGCCGACGCGGCGAAGCGGGCGAGCCGCAGCGAGGGCGCGGTTAGCCCGGGGACCCAGCCGGGGCGGAGCAGGCACAGAGGGGCCAAGAGGGAGATGGGGGTCGAGCCGGGCCGATTGCAGGCGTGGCCGAACGCGGCGGGGGCGGGAGGCGAGGGGACGCCGGACGGAGGGAAACCCCGGGAGCAGGCGGGCGTGGGAAGCCGGGGCGACGCGAACCCACGACCGACGGGGGAGGAAACGCGCGCGATCACGGCGGAGCGTACACCCAGGGCAGATGGCAGCGCGGACGCGCTCCGCGCGGGCCGCGCGGTTGGACACATCGCGGACGGCCGGCCTCGCTCGACGGGCCGGAGAAGGCAGGGACACCGGCCGGAGCGGGGGTGAAGCAGGCGAGGGGGGCGCAATCGCAGGGGAAACAGGGCCCGGCGGGGCGGCAGGACGGGGGCGGGGGAGGAAGGCCGAGGCGCCCAAGGCCAGGGCCGGCGGAACGGCCCCAGCGGGCGACCGGGGGACAAGGGCCACGAAAACACGCCGGGGCGCCGGGCGCCGGGCAACAGGAAGGGGCGCAAGGGCGGGTAAGAGGCACCAGCAGTCGAGAGGGCGGGCGCGGTTAAACCCGCGGGGCGGCTCCAGGGACAACGGAGGGGCGTGGACACCCGGGACCGACACAAGTGCGCCGTCGAGCCGGGGAACACGGTCCCAAAGAGAGGAGCCCCCGGCAGGCGGCGGCGGCCGACAGAACACCGGGGAGGTCTCGGCGGGCACGCCCAGGCCGCGCCCCGGCGCGGCGCAGGCCCCAACGCGCGCCAGCGAGAGCAGCTGGCGCGGAGCGGCGGGCGCGAAGCGGGGGCCCAGACCAGGCGCGCGACGCCGAGGAGCACGAAGTTCGGGTCGCCGAGCGAGGAGGCCCGCACACCACAGCTCGGGGGGAGGGCGGGAAACCAGCGAAACGCGCCGAAGCCGCGGGAGGCCGGGCGCGCCGGCGCCGCCCGGAGAAGCGCCGAAGCGCAACCAGCCCGAGCGATCCAGCGGGGGCGGGGGAAGGGCGCGCCCAGAGCGCTGGCGAGCCGGGCGGGCGGAACGTGGGGGACGCAACCGGCGGCAGGGCGGGGGGCGCCGGGGCCATGTAGCAAGCGGCGGACCAGCCGCCAGCCGCATCGAAGCCGCGCGGCAAGCCGGCGAGAGCGGGGGCGGGCTGCGACGAGGGGCCGGGGGCAACCGGGGGGCCACCGGCGGGCGGACCCCCACGGGAGCGCGCAGCGCCGAACGGCGCGCCGACCCAGCGCCCACAACGGGAAAGCGGCCGGCAGGAAGGGAGCCAGCGAGCCCGGGGCGCCCCAAGTACCGGGGGAGGAGCGCAGCAGGCCCAGGGCGGCCGGCGCGCACGGGCGGGGTGTGGAACGCGAACAAGCGCCGGCGAGGGCGGGGGGGAGCGCACGGGGCGGCGAGCGCAGTGCGGCCCGGGCGGCGGGGCCGGAAGCGAGGGCCGGGGAACTCAGTCCCGGAGGCGCAGGGCGCGGAGCGGAAGCGGGCGAGCGGGGCCCAGGGCCGGCCCTGCGAAAAGAAGACCGCCACCCGCGCGGCGCGGATGCGCTTGCACCGGAAAACCAGCTGGAGCCGGTGGCAGAGCGAGCGGCCGGCACGCACGGGCACGTGGCGGCCCGGCAGGAGCGGAGGGCAGACGCAGCCAGCAAATTTCGAGGAAGCGGGGCGGCCGATAGCGCCGGGATAGCGGAACAAGGGGTGGACGGGGACAAAGCGGCGCAGCAAGCGCGACGGGCGCAGGCGGGCGCGCGAAAGCACAGGGCGAGGCGCAGCAGGAAGACGAGGGGCGTGGGGTGGCCGCGCGTCGGGCCCAGGGGCCGCAGGGGGAATGCGGCAGGCGGCCCCGACCGAGTCCCGGCCACGGGCACCCGGCCGTGGCCGGCGCGGGTGGCCCACAAGCGCGAAAGCCCGCAGGGCGGGCGCAGCGCTCGGCAGCGGCCGGGCGGAGCGTGCAGCGTGCGCGGGAGGGCAGCACCAGCCGCGAGGACGGCGAAGCCCGTCGGGCGACCGAGGACCGGCGGAGCGCGGAGGAGCGCCCGCCCCGGCGAAGGGGAAGGCCACCTGGCGGCGACCGCCAGGGACGGGGCGTGGCGGCGCGCGCGGAGGGCACCGGTGGCGAGACAGTGGCGACCGGATCCACGCCGGCACGACCGCGGGAAGGGAACGGATCGCCCCGGAGAGCACGAGGCAGCCCCCAGAGCCAACCAGGAGGCCGGCAAGCGGCGGCAAAAACGGCGGGCAAGACGGCCCGCGGAAATAACGTCCCAAGCGCGGCGCGGCGGAGCCGGGGTGCGGCCGATGGCGGTGCGGCGGGCAACGCGCGAGGGTGGGCGGGAGCACGCCGCCACCAGACGCGCCACCCAATAAGCAACAGGGGCCGGACGGTGTTGCCGCAGCAAACCTGCGGCCGCGAGGCGGAGGGCCCGACCAGGAGCCCAGCGGGCTCTCCCGGGGGCCGGAGCAGACGGGCGGCCCGGGACCCGCCGCTTGGCCGCTCTCCACGCGCCGCCTAAGCCCACAGCAGGGACGGGCCCCCGGCGTCGGCGGGGCGAAGGAAACCCTGGGCGGCGCCAGACCCAGCAAGCGGCCGCGAAGGGCTCGCCAAGCGGCGCCCGGGGCGTGAGCTGCAACGGCGAGACCGCTGCAGCGGCGCGGAGCAGATGACGCAGAGCGGGTGGGGACCGGCCGCCAGCCGGGCGGAAGCCGAGCGGCCGCAACACGGCCCGGCGAGCGCGGGCGGCCGCCAGGCACGGCCGGGGCGACGACCCGGGGGCGCGGAGCGACGCCGCCGGACCACGGGAGCCGCACGCGGCCGGGGTGCGCGCCACCGCGAAGCCGGCCGCGCCGCGCGCCGAAGGCCGGCCAGCGGGTCCCGCGGCACGTCGGGCCAACCGCCCCGTTGAAAACCGGGCTACGGCTACAGCGAGGACGGGCGAGCCGGGGCCAGCCCGGCGCGCCGACGCCGGGCAGCCCGCGCCGGCCGAGCGCCCGCGGGGGAGAAACCCGAGCCGCCACGGCTCGCAGCAGGCCGCGCTCCACGGCGCCGGGCCCGGGGAACAGCGCCTGGCAGGGGCGGGGCGCCAGCGCCAGCGGTTTCGAGCGTGGACGGGTCGCGCAGGAGACGGGGTGCTAGCAGGGGCCGCGCCGCCGCATCACGACCAGCGACCGAGCGCGGGGTCGGCGTTAGCGCGAGGCTGGTGCGGCGCGGCGCCAACGGGGCGAGGCGAGGCCGGGGAGGGACGCGCACCCTGGTGGGGGCGGTGGGGCCGGAGCGGGAGCAGTGGGGAGCGGAAAGACGGCGCGCGGAAACCGGCCGAGCAGGAGGCGCGGCAACGGCGGGGGGCGGGGGGAGCAGCGACGGGCAGCGCAAACGGGGACTGCGCAGCGAGCAGCGCCGGGGGGGGGGCACGCGGCGCGAGAAGCGGGGGGGAGCGAAACCGATGACGCCGGGGCGGGCACCCGGACCGGGGACCCAGGAGGCAAGGACGAGCGCGCCTAGCGGAAGCCGCCGGGGCGGTTCGGAAGGGCAAGGACCACCGCCGCAGCCGACCGGCCCGGGCACGACCGACGGCGGGGCGAAGGGGAGCGCGGGCAGGGTGAAGAGAGCCGGGGGAAACCGGGGCCGGCCGGGCGCGGCAGAGGCACCAGCACGCGCCGAGCTACGGGGGGCAAGGCACGGCCGGAGGGGAAAGGACTGGGGCGAGAGGGGGGGCGAGGAACGAAGACCTACCAGCCGCCTGGGCGCCACGCAGGCGCCGGGCCAACAGCAAGACCCGGGAGCGTGAGCGACGGTAGCAGAGCGGCCCCGATCTGGGCGAAGACGAACATGCGGGCGGGTGGAAAGCCGCGAGAGCCGCGAGCGACGGCCAGGCCAGCTGCAGCGCCCAGCACCCGCCGATCACACGGCCGCGTCGGAAGCCACGGGCCCGGTAGCGCGCCCTGAGCGCGCGCGGCAGCGCCGCTTCGCGGGCAAGCCGCCGCAACGGGCCCAGTGGCGGGAGCGGCAAGCAGCGCGTAGATGCAGTCCGGCGGGGGGGAGGCCGGGTCGGAACGCACCAGCCCGCCACGCCAGCACCAGGCCGGCGGGGGAGGGCGCCAGGCGGCGGAAGAAGGCCAGCGAGCCAGCAGCGCCCAGACACCGCGGAAGGACCGCAAGCGCCGCCCAGCGAGCGAGGTCAGGCGCCCGGCGGCGGCAGGTCGCCGGCCGCAGCCCGAAACCGGGAGGTCGGGCAGCCGGGCAGCCGGGGCGGCCAGCGGCGCCACCAGCACCGCGGGCTGCGGCGCAGCCGGGCAGGCCGTGCGAGCAGCGCGCGCGCCGGCGGCCAGGCCGTGGCTGGTGCGGGCGTGTCTCTCTCGTCGCGGCCGAGGCTGGTCGTGGTGTGTGCAGTGTGGGTTGCCGGCGCCGGAGGGCCGCCGGGCCCAGAGGGGCGAGGTCGGAGCGCGGGCCGTTCGACGCGAGGCCAGGACGTCACAGCGGCGCCAGCCTGGAGGCGTGGGCAGTGTGTTGGGGGGCGCCCAGCAGCGCGCGCAGGCGTCGAGCCACCGACGCACCCCGGCCAGGGCGCAGCAGAGGTCGGCAGGGAGGGAGCGGCCGCTGCGGGGGCAGGGCACAGGGCCGGGGCACGCTCCACCCGGCCGCCGCAGGCCCAGGCCAGCAGGCAGGCCAGGGGGGGAGGCTTGCCAGCAGCCAGGCAGCGCCACCAGAGCGGCGGAAGCACGAGGCGCGGCAAGCAGACGGAGCCAGCGCGCGGCCGCGAGGAGCACCGCGGCGGCGGCGGGGGGGCGGGGGCGAGCCCGCCGACGGGCCGGCCGGCCAGGCCGGCCAGCCGCGCCAGGGGCACGCGATGAGGGGCGCGCCGGCAAGGTGGCGCACCAGCCGCGGCAGGGCAGGGCGATAGCCGACGGCCGGCCGGGCCCAGGGCGCCACGGCTTGTCGAAGCCGGGCCCAGTGAAGCGCGGGCGAGGGGTGGCGGGCACGCCAAGCAGGCGGCGCGGGCCCACCCGCAGGGCCCCTCAGAACGCGACCGCCCGGGGGCGGAGCGCCGGGGGCCGGCCGGTTAGGGCCAGGCCGCGCCGAGCAGCCGCAAAGCGGCCGGCGGGGGACGCCGCGGCGCAGAGGGGGCAGCGGCGCAGCTGCGCGCCAGAGGGGGACGCCAGTCACGGGTGGCGGCGCGCACCCGCCCACACCCCGCGGGGCCGGCGCGGGCGCGGAGCAGGCCGCCCAGGCGCCGCGGGCGCAAAGCGCCGGGGGCCGCCCACCGGCAGGCGGGAGCGGTTCCCACAACGGCGGCCCGCGGCCGGAGTCGGGCCAGACCCGCGCCGCCAGGCTCAGGCCGTGCCCGGCGCCGGGCAGAGCACCCGCGTGGGGGGCGGCGCGGCGGCGCCGAGCGGATGCCGGCGGCGGCCAGCACCGGGCGCCGCAACGGGGCCGCGCCGCGGAGCGGACCAGCGGCAGCCCGGGGGCCGCGCGCGAGCGCCACGACACGCCCGGGCCGAATGCGCCGGGCGCAGGCGAGGGCCACCGCCAGCGGCCGCCCCCCCCAGGCACCGCCACACGCGGGCGGAGCGGAACCGGGGCGCACAACCAGCCCAGGAAAGGGCCCAACGGCGGGGGCGAGCCGGCCACAGCCGGCGCCGCGGCGGCGCCGCCGACAGCGCGCCGGGCAGGGCGCGCCAGCCCGACAGTCAAGCTGGGGGCGGGCCAGCGCAAGGGGGGCGGCGCCAGCGGCAGGCCGGCCGCAGGGTCAGGGCCACCGAGGACGCCGCGCAGACGAAGCTCACCCCCGCCGGGCGCATAGCCGCGTCGCCAGACGGCAGGCGGACAGGCCTCCGGCATGGAGCGCCCGGCGAGCAGCCAGGCACCAGGGCCGCTGTAGGGCCGCGGCTGGCGGCGGAGCGCACCCAGGGAGGGAGCAGGGCGGGGGCAGGGAGGGCCGGGTCGGCGGGGACCCGGCGGCCGGGCGGGCCCAGGGGCGGCAACACCACGGGCGGCGGGACGCAGTCCCCCGCCAGCGCACCAGAGGGGGGGGGGCGGGGGGACCTCCAATAGCCGCGGGAGGGGCCCGAGCGGCAGCCACCCAGCGCGGCAAGGCAGCGAGGCGCGCGGGGGCGCCGGCCGAGGCGCGGCGCCGGGCCAGGGGCGGAGCCCCACCGGGAGGCGCCACATCGCGCGCCGCCGCGCCAACCAGGCTCGGGGGGCGAACGGGGGACCGCAAGGCCCGCTCGAAAGGCGTTGCACCAGCGCAGCACCGAGGAGCCCGGCGCGGCCGAGGGGGAGGAGGGTGCGGGGAGCGCCGCGGGAGCAGGGACGCGAGGCGGCGCGGGGACCCGCAGCAGAGCCGCAGGTGAGGAGGCGCGCACGCCGGGCCAGCGGCGGTGGGCCAGGCAGCCGAAGACCGCGAGATGGCGGCCGCCGCCCCACGCCACCGGGAGGGGGAAGGGAATGCAGAGGGGGGAAGTGGCCGCCGGGGCGGCGCCGATGCGGCCACGGGGTGGGGAGCCACCGAGTGAAAGAGCGCAGCGCAGGGGCGATGTCGCCAGCCGGCGCGCGTGGCCGCCACAGCGGCCAACCAGCGCCGGCGGCGGCGGGCGGCGGGGGCCAAGGGAGGACGGGCGCAGCTCGGGCGCCGGTGGCGGGAGGGGCACCGTGCGGCAGGCGGAGAGGGGCCGCGGCGTGCGGAACACGAGCGGCGGCAGCCGCCGGCGCCAGCGCCGCAGAAGCCGCTGGGGCGCAGACAGGGACAGCCCAGGAACGGAGCGGAGCAGCCACCGAGTCCGCCCAGGCCGGAGCCGGCGAAAGGAATAAAAAAACGCGGCGATCCGGGCACGCGGCCGCCGAAGGCCCGCGACAGGGCTGCGGAGCGCGGAGGCCCCGTCGAGCACCGCCAGCCGAAGCGCCGCGTCTCGCGCGGCCAGCTCGGCACGGCGCAGCGCGGGGGAGAGCGGGGGAAAAGCACAGCACCACAAGGCGGGGCAGGCCCGCCAGCAACACCAGAGCGGGGGCTGCGAGGAAGCCCGCGCCCCGGTGAGCAGGCAGGGGAGGCCAGGCGGGAGGTGGCACAAACACCAGGAGGCGTAACAAGCAGGGCCGAGCGCCGGGCTGCGGGATCTAAGCCGGGGCCAGAAAGCAAGCAGGGAGTGCAGGGAAGAAAAAGCAGCAGAGCCGAGCCAAGGGAAGGAACCAAGGCGACAGCGGCGCCAAGGCAAAGCCGGGGGCAAGCCAAAGCGCCAGTGGGCAGGCAGGCGGGAACGGGCGCAGAGGGCGCATGGGGTACGTCCGGGGCAAGGACTGCGGCGCCGGGGGATGAACGGCAAAAATGGCGGACGAGGGAGGGCACGTGGCGGTGAGAGAAACAGGGCAAGGGAGAGCGGCAAGCGCTGGGGTGAGGCGCAGAGGGGGGGGGGCCCAAGGCAGCCATGCCCAACCCGGCTTGGAGCCACGGGGCCGCTTGAGCGCAGGCACACCGCCGGGAGGGGCGGGAGGCGGCCCCGGGGGGGGGGCGGAAGGAGTGGCCAACGCGCGCCAAGAGCGCTGCGCCGGGGGCCGAGCGGGCCGGCGCCAGACGAGCGATGCGGCGTGGGAGGGGAATCGAGGGGACATCGCGGCCCGCAGCCCGGCCGGGCCGCGTCGGCAGGCGGGCGAGCACGCGAGGGATGCCAGGCGGCGCAGGCCTCAGGCCGGGGCGAAGTCGGGGGGGAGCCGCGCCGGACGGGAGGGCAAGGGCGCGGCACCAGCGGCGGCGGAGGGCGAGGGCGAAGGCGCTGCGCACAGCGGGCAGCAGCAGCGCCACCCGCGACGCCGGCCGGAACGGGGCCCAGCCCGGAAACGGCGCCGCGGCGACCGGGCAAGCCCGAGAGGCACAGCAAGCCGCCGCCGAGCGGCTTGCGGCCGAGGGGGCGGCCAAGCGAAGACGGCGGGGCGCAGCGCCGGCCGGCCCGAGGCCATCCGGGCGCCCACCCCGGGGCCGCAGCGCGAAGGACCCCGGCGGCCATTCCCAACAAGCTCGGCCCGCGCACCCAGGGGCGTGGGCGCGGCCCAGTCTCCGAGTTGCGGCCAGGAGCCACCGCCGAGGCACGCGGCGCACGACAGCCACGGGATGGAGCGGCGGAGGGCACCGCCGCGCCCGCGACGGCCGGCGCGCCGAGGCGCCCCAGCACCGCAGCCGTTCAACCGCGAGCAGCGGCCAGGCCAGCGGGCGGGAGCGGGGGCGACGCGCGAGCGGGGCCGGCGCCACCGCGAGCGCCACCGACGGGTGGCGCGGGCCGGGCGCAGGGGGCGAGCACGGGGGCGGACCCCGCCTGCCGCGCGAACGCCGCGGCGGGGCGCACCCGCGCCGGACGCCGATGACATCGGCCGCGAGGGCGGGCCGGGCAGCGGGCCAAGCCCGCCAGGCGAGGGAGGAGCCAACCCACCGCGCCCACCACCCACCGGAGGAGCGGCCGGCGGTGGGCACACCACGCCCGTGGGGGTGCGCACCGGGGCCCAGGCCCAGACCAGGGGGACACGGCAGGAAGGGCCGCCTGGCCCACGCTCCCGGATCACCCGGGGTGAGCCGCCAGACAGGCCGCCGTGACAGCGGCACGGGGACCTTGGCGCGGAGCGCCGGCGCGAGGCCCGGAGAGCCGGCAGCAGGGAGCGCGCGGCCGCGCGCACAGGCGGGAGGAGCGCGCGGCAGGCCGAGAGCACCGGGCCTGGAGACCCGTGAGCGAGCAGGAGGGCGGCAAGCGGCGGACGCCCCCCCTGGCGCGGGACCGACGCAGCCGGTGAGGCGGGCGAGCGCCCGGCCCGACGCGCGCGGAGGCACGGGCAGAGGCGACGGCGGGCGGACAGCCGCCATTCTCAAGCGCGGGGAGCCGGTCGGGCCGGGTAGGGACGCCCGGAGGCAAGCGCCGCCCGGGGCCGGGGACGGAGGGAGGGCGCCGGGCGGGAGGGGCCCTCGGCCCGCGCCAGGCGCGGCGGCCCGGCGGGGGGGGCGAGCGAGCCGGGCCCCACGGGCCGGCAGCGGGGCGTGCGCGGCAGCGAACCCGGGGCGGCGACAAGGCGGCGGCCGCCGCGAGGCAGCCGCAGCGAGCACGGCCGAGCCCGAAAACCAGGGGGGCCGGCACGGGCAGCCGGCCCGGCACGGGCGCGGCGGCCGCCAGGGTGAGCCGACGAGCCGAGCCAGCCGCCGGCGGGGGGACGAAGCCAGCGGCAGGGGGAGGCAAACGTCGAGGGGCGCCAGCGGCGGACTGCGGCCGGAGCGAACGCAACCGCGCACCGCCCAGCGGGGGGGCGGGGCGCGCCGCACCCGGGCGCGACCAAGCGCGCCCAGCGCAGCGGCGAGCGCCGGCGGGCACGCCGCGGCGCCGCGGCGGCCCAGCGGCAGGCGGCGGACGGACGCCGCGCCGGCCCGGGAAAGACGGCGGACACAAGGCGCGCACCAGGCCGGCGCGGCGGGGGCCGGGCGGGGGCACCGCGAGGCCGCGGCGGGGCGCGAAGCACACCGCGAGCAGCGCAGCGGCGCGAAGACGGGTGCGCAGGGCCAGCGGCCAGGCCGGCGCCAAGGCCTGCCTAGGCGGCGGCCAAAAGGCCGGGCCGCCGCCCGGCGCGCGGCCCGTCTGCCGCGGGCGGCCGGCGGGAGGCAGGCAGGCGGAAGCGCAACCGCACAACCGCCGAAGACGCGGGGAGCAGCGCGGCCGCAGCGAGGCGCCCGGGCGCGGCAGAGCCCGATGGCCGGCCGCCGCCCGGGGGAACGATCCCGCGCTGGAAGGGCCCGCCGCACACCCGGCAGGCCGGCGCGACCGCGGGCCGGCGGCGCCGGGGAAGAGGGCCAAGGCCGGTGGACCCTGCCCGGCGCCGAGGCACGCAGGAAGACCTCGGCGGCAGGACCGGCGGGGTTCGCGGCCGGGGACCGACGACCGGGAGCCGCCCGAGCGCGGGGGACGGCCACCACCCGCAGACGACGGCGGACGGAAGGCGAGGGGCCCGCGGCGCAAACGGCAGCACCCCGGCCGGCCGCGGCGGGCAAGGGCGCCCCGGCCGGCGATGCCCGAGCCGCACGCGACCGAGCGCACGGAGGGCGGGGCGCCGCGGCCCAGGGCCGGCGGCAGCGCCGGCGCACGGGATCGAGCAGGGGCAGGACCGTGAGGAGCAGAGCCGGCGGGCGGGAGGGAGCACGGGCGCCCACGCCGGCAACGGCCGGTGACACCGACAGCACCGGGGCGGCGCGGGGCCACCGGCGCGAAGGGCGCCGCCGGGGGCGGACCGTGGAGCTCGAGGGAGCGATGGCGGGCCGCCGGTGTCGGGCGCGGCGGCGAGGGCGGCCAGCAGCGGGCGCCAGCCAAACCGGCAGGTGGAGGGGAGGGCGGAGCGGGGCGGAGCAACCGCCAGCACAGACTCAGCCGGAGCGCGCAAAGACGCGGAGCGAGCCCCAGACGGACGGGCGGGGGCATGCCAGCGAGCGAGGGGAGTAAGGGCACAGGGACTGCGAGCAGCCGCGGAGCGGCCGGGGCGGCGCGCCGTGAGCGGGCCGGACCGCTGCGGCCAGAGCAGCGTGCAAAACGGACAGGGCGGCTGCGCCAAGAGAGGGCCGCGCTGGCACCGCGAAGCAGCGCCACCGGGAGCGCGGGGGAAGGCGAGGGCCGGCGAGCCAAGCGGGGAGGACTCTCTCGCCGCAACCACGCCGCGACCCCGGCCGGGAACAGACGACCGAGCCATGGAACCAAGTACCCAGGGCTTCGGCGCACAGGGAGTGGGGCAGCGCAGCGAGCAGCAGGCCCAGGGGTCACCAGTAATCGTGCGTTCACGGCCAGCTCGGCTCCGGCGACCACGCCCGGCGGAGGGGCCCTAGGCCGGAGATAGCGGCCGAGGGGCGGGCCGTCAGAGCGGCACCGCGGCGCAAGCGGCGACACATCGTCGGCCGCCGGGGCCCGGGTCCGCGGGGCAACGAGCCGGCGGCAGCGGGGGCGAGCACCACCAGAAGCAGCGACGCGGCCTACCACCCGGCGGGCGCGCTGAAGGGAACAGGGGCGCGGCCCCGACGGACACCCGCCCGCCAAGACGGTGCCGGTCGGAACCCGGATGGCGTGCGCGCCAGCGCGCCGGGCCAGCGGCCCAACGGCGCGGCCAGCCCCCGCCAGTGGGCCACACGAACCCAGGCAGTGCGGTGGGCGTCCGGAGCACGCCAAGCGAGCGCCACGGGGGGCGACAGCGCAGCAAACGGGCCAGCGCGCGCCAGGCCGCAGAACGCGGAGGCGGGCGCGGGCGGGATCGAGGGCGGCGCGGCACGGCGGACCAGGCGCCGAGGACGGAGAGCCGCGCAAGCTCAGCCACGGAGGGCGGGGCCCCGCATGGGGGGGTGGGGGCAGTGGGGAAGCGGCGGTGGGAGAGAAGGTGCCGCTTCGCGGGCAGGCAGTCGGGGGGGCGCAACAAAGCGGGCGAGCGCACCGGCGGCGGGAGCCCCGGAGTCGGCAGCGGGGGGCAACGGCGCGACCGCCTCTGGGGACGGCAGCGGGGAGGGGCGGGGGGCCGAGGCCGAAGGACAGCGCGCCGGCGGCGGCTGGCGGTCGCCGGCGGGAGCGACGGGGGCGCGAGAAACGGGCAGCGGTCGCGGAAGCACGAGGCGGCGGCGGCGAGCACGAGAAACAGCGGGGCGGCGGCCAAAGGCCGGGCAGGATGGCCCACCGCGCAGCGCCGAACCGGGGCGCGAGCGGCGTCCAGCAGGAGGCGCCGGAGCCACACGAGCTGCGCCGCAGCTGCGCAGCGGACGATGAAGCGGGGAGCGCGGGCAGAGCAGCAAGCGGGGCGCCAGAGTGGCGGCCCGGCGGCCGCGGCGGGGGCGCGCAGCAGGTGCGGCGCCGCAGCCGGCAGGGCCAGACGCTGGGGAGAGAGGCGCGGCGAGAGCGGCCAGAGGGCGGGACCGGGCCGCCACAGAGGAGGACCCGCACCGGGGCAGCGGCTCAGAGGCGAACAGCCGGCAGCCGCGCCGAGGGGAAGAAGCAAAAAAGGGCCGGAAGCGCGTTGCTGATGCGAGCGCCTTGGGGCGGCCGGACGCAGCACCCCCCGACGGAGACCCGCGGCATCGAGCCGCGCAGCAAAACGGAGCGAAGCACGGACGGAAGCGGCGGACAGTGGGTTCGCGACGGCTGCCAGGAAGGGCGCAGTGGCCGAATCCGGGGGGGCGCGGGGCGCCGGGAGCGCGCGGGGGCGAGCGGCTACGGCCAGAGGGCGTGGCCGCGGGGAGTCAAAAAGGCGCCGGGCGAAAGCACCGGGGCCGCCCGGCGCCGAGCCCCGTTCATGAAAATTACCAGACACGCCCTACCCTTTCCGTCCTTGTTCTGAGCGCCCCTGTTA
>Ga0163217_1102433_pt1 | contig 14785 bp, 4 predicted proteins | sample SynspAceP_FD_185933 | JGI IMG/M metagenome (GOLD analysis project Ga0163217, IMG submission 185933) | Saline lake microbial communities from Ace Lake in Antarctica - Synechococcus sp. Ace-P (PacBio error correction) | ecosystem: Environmental > Aquatic > Non-marine Saline and Alkaline > Saline ... | reverse complement strand
TGTATTTTCACTGCGTTTTTTCTTGATGCCAAATTACCAAAATGTTTGCGCTGATAGAAGCTTTCCGAGGTCGTCTTGGATTTGCTTTGCCATTGGTTTTAATGTGTCCTGCTCTTTTTCTTTGTCTAATGTGTGTTTAGCTTGTCATTCTTATTTTTGCTGTCTAAGTTTTTTTTTGTCATTATCTCAGGTGTTTGTTGTTGTCTATGTTTTTCGTTCTTTTATTGTCTTTTTTTTGTAATCGGATGGGTTCTTTGATTCATTTTATCATTAGACGTCAGAATGACTTGGCTGTTGTTTCTGATCCTTCTCTTCATTTTGTTTGTAGAAGCTGTTTTCATTTTTTTCTTGTTGTCTTTCTCTTTTTTGGTTCTTGCTTCTTTGTTGTTTTTATAGTATTCGATGGTTTTCATTTGGCGTGCTTTAAGTGATGGGCTCTTGCTTCTAGCGCGTTTTTCATTACGTTGTCATCGCTTCTTTTGTGTCGCCCAGACAATTGCCTCATATCCGCTTGCTTACCTTAGGTTGTATAATTTTTCTGCGCGTTTTTGTTCGGTTTATATCCCGTGGCTTTGTATGCTGCTGTGGTAATTTCTAACGTATAAGACGACAGGCGGCCATTCGCAGTTTTGGTATTGTTGAAAAAGGCGATCGGCTTTCTTGCCAGTTTCCCTTGATCAATCCGCTGTTGGCCTTTTTTGGTTTCTTAGTCAAAAATCCAATCCAGAGGCGATGCTTGCCGCTTTTCAGCAGGGCTAAAGTGAAATAAATTCCGTATTGATAAAATGCTATCCACACCATTGCCCTTTCTAATACTTGGAATCGCGACCCAGAACAGTAAGGGGCAGCGCAATACCATTGTTCCTTGTTCTGGTCCAGTTGAATGCTTCTATTTGGGCTTTTTGCTAGTCTTTGTTCGTTATTTCTCAGTGATGTGCTGGTTATTTGCGCGCTACATTCCACGAGACGTTTAATCCGCCTTGGTGAAGAAGTGCTCTCCAAGATTTGTGTGGTTTAGCGCTTTTAAAATCGGTATATATGTGCTGTTGGGAAATATACATTCAGCCATTTTTTTTTCCAAAACTTGCGCCGTCTCAGGAAGTTTAATGTCCGCCTTGTGGATGGCCTACCTGCAACTATACAAACTGTATGTTGAGGCCTTTTATAATAACACGTATGGAATTTTGTTTCTTATCATCAAGCTGGCTATAAGGTCATCGGTGAAATGAATTAGATGCAAAGGAGACTGAATCTGTCTTTATTGATGGTGATAAGGCGGTTGTGCGACTCAGCTGCTTAAAAATTGCGCCATACACGGCTCATAATAATGGTGTCTCGAGCGTCCAAGCAAAAAAGATGCGTGATGGGTCTCTCTGTCTTGGCTAAAGGTTTCGCTAACCTAATAATCTCGCTGCGAACGGCTAAAACTAAGCTATTTCGCCTTTCTTTACTTTGCTCTTAAAAATGTCTCTAACTGTTTGTCTCTTTTATGGGAGTCTGTCTATGGGTTTGATGTCTGTGGCGTACATATGACAAAGGGCCTTATCTACCATTTAAAACGGTTTTTTCTGTTTTCGAACATTGGTTGTGGGTTTTTATGTTCCCGCTTTACGCAGTCTAAGCCTCAATCTCATACCACCAAGTGGTGGGGTAAGCGCTATCAGTCCTGCCACAATATTCATGGTTATTTAGGATGCGTTTTATAAACAAGGGGTTGAGTAAGTCGGATCAACCACTTCTATGAAGGATTTTTTCTTCGAATTGTTTAGGCGAAATAAAAATTGCTTACTAGTGCAGAGTGAGTGGGATAAAAAGAAGCCAGTAGGGGGCCGCTCAAAATGCAACTTAACGTCAATAAAGCATCAATGAGTTATTCCCCTTTACGCCAGTTCCTGTTCCTCCAAAGAAACTGCGACTGGCAAGCAAATGATAACGCTAGAAAAGTTAACAGTGACCCAAAGCCTTAGCGAGTGAAACAAGCTGTCGTTAAGCGGTCCCGCTGCCAATATATCTTCGCTGGAGTCGCTCAAACGCATTCTAGGGTTTTGGTATGATGGCTTCGTATGGTCTTCGGTGCTTTTTGCACGAAAATACTCTCCGTCAGTTGAGCATGGCAATATTTTTTAAACAAATCTCGTCTAGATCGCTGGAAGGGTGTTAATGGCTTTTTGGGCCAAAGTAATGTTTTCTCACCATCATCTTGCTATTCAAGCCCCGTATGCCGATGGTGTTGTTATGCGAACATTTTTGTTGAAGCCGTCAAAGGGCCGCTTGTTGTGGTTGAACTCGGCCCTGCGGTATGCGCGTCTTTATCTGTCATGAGAATAAGTACGTTTTGTCGAGTGGTTTGTCTTCAAGTCTTTTTAATGCCCAACCCGATCTGCATTCGCCGATGGCACGTTTGTATTCTCCTCAGGCAAAGCCAATTATGAGTTCTTGGACCAGCTGATTAATGGTTCTTGGTATATCCAAAACTCAACGGCGCCTTTTGAAGTTAGGTCTTTTCTCGTTACCAAAAGACGATAATACCTCAATGCGTCACCTCCGTCGTTCTTTTCTTATAAAGTCGGACAAGACTCCGATTTAGTTCACGTTCGAGGCGGCTTTGCTGGCTTGAGTCACTTGAGCGTTTCATATCGAGTGACTTGGCATTGCTGCCCGATAAATTTCACATACCTGATAGTAATAGTTCACGCCCAGATGGTGTGACTTTGTTGGTTCGTCCTAACCAACCGGTTGAGCTATTGGCCAATATCCCAATCAAAAACCAAGCTAAGTGCTGAAGGCAGGCATAATCTAAGTGTTTGGGTTCTGAGAAAACTGGTTACTGGCCCCTGGTTTTGTAGAATTGTTTGTGAACCGTATTACTCCACCAGATGCCATCGCTTTCACTTTGTTTTTTGGGAAGGAAATATCAGGATGAAATGGCCAAGGGTAGAATAAGCAAAAAACCCTAAGGCAAGAAAGCTCCAAGCTTTGTGTTTTCCGTTAATTCCAAGTAGCATAGTGACTTTTTCATTTCTCTTCCGCTTTTTCAGGGTGTTAACTCCAATCATGGTCGCTGGCTATTTAGTCCATCTTACGAGCAGAACCCTAGTGCCGAAAAAGCTGATGTTTTATCTGCATGGCGCTGTCAATTTTATTGATAGCAGCGTGGTCGCTAGGTAAGGCCGCTATTTCGTTTGCCCTTCACTTATCAGACGCACGAATCATTTTCATGGACACAGGCTAAAAATGCAGGCTTTTGTCTGCCAAGTCACTTGTATGTTGCTCTAGATCGGTTAGAGGTTGCTTCCTCGTACGATAGCTCGTATTTTTGATTGCGGTCATAAGAAAGAATCATATTACCGACGCCTCAATTATTTCAACTAGGACTATATTGGTAGCCCTAAGACCACCATAGTCCACCATAAACAGGTCGGCCACATAGGATAGTATTGAGGCAGTAAGCTAGGTTTTTTGGCAAATCTCATGGTTGCCTGTACGGACGGTTAGCATTCAGTGTAGCGCTCCTTGAGACAGCAATATAGCGCGCTATTTTTTCTGTGATTCAGTGAATGGTCAAATATATTGGTTGGCGAATACCAACGCTCGGCCAGTTTTTTACGGCCATCAATCGCTATTTTGTTCATAAAAAAATCTATTTTTGCCTGCTGGCTATTTATACTGTGTTTACTAATGTTCACTGTTGACGCCGTGACTCGGTCGGCCATCTTGATTATTGGCGGCCTTCCGGCGAGGATAAACATGCTGTCGAGATTGTATCCATGTACCGAATTGTGGTTGGCGAGCTGCTTAGCGTCGCTTTTTCCTTGCTGTCGCTTTCCACGTTTGTTTGTTCCTGTTTCAGGATAATTCACGTCTTTATTGTGCTTCTTATTTGTTAGCAAGGTGTGTTGGACCATATACTTATCAGGGCGACTCTCATTGGTCTGTGTCTAGGTGAACGCCTCTTTTTTTAGTTGCGGTTCTTATAATAGAGACGACAGTGGTTTTCCAGATTTATGGCTGGCGTGTTCTTTCTGGCGCCGTGGTTAAACTATAGTTGAAGCGTATCGCCTTGCTGTTTTTTTGAGCGCCATGCAATAATTACCTGCCAGCTGGATCAGTCGTGCTGAAATAAAGTCTGTCTGACGTGTTTCCAAAGTAGGCGCTTCTAGAAAGATCTAACAATTAAAAAGCGCGGTGACTCGTTTTTTTCCTGCGCCGTAACGTCGAGATATGCTGTCTTGACCTGGTACGAGCCGTAACGCGCCAGTCGATGTGGCTTAAGTCATCGCTGCTTGATAGCACGGTATTCCAGCATTTTCCATTGCCGTGACCCTTTTGTCGAGAGCTCAGGCGTATCACTCGGCATTTCGCTATTTTGCAAAGCGTAATGGCTTTTTGTGCTCGCCCTTAAAAATGCTTGCGTAATGTGCTATTAGAGGCAAAATGGGGTGCGTCATCAACTCAGGAGACTCGGTTGATAATTAATGGGCTTCATTCGTCAGGGGGCCTTGTATTGCTGTTCTTTGAGTTAGTGAGCCTTGAGTTTTTACAACCTGAACGTGGTCTAAAATTCTAATCGCTTTTAATAGATTCGTAACGGATAACCGCGGCTGGGACTTCAAATTGGTGTAATGATTGCGTGGCGCCAAATACCGGTAACGCAACTTTGACGCACATCATCGGGCGTTAACCAATAGTCCCGTCCATCCTTAAAGCGTTTGCTCCGTGCGCAAACGATCGAGAGCCAATGTGGCCGCGTTGGGCTAGTCGCCAAACTCAAATTCAGTTCGTTCCTTACCTCTGCATCGCCTAAATAAAGCTTCAGGCGTTGTTCTCTTGGCCATTGACCAATTCACTAGTATTTGCTCGACCCTACTTTTCCACATGTATATAGGACTAAGGCTTTTTGTTGCAGTGCCCATAAATAATCACTTGGTTTAATATAGTGGCTGATGAGGTTACTTACGTGGTGTTTTATTGAAGCTCCTGTTTGTCTCACTCAATCTTTAGTACTTCTAGTTCTGCTAGCGGCACGGGATAACCTAGGTTAATCTTCATCATAAAAATCGATCAAAGTTGGGCTTCTGTAACGTGATCGTCCTGTCTTGCTCATCGGTTTTTTGTGTCGCAATAACAAAGAAACAAAATTTCGATAAGTGTAGCTTATGGTTGCTCCCTCACTGTAACTGTCTTTCGCCCATGGCTTTTACGTCCTAAAACGCAGATTGTTACTTTTGGCAGGCGCCTGCGCTTTGATCTCGTTCGGCCAGACGATATCGATTCATGATAGGGCCATGGGATGAACTGAACTGTCCGTTCTTGTTGCGTAAATATTCGGAACCCGTTAAACGGTCGCGGGTAATAATATCAGGTGTAAATTGACATACGTTTGGAAACGGCTTGTCGATGGCACTTGGCCATCGCTTGGCTGGCTGGTGTGTTTTTTGCTCTGATATGAATACCTGGTGGCTCTTCTTATGCAAAACACATGGGACCTACGATTTTCCGCATTTAATGCGTACCGGTAATTTCATGGTTGTTTAATTCTGGTTGGCGACGACTCCCGGCGCGATTTAGGTGGCTCTTTTTTAATTGTTCATTACAGCTACCATTCGACCTAGTATTCCTTATAACGTCTGTTAAAAAACAGTCGTCAACGCAATATAATAGTCTTCATCTATGGATTCAAATCTACGCACAGAGTGATATCTGTAAGGGTTAATGTAAGCACATGGAATGAAAAAATGGCAACAAAGTGTGTTTTTAAATGTGGCTCTTTGCCTCTGCTTTTAAATATGAGGTATGTATGCTGGTTCAGCAAAAAATCTCAGTCTCCGAGTTAGCCTAGATGGACGTAAGTACAGTTTGCCTTTGTCCGCCTTTCAAGCACGCTTGCTTAACGGCCACCCAAGGATCTTACGGTGTGTTTTGAAGTAGAGTTGCATGAATGAATTAAATTGATTGGCGTCACTCTAAATTCGATAGCACAGCTAAGATAAACGTCATTCACCTTAAATCTCATATTGGCTAGGTAGCCTTAACTTATGTACGCAATCTTTTGCTCGCTCGTTACTTTTTAAATTAGACCCAGAAGGTGTCTCATTGAATTGTCATTGTTTCTTGCGGCAAGCAGTCGATTGGGTTTTTGAACAACGCTTTTAGGTGGATTAACCATCTACGAAGCCGTTGTGTGTATTGGGTTTGCGTTTTCCCTCAATGCAGTGGGCCTTTAGCGTGGATTGTGATAAGAATGCAGGACGCTTTTAGAAGCATTAGCGGGGCTTTAGGGTTCGTGGTTTTGTAGAAGTCGGAAACCGTGAGCCCTAATAGGGCAGGCTGGTTAATCCTAAGCCATAGTCTTTTTCGCTTACCTTTAGCATGACTCGATTATCAAGCGGATTGGGCTTTTAACAACAAAGGCGTGGATTCATTTAGTATCACGTGATAAAGTTCTCATCGTTTACCGCGGTTATTGGGTGTGATATGGTATAATACCTATACCACAGCTCGTGTGGTAAGATGGCCGCGCGGGATTATTTAAACTGCTTAGAAACGGTTATATTCATAGGCCGTATTTACAATTACGGCAAACATTAGCTTCACCAAGATTACACCGGGCTTACGCAGGTCTCTTCAATTTGGAGAAAGCTTTTGGCGCAATTAATTGCGCGCTTGGTGGCGGCTTCGAGATGGTATGAAGCAGAACATGGTAAGCGTGTTCCATTGCCGCCAAAAGATAATTGCGCCATTATATGAGTGATGATGAAATTTTAAAAATGTGGTCGTCGATACATTTAGTAGAACAGTGGTGTTGATGGTATTATTGCAACCAATACGACTGCTGTCTCAGTGATGCTGTTTTAGGCCACCAGTTTGAAAATAAGCAGGGGGGGCTGGCGGCGCGCCAGTTCGTTGACGCATCGACTCAGTGGTTAAAGTGTTAGCGGTAGCATTAGAAAGACACTCTTACCCTATTATAGGTGTAGGTGTTATTTCAAGTGGCGCGGATGTGGATTTGAAAAAAACTTTCAGGCTGTTGCGTGTGATTGGTACAATAATTTATTTCTGGCTTGATTTATCAGGGGTCCGAATTGATTAAAGAGCGATAGCAATCACAGACGCTTATTATCGAGAGCTTGATTTTTATTGTGCATTTAAACAGATCGAATTGAAAAAACAAGGTGTCGCAGTGGTCGCCCTTGTGTGCAGCGGAAAAATGATTCTGTCTTTCTTCTTCTTTATATTCGAATATTCATTCAAATTTAAAAAAGTAATTTTAAAATGAGCACTTATATTACAGACAACGGATTCAGCAAAGTCAGGTTTACTGCATTAATGAGAGATAACCTGTCCTCTTGATTGGAAAATGTCGTTAGAAAAAGAACTGCATGATGAAGGCCTAACCATCAAACCCGTTTTGGCGAAGGGAGGTTAATTAACCATCCGAATTTAGAAGGCAGGTATAAAGTGCCGTGTCTTTGGTCTTTCGTGGTTGCAACCCGAGTGATGCTGCCTCGATTCGCTGAACTTTAAAATCTCGATTCAGCCTATGAACTTTATGACGGGTGAAGGCGATTAAGGGTCTAGATTCATATTGGTCAGCAAGTCTGGGGATACCATTGCTCCATGAATTGCCACTGGTTATCTAATCTTCATATTCGCAATACTCAGTTGGTGCGGTGCGGCCGGCAAAGATGTTACGCATATCTCGAACTATTTCGTTGAGCTTATCTGGTGGCGTCAATGTTCAAAAGAGTCAGCCAGATGTGTCGTTATCGCTATTGCTGTATTAATACGTGAAGTTGTCACGGTAGCATTCGATCTTATCGGGCGAAAGTATGGCATCGGCCTGGTTATCGTCTAACAATTGGCATAGTTATGGTGCTCATCTGAAGAAAAGATTACCGCGGCAGGCTTATTTGATGTCGGCTGGCTGGGCGGAGAGGATTGCGGTTTCACACATATGATTGATCTAATGTGTGGGTTCTGCGACATTTCTTGGTGGAAGGCCGTCTGATGATGTCTTTGGACATTTTGTACCGGGTTCTTAGGGCGCCATACATGTGGCTGTTAAGGCTGGGAAAACAGCATGACCATCGTATGTGGGCAACATACGATGGATTTTGCAAAAAATACCGTAAAAAGACCTGCTGAATCTGGTTGTGCGCTTTCAAGGTACAGATCGTGATCAGTAGAGCGATCGCGGCGGCTCGTGAAAGATTCAAACGTTTGCAGGCATTGTTGGTGGTGTGATCGATGCTTGCAATGTCGCCTGTCCAGAGCATGAATTTTGATATTTAAATCCAGAGTATTACCAGGCTTTAAGTGATTACCAACCCGCCTTACGGTTGTGCGGCTTTTATGGGTGACGAAATCGGCACTATTGCTTTGTTATTCGCAATGGGGTGTGAGTGGTTGTCAGGGTCATGTGCGTGCTGATTGGCAGTTTATGCATGCTGACCTCAGCATGACCATTTTGGCTCGTCAATTCCCTGGCACCGACCTTGAGGAAAAGTTTACTCGTGTTATTTTAACGGCTGTTCTCGTGTTAAGAATTGAGGTTCGTGCTTATTTTTCTCCACTGTTAGACAGTGTCGAATTTAAAGAAGACGTTTGTGTGCGCAATCGGTTATGGAATCGTGGTGCTCTCAAATGTTTGCCAATCGTCTTGCAAGAAAAATGTTAAAAAGTATTGGAAAAAAGTGGGTCGTTAGGCAACAAATTCAATGTTTTATCGCGTTACGATGTGATCATGCCTGAATACGCCGTGGCGATCGATTATCATATCAAGATTTGGCCCAATGTACGGAATATCAGGCACCGAAGTGTTGTATCCAGAAAAAGCCAACACGTCTATTTGAAGTGATGTCTGCGATTCAAACAGCGTTAAAATATCCGCAGATTCCAATGTGATTCTTTGATAGGCGCTCATACCAAATCATGGCAAAGAGTAATATGAAAATTAGATCAGCTTAAGCACTCGAAATGATCGTTGTAAAGAATAGGCTGTGATTTCATTGTGAAATCTAAAAGCATTACCTAGACACGGTTTGTTTTTGGTATACCGACCAGTACGAAATCTGATTCAAGACCGTGCCAAACGGTAACGTTTTTTAAATCTCTTTTGTTACACAGCGGACAGCATCTCCGTACATGCTGGTCAAGTGGTGCTCGCAGTTTCATTAAGTGTCTACATTTCGAATACTAACTCAAATGGGCGCGCCGTAATATATTGATATAAATGAATTCTCTGATGCGTAATCACAAGTTGAGCGCGTTCATGACTGGTATCGAATGTAAAGCAAAGCGAGTTGATGATGTTTTATTGTGGTGTGTCATGGGACCTCGACTTTTTCTAACTCGAATAAAAAATGGCGATGTGCTTAGACATTTCAACGTGATATTGGCGATTTATTGGTTTAGCAATGGCTAGATTGGCAAAATGGCGAGAGTTAATATTTCTGAATAATTTGTTTCGCTTTATTTGGTGCAGATCTAGAGCAAGAGTTCAAGTGAAAAATATCACTCATGTGACCTTTTGATCCGACCCCCCTTTTTTTTTGATCCGTAATTAGCAATAATTCACAATGTTATGTTTATTAAAGCATCAAGTCATAGACTAAATTGTGGATTTTGATTGCTAATTAAAAAAACAGTATGAATAGGTGAAAGACGTAATTTAACTTGCTGAAATTTAAGGTTTTAGAAGTTTTACTATGAGAAATAAAAACATTTCGTCTGGTTTTTAGTTTTTCCTGACAGAAGTGGGTGATTGATGGCGGCGGTGAGTCAATTCTTGAATGAGCGTTCAAGGCATCCATTTCATTGGTATGGCCAAGCCATCCACACAGACATCGAGCAGAAAGTGGTTCTTTATGCGTCATTTGATATTGATACGTCAGAAAAGTTCCTTAAGATTACGGTTTGAAAACCTTTTCGGGACAGATTTGCGTCTAGTCTTCTGAAGATTTTAATTAAGGCGCTGTATGTAAAGACAGCGAAGATCGTTCCTAAATTGATGACTGATGTGCGACAAAGAATCTCATGTCGTTTAATGACATTCATGCAATCGCTTGGGCAACACGCGGTGAATTGAACTGTGAGAATTGTTGGGCAAGTGATTATGCTAACCACGAAGCGCTTCGCTCTATGGTCTTGAGTCCGTATAAAATTTCCATATTCACTGCATGACCTGCTTACCAAAAGAAAATAAATGATGCCCGTGCGTTTTTCAGCAAATTTGAAGTTCGTGTACGATTGATCGTCTACAAGCGACGTCTATTGTGTTAGCTCGCTACATTCCTTGCAAATTTTCCCAGTTAATATTTGTGTGAAAAAAGTATCGTCATCGATGGTTATTAATTATTCACCACAGTTTCTTAACCTCTTTTATGGCGCAAAGCCTCTTATCATCAGGCTCGGCGTGTTCGTTTGGCGTTAAGCTGTCGTGCAACCTGTCATTACGTGACAGCGATTAGACGCTGGTTCCGATTATTCGAGCAAGACGTGATTCGTTTGGTACGTCCAAAGTCACGCGGTGTTCAGAGACATGCGTGCGTTTAGGAAAAAGGACATTGGGAAACTCGTACGTGTCCCGTGGTTTACGCTCTATCCTTAGAAGATCGTGTGCTTGTGCTCTTTGTATATTAAAACCGTGTTGTATTTGCGTGATTACTCTTTTTCAACAAGCGTTATGAAGGTAAGTTGTGGCCTTTCCCTCTTTTTTGTGTCGTTAGGTTTTTTATTGTTTCTTATTCTTTTTGTAATCTTAGCAGCGTATTATAATTTTTGTTATTGGAAATAAAGTGATCTAGAGGTTAATGACAGTGATCAAACAGAGGACGGCTTGGTTGAGGTGACTTATTGAAACTCAAGTTAACGCCAACCAAATTCTATGTTTGGGCTATTTTTAGAATCTGGTTTAAATTGATTTCAATTTAGTTTGTGAAACAATTTTATTTTATAAAAGGAGAGCGTCGTCAAAAGTGTTGCCTCCAAATACGTTAGACGCAACTTGTCAACAGAGGAGCCGACGTTTGCTCACATCTGAGCATGGGCATATATGTTGAGTGTATGAATTTATCGAACATTCGTAACGAGATGCGCGAAACGGCTAAGCCGATAACCAGCCATCATTAATGTAGTGTCTTGGTCTTATTTGGGCCTATTATCTTCTTTTGTCGGGAAAATATTGGGGCTCTTTTTTTATGCGTGAGTAATTATCCCTCCCCCTTATGTCTTCCAAAGGGGATAGGGAAGGTGGGTTATTACTTTTTGTACTTCCGCTGCCCATATTTTTATCACTTGCTCTCAAATATATGGCGTTTTCTTCTCGAACTAAACGCTACCCATCGAAACGCTCCACAAACTTTTTCCTACGGATCCGTCAATTGTAGGCCTGCATGAGGGAGCACGACGTAATCAGGCGTTAAAGACTTGCAAGCACAGCCATGTCCTAGTAATTTATTCCTCCCTCTATGTCTTCCAATGGGGAGGTAGGGTGGGGTTCATTACTTTTGTTAAATTCACTGCCCATATTTTTTTAATTCATCCCGCTGCCAAGTTCATATGGCGTTTTATTCAAACTAAACGTCTCTTACTCTCATCGAAACGCCACATAAACTTTTCCACGACCTTTCAATTGTAGCCTGCATTGAGGGAGGCTACGACGCTAATTCAGGCTGTACTAAGACTGCAGCTTCAATGGCCTAATTTAAGTCGCTCTAATACAATCTTCCGACCCTAAATGTTAGGTCGCCTTTAGGCCGACAATGTAATAATTCTCTCCCTTATTGTTCTTCTAAGGGGAGGGCGGAGTGGTGGGTTTATTACTTTGTGCCTTCCCCAGGCCTATATTCGTGAAATACCCAACTCAACGTAAACAGCATTTTCTCTCATTCATTTCTTATAACGATATTTCTTTCTTGCTGATAAAAAATCCCACACAATGGTTTTTTATGGTTTTTGCTTTTAGTTACTTGTATTGTGTGGACTCCTCAGACTTTACTAGACATGAAAAATTAACTTAGATAATGTTTACGTCGTAGGTTTTCGGAATTTTTGGGATCAGATGAGAAATGATTGGTTTTATTCATTCTGTTCTCCCAAATAGATTTCAAATTAACAGTTGTTTTTTGCTCCTTTCGTCGCCCATTTGAACCAACTATTATTGCCTCTTAGTGAGGTGTTCGTCTTTTTTTACGTTTCACAGTGTGAATGACTACCAGTGGTGTTGCGGTGTTTTCGCGTCAGGATTACGTCTCGTTCCTCGTCTCATCTGACATGATCGGTGGCGAACATGTTTACTGATTAAAAAGTCATCATGAGCATCTTAGAGGTTAATAATGAGCTGATAATATTAAACAATTATTTCAGGGCTCTTATTAAGTTGGAGTACGGATGTTATAAAGTACCGCCCGTGAGTTTTTCTCTGAGTCTTTTAACTGGATGATATGTTTTTCTCGGGATGAACGCAAAAATTGCAGTGCCAATTTTGTGTTTAAGGGATTTTGCCCGCCTGTTAGAATGACGCTATTTCATTGGATGTTCTGATGAGGAGGGGAAGTAAAGCTCGTCGTTCGTTCAAATCATAGAATAACGAGAACGGCTTTTAGAATTCTTCCTGGAAATCGTTCTTCCGCCTTGTATGATAGTAAAGTATTGGCCGCATAGAGCGGTTTTTCAAAATTTACAGTGCTGTGGCTAGTCAGTTTTATTTTCAGTACTGTAGTGCCTTAATTACTTTCTTTTTCATATGGGTGTTTATGGGTTCGCCTCTCGCTAAAAAGCAATGGGCGTTATGCGGATCATGTTAAGGGATTTTTGATGGCCTTATTCTTATCTCTGCTGATTTTAGCTTTGTAATTAGTTAATCATGCTGCTTGAACGTTTATTTCGCTCCTTTGTTAGTATCTTATTTACGGTTATTTTTGGACAAGGTTAGTGTTGATCATCGGATGTTCAAAATTGATCATTTCTCACGGACAGTGGTGTGGAGTTATAGATTCAATGTCCATTCCTACTGCGTTGGTGAACTAATGCTGGAGTTGCTACTAAAACTTTCATGTCGAATTTTGCATGATTAATGGGGATCAGCTGGAGTGGTGTGTTGCTTTCTGCTCAGTGCTTAAACCCTGATTTTTCAACGGATCATCTTGACGTGGTAGAGTTGCAGATAATGAACGAGCTGTTTTTTCAGTTAATCTAGCTGTGCTGATTAAAGAAGCTCTCATAAATATCAAAGCTTAATCAATTCGATTTAAGGGATTTGTGCGCAGTCACACGCGAATCTGAAGATTGGTATGTGGGCAATAATACCATTCTTTCATTCCAATAAAATCGGAGTTCTGTAGCATTTCGTTCCAGTTCAGGCGGCCTCAGACTCCCAATCCATTAAATGGTTCAATTCCTCCCTAATCCACTGCAAAGAACTTTGGTGTTTGAGTAAACAAATAACTCACCACTTTGTGCAGTCGCGGTGGATCGTGTTCCGGCTGTGCTTAGTAATGCCATAGTTGTTGTTGTTTTTGTCGGTGTTGGTCTGAGGTTCTGCGGCAATTTGTTGAAAGGCGGTTGAGCTCGTCTTCCGCGATTGGGCTAGTATTTTCCATGGATGATACGAAGCAGTTTGAGTGGTTCTGAGCTAACAGTGAGGGCATTTTTGCGGCCCTCAATGCGGGCTGAATAGGATGAGACGTCATTGTGACATTCTGCCTTAGGCTACAAGTAATTCAAATAGCTGGCAGTACATAGCGTTGTCGTTTAAGTCGCTCTCTTGATAAGGCGCGTAAGTAACTTGCCTGCCAATGCGTCTTGTTCTATTTGCAGTTGTTTGTAGCAGCGTATCTGTAACGGGCTTGGATACAGTGTTTCGTTTGTTTCTTAGAGCATTGACATTATGGGCGCTGACAAAACCGGTTTGGCGGTGCTTGTTGGTGTGATGCTTTTTTGTTATTGAGGCTTTGGTATATTTGTTTCTGTTTACTCTGGCGGCGAGTTCCTGCCAAGTGCCTTTTGATAGTTCCTTTAGTGTCTTGTCCAGGCTGTCGTCTTGTTTTGTTAAGTGGTGACGAAGGTGGTTCACAACGTTATCAAAGTGTTTTTGAAGGGTGCTTTGGGTATAGTCTTTACCGAGTTTTGCATGAAGGCTTGCCTGCGCTCTGGTCATGGTTTAAACGGCATAACGGGTTGTTCTCTTCAAGTTGCTTAGATTAATTCCTCGCTTCTTCGCCTTTTGTGCAGTATTTGTATCGACGATGCTCTTTTAATTGAAGTGATGCGTGTTTTCCTAGTGTTTTTAGGGCAGTCCAGCCTGTCTAGAGGCAATTGAGAAACCAATCACGCGCTTGTTCTTACGCGGTTTTGTCTTCTTTTGTCGCTTTTTTTGCTTTTTAAGCAAGCAAAAGCCTATACGAAGCATGTTTGGCGAAATGGAAAGGTAGGGCTTTGCTGTTTAACGATCAATTGCACGGCTTGTTGGGCGGTATTTTTGCTACTGCTTGTGGCCTAGGTTCGTAGTAGGTTTACATCCGCAATCCCGGACCCCATGTTCCGAATATAGGTGTAGAGAGATTTTCCCCATGTTTGGCTTTCATGTGTTGAATTGTGAAATTTTTTAGTATTTTTTTTCTCTTAATTTTTAATCTCAAGTTGTTTTTTATTTTTTGTTATTTTCTCTTCAAACAAAGAAGTCACCATGAAAAATTGAAGTTGTGCCAACTCACATTACGAGCGGGACTTTGTTCTGATACTGGCGGAATGGCCGGATCTCACACCACTACAACGTGACTTGATA
>Ga0163217_1064588_pt1 | contig 14788 bp, 16 predicted proteins | sample SynspAceP_FD_185933 | JGI IMG/M metagenome (GOLD analysis project Ga0163217, IMG submission 185933) | Saline lake microbial communities from Ace Lake in Antarctica - Synechococcus sp. Ace-P (PacBio error correction) | ecosystem: Environmental > Aquatic > Non-marine Saline and Alkaline > Saline ... | reverse complement strand
AGTATTCTTTCAAAAATCTGTCCAGCCCGAATCGCATCGCAAGCCGTCGGGCCACGAGTCATTGTGGCGTCGTCACTGTCGCACAAACCCAGTCGCCCGATCCGCCTCGCCCGGCCCGTTGCGGAGTAGCGACGATCTGTGACCCCGTCGCATCCCACAGATTCCGATTGAGGTTTCGTTGTCATTCGCTCCGCTGTGTTTAGGGTGCTTCGGTTTTCGGCTTCAAAATTGGTCGCACAAGTTGTGATCTCGATTAGGAATCATCATTCCAGGATTCCGTTCGTTGCTGGAGCGTTCAAATGGATTGACGACCACTGAACGCCCTGCCAGCACCGGACCAACCAAAGCGACCGATACCGGCGTTTGCATTACAGGTCCCCGAAGATCTGATTTGGCCGCTGTTTGCCAAAATTCCTTCCAGGGTCTGGCGGCCGAAGGTTCCGCTTTTGGTGCCCTTGCCGGTTTGTTCATTGGCAGTCACTTTCGTCATGTGGAACGATGCACTTCAATCGAGCATGGTTCGGCTGGCATTCCTGATGCAATCCCGCATCACCGAGCAGCACATACATTCAGATCAGCCCATTGGCGTCGGCGGCGGCAACCAACGTCATTCATCGTTTGTGAGCCTCGATTCCATTCGGCCTAAACTCTTCCACTTTCCATCAAGGGCGTCGAGTTAATTGCGTCCTTGGATTGTCGCCGCGATTAAACGCCCCGAGGACCTGCCGCAAGCGAACGAGCTAAGTTGGCATCCAATTTCGGCATCAGCTGAAGCAGCTTCGATTTGACTCGGCAAACCGTTTTCGCCGATCTTACGATTGAAACTCGGCGACTTGATTCAATTTGTTATCCACGGGCCGCTCTTCCCTAGCACACGAGCTTGCCAGTTGTTGGCTGAGCTATCCAAACGTTGATCACCGAAAATCAAAATGCCTTCGTTCCGGAAATTAGCATCACGTGTACGCCTTGCGGGCACGTTCTTTGAGCATTCTCAGGTTGATCATCGAATTCGTTACGATCGGTGACGCCATATTCAGCGATTCACCTGGCCTTGCCGTCCATCCGATAACCAGGCACAAAGTCGTCGGTAGCTGTGCGTGCCGAGTGTTGCTCAATTCAGACTCCAAGCCAATCGTTTTTCACTCGGTATAGTGATTAATAACCACCCGTCCGGCCAAGAGTTGAGTTCCAAGCCGAGAAAATTCAGGGGCATTCCGTGATGCGTTCCATCGAGGTCTATTGCCGAGGGTGGGGAATCATTCTGGACACCTGAGCCCCGGGTCCAATGAATATGGCCATTCTTCCGGATCAGTTCCCCGGTTGGATGTGCGCTACCGTCCGCGAAAAGCCATTTGCCGCGTTCAGTGACAGAAAACGAACTCAACCGCAATCGTCAAATGAACTTCCCCGTAAAACCAATTTGATTTGCTCGATATTGAAACAGGCGAGCTTTCTAGCCAATGGCCCTCAAACGGTCCAGTCCAACACTTACTTAAACTAACGCAGAAGACGCTCCTGCAATTTTCCATTGAACGCTGAACAGTTCGGCGCCACTTGCCGTGAAAACAGGTCTCTCGGCTAATGGAAGGTTCTTTTTTTCGAGGCGTTTATATTGCTGGAAAAGATCTGGGCGAAAAGAAATTCGTATCGATCCCTAATGCCCCGATGCTCCAAACGATCTCATTCGGAAAAACACTCGATCAATTGGCGGTTTGTGATCCGGCTACACACAATCCCAAAGACTTTCAAAAACCCTGCTCCCGCGAAGCTTTTTCAGGTAACGCGTCTACATCGTGGAACAGTTGGAGCGCCAGGCCAAATATTTTCACACCTGCCCACCCGACGGGCGGAAGACGACCTTGCAGTAATCCATGCACCGTCGCACTGTCTTGGCACTCCCGCCTCGCTCACCTTTCGCGTTGGCTTTTTTCCCGGTGCCAGACCTCGCGTCTGCGGCAAGAATTGGCACATCAAGTGCGATTAGCGATTCGATCGAGGTTCCGGTGTTGGACTGATTACGCGTTCCAAAAGCTGTTGCTAAGCAATGTCGCATTCAAGCGTCTCAGCGTTTGGCGTCCAACCATTCTGCATTTTCATTGAACAATGGGTTTAAATCCAATCTGTTTCAATCTTAAAGAATCGTTTCCACTCGCCCCTACGTCTAACAGAGAAAGGCGATCGCTTCGGCGCGAACTATCTTCGATTTCCGTGAACCACCCCACCATGCGACATCACCCCGATCCAAGAACAGTCCCTTCTTTGTCTTACACCAAGGGCTTCAAGCTCAGGAAAATTGCTCTTTTCATTTTTGAGCGTCCGTCTGATGAAGCGTCGGAGATTTTTCCTCAGCACTACTTGGTTATCAGTCTCTGAATAACGCAAAACGGGACGTCCCAACGAAAAACAACTTCCCCGATTAGGATGTTATTCCAGATTCTTTTTGCATTTTCATCATTGCACTTAAAACCCGTCGATTTTGATTCCGCTGGGTAGTGACGAAATCGCGTCCCAGGTACCCTCTTGAGATCGAGACGTTAGAACCACGTCTTGCTCCGCTGCCATATTCATTCAGGTTGGTTTGAGCGTTTCACCGGATGCGTCTTTAAACGTGTTTTTAGCCAAATTCTATGATCTTTACTTCGCGTTGACAGATTGCCATTTTTGCAATGCCTTTTGTGTTCGTATTGGGGTGTGGAGTTAATTCTCAACGATTCTGCTTGATCGTTGTTCGTGCCAGGCCGCCAGGTTCGGCATGCGGCTTCGGCTTGGCATTCCGAGCCATATCATAAGCGATCCGAGGCCGGCTTGGGGGATCAGGCCGGCCGTCGAAATGAAACAGGACGAAGTTGATTGCCCGGCTTCCTTGGCCGTGATCGCCGAATTGCGTTCCGGTTCGAGTAGCCAGTACAAACCCCATTGCCGATGCTGGCGTAAGCATGCATTTGCAGCCGGATAGAACAAGCGAGATAGCTTGGCAATCTTTCGCAAAACGTGATCTCCGTGAAATTTGGTTTTTGCCGTGTTCAGTATCGTAGCGCGGGTCAAGGGAAATGCCGACCCACCAAAAACAAGGCTTTTGGCCCGAAACGGACGGTTTGCATTGGTGGGCGCGTCGTGCCTCCTTGGACCCACCGACGTTGGCTGGCGACGAGGTCACAGACCGATCTGCCGAATTTCGCTTGTTACCTTGTCCGTGTTGAGAAGGTGATCGAAATGATTTTCATTTCGTCTTGCCAGGACCATGCCTTCATGTTGATGGAGATGCCGCCGGAAGCTGGCGTCGCTGCTTTGCCCTGCTCCGGTGCCAGGGACCAAGGATCGATTTTCACTTCGGCGTAGGGTCATGCCGCGTTTTGACTTCGGAAATAGTTGTCCCCTTCGTGATCGGGTTTCCGCCGCAGCCGACGAAGGAAGCGTTGCAATTCAGCAACAGGAGGTGTTTGAATTGGGTAACATGTTGTAAAATACTTCGAGGTTGGTAATGGGTTTTTGAAAAAAAGGCGTTGAGCGTTAGCTGTGATGTCGTACCAGCTCGCCGTTCGGAATTGCGACGCCGAAGTTCTTGCTTGCATGTCGCACGGTTCGCGTTGAGTTGCCGTTCAGGATTCGATTCTCGGACGGTGTTAGGACGGCCGCAAGCGGGGCAGGGACGGTGATGGGTCATGGTGTGAGGAACCTTGGAATACGACGGTGGAAGTTGGAAAATTCGAAAGGCTACCGGGAGACAACGAGATCGCCCAAAGATTGGCAAGATTTTGAAAGTTTGACCGCCGTGAAGAGGCGGGGCGGCTGCCAAAGCGGCACCGCCGCACAAAACAAACTCCCACCACGGAGAAGGCATCACTCCACTCATCAAAACGACTGGCAGGCATGGCCCTTCGCTCCATCCAAAGCTCGCCAAGCACATTGCGGCCTTTCCAGACATAGGCGAGCGGCGCATCAGGCATCTGGCACTCGCACCGCACCCAGAACAAATTGTTCACTGTGGCGACTTGCGGGAGCTGCCAATCTTCCACCAACAGCCTTTCGCCATGGCAATCAATTCGCCGCCGCATTTCGGCATGGGCATCTAATTTGGAGACCGCAGACACAACCGCATATTTTTCGACAATCCGCCTCACCAGCGGCGCGATCCACATGCCGCAACTTAATCTCTGGCAATATCTGGCAATATCGGCGAACGCGCTCACGCACCGCCTTGAGGCCTGCTCATCATCGGCGGCAAAAACTGCAGGGCCTTGAAACCGCGCCTCGGCATGCCCACCATTTCAGCCCTCAAAGACAATCGGATGCGGAACTCATATTGCTGAGCCAGCCGCCAGGCTCCGGCCAACCTTGGAATCAGAATCTGATCGGCGGCGGGCGGAAGATTGGGCGGAAAAAACACGGGACGGGGCAACATTTGGCACAGGCAAAACTCCAGCGAGAAAAGGAAACAATCGCATCTCTCCCTATCTTAGAGACTTTTGGCCTAATCTCGTTAAGCTTGCCGCAAGGTGCCATGAACCGCGGAGTTTTGCTTGTCGCTGCGGTCGGAGTTTGTAAAATTTGCTCCTTTGCACCTGCGCAAGATCCATGGGAGCAAATTTTACAATTTGCTTGTGGCAAATAATGCCTCACGCATCCGGCCAACCTGTCAATAAAATCTGTCACGCGAGTCCGTTATGCCTCGTGAGGGTTTCAGTCGAAGTTGAGGCCCATTCGTTGGGGCTGGCATTTTTCCATTCCGAATCAGGAGACAGCCTTGAAAGTGATTATTCGCAGGATCTCGAAGCCCATCGCTCGCCGCCAGTGCTCGTCGCTGGGACTACGGACGAACTCGCGATGCGCTCTCGAAACCGCCGTGTTGGGAATCCGGTTTCGAAATCACCAAGTGATCTCGGGCGGGACGGCGGACGGAACCGGGCGGGCGAACAATGGGCCGCTTCGTCATGACATTCCCATCACCGTGATCAAACCCAATTGGCGACTCGGACGCGGGGCCAGGTCTGACGCCAACGGGCACTCGCCCGAAGCAGGCGAAAGCTTTGATCGCACTTCACGACGGCGAAAAGCACCGGCACCAAGGATGATCGATCACATGAAAGCGGCTGGGGATGCCGGTTCATGCGGTCGTTGTGAAGGCCTAACCCCCTCTTCTGCGGATTTCTTCCGCTCAGGCGGGCCGCGCGAGGTTAAGTGAGCGCCGCCCTTGCAAACAGGTGTTTATGAGACGCGCGCCCACATTGCGTGCGTGCGTTGTTTTTCTTCTACCCGATGAATCACCCCGGAGCCCGGTTTGAAAGCATCCACACTTCACCCCACCCTCGTCCAAACCGCACCCGTCCGACTCAAACCAATTGCCGCCAACGACGCCCGCCCCTCCCGAAGCCCAAACCGAAGGTTGAAATAAACTCAAAACGATCCCAAGCGACAAAACCGAAATCGAACTTCCTGCCAAAAAAACACTTCGAACGACGACCCTGATTTCAGTCGGCTGATTCTCGAACTCGCCGAGTAGACCGGCGACACCCAAGAAAAAGTATCTCGCCTGGCTGGCAAACACTGGAACAGGCGAATGGAACCCCAGCGAAGCTGAAAAACGGCCGCGGTTCGCCGGCCAACCTCGCCATCCACCATCAAGGGCCAAAATACTTTTTCGCCCACTTTCCTGGACGGGCTTACGACTGGAGGGGACGCCGGGGATACCCACGCCGACATTTCAAGTACACGCCCGACACGATTGCGGGACTTCTTCAGCACGAAGTTAGCACCGAGATCATTCGCTTCGACGAATGAAGACAAACGATCGCAAAGGGAATTTTTTGGTCGCATTATGTGTGGCGGAGCCGACCTGATCCACCGCGACGAACATTTTCTACCATCATTCGCATTCGCACGGGAGAAGCACTCCAACGATTCGGTTCAAAACCACATCATGGATGTGTTCGGCATGGCGACCCGAGGGCTACCGATTTCCTTTCGACTTCATCTTGGATCACGAGGAAACCGGTATCTGGCAAACAGGAAAGTGGTCGCTGAATGACCCAGCTTCCCTTCGGGTGACAAAACTTTCGTCATCACCCGTCGCGAACAAGCACGGGATCCACACGTATGCCAGGGTCGCCAAAGAGAAGGAGAGGTACGTCAGTTTACCGAGGCGATTAGAGAAGTCGATTCAAGAAAAGAAACGGCTGAACACGAGCGGAGAAACCAATTCGTGTCCTGCTGGAACCAGATTTGGCGATTCACTATGCCGAAGAAGGACTCGGCAAACGTTGGATTCGATTCGAGCAGGCAACTTCGCGTCGCCGATCTGACCGCGCCCAAGCCGGTGCGATACGCCGTTTCGGGTTCGCAAAAAAGCGATGGCGCAAAATTTTGAGAACAAAGATCAAGCGATCGGTGTTTGCCCTTGGCCCAATACCCGAGCAGCGTTCCCCGGTTCGATTCCAAAAAACAGACGAGAAGATTTTCAAAGAGCAGCTTTAAAGCGTGGCGGCGCGAGGACGCCATGGCAACAAACCGCCCCACGCGTTTTTTGCTCAAGGCCGAAGCAGAGCGCGTTGCAGCGAGACTTTCAATACGAAGCCAGTCTTGCAGAACGTCGCCATTCGAGGATCGTACTGTCGATATATAATACTAAGACAATACGCTTGCGACTCTTCGAATGGGCGGAGCGTAATCGAAAAAGTGTTTCGTTTTTCGTGGTGATGGAAGGGGAAGCAGGGCAAAACGGTAAAGCCGTCCGATTGCCAGGGAGCTCTGTCGGGGGCCGAAATTCGGTCGACGAGATGAGTATTTGGAAGTTCATATCGCGAAGGACGGCTGTTCTGTTTCAATGGAAACTATGCCGTAGCGTCGGGGAAAGGTTCGTGGAGGGAGAAGCGGTGATTCTTGGCTACCCCCAAAAACTTGCACGGGAGTATCGCAGGCGATTTTTGCTGATAGAATCTTTGCGGCTGACTTTACTTCGTTCCAGGCTCCGCCTGGGAACGCACTGTCTTGGAGGCTTCCCGCCTCCTTAGTGCTCAACTCAGGCAGGCGGAGAGCCTTGCGAAAGCATCGGGTTCCCAGGCGGGGAAGCCTGGAACCAGTCAAACTCTAAACCCATTCTCAAACTGAAACAAAATGACTCGATACCACTTCACCATCGGCAAACCTTACGCGGCGAAAACTTCGTTCGTGTCGCACCGCGTTCCGATTGAAAAAACGATGCCAACCTCTCGTTGCAACTTTTCTCCGTCATCGAATTCCGATCTATTGGATGCTCGGACGAGCAACCACCTCGAATCGCAAGGCGAGATCGCGTGGGCCGCGACATCGTGGTGGGCGACCTTTGTCCCCACGCACCGCGGACGCTGATTGGTTGCCTATTGGCTCAGGCACTTTCGCGTGAAGGCACCCCATCAACGAAGTCGCCAACTGGACCGCCCTTGCCATCGGGCCGCTGGATCGAGCTCACCTTTCGGGCCATCCGGAAACCGAAGGTGGCCGAAACCCCGTTTGCCACATTCCGGCCGTTTCGACTGTCGATGGGTGGGAGGTGAAGGAAATATCGCTTACGTCGAAGCGCTAAAGGGTCACGATCAAGACCGCGGCGGATGCCGTCGGTACTTCCGAATCCACCATTCGCCGGCCGTGCCGATTGCTTTGGAGCCTCCAAGGTTTGGTGCCGAGTCCATCGCACCAATGCGGCCACCGGCGAATTAATCCTGCCGAACTTCATGGAAACGTCTGGGGAGGATTGATGCGTTTCGATGACGCATGCAGCATCCCCTCCACCACGCCGCGTTTTCATTTGCCAATGACAAGTCGTCGGCCTCCTCCAGTTCGATCGGTTCATCGCCTTTTTTCGGGGGGCGGGGGAAAACAAAACCGCCCAAGCAACCACAAAACCACTCTGCATCAAGATGGTCGAACACTTGACCCGCGATGAACCCCGTGCCAAACTTCCTTGCACTCATTTCAGCTCGCTGATCGCGAGTGTGGATGAAATAGTTGTTGGCAGTCGTTCCATCCACGTTGCGTCAAAACGTTCGACATCCACACTACGAAAACCGACATCGCATATCGATGACAGGACTGTAAGGCCAAACGACACGGGCGTTTCCGGGCCGGATCAGAACCAACGCTTTCGATCAACTCCAAGTTAGTCACCGCGGATCCATCAACAGCGAAACGACGAAACATCCCTCGTCGATCGGGAACTCGCGAATCACACCAAACGCTTGACTCCTTCGGCTGTAACTCCAAGCCACTCGCAAAATTTTCGCTGCGGAATTGTTCTATTCGACTATCAGGCGTGGCATCCCCACGCCAACGATGGCAAAGGCATTGACCAGGAAGATCATCCCGCCACGCAGAAATCCCCATCGCTGGATGGCGGAATAAAATTCCACGGTCGAACTTGGGAACAGTCCAATTTGCGGATCGAACATGCAATTCCTCCAATCGTTTCATGGTAGGCCACTTTTCGCGTCGAACTCAAACGTCATCTTGGACGCTTGCGCTGATCGAGTTTCTTGCGAGAGATTACAATGGACAACGCGAGAAACGATCGGCTCGCTCGGAACTGTAGTAGGAGCGTCGCCCACGCCCCGTCGACGAACCGTTGGACAATCTTCGCGATTGAACCAATGCAACTGCGGTGCAGTGTACGGATCTTGCGTCGCCAAAGCTGTCAACTCCTGCGGGGAAACTCGCCAAGAGCTTCGGCTGCCGAGATTTCATGGACGAAAGCCCGACTGCCGCTACCCAACACCGCCGCAAAGCCGATCCTGGCGGCGATTTGATTTCATTGATCTTTCTTTAGCGAGTCCTCTTGGTTTTGCAAAATAGTAAACGCGACCGCCGTATTGGGCGTCCACCAAGCGGGACGAACTTGAGGCGGAATCGCCGTTTTGCATTGACACTGGACATAGAAGACCTTTGCCGTCGAGCGCGATTTGACTTCAAACGTGTACATGGGGGTCTCCTGTTTTTGAAGGAATTTCTAATAAACGACTTTCAAACTGCCAGCTCACATTCGGGAATAAAAAATGCTGCTGGAACAACATCGGCAACGGCGCGCACACCGATTCGCGTTTCAAAGCACACACCGATCGCCAATTCCATTCGATTACCCTCGATCTCGGAACGCTCTCGAGGTCCGTGATCAAAAAAAGGTCACTCAGGAAACTCGTGATACACTATGACCGCGTCGGACCAGCTCCAGACGAAAACGGCCAGAGTTTTGTGTGAGCATCTCAGCGGCAAGACGCCACTCTAAAATTCGCTGCGCGACTCAACCACGCTACGTCCGCGATATCGGCCGATGGGGAACTTCGACGATCAGAAGATGGCAACTCTTCCGAAGAAGTGAACGACGGGGTAACCGCCACGGGGAGTTTTTGGTAAGCACTGCTTTCAAACGAATAATCCAGGGGAGAGTGGAGAAGGAACGGAACGATCTGGGTTTGCATTGAACCGTGACAAGTCCAGGACGTCACGAGTATGACAAGATTTCTGGCAGGTTGGATCACGGAAGCTCGCATCAATCTTTGCTTTCCAAGATTCGATAGGACAAGGTCCACATTCGACGTCAGGTTGTCCAGGCAAACGGCACAGGCGCGGACAGATTACCAATCGGCGAACCAGCGATGAATGAACGTGGAGCGCCTCCGCGTGAATACATCCACATCTCCGGCGGCATATTCTCACGGTCGCGATTGAAATTGTTCGGCGAGCACTGGCCGTCACCAACATTGGCCTTTGCGATCTGCTCTTCATCGCCTCGGCCAACCACAGGATTGTGTGGGTCCGACCAAAACAAGGTCGTATCGCAGTGGTTCCTTTCACCGCCATCGCGAAAAAAAGCAAAATCGGATTGATCGGCAAAATGAAAGCGGGCGACGCTGAATCGACCACCCGCCGCAGCTCAGTGAATCGAAACGCATCGCGAAAAGTGCTTTTCCAAAAAAACAGGCACGTTCCTCGGGGCGCGGCCAGGCCATCGGAAGGGCCGGGAGAAATCTTCTCGGCAAACGGATAGAAACGCGCCATCCCGGACGATCTTGCCGGTCGTTGTCTTGGAGTCCCAAACGAAAGGGCTGCTGGGAGTGAGCGCCGCGAAAGATTTTCGACCAACCAAGTAGTGAGGGGTAGCAGCGAGATCGTGAAGTGGGTGAGTGAAATTCAAAGGGCAAACCTGCGGACTTGATGGAGCGAAAAGGGAACCTACATGAGGCGAAAAATCATTGCGTCCGCGTAAATGTGGAGATGACTCGATTAACCGTTTGAGCAGGGGAATTGCACGTTTGCGGTGGCGTTTGTAAAGTCACTTCCCCACAGCGCGAAGCCGTTCAGGTAGACTAAATTTAACAAACGACCGGGATAGGCTTTCCAGCCTGTCGGTTCGTTCCAGCCGCCACAACTCCATGGACAAGTGCAAGCCATCCCACCACATTGCCGCGCCAAACCCTTCAACAAGCAAGTCGAAGCGTCACCAGCGAACGCTCGAGGTTCGGATCGCTCATCCGTTGCAGCCGTACCCTGCGTCGGGCTGTTACGCCAGCTCTTTCCGCGACATGCCCAAGATGCACTGGCGAGGCTTGTTGCAACCGGAAACCGGTGCCGGATCAATGGTCGGCTGATTAGTCCGACGAACGGCTTGCTACCCCCGCCGTCCCACTGCCAAGCGGGACGCCGGTCCAGTTCGTTCCCTTACGACGACGCGATCCTATGTCACTGCAACACTCGACGAACGCTGGGGAAAAGCGTCGGCACGAGAACGGTAATCCCGAACGTTCCCGATTCGTTTGCGGGCATTCTACTTGTTGATGCGACACCAATACGACGCCATCGCCTTCGCTTGGCAAGACGCTCCGCGCCGTCATTCGCCGAACCCGGTCCAACCTTACCGAATGATCCTGAACCTTTCAGCGACTGGGCAAGCGGAATCCCAACGGGCGGCTGTACCGTGGCACGCGAGTTCAAATCCCAAATCCGTCGCCCCGCCTGGGCCGCATCCCCTATCCCCAAAATTGAAATTCGAATACGCGCCCACGCCCAAAACCGCACTCCACTCACTCATCTCGGCCTGAAACTTCCCGGCAACCAACCAAACGCCGGCGACCGCTTGGCCCGATCTACTCCGAGGCTCTCGGGATTCGAGGTCGAGATCACCACCGGCCTCGGCCCCACCGTCACACGGCCATGAGTTACAAGATGATCCGCGATTACGCAAGAGCGTTATCCCGGAGCGTGGACGGGTATGTGTAGGCAAAAACACGCATCAAACGTGAGTTAGTAGATCGGCATCCGGCTCGTCCAGAGCGGGTCTATTCTGCGGTACAATCGCCAAGAAAAAGAGAGAGACTGATGCAAAAGCGAAAGGACGGCATTACCAATTCTCACCGATTACCGATGCTGGCCAATTTCTTGGCTGCCGGTAAACTCGACATTTCCACTGATCGGAACGAAGCCGACGGTGAACTTGAAATCCCGCATTCCGTCACAACGCCCGACTTGAGCGTCTTGCGGGAAGGGGGCTTCGGCACGAACAGGCCGTATTTACAATCGCCTGCCACAAGCCGGACTGCGAGTTGAATCGCTAGCCGACTCGACGACGAATCATCAGGCGGAGCAACCCGTTGCCTGGATGATAGCCAAGGCGTGGATGTCATCTTCCAGGCGTCGCTTTGCTTGAAGGATTCATTTGCGAGGGGCCGAGCGGATTTCTGATTCGAGTGATTTGAGCCCCAACGGCGACCTCGGCGATTGGTCCTACGAAGTCGTCGACACCAAACTAATTCGCAAGACACCGAGCGGGTCGATTCTGCAGCTCTGTTGTTACTCAAGATTTGCGTTCGCGTCGATTCCAAGGCCAACGTTCCAAATTACGCCTCACGTCGTCAAGGCCAACCGCCTTCACAAGCGGAAACGACTGCGGCACGAAGCAAAACCCCGACTCGAGTTCGGAACAGTTTTACCCAGGAGACTTTTTCAACTTGATGCTTATTGGTCTTATTTCCCAAAGTCTGGTTAAACGGCCCAGTTTTGTGGGAATCCGTATCCGACGGATACGGCTAGGACGCGTTGTATCCCGATGTTCGTCCCCCCCACTGCGTATTCTGCCGCTGGTTTCCGAAATTGCGACAAACGACGACGCGGTGACGATCACCTTTCAATTCGTCGCGGGAATCCAAACAACCCAACGTCAGCGAAAATTTCGCCGACCAACGCTTCCGACGTTAGAAGCGGTCGCCGTGTCGATGCAACTTCACTGCAGCGAGCCGAAGGTCGGTCGAAAGAGTCTTTGGTTTACGTGTCCATCATTCAGGGCCACCGTATCCAACAGCGGACGCAAGAACTGGCGAAAACGTGATCGAGTATCTTCGATGTTATTCCCGACAACCGATGCACGAGAAGCAACCGCCACCCGCCGGATTTCTGCGACTCCCCAGTTCCTGACGCAGGCGATGGGTCTACCTAGATTTTGAAGGTGAACCCGCACGCTCCCGATGGGCGGTGCTGGAATATCTGTTGGCTTCGTTGATCGCAACGACGGAATATCACTTCCGATTTGGTTTGCCTCAGCCGGAAAGCGAAACGCGACCGCTTTTGATCGCTTGATGTTGCTTTTTTGATTGAGCGTCGTCGTACGCACTTCAGATTTTCATGTCTACCACTCTTCGCGCCGTACCGAACCAGCGGCAATGAAGCGAAAATGGCGAGTCGCCACCAATTTGCACGAAGAAGAAAACCCTCGACGACTTCTTACGTAATGATCTGTTTGTCGACCTGTATGCCGTGGTGCGACAAAGATGACGCCTCAGCGTTGAGAGCTATTCGATCAAGAACTCGAAGCGTTCTTATCACTTTGATCGCGTTGGCTAATCTTGCCGACGGTCCGACCTGCTCTCAATGAATCGAATGGCCATTGAAAATGGGCGGTGGCGGCTTAATTCGAGCAAGCGACGCTGGACCTTGTTCCGCTTTACAACCAAGACGACTGCGTTTTCGACGAGACACCTTCCACAGTGGCTCGAACTCCAGCGACAGCGCGGCAGCGTATAGCCGGCCAAAGAGCTACCCCTGGCCAGAAAACGAAAGGCGATCAGCGAAACGAGGATAAAATTCGAGCTGCGAAATGCACGTTTTGCGTTGGTTTCGCCGATCCTTGAAAAATCGCTTAGCGGGCGGACAATCGGAGGAAACGAGGACGAGCAGCTCGATGTGGCCGGACATCGCTGGAGTACTTTTTTCGCGAAGGAAAAAAACGGTTTTGTGGCGGAGTTCTTCCGCACAAAGAAAAACTGGAAGATGACGAACCTGTTTATGAAAATGCGGCAATTTGCGGCGCTGGAATCATTCGTCGAACAGATTCCGCCACAGAAACCAACGGCGTTTTCACCTGTCCGTTTATTTTCCAATATTCCGCAGCCAAGAGCACAAGCTTGAAAGGTTTAGGCGATTCGGTTTCACACCGAGATGTCAGACGATTGCACTGTTGCCGAGATTGATTACGACTCGCGAAGAATTCTCGATCAAAAAAACAAGAAGACCCCGGATTTTTTCATTCCGACATCAGTGTTCGTTCATGGCTGCCAGGCGAGCAATGCCCGATTCGTTGCTTGAGTTCGCCGAGATTTTGACATCATAAGGACTGCCTTGACGCACAAAACGCAAATGCGCACCGAACGATCTCATTGCGGGCGTCCGCCACGGCTTCGCTCATTTGACGCTTCCGCCACGCCGGGGAGCCGTGCCGTCTGCGATCGAAGTTGCCATGGATCTGGATTCACGGGTACTTCCGGATTCAGGACCACCGGCACGGGGCAAGGACCACACTTGGCCAGCCGAATGATCGTCGCCCTCGCCGCGAAGGGGAATGAAAGTTGGGTGTGACGGCAATTAGCCACAAGGTTGATTTCAAACTTGTTGCAGCCGGTTTCTGCGGAATTCGACGAAGCCCGACCGATGCCGTTTCTAAAGGAGGGGTGCGAACGACCAGGTCCGAAGGTGTCGATTTCGTCAACAGCAATCCCCAAGGCTCTCGAAGCGGTCGGCCGCCGGTTTACGTTGTCGGTGCGGGGACTTACATGGCTTGGTCCAGCGAACCGGCACCGAGGGACTCTCTCGGACTAACCTGTTCATCGGACGAGGGCCGGGCAAATCGCTGGCGGTCGCCTTGCAGGCAATGCGTTTCGGGCCAAGAAAAACGTGTCTTACTCGGTGACCCCGCAGCAGTTTGGAAAAAACAGGCCTTCAGCTAGGCGGGCCACACCCCGAAGGCCCGACGTCGCCGGGTTTTTGCGCACCACCTTGGATCCGGTGAGAGTGCGACGATTGCATTTTCAGATCGCGGTATCTTGCCTCGCCTCAATTCGCATCGGCTGCATCCGATGTTTGGCAAGTTCACGTCCGAAGCAGTTTCTACGACGGGACGGCTAACCAGTTTTTGAAGAATTTTGCCAAAAACAAAACAAATCATCAGCATGGTTTCCGTTTTTGGGAACCGGCTTTGCGCCACCGTTTTCGGGTCGACCCATCAAGGCAATCAAAAATCCGCCAGTGATGAAGAAGTTTGCTGTGTCGCGAAAAATCGTTCAGCGATTGCTGGGGAGGACAATCGAAGTGGTTCGACAAAGGACGGCAAACATTTTTCGAGATTTAGGAAATTCCCAATTGACCCCATCTTGGTGGGGTCGGGCCCGTACAACGCCGCAAGTCCGATTTTTTGGCCATCGCAGGCGGGGCCCTTTGGGCCAAGTGATTGGTGGGTTTTTTTTTTTTTTTTCGGGGGAAAAACAGTCATCTCTCTCCG